>Ga0209318_1000042_pt1 | contig 163866 bp, 138 predicted proteins | sample RifGroE1_FD_183999 | JGI IMG/M metagenome (GOLD analysis project Ga0209318, IMG submission 183999) | Groundwater microbial communities from Rifle, Colorado, USA - Groundwater E1 (SPAdes) (version 2) | ecosystem: Environmental > Aquatic > Deep subsurface > Groundwater | place: Rifle, Colorado...
TACATTAGCAAGATCAATAACGGGTATGTTTAGACATTTTTTTTATTCAGTTATTGCATATTTTTTTAGACATATTAACAATGAGCAGATTTTTATTGGAGTTACATAGTAAATCGAATTTCGGGTTACTAGTGAGTCTCTTGCAAAAATCAAGAGTACTTGATGAAAAAAAGTGTACTTTTTTTATGCTTACGGCAATACCCAATATAATTGTGTTAGAGGTAGCTTTTTGCAAAAATTCGAGATAAAAAGAGTATTTTTGCAAAAAGCTCTAGTGTGAGGATTTTTTCTTTTTCTCAAATTTCTTTTTTATTTCTTTTTCCACTTTTTTCTCAATTTTCTTTATTTGTTTTTTTTCACTTCTAAAGTTGATATGTGGACCTGATAATTTACAGGATATTAATAGTACTATAGTTGCAATAATGATTAAAAACTTTCTCATTCGGAACCTCTTTTGATTGATTTGTATTTATTGTATATATTTATAATATAATTTAATTAAAATAATGTCAAATTTATTTATAGTATAAATAAAGTATTGAAATAATCAGAGATCTATGTCTCAAATAGAAAAATTATTGAAATATTAATGAGTGCTCACTCATTAATTTAATTTGAGTTTTTACTATCCGGTAACTCATAAACCAGCTTTGTTGACAAACGAATAGATATGAATTATAATTTTTAATATGGAGAAAAAATGTGAAAGATTCAATCTTCAGAAAAGTTTCGCTTGAACGCCTGTCTTCACCGGAACAGGTTGATCAGCTATTAAAAATAACAAATCCTGCAGCGTGGTTATCATTAACGGGAGTTCATATTTTACTGTTTTTTGTACTATTCTGGAGCATAACTGCACAAATTCCTGTAAAAATTGAGGGTAAAGGGATGTTGATTAAATCCGAAGGGGTTTTTAACATACAGCATAGTACCGGCGGAGTAATCAAAGAAATTAATATAAAACCGGATGATGTTATTAAAAAGGGTGATATTATCGCTGTAATTGATAAACCTGATTTATTGTATACGATTAATGAAAATGAAATAAAACTGGAAAAACTTCTTACCGAAAAAGAAGAACGAAATAAAACAAAGGAAGCTAATAAACCTCTGTTTGACTCTTATTATAAACTCAAAGAGAAAAGTATATATTCAATAAAAAACAATTCCTCAATTGAATACGAAGTTCGTATGAAAGAGCTGATGTTTGAAAGAAATAAAATGCTTACTAATGAAAAACAGAATGATAAGATTCTTGATGATTTAATTAATGAAACAGGCCGTTTTATTTCTCAACTTAAAAGTGATTTCAAAAGTGCATCCAATGTTGAAAGTCCTTATTCAGGGAAAGTTATTGAAGTTATGATAAATCGCGGGGGGCTTTTGCTTGAGGGGAAAACAATTGCAAGTATTGAACGATCATCATTACGAAATAATAAAGATATTACTGCCGTTTTATACGTTCCTTTATCCGAGGGGAAAAATATAAAAGCCGGAATGAACGCATTTATTTCACCTTCCGGGGTGAAAAAAGAAGATTACGGATATATGACTGGTACTGTAGATTTTGTGTCTTCTTATCCGGCAACTTTTCAGGGTATGATGAAGGTTTTTGAAAATGAAGCAATGGTGAGTCGTTTATCTGATGACGGACCGGTTATTACATTAAAAATCAATCTGATTGAATCTGAAAATAATCATACCGGTTATAAATGGTCATCGGGTAGAGTGCCGCTTATAGACATAATGGGAGGGACTATGTGTTCCGGAACAGTAACCGTTGCAAAGAAACGGCCAATTTCTTTTTTACTTCCAATGTTTAACGAACAGTAAATTTAAAAAAATCCCCCAAATACTCGGGAGTTATAAAACCGGTTATGAAAAGTGAACAAAAGGTTAAAAAAGTTCAAACAACTCTTCAAATGGAAGCAGTAGAATGCGGTGCTGCTTCATTAGCAATGATTTTTTCATATCATGGCATTTATATTCCACTTGAGCAATTGAGAGTAGAATGTGGTGTTTCAAGAGACGGTTCAAAAGCAAGTAATATGTTGAAAGCTGCCGAAAAATTCGGGTTAATCGGAAAAGGGTATAAAAAAGAACCGGCTGGTTTAAAAAATTGTACTTTGCCTGCAATTATTCACTGGAACTTTAATCATTTTGTTGTTCTGGAAGGCTTTAAAAATGATAAAGTTTATTTAAATGACCCGGCCTGCGGTAGAAAAGTAATTTCAGAAGAAGAGTTCGATCAGTCATTTACAGGGGTTGTTTTAACATTCACAAAATCTCCTGATTTTAAAAAAACAGGAAATAGAGAAAATATTTTTTTTTCTATATTGAAATTATTAAAAGGTTCGTATTCAACCCTGTTTTTTATATTTCTTGCCGGAATAACACTGGTAGTTCCGGGTATAATTATTCCGGTTTTTTCAAGGATTTTCATTGACGAGGTACTTTTACGAAATGTTTCATCATGGATTATGCCTCTTTTAACCGGTATGTTTATTACTGCAACGCTAAGAGCCCTTTTGACATTTTTTCAGAAGAAAATTCTTGTTAAATTCCAGACTAAAATTGCTATATCCGGTTCTGCAAAATTTATGTGGAAATTATTACATCTGCCGGCTGCTTTTTTTTCACAGCGATATGCCGGTGAGATAGTTGATAGAATCGAAGCAAATGACACTATTGCAAATAATATAAGCGGGACATTAACCGAATCATTAATTGATTTACTTATGATAGTATTTTATCTGATTTTATTGATTCTCTATGACCCGTTGTTAACATTAATATGTGTTTCTATCGCAGTTATAAATGTTGTTTTTCTTATTGTGACTGACGAGAAATTAAAAACCGGTAATCAGAAAGTCTTACAGGACAGGGGTAAAATGGCAGGTATTTCAGCCGGCGGTTTACAGCTTATAGAAACAATCAAAGCCGGTGGCAGTGAATCTGAGTTCTTTCAAAAATGGGCAGGTTATCAGGCGAAACTTTTAAATTCCGAGCAATCCCTTGAAAAAATTAATGCTTTATTTCTGGTGATCCCGCAAATTTTACTGTCAGTTAACTATGCGGTTATTCTGTTATTCGGCGGATTGAGAGTAATGGAAGGTGTTATGTCATTGGGAACTCTGGTTGCTTATCAGACTTTAATGGTTAGCTTTTTATCTCCAATTAACAGAATGTTGCATTTTGCTGTAACATTTCAGGAATTAAAAGGTGATATAAATAGAGTAAATGATGTAATTAACTATAAAGGGTATGAAAAATCTGACCAAATTCCTGTAACTGAAACAGTTTTAAATGAAAAAACATATCATAAATTACAGGGTGAGGTTCACATTAATTCTATAAGTTTCGGTTATAATATTCTGGAGGCTCCATTAATTAAAGATTTCTCAATGACTATAAAACCGAGTTTAAGAATTGCACTGGTTGGCGGTTCCGGTAGCGGAAAATCAACACTGTCAAAAATTATTTCAGGATTATATACAACATGGTCTGGAGAAATACTTTTTGATGGAATTTCGCGTGAAAATATATCAAAATATATACTATCAGCATCAATTTCAATGGTAGATCAGGATATTTCAATGTTTGAAGGTTCAATCAGAGATAATATCACATTATGGGATTCCACGATTAAAGAAGAAGATATAATTCAGGCTGCAAAAGATGCATGTATTCACGAAGATATTATGGCAAGACCGGGAGGTTATCTTCATTTCGTTGAAGAAGGCGGACGAAACTTTAGCGGAGGTCAGAGGCAGAGACTTGAAATTGCAAGGGCGCTTGTAATAAACCCTGTAGTATTGATAATGGATGAAGCAACCAGTGCGCTTGATCCTCTGACGGAGAAAAAAATCGGTGATATGATAAGAAGACGGGGATGCAGTTGCATTATAATAGCACACCGATTGAGTACAATACGGGATTGTGATGAGATAATAGTTTTAGAAAAAGGCAAAATCGTTCAAAGTGGCACCCACGAGGATTTAATACAATCCGCAGGTGCATATTCAAAGTTAATTAATTCTCAATAGGATGTTTAATGGAAGAAAACGATATGAAACTTGAGAAATATGGAAAACTGCATATTCTTGATTCAAGAAAACCATTTGTTTTTGATCATCCTGAAAGTGTATGGGTCGTTATTGAGGGAAGTGTTGATGTTTTTTACGGCAATTTTAAAGACTCGATACCACAAGGTGTAAGAAATTATTTCTTTACTGCAACTAAGGAAATGATTATTACATGTTTTAATAAAAATGATGAGCTACATCAGTATCTGTTGTTTGGGGCAGGTGCCCCGGGTACAAAAGTTATTGAACTTGATTATAATGATTTTAAATCCTTAGCAGCTCACAATGAAACGTCTTCTGTGTCAAATCTGATAGATACTTCTTTACAGGTATTGTTATCCCGTTTTTTTACAAAACAATTTTTTACTAGAAAAAAAGATCTTGAGTGTAATGAGAATTTTGTTCTGGATGAAAATGAAACAGGATGGAATAATCAGGATATACAATGGATTAAAATTTCAAAGGGAAGTGTTTATATAAATGGTAACAGGAACCTGACGCTAACTGATAAAGATAATTATTATCCCATTATAAAAAACAGTTGTATTACCGCAATTGATTATTCTATAGTAACCGTAAAAAAAACCTCTGATATTATACAGAATGACCGTTTTTTCTATGAAATAATTGCTGTTTATACTGCAATTCTCGAATTATATTACGCAAACGATATAAACAAAAAAAAAGCAGAAAAAGATAGAATTGTAAAGAAAATCAATGAAGAAGATTATACTCTCAGGAATTCTCTTAATTCTCTTGCTGAAGTCATGAATCCTTTGTCAATCGAAAAGAAAATCTCCCATGATTCTGATATTGTAGCTGCTTTGAAAATAATAGGAGAATATCTGGATGTCGAAATAAAAATACCTCCCGGAAATAAAACTGATCTTGTTAATCTGGTTAGAGAATCGAACCTTCAAATCCGGCAGGTGATTTTAAAAGGTACATGGTGGACAGGGGATAATGGAGTTCTGCTTGCTTACATGAAGGATGATGAGACCCCGGTTGCATTAATTCCTTCTGCTCATAATTATACAATGTACAATCATAAAACAGGCAAACATCAAAAAGTAGATGCGGAAGTTGCATTAGATTTAAAATCATACGCATTCTGCTTTTACAAACCGTTTCCCGATAAAATAGTAACAATTAAGGATTTATTGGTATATTCCTTAAATAGTGTAAAAAAATATGACATTGTATCACTTTTTTTTGTCAGTATGTTTGCCGGTGTATTAAATCTCGTTTTTCCTGTTATTACCGGAATTTTATTTAATTCAATAATTCCTGATGCAGATAAAAATAGTTTAATTTTTGCCGGTCTGTTATTATTGGTAACTATCGGATCAGGTTTGATTTTCCAGATAACAAAATTATTTACTCTTCAAAGAATTGAAACCAAAGTTGAGTTTTCATTACAGTCGGCTCTCTGGGAGAGACTTATTAATTTACCTTCATCATTTTTTAAAAAATATACTTCAGGAGACCTTGTAAAGCGGGCTAATGGTATAAGTTTAATTAGAAGAGAACTGTCAGGCGGTCTAATTGCGTCATTATTATCCGGTATATTTTCAATATTTAATCTGTCTCTTCTTTTTTTCTATAATGTGAACCTTGCTTTTATTTCACTTTTGCTCTCAGTTTTTTCCATTATAATCACTATATCATTTGGCATGGTGATTACATATTTTGAAAGAAAAATTGTAGCAATTGACGGTACGATTTCAGGATTACTTCTTCAGATTATTAATGGAATAGCAAAAATTAAAATATCCGGATCAGAAGATAAAGCATTCTCATTATGGTCTTCCGTATTTTCTAAAAAGAGAAAATATACATATCAATCAGATTTAATAGCGTCGTATCTTTCTATATTTAATGTTTTTTACCCTGTATGCACATCTATCATTATATTTTATATAGTTTCAAAAGACAATCAGGTTAATTTCTCAGTTGGTACTTTTATCGCATTTATAGCATCTTTTACCATTTTTATGACTGCAATGCTTGAACTTACAAGAAATATCATCAGCGGTTTACAGATAATACCACTGTACGAAAGAGTAAAGCCGATACTTGAAACACTTCCTGAAAAAGATGTACATAAAGCAGACCCCGGTATTCTTGACGGTATGATTGATATTAATCATGTAACATTCAGGTATTCCGGTAATTCTCCTGCAGTCTTAAAAGATATTTCGGTGAATATAAAACCCGGCGAATTTGTTGCATTTGTCGGACCGTCAGGAAGCGGTAAGTCAACATTAATGAGGCTTTTACTTGGCTTTGAAACACCGGAGTCAGGCAATATATCTTTCAGTGGTCAGGATATGTCTACCGTTGATATTAGTGCGATACGAAAACAAATGGGAGTAGTTCTTCAGAACAGTAAAATAATGGCAGGTGATATATATTCAAATATTATCGGGGCGTCAACAGAATTAACTATGGACGATGTCTGGGATGCTCTTGAAATGTGCGGTCTTGATGATGATATCAAAGAAATGCCAATGGGTTTGCATACAGTAATCAGTGAAGGTGGAGGAACGTTATCAGGCGGGCAAAGACAACGACTATTAATAGCCCGTGCAATTGTGAATAAACCGAAAATTATTCTATTTGATGAAGCAACAAGTGCTCTTGATAATATTACCCAGGCAACGGTGAGTAAAAGTATAGAAAAATTGAAAAATACGAGAATAGTAATAGCTCACCGGTTAAGTACAATAATTAATGCTGATACGATTTATGTTCTTGTAAACGGGAATATTGTTGAAAAAGGCAGTTATCAGGAACTTATTAATGAAAATGGTCATTTTACAGAATTAGCAAAAAGACAAATAGTTTAATTAAGAGTCTAAAAAATAAATTATTTTTTTTATTATTTTACTATTGAAAAATTAAAAATAATATATATTATGTATATATAGAATATTTGAAATTATAAATTAATTTGAAATTTCAAATGTATTAATCCGCTTATACCAGGAAACTACTATGAAAAAGGTACTTTATATCTTTGGTCAATTAAGTGATACTGATGTCGATTGGCTTATCAATAATGGTGAATTGGAAACTATTCCTGCAAATCAGATACTAATCAGAAAGGGCAAGTCAGTACAATATCTTTATATCGTTCTGGATGGAAGATTTGCTATTATGGCAGGTAAAAATGATGATAAGAAAATAGCCGAATTATCAAGCGGTGAAATAATTGGAGAAATGTCATTTATAGACTCGGCACCGCCGGTTGTTACTGTTATTTCAGAGATGAAATCTGAAGTATATGCAATATCAAGACGGAAACTTGATGACAGGATCAAAGATGATCAGGGGTTCGGTTTCAGATTAATGAAGTCAATTTCTTTATTTCTTGCAGACAGATTACGATCAACAACGAGTTTATTCGGATATGGTGATATAAACAAACTTGAAGAAGATGATGTGATTTCAATGGATGAACTTGATTCAATGGTTTTTGATAATGTATCAATAGCAGGTGAACGATTCAGCAGGATGCTATCAAAAATGCAGCATAAATAGTTTATAAAAGACTTAAATGTCTTATTATAAAAAATAAAATAATTTTGAGGGAGAAATGGTATGTCAAAAGAAACAAAAAAAGGTGATGAAAAAAAGAAATTTGTTGAGGAAAAAAATGATGAGTTAAATACCGAGAATCTCAATGAGGTTTCAGGCGGTACAGGAGCCGGTTCGAATTCAGGCAGAAGGTTTAAAAGACCTGATAGTAATCATCATAGTGAATAGTTGATGTAAACCGTTCACTGCGAGGCTCTTTACATTTATCTTTGCTCCATACTATCAGAGGGCCTTTTGCAAGAAAAATTATTATATCAAATCTTTCAAAGGAGTTCATAATGAAACAATATTATATTGTATTAATTTGTATATTATTTATTGTAAGCTGCACTGAAAATCCAAATATTGAAAGTTCAAATCTTAATAAAACAATTAAAGTTACAATACGAAGCGGTAATACCACAACAGAACATAAAGTTAATTCTGATAATTTAATAGTCAGTAATTCTTATAAAAATATATATGATAATGTTAATACAAGGATCTATTCATATAATGAGTTTAAAGAATTGCAGTCTGTTACAAAAAATATGTCTTCAAATAATTCTGAAACAATGTTTATTTCAAGAGAAAAAAATCGTAGTGCAAATAATCAACTTACCAAAACCGTTAAAACAATAACAAATTCAAGAGGTAGCAACCAGACCTATACCATTGAATATTTTTATGATGAAAATGGTAAAGTTATTGGCATGGTTCAAAAAGACAGTAATGGTAACATAGTAGCAAAAGGCGTAAATAATTGAGGTACAAACAATGAAAACTAAAATTAAAGAGGCTCTTGTAGTAATGTTTCTTTCTGTTTCATTCATTTCTTTTGGTAATCATGGTTTTTCAGATACCGTTATTGATTTTAAGAATGAAGTTATTGATTTTTCTGAAACAGGACTTAATGAAAATATAAGAAGCGGTCAGCTGGTTAGTCTTTCACCGCTTGATTTGAAAATTGGAAGTGTATTTGTTGATGTTGACGGTATCGCAAAAAAGGTATCAAATATAACAAGAAATGGTGATGAGGTTATAATAGATACTGTGAAACCTGAATTAAGGGAAGTATTTGAGTATTTTGATATTCCTCCTCAAACAATTGATCTTTCTATTGAAGATAATTTAGTGATTGATTCATTACCGGAGGGGGCAACGGTCAGTCAATCTGATAGAGCAAGTACCAAAAAAACAGTAACATTTGATGTGACAAAAAAATCAGGCGAGTATGTTACAACCAATATATCAGGTTCAGCAACAATGGATGTTAAAGTTTCTGTCGGAGGGCGGCTTCCTTATACATATATTGATAGAAGAGGTACGTGGAAAGTATGGAAGTGGAGAACAAGATATGTTCAGGGATATATTAAAGGTGATTTTACTTATAACCTTGATTTAGATTCAACATTAAAAGTTATCGCTAATGCATCGAAAACAAAAAGTGTTGAAAAACCATTATATGCACTTGCTACACCATCAGGAATAAAAGCCGGTGCCGGTCTTTTCTCCGATACAACTATTGAGGGGACTGTAACATTAACGAATAAATTGGTTGTAAATATTAATGGAACTGCAGGTGCAGGCTGCGGACTTGACGGGCTTATTGTCGCATGGCCGGTTAATGTAAGATCGTATGGAAGTACCGATTTTCATGTGAATAATGAAGTAACTCTTGAAGCTGAAGTTAATATAACAGAAAAAGTCTATCTCGGTCTTTTTGTTGAACTTTTTGGTTTTTCGATTATTAAGGCTGATGCAGGTGCCGGTCCTTATATTGATTTATTTGGTATGATTAAAGGCTGGGTTGATTATGTTTCTAAAACAAAATCGCTAACCTCAGGCTGGGAATATGAAGGTTCTATTGAGTTGGGTGTTTTTACAGAGGTCACAGGCTCGATTTTTGATGGAAAATGGGGCGGAACAATTTATGAGAAAAAATATCCTTTATATAGAATAGAAACCAGTGGTGGAAGCCGAAATGTACCCGGAAATGAAACTGATAGTATAAAAACTCCGGAATTTATGGCACGGTTTTGATTTTCATGGAAGCTAAGAATGAATACTTTTATAAAAGAGGTACACAATGATAACAAAACAATTATATTTTTTAATACCGTTACTGATTTTAATAAGCTGTCAGCCTGAAAAACCTGAAACTCAGTTTATTACTACCCTAGTTGAACAACCGGATTTGAATGTATTTACTAAAACGTTAATAACAAGATATGTTGAGCAATACGATGATAATGGTCCGGTTTATTCAAAAAGTTATTCGGGAGATGGAAGTTTAAGTGAATATTGTGAATATAAATATGATAATCAGGGAAGAAATAACCTTGTATTATCTTATAATTCTGAAACAACATCAGATGATTCATATATGGGGAAGTATGTTTATACCTTTGATGGAACTTCTGACAGTATTACCAGAGGTGAGATTATTGATAAATTGAATAATGCGGTACTTTTTTATGACGCAACCTATAATCAAGCCGGAAAATATGTTACATATATATTAAAGGATGGGGATGGGACTGTTATAGAATCAAGAGTTTCAACGTATGATACATCGGGAAAGTATTATCAGACAGAGACGTATTATAGTGATGAAGCACAAAAAAATATGATAGAAAAATATACGTGCAGCTATGATCCGGATATTCCCGGCAGATATGTGAAGGAAATAAAATATTTCAAAGTTACTCATGACATTACAGATCCAGATGCAGATGAAATGGAATATACCGATTATGAAAGCGAGGTTACCTATCAGTTTTCATGGAATTCTCTCAATTCGAATATGCATTATTTACAACAGAGTTTTGATTCATCAGGTGATTTAATGGACATAATACAATATAGATTTAATAATGATGGAGATAAAATTTCAAGATCTTATTATTCAACAGGGAGACTTCAGTCATTAAGGACTTATTTGTATGATGACGGGTTTATGATAAATGAAACTCATTATAATGGAAATAATGCTATAATTAATCTATTTGAATACAAGTTATACGATAATGATAAAGCTGAGAGCTTTTATGAGGAAGTTTCTTATTCTTTTGACTATGCTGATGGGAAATCTTCAAGTTTCATAAATACTGATAGAAAAAAATGGAATCTTACCGGTCCCGGTTCTAATTATATTCAATAGAGCATTATTTTCTTAATCAGGATGTTATTGACTATATTGAAAAAAAGTAATAATAAATTAATGAGTAAACACTCATTAATTTATTTACCCGGGAGTTTTTGCAAGCTCTTTATCAGTAAGTAATGTATGTGATAAAAAAAAAGGAAGTACAATGAGAAAAGCAGATACAAAAATCAAAATTGCACCGGATATTTTATTGTTTATAATGACAGGAATAATCTATGCATTTATAGAAGTGGCATTTACCGCACTATTCGGTGAAACGGTAAGTAAGTACGGTACGAAATATGCCAGTACAATCGGGTTTTCAAGTTTATATATGTCAATAATCGGCGGACTTATTGGAGTTATACTTGGTCGTTTGAATGAAATAAACTTTATATCATCACGATTTAATTTGTTTTTTCAATCATTATTAGGAGCGGTAATTATAACACTTGTTGAATTAATATCCGGTATAATATTAAATTTAATTTTTAAATTCAATATATGGGATTACTCGAAGTATCCGTTTAATTTTCTTGGTCAGATTGCTTTAGCCCGTTCAATATTATGGTTTTTCATTTGTCCTTTAGCATTCTGGTTTGATGATCTTGTGCGGTCATTGTTATATGATGCTGGAACTCCATATTCATTATTTTCAATGTATAAAAAGTTATTTAATTTTAAATCTGTTAATATGGATTCTATTAGAGCGAAAATGTAGTGTGATTATTTCGTGTTCAAGAAGAACTGATATCCCGGCTTTTTATAAGGATTATTTTGTTAATTCGCTTCAGTCGGGATATTTTAATGTTTTTAATCCGGTTAGTAAAACTTTTCGAAAAATTATCATTAACCATGAAAATATTGATGCATTTGTATTCTGGTCTAAAGATTATACAAATTTTATCGATGTACTTGATTATCTTGATGCCAATAATTATAAATTTTACCTGAATTATACGGTTAATAACTATCCTTGTGAGTTGGAGCAGTTGAAACATCCCGTATCTGAAATTGTTTCAAACTGCATTGATTTGTCTGAACGATATACTGTTTATTGGCGTTATGATCCGATTTATATCTCCGAAACAACAGACATTTCATTTCACCTCAAAAATTTTGCGCGGTTATGTGAACAATTTGAAAAAAATGTTAACCGGGTTATTATAAACCTGCTTCAGGAATATCCATTTGTTATCAAAAGACTTAGAGGTTTGAGTAATGAATTTCAGCCAAAACCGCTATCTGATGATGAATTAATTGATTTTTGCATTAAGATTAAAGAGATTGCAAATAAATCAGGCCAGATAGTATATTCATGTACGCCACTTTTTAATCAATCTATGATTCTAAATCAGTCACACTGTATAGATCGTGAAACAATAACTACAATAACAGGTAAAAAATTGAATGTAAAAGTTCGTCCGGTTTATAACGGTTGCGGTTGTTATGAAAGTATAGACATTGGTGATTATCGGGAATGCCATCATAATTGTGTATATTGTTATGCAAATAAGAGGTCATTTAATTTACCATGAGATTATTAGCATTTTAAAGAGCCTCTAAATTATAACTTTTTGATCAGGTTGATTTTTATTATAATTATTGATATACTGGAGTTACCTATATTATATATCCAATGAAGGACAATAAAGTGCATAGAAAAGCGGTATATCCCGGAACTTTTGATCCGTTAACGAACGGCCATCTTGATATTATGAAAAGAGCATTAAATATATTTGGTGAAATTACTGTGTTGTTGGCAAGGAATCCCTCAAAACAGACATTTTTTTCTTTAGATGAACGAATTGCGATGATTAACGAATCAATTAATGAGTGGGGGCTTTCCGGTCGTATTAAAGTTGACAGTTTTGAAGGGCTTTTAGTTGATTACTGTAGAAAAAATGAAATTGGTGTGATAATCAGAGGAATTCGTCCTCTTGTTGATTTTGATTATGAGTTTGAAATGGCAATGACTAATCGTGAACTAAACAATAATGTAGAAACGATATTTATATTAACCGATCAGAAATATTTTTATTTACGAAGTACACTCGTAAAAGATATTGTAAAAATGGGTGGTGAGATCACATCAAAAGTTCCGTCCTGTGTTATTCGTGAACTGAAAAAGAAGTTCAAATGAGTTAAGGTGAACAAGTCCACATCGGAGGTCGTATGAAAATTATTCTAATTGTAATGATAATGCTGAATAATATGATATTCTCCCGACTTAACGCTCGTGATTTAATAATTGGCGGTAAAAAATCTGAACAAAGCAGATGGTTTAATGAAGCAACGCAAAAGTATACAGGGTTTGATGTAGAAGTAATTGATTATATCATGAAGAAACTCGGCATTTCCTATACTGTGCTTCTTGAAGAATCCTCAACCCGTTTAGAACATGGCTGGCAGGATGTCAGACCATATTATGACATGGTTTTTACCTATTCATTTAAAAAAGAGCGGTTAAAATATTTAATATATCCTTCTGAGTCTCATGTTAATATTGAATGGAATTTTTTTATACGAAAAGAAGATGAAGGTAAATATACATTTAATTCATATAAAGATTTAAAAGGTTTAAGAATCGGGTTTACAAAAGGGCAGTCTTATTCAGATGGATTTTTAGATGCCATTTCACGAAATTTATTTATTATTGATGAAGTTGTTCAGGATAGTTTACAAATACCAAAGCTTCTTAACTATCGAATAGATGCGGTCCCATTAAGCACATCAACTACATTGTATGTTGCAGAAAAAGACGGGTATCGTAATAAAATAAGTTATTTACCAAAACCGGTAAAATCCGAGCCGTATTACAATACATTTGTCAAGAATTCTGATTATCCTGATTTAATGAAAATAATTCCCCGTTATGACCGGGTTCTGAAGCAGATGAAAAAAGACGGGACGCTGAAAATGATTGCTGAAAAATACAGCAAGTAGTTACTACAGGTGGCCTGAATAAAACCGGCTTCTGTATTCGCACCTTTTACATAAATCTTCTGATAATCTATACGATGCAAGTTCTGTTAAATAGGTGTTTGCTCTTGTATCTGTGATTATTTCTTCAAGCGTGTTATTAAAAATGTTTCCAAGGTTAATTACTCCTTCACCGTCTAAACAGCAGGGAACAACAGTACCGTCTGATAGTATGCCGATATGCGTTTTTAATCCGTGACAACTTCCATGTTTTGAAATGATTTTCCCTTGTAACGATGGCCATTCAAATTCAATATCGCGGTTTAAATAGAGTCTTTTTTTAATTTTTAAATGGCTTGAACCAAAACAATCTTCAACATTGATTTCAAATGCTTTTGCAATTTTTTGTATAGTTTCATCATCAAATGAGGTTTTATTCTGATCGTCTGATTGTGTCCATAATCTGAATGCGATTAATACATCACCTGCATCGTGGATTTTTTTTACAGTTTCCATTAGTAGCTCAATGTTGTATGTTGTGCAATATTCGTAAGCATGAAGTGAAATATTCCATTGTCTGACTGGCCATGATTGAACATTATTGAATGTTGAAAGCAATGTCCCGTTTGTTGTGACATTGATGCTGAATCCCATGGAATGTGCAATTTGAATAATTTCTTCAATATTTGAATGGGTAAGCGGTTCTCCTTTTATGTGGAGATAAATATATTCAGTGTAACCTTTGATTTTATGAAGTATTTCCTTAACATTCTCAATTGATAATTCATTGATTGGCCGATTACTGCGACTGCAAAAAGGACATGAAAGATTACATGTATTAGTTATTTCAATATATATTTTTTTAAAACGAAACTGCAATGGTTTTTCCAGTATACAATTGATGTGATAGATGTGTTATATCATAAAATTACAAATCAGTAGAGGCTTTTACAAAAATAATGAGTACATTTTTTTTGCTTCCGCCATATGCGATATAATCGCATTACGCAGTGTTTCGGGGTACCGAAAACTGTACCTGATCGTAATGAGTCGCGATATTTTGGGGTACCAAAAATCGATACTGCTCGGGCATGCACCAGAGTAGCTTCTTGCAAAAGTTCGAAATAAAAAGAGTATTTTTGCAAGAAGCTCAGTATCTATATTTTTGTATCAGTCTTGATAATTCTTCAAAAGTATATGGTTTTTTTAGAACATCTGAAAACCCGTACCTGTCATATAATGCAATAACAGGGTCATCATAATATCCGCTTGTTACGATTGCCTTAACCTTTGAATCAATCTCAAGTAAATTAGCAATAGTCTGTTTTCCGCCCATTCCTCCGGGAATGGTAAGATCTAACATAACAAGGTCAAATGGGTTCTCTGAATTCATCATTTCCTTGTATTTCTCAATCGTTTCTACACCATTTTCCGTTGCTGTAACCTGGCATCCTAATTTCTTTAACATACCAGAAAGGGTATCTCTAATAATTTTTTCATCATCCATTATAAGTATGTGTAATAGTGTTTTATTCTTTTTATTTGATGATTCAACGGGTTTTGCTGTTTGGGGACTGCCAGTAAATGGAAGCGAAATGGAAATTGTTGCTCCTTTGTCAGGTCCGTTTGATGCATAAATAGTGCCATTGTGTCTTTTTATAATTGAATATGCTGCTGATAAACCAAGCCCGAGTGAATTGGTTTTGGTTGTAAAATAGGGGTCAAAGATTCGCGAAAGTATTTTTTCATTGATACCCTGTCCTTCGTCTGAAATTTCAATAATGATTGAGTGTTCTGATATTTCATCTTTTCTTTTTGCCGAAACAAAAATAGTTCCGCCTTCAGGCATCGATTGTTTAGAATTAATCACAATGTTATTTATTGCCTGACCTAATTGGTTTTTATCACCTGAGAAATCACCGACTGTTTCGCAAATATCAAATTCCACTTTAACATTTGAGCCAAGAAGGCAAAAATGTATTGATTCCTCAAGAAAAACTTTAAGGTTAAAAATTGATTTAACAGGTTCTCCGCCTTTAGAAAATGTGATGAGTTTCTGGGTTAACTCTGACGCTTTTAATGCGGCTTGTTCCGCCTGATCTAAATTTTCAAGTAAATTGGTATCTTCGGTGAAGATTTTACAAAGGGTAATATTCCCGAGTATGGCTGTTAATAAATTATTATAATCATGAGCAAGTCCTCCGGCTAGAAGACTTAATGAGTCAAGTTTTGAATTTTTAATAATCTCTTCTTCAATTTTCAATCGATCGGTAATATCTTTAAAAACAAAAATTGTGCCGATTTCATATCCGCTGTTGTTTTTAATACTATTTTTATTATATTCAATATTAATAATGCTATTATCTTTACGTTTTATCTGAGTCGTAGTAGGAATATTGTTTGCCAAGGCATCATTAGTTTTTAAAATTTCATTACAATATTTTGATATAACCTCGGTATCATCATACCCTGTAATTTCAGATGCAGCATCGTTATAGTAGACAATTTTATTTTCTAAATCAGTAACAATAACACCATCTCCAATACTCTTTAAAGTAACTGATAGTCGTTCCCTTTCTTCATACAATCTTTTTTTAGCATTTCGTAAATCACTAATATCATACGAGAATATTATAATATGTTCTACTTCACCATTATTTGATTTTACAGGGTCTAGAACAACCTGGAAATATTCATCATCGGATGTACTGTCAAATTGAGTCTCAAAAACAAGCTGGTTGCCTGTCTTAACAGCTTTATCAATAAGTTCTGAGTAAAAAGATGCCTTATTATTTGATAAATAATGAAGAAAATCATCACCTTCAGATATTTCTTTACCACTTTGTCTGAGGATGAATTCTTTAAACGCATTATTTACTTTTATAATCTTTTTGTCAGCAGATAAAACAACAAGTATCTGATGCCTGCTTTCTAATAACAAATCAAGAATTGCACTGTCAACGGAAGAATTATTTTTTTTGTTAAACATTTTTAATAAAACCTCTATTAATGAGTATAGTATATCCGGATAAAAAAAGCTCAACAAAATATGACAAATGTGAAAAAAAATGGTATGAAAAGTCTCATGTATTATTTAAAGTAACTCGGAAAAATGGTGAATATATGAAAAATTTGATTAATCCTATAAAATTAATTTCCGGTATTATTATTATTTATACGATTAAGTATCTAAGTTATGAATTATCCATCTCTTCTTATATCTTATTTTATTGCACTGAATTCATTTTCTTTGTATTGTCAGGTTTCGTTTTTAGTTATGCAACCGATTTTTCAAAAGATTTTGAATTTGATAAAATATTAAAATCTCTTTATATAACATTGTTTTTTTCGGTGTTTTCATTTGCCTTAACATTATGTAAGTCAATTTTTCCTGTATGGTTTATTAATATCATACTATTTATCAGTATGATTTCATTGCCGGTGTTTCGTGATTACTTTTTTTATTACCGGACAGAAAAAAGGATTCAATATCGATTATATCTCAGTGTAATTGTTTTGGTGCTATATAAACTTTTTTTTAATTTTATTAATAGGGACACTGCTGATAATGAGCATTTTAATTCATTAATTTTTGCTATGACTCTATTAATAATTCGAATAATATATTCGATTGTAGATTATTTTTTTATTACCGGCAGTGTTGAATTTGATGATTATGAATATCCGGTATTTTTAAATTTCAAGGTCGGGAGAAATAGACTGTTTGAAATATTCACTCCTGATATTCAATCTGAAAAAAGACTTGTTTTTTCGATTACTTCAAAAAATGACACTTTGTTTATTAAACCTAATACGGAGTTAAAAATTGATAATACAATTGCTACAGAAAAAACAGAACTCGCTGATAATGAAACTATTAAAATTGCAAATAATTACTTTACGGTAACTAAAGGACGGGGAAGTTTTTTTAAGAAATTTTTCATTTTATTTTTTTATTTTTTTATCGCTAATGTCACAGTTTTTTCTATACAAAATGATCAATCCGTGTTTACCGATATTTCCCGATATCCTGAAGTACAATTGTATGTGCCGTATTATGGAAGTAATTATGCCGATGAACCGGTTTTTATTCTTGAGTCCGATCAGCCGGTACATAACAAGTTTGTTATTTCAAAGAAGTTTCCGATTGAAATGTTTTTATTATTGGATGTAACGGGCAATCTCGTTGAACAATATAAATCTTTTAATAAACATTCAAAAAAAATATTTAATCTGATTAATACTGATGAACAAATATTAACAATTAATATTGTTACTTTTGGGGATGAAAAATCAGATATTCAACAATTTAAGGGTATAAGAAATTATACTGAATTTAATTCAGCATTAGCTAAAGTGAAACCTTTGCAGGGAAATGATTTTTTTGAAAATCCGTTGGATGCGATATTTAGTGCTGATATTTTAAATCTTTCTCCTCAGTCATTGAAAGTTTTTGTATTATTTACCGATGCGCCTCCACATCAGAGAGGTTCAAGAGGAAAAGATGGAGTGCTTGATTTTACCGATAAAACTGTCAGTGATTGTGTGGAATATGTACGGGCAAATAATATTTTATTTTTAACTGCTTCATTTAAGCGGTATAAGGAATATCAGCCGTTTTATCAGCATAATGAAAACCGGTTTTATGAAATAGAAAATATTGATGATATAGGCAATTCATTATATTCAATAGCAAGTGATATATCGCGTATGATAAAAATAGAGTATAAAACATTTAAGAGTAAAAGAACCCTGCTAAACAATTGTTATGTATTTTTTGGAGATGATGCAAAGATTCATAAATTAGATACAGCGAAAAATAAAATCAAAGAAAGATCATTTATACGATCTCTCTTTGATGTATTTTAATGTGACTATAGAGCTTTTATGAATTTTCTTTTTGTATAAATTTATCAAGCTTATCTGTTTCTGATGATAAGAGTGACATTGTTATAGATATTTTTTCCATGATGTCATAGAAAGTGTTATATGATTCTTTAACACTGGAAAGATCATTGATAACCAGATCACCCCGGCGGTTTATATTATTTATACTTGTTATCAGGTTTGAAACCATTGGTGTGATTTTTTCAACTTCAGTTGCCGTTTGAGATGATAATTTATCTACTTCATGAGCAACTATCGCAAAACCGCTTCCCGCATCACCGGCTCTGGCTGCTTCGATAGAGGCATTAACAGAGAGTAAATGTGTCTGATCTGATATTTCAGTAATAGATTCAACAATCGGTTTGAAATTTTCTGCAAGCAACAGTAATTTATTATTTGATTCACTGACATTATGAAGTGCATCATTGGTTAACGAAAATGAATTGGTAATCTCAGCAAATATCATTTTGACATCATTGGTTTTTTCTTCCATGTCATGAATTGAATTTGTTATCTGAACAATTAAGCCATTTAAATTTTCAGATTGTTTTTTTAGAACATCTTCAACAACAAACATACAGTTTTCAACTTTATTAACACCGGCAATTATTGCTATTGCCATGTCTTCACATGAGTTGTAACCGCAATGACGACAGTTTTTAAAATCTTCAGGGTTTACTTTATTCATAATTACATAAATTTTGTCGATTTCTTCCTGCGAAGGATTGAAGTCATTTAGTTTATATTCTTTTCTTGTATATTTTCTTTCGAATTTATTATTTGAAATATCTTTAATAAGTTTTGTTCGTTTTTTCAGATAATTTGGCACGCCATTATGTTTTTTTTGTTGCTCATCAATTCTTCTGTTTATTGCATCATCTACTTCATCAACAGATAAAGTCTTTAAAGTACCCGGTCCGAAACAGCAGCCTTTTTCACAATTTAAAACATCGATAATCAAAGGAACCGGTTTACTTGATGCAATATTTCTTGAAAGCTCTTTAAAATACTCATGATAAATTATTTCACCTTCAATTTTTCGTATTTTTAAAGGAATATCAATATCACGAAGAACAGTATCTTTTAATCCACCGGGTCTTGCAAAGTTAACAGCCCGTTCGGCATGAAAGTCATCAAAATCTGATGCCGGAAAACTATTGATATCTATATTTTTTGATTTTATATAATCATTTACCGATTTATGGGTAATATTGTAATTAATATATTTATTGGTATTAGGGTCATTAAATTCAAAAGATTTCGAAATGCAAGGACTGAAGAATGCTATTTCTCCTTGAAACCCTACGATTTCTCTTAAATATCGTGCCATCGCCATAGCGGGGCTGTCTACCGGTGCAAGATATTGCATTAAATCCTGCTGATACATCTCTATATATTTTACAACGGAAGGGCAGGGTTGAGCAATAACACATTTTGGTTTGTGAGTTTTAATGAATTCCTCATATTTGATTACAGTGATTTCAGCCCCGAAACTTACATCATAGACTTTTTGAGCTTTCATATTTGTTTTTAGAAATGAAATAACTTTTTTAAAGTTATTTCCCCATGAACCGGTTATTGCTGGCGCGACAATGAATACAAGATCCCGATGGGGTTTTGAATTAAAAGTATTAAAATCATCAACGAATGTTCTTGCATCATGTACACAGGCTTCTACACACCTTCCGCAATAAATACACCCTTCAGATACAAGGGATACATGATCTTTATTTGAACCGTCATTACATAGTTTAACCGGACAAACAGAAATACACCGGTAACAATTTACACATTTATCAGGATCAATTTTTATTAATTCCATTTTAAAACCCCGTTTATTCAATATATAATTTTATTTTCGTCATTATTCATATTTTTATTAGAGCCTCTTGCAAAAATACTCTTTTTATCTCGAATTTTTGCATGAGCCTTATTAAATAGAAATTTAATTTTTTATACAAAAATGAGTGTAGCTCTTTTATTTATGGTATAATTGACTATGGCGTAAAAATTACTTATAAATAAATATCATGCTTGTTTGTAAATTCGGGGAGAAAAAATGAGTCATCACAATACTAAAAGAACCGGATATAGTGCAAATGATTTCATATACGATACCGTAATAAAAAAACAAAGCGAACTGGTAACGAATCTTGATATTAATTCATTAGAATTATCAGATTTAATTGATTGCGAAGAAATTCAAAAGATGATGGATAATTTTACTGCCCTGACAGGTATGGTAACAGCTGTTCTTGATGTAAAAGGAACTGTTTTAGTTGCTTCGGGATGGCTTGATATTTGTACACAATTTCATCGGGTTAATTGCATCACATCAGCTTATTGTACAGAAAGTGATTGTTATCTTGCAAAAAAACTTAAAAAAGGTGAGTTTATTGATTATAAATGTAAAAATGGATTGTGGGATGTTGTAACCCCGCTGTTTATAGGAGATAAGCATTTCGGTAATATATTTACCGGTCAGTTTTTTTATGATACCGATGATATTGATGAGAATTATTTTATAAAACAGGCACAATTATATAATTTCGATCAGGAATCATATATAAAAGCCTTGAGAAAAGTACCTAAGTATGAGAAAAAAACGATTAAAAAACTTATGTTGTTTCTGGTCAATTTTTTTATACAGATTTCCAATAATTGTTATGCAAGTTTTTTATTAGCAAAAGAATCAATAGAAGTTAAAAAAGCTACAGATGAGTTAAAAAAGAGTGAAGCACGATTTCGTAATTCATTAGAATATATGCCAATACCGATAAGTATTGCTAATTCTTCTGATGAAATTGTGATGGTAAATAAACAGTTTACCAATACATACGGATATACAATTGAAGACATACCAACCATTGAAAAATGGTATTTATCGGCATATCCTGATCGTAAGTATAGGGATATTCAAAATGCTCAATGGGTTAAAAAAGTTGAATATGCAAAAAAGAACAATATACCCACGCCTCCTTCTAATTATTCAGTAGTTTGTAAAAATGGTGATGTTAAATCAGTAGAAATTTCAGCATATATAGAAAATGATATAATTGTCGGCATTTTTGAAGATGTTACCGAACAGAATAAAGCTAAAGCTGAAATTCAAAGAGCAAATGAAGAACTTGCTGCAATGAATGAAGAACTAAGTGCAACTATAGAAGAGATGGAAGCTGCTAATGAGGAGCTTCTTGTAACCGGTGATGAATTGCGAAAAAATGAAAATGCTCTTTATAGCGAAAAGATTTTTGCTGAAGCCTTACTTGAATGTTTGCCCGGGTACCTTTATGTTTATGATGATCAGGGTAATCTTATTCGCTGGAATAAGAAACATGAAACAATGACCGGGTATTCAGGTGAGGAATTATCACATATGAATATGTCAGACTGGTTTGAAGGGGAAGATGCTGTTCGTGTTGTTGCTGCTGTTAATGAGGTTTTAACAACGGGATATGGAGATGTCGAGGCTAATCTTTTGATTAAGGGAGGCGGAAAACTTTTGATTCATTCAAATGGTGTCCGTCTGGAAATGAATGGAAAAATGTATTTTGTCGGTGTCGGTATTGATATAACACGCTACAAAGAGACTGAAGATGAATTGATTAAGGCGCGTGAAATTGCTGAAAATACAACAAAAAACCTTGAAAAGGAAATAGAATTAAAAGAAGAATTGTATAAACAATTAGTTCACGCTCAGAAAATGGAAGCGGTTGGTGTTCTTGCCGGGGGAATTGCTCATGATTTTAATAATATGTTAGCAGGTATTACCGGTACTGTTCAATTATTAAAGCAGACAGAATATTCAAAGGAAAAACAAAATAATTACTATGATCTTATTCTTAAAACATGTGACAGAGCAGCAAGTTTAACATCAAAACTATTGCTTTTCAGTCGTAAAAATGATTATTCTAATAAAATTATAGATATACACTCTGTTATTCTTGATACAGCTGAAATATTGCGGACAACCATTGATAAAAAAATGTCGATTGTCGTAGAAACTAATGCAACAAAATCTCTAGTTAAGGGTGATCCGGCACAAATAACTAATGCATTACTGAATATGGGGATTAATTCTTCACATGCAATGTCCGGCGGAGGGGAACTTTATTTTAAAACAAGTACTATTGAGTTGGATGAGAATTATTGTAATGCATCTTTATTTGATCTTGTTCCGGCTGATTATGTAAAAATTGAAGTTTCTGATACTGGAAGTGGTATAAAACCTGAAAATATTGGTAAAATATTTGATCCTTTTTTTACAACAAAAGGTATTGGTGAAGGAACAGGACTTGGTTTATCTGCTGTCTATGGTCTTGTAAAATCATTACGAGGTGAGATTACTGTAAAAAGTGAATATCAGAAGGGAACAACGTTTTCTATACTTATCCCGTTAGCTCATGTTACAGCAACTATCGAAGAGAATTCTACAACGATCGAAAGAGGATCAGGGGTTATTTTGCTTGCTGAGGATGATGAAGTATTACGGGAAACAACCCGTGATTTAGTAGAAGCATTAGGGTATGATGTTTTAACAGCACAAAACGGTAAAGAAGCTATATTGGTTTTTGAAGACAATAAAGATACAATAGATACTGTTATACTGGATATGGCAATGCCGGTAATGAATGGTAAAGAAACGTTTTACGAGATAAAGAAAATTAAAAGTGATGTTAGAGTTATAATTTGTTCGGGTTATTTTAAAGAAAATGATATTATAGAATTAAAAGAAAACGGACTTGATTATGTAATAACCAAACCATACAATATAGAAGAATTAAGTCATATCCTGAAAAAATAGGTAAAAGTAATACATTTAAGGAAATTTCTCATGCAAATTTTAAAGAAAGACAGGAAGTTATGTCCAGGATGCGGATTGTTTGATGATATTTGTATTTGCCATCTTATACATAAAACTGCGTTGAAAACCCGCATTACACTTTTAATTCATGTTAAAGAAATCAGGCGACTTACGAATACCGGACGTATAGCCGGGATTTGTCTTGAAAACTCCAGCGTAATTATTAGAGGTCAGAAAGATGTTGTTAATAAAATGGAAGATATTCTACCGGATGGATATGCACATCGTATTTTATTTCCTTTTGCATCTGAAGAGTTATCACCTGAAATGAACTATATTGAAGGTAAACCCATAAATCTTATAATTCCTGATGGAACGTGGTCGCAAGCAAAAAAAATTGTGATATCAGAAAATTATTTTCATTCAATTAAGCGGGTAAGATTACCCCCGGATGCACCATCATCATATCATTTACGAAAATCTGATAATATTCAGCATATTTCTACAATCGAAGCAATTGCAAGAGCTTTGGGTATAATTGAAAACCCGGAAATCCGTCTGGATTTGGAGCGTGTTTTTTTTGAAATGAGAGCACGACTTATACAGTTACGGGGGTATTAAAGCTCAAAGATATTGAATGGGTTATATTACGGTCTATTTTAGATTAATGACTTCTGCCATATCAAGCCCGGTTATTTCACAAATATCCTCAGGTGGAATTCCTTTTGAAAGCATTTTTTGTGCTGATTCAATTTTTTCCTGTTTTCGTAAGTTTTCCTGATTATTTTTTTCTATTTCTATGCCATTTTCAATGCCAATTTCAACACCTTTTTCGATTCCGATTTGTTCTCTTTCTTCGAGTTCTTCTTTTTGCTTTTTATAGAAATCAAGAGCAAGCCGGATGTATTCATCTTCTTCTTCGATGTATTGAATATCATACTCGTTTAATTCATCTTTTTTTAACCGGTTTATAACTTCCTTGAATATGGCATCATGTTCGAATTCTTTAAAGTCATCCTTTCTGTTATCTTTGTTTCTCGTTTTTAAAGCAAAGTCACAGGTTTTTGACTGGAATAGCGGTAAAAGGAAGCATGAAAGTGGATGAAGAATTAAACTAAATCCTGAACCTCATGCAAAAAATCGAGATTAAAAAAGAATTTTTGCAGAGGCTCAAGATAAAAGTTTTTTAAGTAAGTACTTAAATTACCGGCACTTTTGTATTATTGAATATTTTTCCAAGTATTTCAAAAAAATAACACTAAAATATATTGACATTATTTTTCGAATAGATTATACATCTTCTATCAGGGTGTTTCATAATAAAAACACCATAAAGTAAATCAGGAGATTTAAATGAAAAAAAGAAATATTATGGTAAGCGTTATTGTATCAATTTTGGCTTTGGCTATCAGTAGTTGTTCTACACAATTTAACGGTGATGAATCGGAAATACAGACATCAACCAATAGTCTTCAAAATCCTATGAAATCGTATACCGATCTTTCAAAGGTACGAGTAATGCATGTAAAAACGGCAACTGTTGGTGGTGTTAATCCGTATAAAATTAAAATCTATATTGAAGCTGATAAACTAAGCTCAACACAAAATGTAGTTGTGCATTATACCGATTCAATGACAACTTTGGGCTGGAGAGATATTGCTGCTGTGTATGCAGGTGATATTTCAACGTCAAAACAATGCTGGGTTGCTGAGATTGATTTTAAATCTCCGGGATATAGCTCATTTGATTTGAATGTTACTTTTGCATTGAAATTAACAGCTAATGGGCAGACTTACTGGAATAGTAATAATGGTGCTAATTATAAAACAGCAATTGCCGGTCTTTATAACTATGCTACACCACATTATTTACTAATAAATAGAAATGTTGCATTAAATAATGCCAATACTGCAAAAGGAAACTTTTCAGGCACTATACTTGTAAAAAACCTGACATTTACTAAAAATGTTAAAGTTACCTACACAACAAATAATTGGGTAACTACAAAAACAGTTGCCGCTGTTTATGCTGAAAATAATGGTGTTGGCGATGAAAAATGGAGTTTTAATACTGCAATTCCTGTAACGGCTACAAAAGTGCAATATGCAGTTTCATTTACTGACGGAAACGGTAATGTTCATTGGGATAATAATCTTACAAAGAACTATACAATGGTTATACCACAAGCATTGTTTTAAGATTGTTTACCGACGGTAAACGAAATTGATTTGATATGAAATAATTTGGAGGGGGATTCCTTTTATAAAGGAATTACCCCGTTTTTTTATTAGTGGTTTGTTTTTTTCTGAAAAGATGTTATTGTACTTTTGATTCGAGTTTTATCTTTATTACATTGTTTATAGTTACGGATAAAAATGATGTCTGCGAGGAGAATTTCATGAAGAAAGTAAAAAAAGATACAAATTGCATATCATGTCTTTTTTTTATATTTATTATTTTAGGCTGTTATCAACCTGATAATAAAAATAATGATAATGAAGAAAAAAATAATCTTTGTAATACTTATCAATCAATTACACGACATGGGATTACATGGTCATTTGATAAAGAATATACGGCAGGGCAGTTTGTCAATGGTGATTATTGGGTTGTTGGTCCTGTTACAATTATTTCAATTACTAATTTTTACCATAACTATGGTTTTAGTCCGGTGCAAGGTCAGGATGGGTCTATGATAAATCCCGGTACAGATACTAGTCAGGGTTATGATAAATCATTAACTTCCTATAAAATAGAATTAAATAAATCCTATCCTAATGGACTGCCGATTTCCAACACAAATCCGCTTGTACTTGAGATTAATCAATCTCTTGTATCATCAGTAAGCTGGTTGTATGATTCATCAGCTGATACTGAACCGGGGTGTCCGGCATTTAATAATGGAACTAAAACTCCCCGTCCCGCACTTAAAGCTGCTTCAGTACTTACTTCTCTCGCGTTTATTCCTCCATCCGGAAGTTTTAGACCCCCATATTCAGGTGCGGATAAAACAGTTAAGTATAATGAAACTCAAATTCAGGCTGATATTCTTAAGAATCTTGACCCTTCCGGAATATCACAGATTCCTGATTCTGCAGATATGGAAGCTGATTTTGAAAGAGTTTGGTTAGATCATGTTAACGATTATCTCGGTTCATATGTTCATCCAAGTGAAAATATACCGGTAAAAAATGGTTATGGTCAGTATATGTCGATGAAAATTGGGGTGGCATTTCTTTTATTGAATCTCGATTATACAAAATTACCTGGTTTTACATCAAAAAAAACGTTACTCAATGAAATGATTCAGCTTGGAATAGATTTAACCGGTATAGCTGATAATGGAGGGAATTGGCCTTCAAACGGCGGGCATAATATGGGTAGAAAAATCGCCATTATTTTTGCCGGGGCAATGTTGAATGATACTCATATGAAGTCTGCCGGAACATGGACGACCTCTTTTCAAGAGGACGACTCAACATTTTATGTTTCTCAGGCGGATGTTGACCGTACTCATACTGCTTTATGGAAACCTGATTTGAGATATTGTACTGCGGTTCCATATGAGTCTTCTGATATTGGGCTTCCAGAATGGGGAATCAGACACTTAGTAAAACCACTATCTGATAATAAGCATTGGGATGCAACATACAGAGATATCAATGGTTCAGGGTATGCAGGGTTTGTTCTTGCTGCTCAAATAATGGGGTTTAAGTCTTTATGGAATCACGATGCTTTATTTGATTATGAAGATCGCTGGTGGTCATTAACCGGAGGAACTCATAATGAACAACAGATTGACGATTTTACTCAATCCATGTGGAACAGGTTTCGCAATGATTATAAGCCCGTTTGGATTAAGTAGATTGATTGATCCGGTAAAGTAAAATCGAATTGGAAATTTTTAAATCCTTTTTTTATTATAAAATACATTGAGGTGATATAAGTACTCATTTAGATGTGGCTCTTACAACATAATTAATATATACTGTAGAGGCTCTTGCAAAAATCATGAGTACATTATTTTTGCTTTCGCAATATGCGATTATATCGCATTAGAGTCTGGTCGCTGAGTCGCAGTATTTCGGGATACCGAATTACTGTAGCTACTCGACCATGCATCCAGAGTAGCCTCATGCAAAAATTCGGGATAAAAAGAGTATTTTTGCAAGAGGCTCTGTATACTAAGAATTAAAAAAATATATTCAATAGGAATTGATTGTGAGTATTCAATTTTATCTTTCAAATAACATAAAAACCCTTAAAGATCAGTGTATTGAAACGCTATTAACAGACAAGTCACACGATCCTTTTATCGAACAAACGATTATAGTTCCCAATATTAATGTTAAAAAATGGCTTCAACTTGAAATTGCCAAATCGTGTGGTGTATCAACCAATGTAAATCTTAATTACCTTGAAAAAGGCCTGGTTACCTTATTAAAAGAAGTGAGTCAGAATACGAATATTGCATACTATTCTTTTCTGGGTGATAATGATAGAAAACTTGATTTTCAGTTACTCATTCTAACGGCGATTAATAAACTCAAAGACAGTGAGAAATCCGGTGATATCCAGTCAATTCTTGATTATATCAATGGTTCAAATAAACGATTCTGGCAGATAGCAGAAAAACTGACATTTTATTTTAGAGAGTATGAATATCAGAGACCGGGCATGATCGATGCCTGGTTTAATGACAGTTTGTATTTTACATCTGGAAAAAAGATTGAAACTGCCCAGAAAACTATTTATGCTAAAGTTTTTGGTACAGCTAAAGACAGTGATTGTCTTATTAATGAATATTCAAAAGCTGAACATGGTGTGTATACAACATTACCGGGTTTTGCCAAAAGTGTTGATTCTTGTGAACGGGATGAGAAAAAAACGGTTTATTTATTCGGGTTATCGCAGATTTCGCAATTTCACTTTAACATTCTTTTAAAATTATCAGGTGCATATAACTTTAAGATATTTCAGCAAAACTATCTTGAAATCTTTAAGAAATATAAAGAAAACGCATGGAATATGGTAGATGAAAATAGTGAAGAATCCAATCCGCTGATAAAAGAGTGGTGTAAACCATCGATGGAAAACCTTCAGATCTTTAAGAAGTCACTCGGTGTGACAGATTTTACAACTCAGTATTTTGAAAATGAATCTGAAAATCCGTCGACATTACTTGCGTTGCTTAAAACAAAACTTCGCCATGAACAAATTGATCATAAAATCGAAAATGAAATAAAACAGGATAAAAGTCTTCAGATATTCGGTGCCCCTTCACAACGACGTGAGATAGAATGTATTCACAATTCGATTATTGAGAATATGAGAAAGGATAAAACCCTGCAATTAACTGATATTGCAGTTCTCGTTCCCAATATGGATACTTACAGGATTCATATAAAATCAATATTCAATAATGAACAATTAATACCATACAATTTAAGTGATACCAATGCAGGGAATGAAAGTATTTTTGCCGATGGTCTTATTCGCGCTCTGGATATTGCTTCCGGCAATTTCACCCGACCTGATATTACCGGGTTTTTGTTAAATCCCTGCGTTATGTATTCATTGGGGATTACTCGTGAAACTGTTGATGAGTGGATTATCATTTTTGATACAATGAACATTTTTTATTCATATAATGAAAATGATAAAAGTGAAATAAGTCATTCAAAAACGCCGTGGTATACCTGGGAATATGCTTTTCAACGGTTGCGTTTAGGCAGAATAATGGGGAATTCCCCTGATAAATCATTTCATGATATTTATCCGTATTGTGATATTGCATCAGGTGACTCTGATTTTCTTGATACGATGATAGATACAATGGAGTCTTTATTTGCTTTTTTTAATCAAATTCGTAAAGGGACATTAACCGGTGTGCAATGGAAAGAAAAACTCATGTTTTTCATAGATTCTTATTTGAAAATACCTGATTTTATAAAAGAAGAAGAGAGTGTGCGTGATTCTGCAATGGAATTGATATCCGGTTTGCATAAATTCGATGATTTCATGGAATCTGATGATGTTAATTTAATTTTCATTTCTTCCTTTATAAAGAATAATCTTTCAGAAATTCCTGCATCAAAAGGTAAATATTTATCTGATGGTGTCACAATATCATTACTGTCGCCTATGAAACCAATACCATTTAAAGTAGTATATATCGCAGGGCTTGGTGAAGGTTTATTTCCCGGTCGATCTGATCGTTCAACATTGGACTTACGAAATGAAAAAAAAGAAGTCGGTGATATTACAAAAACAGAATCGGATATTTATCTCTTTTTTGAATTATTATTAGCAGCCGAATCTAAGCTGTATCTCTCATTTGTAGAAAAAGATATTGAAAAAGACAAGGGATTATATCCCTCAACCGTTATTGTTCAGCTTGTTGAATATATCAATACACATATCTTAAACAAAAAAGAAATAAAAACAAAATCAGTTGAACCATTTGAAATTTTTCATGTTCCGCTTATCGAAGAGAGTTTGCAGAATTGTATTACACATAATATCATAAATGATAAAACCGATATTTTCAGAATGTTTAATGATAAAAAAAGATTAGCCCGGTTTTTATACTCCTACAATTATTTATCGAATCAGGAAAAAGAAATAGTAGATGCACGATACAATGAAGTCGTGAAAGAATATACTATTAATACCTGCACTCCAAAACAATCACCCGAACTCTTTTTATCAGATCGTGTGCTTTTTCAATATCTTGAAGATCCGTCGTCTGCACGAATGCGTTATGTATTGGGAATCAGCTCTGAACAGTATGGCATTGAAGATTTATCAATTAAAGAAGACGAGCCGTTTTATAATGGTGAATATGATGTTTCAAATATCGTAGAGAAAATGTATATACAAAAAATTGAGTCAATGGTAATTGATAATAAAACATCAGAACAGTCTGATATTCTTATCAATCAAATGGTAGACGCAGATTTTGAATCTCAAATGAAACGTGGTTTTAAACCGGATGGTGAATATGCAACCATTGTACTTGATTCAATCAAAAAAGCTCTATCTGACAGATTATCAGATGTAAAACCAATAGAACAGTTAAAAAAAAACATGATTCCGGGAAATGTTTTCTACTCAAAGGAATTAGACTTTATAAACGGTCGGATCGTACCATTTATCCGCTATAATCCACTTTCTATTGAAACCGGTGACAGGCAACTTTCACTTACCGGGAAAGCGAAAACAGTTTTTTTTAATGGCAGCAAGATGACTTTTATTAAAGTAAAACAGAAGGACAGCTCTGATTTTATTTCAGATACAAAAGGTGATTTCAAAGGCATTGCCAATTACAGAGATGTATTTACAATTCTTATTTCGTATGCAATGTTTTTAAAAGCCTCCGGTGAAAAATATAGCTGCACCTGCTGGTTTTTCTGCACAGACAAACCGGTTGTTATTGAGATAGATGATTTTCAAAAAGTTATTTCATGGTTTGATAATCTTGTCGATGACTACATTCATGATACTGATTTTGATGATATGCCGCTTAAATTTATTAAAGGTAATACTCAATTGTATTCTCGGCTATTTGTTAATCCTGAAGATGAGGAACAACGCAGTAAGGTAGATATTGATTTTTACCGGCAGTTTTGCGAAGATCTTGAAGAGTATTGTGATAATGATCGAAATGAAATAAATGAACTGAATACTTTATCAAATGCTTGCGTACCTGAAAATGTTCGTGAGAAACTATTAAAACGCTTATCGATTTTACAGGAAATAACAATAGGCGGTGAAATCAATGAATAAATATCAGCTTGATAAACACATGGTAATTGAAGCCTCGGCAGGAACCGGTAAGACCTATACAATTACAAAACTAATTAGCGCAATCATCCGGGAAGACAGGTCAAAACCTGAGAATATCGTCGTTGTTACCTATACTGAAAAAGCAGCCGGTGAATTAAAAGAGCGAATCAGTAAAGAATTCAACGAAGCATATTCCAGTTCAACAAATCTGAAAGAAAAAAAGTTACTGGAAAATGCTATAAAAAAAATTGATGATATGATGATTAGCACAATTCACGGATTTTGTAACAGCCTTATTGCCGAGTTTTCCTTTGAAAATGGCGAGCAATTTCAATGCAGTCTTGTCGATGATTCTGTTCTTTTACCGAAGATTCTCCATTCGTATATGCGTAAGGAATGGTTTACCTCTTTTAAAACTAGATTACCTGAAATAGTACGGGTTTCACATTTTATATCCGACCCGTCAGGTTTTGAAAATCGCATTGTCTCTCTGGCAAACTCTATTTATTCCATAGCGGACTCTGAAAATTGCATGTTTAATCCGAAGAGAATGTCAGCTGATGAAATAATCGCATTGTATGATAGTGCTTTACAAAAAATTAACGGTTTGCGGTCCTTCCGTGATGAAATCATGACTTCATCGCGTGCAGCCGCAAATAAAACAGTAATGAAAATTAAAAAAAACATTTTATCTCCCCTTGCACGGGTTTTATCATCCCCCGCTACTGATGCTGAGATTATCGGGTTACTTGCAACTCTTTCATTGCATGAGTTACAGGGTAGAATGAAAGTGAAAAGCAAAGACGAAACGCAGAGTGATAAAGAAGTGTATCAGATCCTTTTGGATATTAATAGTACTTTAGAATCAATCAATGCAGGTTTAATCATTTATACCGTTTTGGAACTGATAGAAAAAGTTAAACATCACAAAAAAGAAGCAGGGTTAATCAGTTTCAATGATATGCTTGTTACCGTCAATAATGCTTTAAAAAAGAACCCCGAGTTTCTTTTGTTTTTACAGCAAAAATATACATTTGGTCTGGTTGATGAGTTTCAGGATACTGATAGTGTTCAATGGTCGATTTTCAAACAGATTTTTTTAGACTCACATACAAATAATAAACTTTTTGTTATTGGTGATCCGAAACAGGCAATTTATGCCTTTAGAAATGCTGATGTTTTCACCTATTTTACAGCCACAAAAGAAATCGCAGATATCTATAATGGTAAAAGAGAAGTGCTTGATACTAATTACCGGTCAACGGAATCAGTCGTTTCCGGGTATAATGCGATTTTCTCGTCAGATTCGTATTTTATCAACGAACATATTCAGTATGAAAATGTTAATGCTTGTGAGCAGGATAAAATTAAAGCAATTCCCGATAAACCTGAATTGGGTTTTAATGTATTTCGTATGTCTATAGAAAATAGCGGAACGAAAATAGGAACTTTCAGAAATCAGTATAAATCATTTATTATAGAAGAAATAAAAAAGATTTTATCTGGTGATAAAATAAAAATCAAAAGAGAAAAAACAGATACAATGGTAATTCCTGATGAGGGTGATATTTGTATTCTTGTTTCAAAACGAAAAGACGCAATCATCGTGGAAAAAGAACTGAAAAAGCATGGTATTAATTCTACAATCTATAAAAAACCGGGTTTATATCAGAGTGATGAAGCAAATGCTTTATTTATACTTTTTGATGCCTTAACAGACATAGCCGATAAGGGTAAATACAAGAAATTATTACTGTCAGATTTTTTTAAACTCGAGCCGTCAGTTATTGAACAGAATGATTTTGAAGAACTTGAAAAAATCGCTCATAATTTTGTAATTGAACTGAAAAATCTTTCAGATACAAAAAGCTGGACTTTGTTTTTCTCGGGTATTCTTGAAAAAACAGCCGTCATTTATAAAACGATTAAAAATGATAGTGCAAATGCACAACGGAAAAGTGCTAATTACTACCAGCTCATAGAGTTATTGGAAAATGAAGTGTTTCAGAAGCGACTTGATTTACGGGGACTTCGTGACTATCTCCATTCGTTAACCAATAATTTGATACGGGCGGAAATGGAAACTGATCTTCATCGTTTAGAAACGGAAGATAAAAAAGTACAAATTATGACAATACATGCGTCAAAGGGTCTTGAGTTTCCGGTTGTATTTCTTTATGGTTCATTAAGCAGTTCTATCAGAACTAAAATCGATTATTATGTTTATCACGATGACAATAATTCAAATATTATTTATGATGTTCTTAAAAATGATACACCCATTAATGAAAATCATACAACTTCAAAAGCCTGTTTTGATAAAGAAATTGCAGAAGAATTAAGAAGACTTTATTATGTTGCCATAACAAGGGCACAGGTTATGATTTATATCCCGGTCATTGAGAAGTTGCGAACTGAGGATGGTAAGGTAAAAGGTACACGGGCAAACTGTCCGTCTGAAATGTTTTTAGCCGATTCATTAATAAAAAATGGCAAAGTAATCCCTGGGGCTGTTGAAATCATCGCAGGTCAGACCTCAATGTATGCAGACAATACAGTGAATGAAGAAAATTCACCACATGCTCTATCAAAAGAGATTGCAAACAAAGAATATTTTATCCAAAATGTAACGATTGACAGTGAAAATAATCCGCTATTTTATAATCTGACTGCCAGGCAATTCAACCGTTTTTTTACCATTCAATCGTATTCGAGTATCGACAGACTTTTAAAACATTCAAATAAAAAATATACAAACAATTTTGAATATGAACCGTTAAGGAAAAGAAAAAACAATGAGGTGTACTCTGAAAATGATGTGGATGAAAATGAAATCCTTGAATTACCATCCGGTGCTGTAACGGGAAATATGCTTCATTACATTTTAGAAACGATTGATTATTCAAAGGATAGTGCATCAACTGATGAAATAATAATAAAAGCTGTTGACCGTTATTATAGTAATCGTGATAAGAAAATCAAAAATCGTTATGCCGAATTAGTTGCAACGATGGTCAATAATATTTTACAAACACAATTACCCGGCACTGCCATTAGGTTACAAAATCTGAAATCAGAGAATAAAAAAAACGAAATGGAGTTTTACCTGAAACTTGATCCGGAGGGGGTATGCTTTATTAACGGTTTTATAGATATGGTATATCGACATGAGGACAAATATTACATACTCGACTGGAAATCCAACAGACTGCCCGGATATAATGGCGCATCTTTTATCAGTGATGTCAAAAATCATTACAAACTTCAATATGATGTATATCATTTAGCCGTTGTTGAATGGCTTCAATCCACGATGGGCGCTACTTTCAATTATGAGAAAAACTTTGGTGGTATTGTCTATATCTATCTTCGAGGTGTAAATGAAAACAATGAAGGTGTTTTTTTTGAAAAGCCTGATTTTACATCCTATAAACAATTAAGAAGTGAATTGATAAGTCAGTTACACAATATTAGTGTATTAGGAGATAGTGATGAATGATTCTTTATTTGAAATATCAGCGTTAGACCGGTATACAATACAGGATATTATGAGAGTTCACGGACAAACCGGTTCGGAGTCTTTAGAATATGCACTTGGATATTTATTCTCCGCTTTAGCAAATGGTTCGTTGTGTATTGATTTACATGATGATTCTTTTTCAGAAAAGAACTTTTTTCTATCTGGTCAATTTATTGAAAACTATACATCGGGTATCTATAGTTCTGTAATCTCAACAAACGAGTGTGATTTCAAACCGCTTATAATGCGGAAAACAGGTAATTCACTGTATTTGTATTTCTATCGCTATTACAGCTCGGAAAGGAAATTTGAAAAACTGCTTAAAGAGAAAATTACCAATGCTCAGGATATATCAATTGATACAAAAATTCTTGATGAGATTAAACAATTTCAGGATGAAAAAAAAATAGCACTCTATCTTGCGTTAACTCAACGATTTTTGATAGTAACAGGCGGACCGGGAACCGGGAAAACATTCACTGCTGCAAAGATAGCAAAATATTTTTCAGAGAACTTTTATCTGACACACACAAAAAAACCGGTTATTAAATTAACCGCCCCGACCGGGAAAGCAGCAAAACGACTTTCAGAGCAAATCACTATCGAATTATCAGAAAGTGATACAACTATTGATGCTGGTGAAACGATTCACAGGCTGTTACAATATAAAAAAAATACCGGTGCATTCACCTTTAATTCTGAAAACACTATCCCAGCTGATTTGATTATTGTCGATGAAGTATCAATGATTGATATTAACCTGTTCAGCTCGCTTCTTGATGCGGTCAGTAATGAAACAACACTTATAATCATTGGTGATCGTGATCAACTCCCTTCCGTTGATGCGGGTGCTGTTTTAAAAGACTTACTGCCGGATGGTTTTGTTCCGTCATATAGCAGTCAAACGATACAATCACTTCATTTACCTGATCAGGTTGCGACTGAATCTTTTTTCACCAATCATGTTGTTGAATTAAAAAAACAATATCGTTCCGGTGAAAAAATAACTGTAAAAGCCGCATTAGTAAATGCAGGTGAAAGCGATATGGTTGACGCTATACAGGAAATCACTTTGTCAGAACTTTCCTCATCGGGCATTGCTGATGATGTATATTTTATACCGGTTAATAATCATGATGATTACATCGGATTTCTTAATTACTATTTCAGAAAATACTATATGAATAATCGTTATTCACAAGTAGTAACCGGTTTTGAAAACGGACAGTCATCATTTGCCGATCTTTTTGACGCCTCATCAGAATCAAGAATTCTGACATTGCTACGGGATGGTTTTTACGGTTCAACCGGTATTAACGAATTCCTGCTTAATCATTATCGAAAAAGTGATACAAAACGATTTCATCAGATGTCGGGTGTCCCTGTAATGATTACAAGTAATGATTACTCCAATAATCTGTTTAACGGAGAATCCGGTGTTATTTCCTGCGATGCACAAGCTCAGGTAAAAGCATTTTTTCCTTCAGAAAATACTGAAGAGAACTTTAGAGCAATTTCGTTGAATTTCCTGCCATCCTATTCAACTTCTTTTTCAATTACAGTTCATAAAAGTCAGGGCAGTCAGTATAAGGATGTTTTTGTTGTGCTTCCCAATGATGAAACAAATCCGTTATTAACCAGAGAAATTATTTATACAGCTATAACAAGAGCAAAGGAAAAAGTCTTTATTGTAGGGGATAAAAATATTTTAAAAAAAGCAATCTCAGGAAAGATTACCAGATTTTCTGGAATCGGGAAATTCTAAAATTTGCTTTTCAATTCAAAACATAGTATATTAGATATTGTAAATATACCGGGGGTAACTATGAATAAATTATCTATTATTTTTTTAATAATTATAGCACTTATGGCAACTTCATGCGGTTCTCCACCTGAGAATGCTGTAGAAACATCTCTTTTATCAATGATAAAAGACAATCTGGATACATTAAATACAATGAAAACGAATGATGAAGGTCAGTTAAGGTTTTTTAAAAATCTTACGAATAAATTCGATGGTATTATTTCATTTCGAGAAGGCAGTACAATCAAGTTTATCAGTAAAAAAGCTGAGTTTAATGAAAAATATATAATTTCTACATTGGAAAATAATAAATTTCAAATCATGAAAGATCTTTATGTTACTTTTGAAGGTAGAGATACGTATTATTCTCTTGACAATGTTACATGGTTATCAAATAAAACAGACCCGAATACTGAAGATGAAGGGGTACGAAACGATTATCACTTTACAACTTCGTTAATCGGGAAAGAGTTAGTTATAGAATATTCAATGGGATTAATGCAGGGGCGAAAACCTATTTATATAAAGAAAAAAATCAAACGTCCTGTTATTAAGCTTGCACCGGATATGGTTTTTTCTCATATAATTTCTGAAAAAGTCAACGCAGATTTAACAAAAAATATTTTATTTATACCAAAGAATACAATAATTACCGGTACAATGAATGTAAATGGAAATCTTATTTCAAGTACCACAAGTGAAGATAAAACCATTACTCTCAGTGCGAAACAGGATCTTTTTGTCTATATCAAGGGGCAGAGTTTTTCATTGAGTTTTGACAGACAGCATTGGAACCCGAATATTCTGTCTTTTGATATTAAGCCGGATGTTGTGATTCGTGCTATTTCCGGGAATGAAATCTATTTTGATATTGAAGCTATGGCTAATTACGAAAAAGATACCGTTTCAATGTCGATAATTCAGTTATTATTGCGATCAAGATAATATTCAAGACTTGTTCAAAGAAAAAATTGCAACTACTTCTTGATAATAAAAACGTTTTCTGTTAATTATAAGTATATTCCGGAGGATTCAATGAATAGGTCTGTGGTTACATTGTTTTTGTTAATATTATTAGTCTCATGTTTTAAGGAAAAAAACAATACCATAAAGGAACAACCGTTACATGTTGAACCTGAAATTGTTGCCGGTGATGAAATAAATTTTGTAAACCTCCAGGATATTGTAAAAAATGCACCCAAATTAACCCCTGAGGTCTTTTTTGCTATAACTGTTTTGCATAGAAAATATATAGAATCACTTGAAAAGACAATAACGCCTGAAACAGCGGGGAATCCGGAAGCTCTTTTTGAACAAAAACGAGTTGAATTTTTTAAAAACATAAAGTTTGGTTATGAAGAATATATGAGTTATTATGAAAATAACCAGAAAGAAATGAATGATTACATAATGAAAAATCCTCAGTTAATGAAATATTTAACAATCACAAAATAAATTATCTTTAGAGGCTCTTGCAAAAATCAAGAGTACTCGATGAAAAAAAGGGTACTTTTTTTATGCTTCCGCCATATGCGATAAAATCGCATTAGACCCTGGTCGTAACGAGTACGTTACTGCTCGGGCATGCAACCTGGGTAGCCTCTTGCAAAAATTCGAGTTTAAAAGAGTATTTTTGCAAGAAGCTCTTTACTTTCTTATCAAAATCCTTTATAAAACTTTAAGCATATTTCAATGGAAGTGAGGTGAGATTCCTCCACTGACCCGCAACAGTAATCGGAGACGATTGGAGCTTATAACACCACTGGTTTAATACCGGGAAGGTTAAGCACAAAAGGTTATTATCCGTAAGTCTGGAAACTTTGGTATGTAAAACAATTATTTTATGACTTCGTGGAATGAGTCTAAAAATAGCATGATTATTCAATTCATTTTTTCTAATCGATGCTTTTTTTTAGTTCTCTTTTTCTCAGAAGAAAAAGGAGATCTCTATGTCTATTTTCAAAAGGTTTTTTGTCTTATCCGCATTACTTATTTCATTATTTTTCATCATTTCGTGTGATGTCGCTACAGTTGACACAGTTCCTGAAACAAAGCCAACCGACACCGTTTTAACCGGTTATTGGAAATCTTCATTTGGTGACGGATTTGAGATTACGGGAAGTACTTTTATCAGTTATGCAGATTCAGAAAAAACAATCACTTACAAAGGTGATATTATCAAAGTTTTAAAAGAAAGCGCAACTGCCGGTGCGTATGTTATGAAGATTTTTGAATCCACTGAAATCTATGCCCCGAAAAATGGAACATATTATGTTGTTCGATGGAAAGATTATGCTTTAAAAACAGTGAATGAGGCAGCTCCTTATAAAGAGGGGGCAGAATATAATGGTCTTTCAACTCAATCTCAAGCAGAAAGCGAATACACAATTGCAAATGGATATTATGGTTTTTTCGGAGCCTATGAAAAACAGTAGATAGACTATGTTATTCTTTGGGGTGGGACGTTTTAAGAATTTTCCACCACAGAGATACAGAGAGCACTGAGAGGATATTTAGTCACGGATACATAGGATGCACCCGGATAAGATAATCAAGAAATTGATTCCAATTCTATCCGTGTTTATCCCTGTGAATCCGTGGCTAAAACTCTTTTGCGGAAGGTGATGTAAGTGTTAGTATGAAAATAAAAAAAACTCAGTGCCCTCCAGCAAAGCGGGTGCCTCTGTGGTGGAAATTATACGAGGAGGGGAAATGAAAAAAAAAATCTCATATATTTTATTATTTCTGTTTGTTTCAATCTCCGGTGTTATCGCTGACAATGACTTGACCGGTGATGTTTCATCGGATAGTTTTAATTATGAATATCTTCTATTAGAAGAAGATGCAACTCCTCTGGTAATTTATGGTGTGTTACAATCAGGACAGGATACTCAGGTTATGGAGCGTTCAGAAATTGATGCATTAAATCCGGCAAGTGTGTCTGATATATTAACTCGCGGATTTAATCTTTCTTTTAATTCTAACGGTGCAACGGGAAATAAAAGCAGTGTGAATATTCGGGGGCTTTCCGGTGCGAGAGTTTTAATATTGGTTGATGGCGTACCGGTTAATTCTCCACAGTCGGGTGATTTTGATATTTCAACTCTTGATGTTAATTCTATAGAAAAAATTGAAGTTGTTAAAGGTGGAAGTGATACTAAATATGCGTATAGCGGAGCTATGGGGGGGCTTATTAATATAGTTACCCGGTCAGGCCGCAAAAAAGGGTTTACATTCTACGGCTCTTCTTCAAACAGTTTTTACTATCCCGATTTTTATTATCCCGGGCGGGCAACTGTTGTGGGGGAAAAAAGTTTTTCAAAATGGTTTGATTTTTTTGATACACAGCGTTTGAATACCGGTTTTTCTTTAAGCAGTGGCAGTGTTTCGTATGACGCTTCATTTTCTCTTAATCGTGCCGGGAACCACTATATCTATCGTGATGATTATACCATTAAAAGACGTCTTATTAATAATGAGATATGGGATTTTAATGTTTCTAACGGATTTGTTTTTAATCTCCCGTATTACATTACAGCTTCACTTTCAGGTTCGTTTTATTATGCTGATAGAAATATATCGGGTGCGGTTAATAGTGATAATCCGGGTAAACAGTTTGACTATAAAGGAAATGGTCAGTTTTCACTCAAAGCAGATTTTGTTGGAAGCGATAAAGTTTTCACTGAGTTCATAACAAATTATAATCATTCAACTATCGAATGGACGGATAGTTTCGGTTATAGCAAACATCAGATTGATAGTGTTTTTGCTGTTAATCGCTGGGGGTTTATCATTACCGATTGGGTTACTCTCAATACCGGCAGTGATATTACGGTTGATTTCATAAATTCAAATATGGTTGGTACCTTGTATGTTATTAATGGTGGCGGTTCAATTTCTGCTGATTTCAATATTAATAAGAAAGTGTTGATTACTCCATTTCTAAAACTTATTTATAACCCAAAGTATCCTGTTCCGATTCCAAAAATCAGTAGCGTTTTTATCATCAATGATTTTGTACGCCTTAAAGCAAATTTTTTCAGAGTTTTTCGTGTTCCGTCAATTAATGATCTTTACTGGCCTTCAAGTAATTATGCAAAAGGAAATCCTTTGCTTGATTTTGAGGATGGTTTTGGTGGCGACTTCATTGTAGAGTTTGTTAATAATCGATTGTTCAGTGCAGAATCTTCCTTATATAGTAATTACATTCAAAATGTTATTCAATGGCAGAATAATAATGGTCAATGGATTCCAAATAATACCGGTGCTGCTTTATTTATTGGAAGCGGACATACATTGAAAACGCTTTTTTCAAAGTACTTTTATTGTACCGCACAGTATGAATTTCTTTTGTCATTTATAGTAAGTGATGGATTAACCGTTTTGTCGGATAAACGAATGCCTTATAAACCGGTTCATACATTTGGTTTTTCTGTAACCGGTGACTGGCAGTCCGGGCATGTAACTTTATCTGGAAATTATCAAAGTGAACGCTTTACAAATAGTACCAATGCAGGTTTTTTAAATCCGGTTTTTATACTTGATTTGGATGTTAATCAGACTGTCCATGATTTTACATTTTTTCTTAGTTTTAAAAATATGCTTAATCTTTACTATTTTCTGATAGAAGATTATCCGATGCCAAACGGTTCTGTAACACTGGGAGTTTCATATCGATTTTCAAAATCAGATTTAAAATCTAAATAATAAAAACAATTCATCAAATAATCCTCTATATCATTTGTAGAGGGTTATTACAATTTCTTTTTACGGCATAAAATATGCTTGTTACTAAGAAATAATAGTAACGAGGTGAATATGTTAAAAAAATTGATTTTTTCATTTGTATTAACTCTATTGGTAATTGGCTGTACACAAACACCGACGGATGAAGCCACAAATAATATTAAAAAAGGTACATTATCAACTCCTGTGATAAGTAGTGATGCAGGAGACGTAATCAGTAAAAATGATTTTATTACTATAGCAACAGATAAAGCTGATGCAGAGGTCTATTATACAATTGATGAATCTGAACCGTCAGTAAATAATGGTAGTTTATATAGTGGTCAATTTACTCTGCCTGATGAACTGACAGCTACTGAAGTCATGGTGAGAGCTCGATCATACAAAACCGGTTATTTACCATCATATATCGGTGAAAAAATATTTACAGTTTCGACAACCGATACCCCGGTTGACAACCCGACCGACACGACAACCGATACCCCGGTTGATAATCCGACCGACACGACAACCGATACCCCGGTTGACAACCCGACCGACACGACAACCGATACCCCGGTTGATAATCCGACCGATACGACAACCGATACCCCGGTTGATGACGTTTACTTGTCTAACATTAAACTTTCAACGGCTACACTTGATAAGACGTTTAACAAAGAAATTTATAATTACAATGTGAATGTTTTAAATGCTGTTGAGTCAATTAAAATACAACCATTTTCAGAAAAATCGGATTCAACAATTCTGGTAAATTCAATTAACCTTGCAAGTGGTTCATTTTCAAATGATATACCTCTTACTGTTGGTATTACAACTATAACTGTACTTGTAAAAAATGTAACGTCATCTGCAATATATACCATTGAAGTTACAAGGCAGAATAAAATTCCATCAAGTAATAACTTTTTGAAAACGCTGACATTGAGTACAGGTACTTTGGATTCGGCTTTTGATAAAAACACTTTACATTATACAGTAGCACTTGCATACAACGTAAAAAATATTATTATTACAGCAGAACCGGAAGATACTAACAGTTCTGTAAAAATAAATGATTTATTATCACCTGCAACAATAGGTACCACTGATACAATTTCAGTTACGATAAAAGTAATAGCAGAATCCGGCGTAGAGAAAATATATACAATTGCAATTACAAAACTTCCTGCTCCTGTTGATTGTGTTTTAGCGTCATTAGAAATATCAGGTGGAACATTAAGTCCTGTTTTTAATGCCGGAACATTAAAGTATACAGCAAAAGTGTCTTATGAAACAATTTCATCAACAGTAACTGCAATTTCAAAAAATACAACTGAAACAGTTACGATAAATGACGGTGCATCACCACGAAAAGTGTTATTGAAAGTTGGAGTAAACGATGTGCTTATAACATTAGTAAATCCTGAATCAAAAGTAGAAAAGACATATACTATTGTTATTACTCGACAAGATCAGATTGTTGAATATAGCAATAATGCAAATCTATCGAATATAACTTTATCAGGTGCATCATTAACACCGGTTTTTAATTCACAAACATTTACTTATACTTCAACAGTTGGTTATGATGTTTCAACGACAACTGTGTCTGCTGTAAAAGAAGATAATGCAGCAACTGTTGAAATAAATGGTGTAGTTTCATCTGATAAGTCAGTTAGTTTACAGGTTGGAGTAAACGAAATTATAATCAAAGTAACCGCTGAAGATTTAAAAACAATAAAAACGTATTCAATTTCAGTAACCCGGGAACCTCAACTTATTTCCGGTACAATAATTTTACATGTAAAAAACTATTCACACATATATTACTGGAGCGTTGTTGAAACAAATGTTCCTCCTAAATATCCAAATATTGCATGGCATGGAATTGCAATGACCGATGAATCAAATGGCTGGTATGGTTTTACGTTTGATAAGGCAACTAAAACAAATCTGATTTTTACCAATGCAGGTGCCGGTAAAACTGCTGATTTATCTATAACAGAAGGTGAATACTGGTATATTGATAATAAATTCGTTTCGTATAATCCTGAAGATGCTATTAAACCTGTCGTTAGCTTATTGAGTCCTGCAAATGGAAGTAACCTTGTTGATATAGTAACTATCCGGGCTGAGGCAAGTGATAATGTAGCTGTTGATAAAGTTGTTTTTCTTGTAGATCAGAATGTCGTAGGAGAAGTTAAGGTCTCTCCTTATACGTTGCAATGGGATAGCGGGCTTGTGTCAAACGGAGCACATATTCTATCAGCTACTGCGTATGATAAAGCGGGAAATAGTGCTGATTCTGCAATTTTTAACTTCACAACCGAAAATGGTAACAGACCGCCTGTTGCTCATGCCGGTGTTGATATTACGGCAATTAAAGGTGCAACAATTGCGTTTAATGGTAGTAAATCGTATGATCCTAATGGAACTATCACATCGTATTCATGGGATAATGGTTTATCCGGTGTAACACCAGCAAAAATGTATAGTACGCTTGGAACATTTACTGTTGTGTTAACAGTTACGGATAATGAAGGGGCGAGTTCATCTGATTCTGTTATTGTTAAAATAGTCGATCAGATACCGCATCGTGATTTTAGAGAAGAAACTGTATATTTCATGATGACTGACAGATTTTCAGATGGAAACAAAACAAATAATAATATATGGGGCGATGAATATCTACCCGGTGGCGAAGCTACTATGTATGATTATAGTGAAGATAAATCAGGTGTTTTGTCATACTATCATGGTGGTGATTTTGATGGTATCATAGCAAACCTTGATTATATTAAAGAAATGGGCTTTACTGCAATCTGGATTACACCTGTTGTGAAACAGCCGGAAGGTCGAAGGTTTAATGCAAAAGATCCTTATGAAGCATCAGCTTTTCATGGTTATTGGGGTTATGACTTTGATCAGATCGATCCGCATTTACATTCACTTGGAAAAGATAATGACGGATGGGCTGATTTTGATAAACTTGTAAATGCTCTTCATGCAAAAGGTATGAAGCTTATGCTTGATATCGTTGTAAATCATGGTCAACCGGGGGATTCAGTAAAAGATTCAAAATCGAAATGGGCTGATAAGTGGAATACAATTATTATGGATGGACAAACAAGAACATTTGATAAAACTATTGATCCGCTTGTTGATCCGTCAAACCCGTTAACAGGATTTTTCAGTTATGCAGGTACAAATGGTACATGGCTCATTGATTTAATTGATTTTAATGCAAACGGTCCGGCAGAAAATAATGCAATGCCTCATTTAAAAAATGTCTATAAGAAATTTATAGATCACGGTGTTGATGCTTTTAGAATTGATACTGTTGCATACATGAGCAAAGCAAATTGGGAAGATTTTACCGATTCTATGTACGAACATGCAGTATCAAAAGGAAATGAACATTTTTATATGATCGGTGAAGCATGGACCGGTGATAGAGCCGGTGCCGGTAATGCTATGGATCTTGTATATGGTTCTAAAGGAAAACATTTTAATTTACTTGATTTACATAATTCAAGTATTGACTTTCCGGGATGGTTAGGGCAGGTTTTCAAAGGTGATAAAGGCTTTGAAGATCCGAATGTTCAAAAAATTTATGGACCGCTTGGAGATCAAAGTGGGATATATGATCCGACCTATCTTGGAACATTTGTTGATAATCACGATGTTTTTAGAGCGAATGGTATATTAACTAAAACTCAGTATATGAATAATCTTAATTACATATATCTGTTTAGAGGTGTGCCGATTGTTTATTATGGAACAGAAGCAATGTATTCATGGAGCAAAGCATACGCGACAACGAATAAAGACGATGTTGTTGCACGTTGGATGCTGGGTGACGAAGGTATTAATTATGTGGAAACTCAACAACCTGATATGTATAAACATATAAAAATGCTTAATAGTTTAAGAAAAGAAAGTGAGGTATTACGAAAAGGTCAACAGACAAATCTAAGGATGAATGGTGGTGAGGCGGTTATTAAAAGAGAATATAACGGTAAAACTGCATATGTTGGTATGTCAATTCGTGATACTGCATTTACGTACAGTGTTACAGGTTTAACTGATGGAACGTATAAAGTGTATACACCAAATACAGCCGGTGGAACATTTAACAGTTCAACAGTAACAGTATCCGGCGGAACATATTCTATGAATATTCCTGCTAATTCATTTGTTATTATTGAGAAGTAAATTGAGTTAAGAGATTTTTTGTTAGAAACGTGAAGAGGCAATCTGATTATTTCAGATTGCCTCTTTTTTTTGCCCGAGCCAATCAGGTAACAGACTGGAGGAGAAAACAAAAGAGATTTTGTGCAATTTGTCACAAAAAGATTTGAAAGAAGCCAAAATTGTTTAAATTTGAGAATAGAAGTTTCGAATTTTAAACAAGCTTAATTAACACTTCTTCTTTACTTTCTGCAAATAATATCTCATCAAGTGCCTCATCGAGTTTAGAAACATCCTCACATTTATGTATAATCTCAATATCTTCGTTAGTTATCTGAAATTTCCTGCTTATTTGACGGCATAATGTTGCTTTTTTCTCTTCGCCCCTGCCTTCAAGTTTACCTTCATTAAATCCCTTTCTATGTGCATGATTTAAGGAACTGACTTTTTCATGGAGTGACTTTTGTCGTTGTTCATAAAGATATCTTTCTTCTTTATTATGGCTTAATACATTGAGCTGATTGTATGCTTTTTTTATTTCCGGTATTTGTTCTGCGATCATAGAAACCTCCTTATCTTCAGGGTTCTCAATAAATAATAACCAGTCTTTTAACAGTTCATTGGGCATTATACCGTTAGTATTCAGTTTTGGTAGTTCCAGAAAGTGAATTTGAGCAACATCTGTTAATACCTGATGTGTGTCAATTTCTTTAAATAGAAACGCATTATGAACTCTGTCATTCTGAACTACTATAAAATTGACTACATTAATAGTAATAGATTTTTTTAATTTTGTATAGTCATCACCCTCAAAAATCTGTTCTTCGATTAACTTTGATAAGTAGTAAACTGTTCTTTTAACCATATCACTGTTATTAGCAATCTGTATCTCAATATCAATTATTGTATCATCATTTGCTTTAGCCCGAACATCAAGTATTGAGTATTTATCATCAATAGATTTTTTATCAATATTTGGGTTTAATATATAAACAGAGACAATTCTGTCATTGTCTATATATCCTAAAACTGCATTTAAAAAACTTATTAAAATTTCCGGCATTTCCGGGTTACCGAATATCCTTTTGAATACAAAATCTACTTTCGGACTCATTAGTGATACTTTTTTAGTATCTTCGCCCTTTTTAATCATAACATCCTCCCTATACATTAAATGGAGAAAAAGTTATTTTTCATTGAGGTTTGACGGTTTTTTTTACAAATTTATTTGATAATTTTCTCAATTATTCCAATGGAATATATAATATTTACGATTGATTTGCTAAATAATAATCATTTATCAGGTGAAATCTTCGATCTAAACTGCAGGTAGCCTGCGTGGGGATGTAAAATTTAGTAATTTTCTATTATAAAAGGTAAATACCTGTACAATTTATATTCATAAAATTGTGCAGGTATTTACGTATTAAAGTTTTTTTATTTATAATTTATTGTATTGAAACGGCTTTAACGCTCCATGTCGGATTACCGAAAATATCAAACATTTCTGTTTTTACTACAGAACAAAGTTCCGGAATGAACCATTCAAATCCTTCACTGGTATTAATATCTGCTATATTTGCTATAGATTTTTTTGCTCTATTTTCAATAATTTTTGCCGTTAATCCGGTTATAAAACTGCCATAATCCTTGGTTATCGTTGTATTCGGTGTGATTTCAATACGAACCGCAATCTTCTTTGCAGTGTAGGTTTTATCACCTATGGTGATTTGTTCTTCGCCGATACATTTACGGGATGTTACTGTTGTTACAACTGTTGATACAGTTAATTTATTTGCTACAAGAACTTCTTTGTAATAGTCTGTTGCCATAGCATATTTTGGTCTACCGTCAGAATCTGAATAAATAGTTGTTTCTGTTTTTGTTTTAACTTTTACTTTATCTTTCCATTCTTTTGATGCTTTCGGGAAAAACATCTGGTCAATTACAGTTTGAAGTTCATCATCTGTTTTCATTGTAAGCGGGTATGAGACAACTCCCATAAAGTTGATTAAACTTATGTTTTTTCCAAATTCTGCAACAGATGGTTTTGATTGTCTGTATAAATAAAATGTATCATCTACTACCGAACATTGCGTTTTGTATTTTCCGGCTTCAGCTGATGAAACGAACATAATACCATTGGGTACTTGTTGAACATCAATAACTTCTGCGGACATTGTAGAAATAGCAGGTGGATAGGCGCCTTCAGCGATTTTCTTTTTGAACATAGCATCGTATGCTGCCCATTCTGCAGGCTGTTTTTGTGAAATCTCAGGAAATGCAGTAGCAATAGCAGTATTGTAGGTAATTTCGACTACCGACTTCATTCCGTTTTGTACATTAATACCGACTGTATTCTGTGCGAACATCTGCACTGACATAATAACAAATAAGACAAGAGTGAAAGAAAAGATTTTTTGCTTCATAGAATATTCTCCTTAAATGCATTATATACGAAAATACAAAAATGTAAATAGTTTGTAAGATAATAAGTGAGTAATTAATGTTAACTATGGTGAGAAAATCAATAATCAATAAAACAAATAAAAAAAGAGAGGATAAATCCTCTCTTCAATGAACAAATTCATATTTTAATCTAACTCAGGTATAGCAAAAACTTGTCCAGGAAAAATCAAATCGGGATTAAGTATTTTTTCTTTATTAGTTTTCCAAATCATCGGCCAGTAAAATGGATTTCCATATATATAACTATATTCTGCTATTCTCCATAAACAATCTCTTTTCTCAGTAATTAGACGAACAGTGTAATGAGTTTTAATGCCACCTGCTGTATATGATTCTGCTATTCTTTTTGCAATATCAGCATATCGAATGGCCATATCATAATCTTCATTAAAATAAGCCTCTTTTGCTTTTTCAATATATTCAACAGCTTTTAATAAAACATCTTTATAGGAAACATTATCTGGTGCGTTTTTTATGTCTCCTTTACCGTCTTCGTCAAACTCAAATTTATAGTCTAAGCCGGTATTTGCTTGTCCTTCATTATCAATAACTTCTTTGCCTGCTGCTTTTTCAACTGACTTACCTGCAGCATTTATTTTTGATCGTGCTTCAATTCTTTTAAGCTCTTTGAGTGCTTTATTTGTTAAATCAATTGATTTAAGTGCATTCTCTTCTGAAATTGTTAATGCCTGAGTACTTTTTTCAAGATTGGGCTCTCTATATGCTTCAATACCAGATTGCAGGTTATCCCGTGCAATTTGTATTTCTTGGGGAGCGTGAGTGTCAGCACCGAGTTGTTCTGCTTTTTTTATCAGATCCTGAATATATTTTATTTTTGATTCATATTCCTGTCCGATTTTATTTCTATTCGCTTTTAACTCTTTTAAAGTATCAACAGATTCAGAAAAAAGAGCAAAAGACTGGGTATAATTTTCTTCGGAAAATTTTACTATTCCTTCATCATATAATGAAGTGCCTTTTTTAAACAAATCAGCAAATATTGTATTAGAACCTGTTGATTGTGCATCAGCTATTAATATTTCTGCTTCAGCTTTTTTCTCTAATGATCTTTTCTTAAATGCATTATAATATGCTTCCTGTGACATCTTTCTTGATTTATCAAGATGTTCAAAAGCTTTTTTAGGGTCACTTTCATTTAATTCACGTGCTGATTTTAAATTGAATATACTTGCATCAAAATTTTCTTTGTCATAAATGTCACCCATAGCATTTTTTGCTCGAAGAATAAGTTCTTCTGCTTCTGTAAATTGCTCATCAGTGATTTTTATGATTACTTCAGTTGATTTTCCATCATCTTTTTTAGGTTCTTCAGCTTTTTTTTCTTCTTTTTGCTCTTCTTCTTTAATTTCTGGAATAGATTTTTTACAGGAAAATGATAAAAGAAAGATTATTAGTAGCAAAATAATTGCCGGAAGATGTTTTACTTTGTTCATGATTGCCCCTTGATTTATTTACTAAAACTAGCAATAGCTTCAGATTCACTATTATAAATAGTAAAGAAATTATTTAGTTTTGTAAGCTCGAAGATCTTTTTTACTGAATCTTTTATATTAATAAGTCTTAGAGACCCTTTAGCAGCCAGAATTGTTTGTCTTGCAAAAATAAGGCTGCCGATTCCGGTTGAGTCAATGTAAGTTACTTCGTTCATGTTGATTATAAATTTAGTGAAATTCTTTTTTATGGTGTCATTAATTACTTCTTTAATTTTAGGAGCATTATATAGATCAACTTCACCAATAATGTTTATTATTAACGTTCCTTCTTTTTCGTATGTTGCTATTTGCATCTATCTACCCTCAATTTGAGATTTTTAATTTTATCAAAACAGTTTAATAAGGTCAAGTTTATATGAAAATAATAAAAAATTAATTAGTATTCTGATTTAATCTTCTTTTAGAATTGACAACTCTATAGAAGTCATTAATATTTGTGACAACCATCGTATTTTGTTGCGTCGTTATTCTATTTTGTTTTTGCAAATGTGCTAATATCTGGCTACACTTTAGTTTATCCATACCGCACCAGTTTGCAATTTCTTCAGGATTAGTTTCAAAAGCAATTTCAGAATTTGTACTTATATCAACATTTTTATTTTCTGCAAGCATTATAAATACATCCATAATTTTAACTTCCGGTTCCTGTAGAGTTAAAATCATTAGTCTTCTTTTTTGATCATAAATCCGTTTTGCAAAAACTTTAAGTAATTTTATAGCCAGCTCAGGTTTTGATGTCATTAAGCCTGAAAAGTTCTCTTTATTAAACTCAAGAACTTTAACGTCATCTAATGCTATTGTTGTTGCACTTCTTGGTGCTTCTTCAAGAATAGCCATTTCACCAAAGATTTCGCCCGGCATTAAAATATCAAGAGTTTTTTCAGTTTCTGAAGATATTTTGGATATTTTTACTCGACCTTCAAGTAAAAAGAAAAATGCATTTCCCGGTTCATATTCACAAAAAATAATGTCTTTCTTTTTAAATGACTTACCGAATTTTTCATAAAATCCTTGCCCAAAATCAAACATTCCTGCCATGTATAGCCCCTATTTTCTTCAATTTTTAACTATCAAGATTAGGAGTCGGTCCTCCGCCTTCACCGTATGAGTCTTCTAATTCAACAGCTTTTGCAATTCTTGTTTTCGCAAGTTTTGCTTTGTTCTCTTCAGGATAATATCGTAAATACCGTTCATATACCGTAGCGGCCTGTTTATATTTTTTGTTTTTAAGGTAATAATCCCCGATTAAAAATAAATCAGCCGATTGACTTGTTGGTGCATTCGTACTGACTAATCCCTGTACCTGTTTTCCTACTCGCCGTAATTGGCTTGAAAATGATTTAAGCATTTTTAACATAATCGGTGGTGTTTTGCTGATTAGTGCTTCAAATTCTGAACTTGAAAACTCAATAACAGTTGAAACTGAAATGACACGTGCAATTTCTTCCCGTGGATATTTTATTAATCCTGATTTAACGCCGAAAAATTCACCGGCATTTATTATATCTTTTATTTCTTCACCGGTTTGAATGTCATTGTATTCAAGAATTATTTTACCTTGTTTTAATAGAAAAACAGAATTTGATTTATCACCGTTGAAGTAAACTATTGAATCCGGTTTATAATTTATCATTCTTGGTGCCATAATATCCTCTCTGTAAGTGTACTAATAATTTACTATCTGTAGTATCGGAAATATAAGCTAATATATAACTTAATATTAGGAAATTACCTCATTATTTTTTCTTTAACAGCATTAAAAATTGCTTTTGTTTCATTGCTTTTATTCATTGTATATAAATGAATACCGTCTATTTCATTATCAAGTAAATCTGATATTTGTTTTATTGCATAATCAATACCGATTTTTTCAATTTCTTCTTTATTATCCTGGTTTTTTTCTAATAATTCTTTTAATTTTGCAGGTATAATAGTTCCGCATAGTGATGTAATTCTTTTTACAGAATTGTAATTAAGGATAGGTAAAATACCCGGAATCATTGGTATGTTTATTCCTTTTTTTGCACAAAGTTCTCTGAATTTATAAAAATATGAGTTATCAAAGAATAATTGCGTAACCATAAAATCTGCGCCACTATCAACTTTAATTTTGAGGTTTTCAATGTCAGTTGCAAGATCTTTAGCCTCTATATGTCCTTCAGGGTATGCAGCGACACCGATTGAAAAACAATGATTAGCAGATATATGTCTTGTTAATTCTGATGCGAACCCGAAACCGCCAAGTGTTTTTGTGAAGTTTTCCTGTCCTTGCGGAGGATCACCCCGTAATGCGAGTACGTTTTCAATGTTTCGTGATTTAAGTTCATCTAGTGTTTTATCGATGTCACTGACAGTTGAGTTGACACAGGTTAAATGTGCCATTACTTCTATTCCGATGATATTTTTTACATGAGATGCAATTTCTACCGTTTTATCTCTTGTACTTCCTCCGGCTCCATAGGTAACTGATACGAAGTCAGGGCTTATTTCTTTTATTTCATTAATAGTGTTATATAGTTTTAATATATCATCATCGTTTTTTGGCGGGAAAACTTCACATGATATGATGTGTTTATTCTTGTTATATATATCTTTAATTTTCATTAAATCATTTCTCCTGAATTATTTTTAATAATACAATATAAAACTTTAACAATATTTTTTCATATTGTCAAATCATATATTATTTGTTAATGTAGTCATAGTTAAATATTATTAATGGGATAATTACTTTTGAAATATACATACAATGAACTGATTGATTTTGCAGTAGAAGCCGGTCGGAAAAGTTATTCTCCTTATTCGCAATTCAGAGTTGGTGCTGCATTGCTAACTGCATCCGGTAACGTTTTTACCGGATGTAATATAGAAAATAGATCGTATAGTCCGACTGTATGTGCAGAACGGGTTGCAATCTTTAAAGCAGTTTCAGAGTCCGAATCAGATATAATTGCTCTTGCAGTTGTCGGTTTAGACTGTGATTATCCGTTACCACCATGTGGAGTATGCAGGCAAGTGCTTAGTGAATTCTCAAAAAACGCAGTTGTAATTATGGCAGGTCGTGATACAAGTGTTTTTAAAACTGCAACGATTTCTGATTTATTGCCATTTGACGCGCTGGATGATTTAAAGGTATAGTTTTTTAATCTAAAACGGCTATGCCTTCAATTTCAATATTTGCATCCTTAGGTAAATTTGAAATTTCAACCGTTGATCGTGCGGGGTAATAGCCATTGTCAAAGAAATCAACACATGCTTCATTGATTAATGGGAAATCCTGAAGGTTTTTTAAAAAAATTGTTAATTTTACAATGTTGTTTTTTGTTCCGTTTGATGCAAGAAGAATATTTTCAATGTTTTTCAGACATTGCGTTGCTTGTTTTTTTATGTCATTGTGAGCAATAGATCCATTTTCAGAATAAGGCAGTTGACCGGAAATGTAAATTGTGTTGTTGGTTTTGATTCCCTGGCTATATGGTCCGATTGCTTTAGGTGCATTTTTAGTACAAATTATTTCTATCATTTTTAATTCTCTCAGTTTGGTGATTTAGTGAAGTCTTTGGTTGAAAATACCATAATTTTGGTAAAAAGTATTTGTTTTAATTATAAAAATGTTATATTTCTTTAAAAATTTACATGTATTACCGATAGTTTAAAAGTAGTTTTAAATAGATTAATTAAGTGGGGGGCGCAATGTCTAGAAAAGTTCTTATTTTGGATGATGATTATTCGTTTGCATGTAATGTTATTAATAATAATGCAACAGGTAATATGTCTTTTTCTGTAGCGGATTCTTTAAATAGAGCCAGGATGATGATGAAGAATGAGTCGTACGATTTGATTCTTGCTAATACTAAGGTTCCGGGGGGGAGTTCTTATTCATTGAAAGATGAGCTTAGTTCCCATTCGCCGGCTACAAGAATGATATTTATGTCTGCTTTGGATAAAGAGTTTGAAGCTATCAGTTCTCTTGGTGAGAGGTGTATAAGAAAAAATGAAATATATAACAAAGAGTCGAATATATTTGAAAAATAACCGGAAATTATTTTGTTTTCTAATGCTTCTATGTGGTTATTCTATGCCGGTTTTTTCTCAAACGCCGGTTGCTATACCGGAGGGGTATAAAGAGTTTACTTTTGGTATGTCAATGGACACTGTTAAAGATCTTGTTTCAAAAAGTCAGGAGTTTGATTCGGTAAGAGAAGAAGTGTTAACTATTAGAACAGAACCTGACCGGGAAATTATAACAGTGAAAGGTAGAGGATTTGTAAAAAGAGGTTATTTTCATTTTAATGAAGATAAGTTATTTCATATTTATTTGATAATGAATGAATCGAAAATTGGTTATTACAATCTTTTAAAAGGTCTGACTGAAAAATATGGTAATCCTGCAACTCTTGATCCAAAAAGAGCTGTATGGAAAAATCAAACTGCCCGGGTAGTTATTGAAAAACCTTCTGTCGTAAAATATACTTCCATTCCTGTTTGGGAGTCATTGGGTAGTAATGACCTGGCAGACAGGAATGTTCTTCAGATTAATCGCGATGATTTTATTGGTAATATGTAGAAAATTGCAGTTTTTTAAAAAATGAAATGTATATAATAGAGGATTTGCCGTGAATGGAATGACAGGTTATTCTTATAAAGAAAATTATTATGATGAGCAATATTTAACAACAGAAATAAAGACAGTTAATCATCGTTTTCTCGATGTTTTTGTTCATCTTCCGTCTTTTTTAAGCCCTTTAGAAATGAGTATAAAAGAACTTATTTCCAGTTCATTTACACGTGGGAAGATTGAGGTCTCGGTGTATCTTCGTCTGAAAGATACCTCAAGTACGGTAACTCCAAATTTAGAGTTAGCCCGGCAATATTGTGATAGTTTAAAAAAGATAATTGAAACATGCGGTTTAAATGATAGCGTTCAATTATCTCATTTAATAAAATATCAGGATATTCTTGTGAGTGACTCTAAAAGAGATTATGAGTCATACTGGAAGTGGATTAAAGAAAGTATCGAAGGGAATATACAAGAAGTTAACAGTATGCGTAGTAAAGAGGGAGATTCAACGAAAGTGAATGTGCTTTTTTTATTAAAAGAAATAGAAGAGGCGCTGGAAACAGTGTTTTTGCATGTTCCTGAAATGGAAAAACTTATTTTTAATTGTTTTAATACAAAAATGACTGAATTAGTCGGTGAAGTAATTGATGCAGACAGGGTTTTGAATGAAGTTGGTGTTCTTGTATCAAAGAGTTGTGTTAATGAAGAGATTGAAAGATTTAAACATCACATTAAACATTTTTATAAAATTATTGAAAGTAATACAGATGTCGGTAAAAAACTTGACTTTGTCTGCCAGGAAATGCATAGAGAAGCAAATACATTGGGAAGCAAGGCTGTGTTGCCTTCAATAACAGAGTTTATTATCATTATAAAAAATAATATAGAAAAAATAAGAGAGCAAATTAGAAATATTGAATAACAGACACCTCAATCAAGGAGTTGAAATGGAGCCAGTTAGATTAATTAATGTTGGATATGGAAATGTGGTTCAGGCGAATCGAATTATTTGTATTATAAATCCTGATTCTGCATCGTCCAAACGGTTGCGAAATGAAGCTAAAGAAAGTCAGTTGTTAATAGATGCAACTCAAGGGAGAAAAACACGTGCAATTATTATTACTGATTCAAACCATGTGATATTAACAGCAATGTTACCTGAAACATTAAGTCAAAGGTTTAATGTTCCGGCTACAGTTGTTGCACACGTTGAATCAGTCGGAGTTTAAGTGTATGGATAATGCAAAATTGATAGTTATTTCGGGGCCGTCCGGTGTCGGGAAAAGCACATTGTTGAAGCAGTTGTTTACCTCGTACCCTGAAAAATTTGGATTTTCTGTGTCGTATACTTCAAGGAATCCCCGGAATAATGAAGTCGATGGTGTTGATTATCATTTTGTAACTTCAGATGTGTTTACTGGAATGATTAGTCAAAATCTATTTGTAGAATGGGCATTGGTTCATGGGAATTACTACGGGACTGCAAAAGATGAAGTGTCGAAAGTAATTGACAATGGTAAATATTGCGTTCTTGATATAGATGTTCAAGGGGCAATGCTGGTTAAAGAAAGTGGGGTTTCGGCAAGGTATATTTTTATTGCCCCTGAAAGTATTGATGTTTTATTCCGTCGATTATCATCAAGAGGAACTGAAACGTCAGAAAGTATTCAAAAAAGATTAAAGAACGCAGAAAAAGAATTGACTTACAAAGAAAAATATGACTATATCATCATTAACGATACTTTAGATGTCGCATACAAAAAACTTGTGTCTTGTATATTTTAAATAATTAACCCGGGGGTCTTAGGATGATTATTCCTATAGATGAGCTTATTGATTACAAAGGTAATAGATATGAACTTACTTGTGCTGCAATTAAAAGAGCTATTCAGATCAATTTAACAGGGGACGAAGATTTGAAGAAAAATAAAGGTAAAATCGTTCCAACCGCTTTAAATCAAGTATTACTTGGTAAAGTTAAGTATAAAGTAGAAGAAGAATAATTTTAATGAGCAATCGTGCAATTGCTATATTTGGTCCGACAGGGATTGGTAAAACATCCCTGTCGCTTAAATTAGCACAGTCAATCGGAGAAATTATTTCCGTTGATTCAATGCAGATTTATAAATACATGGATATCGGAACTGCAAAGGTTTCAAAAAAAGATATTCAATCAATTCCACATCATTTAGTTGATATTATTACACCTGATAAACAATTTTCCGCTGGTGATTTTAAACGATACTGTGAGAGTATGATTCCTCAAATAATTGAAAGAGGTAAAGTGCCGTTTTTAGTTGGCGGAACCGGTTTTTATTATTCAACATTAATAAATGGTATAGTTAATATTCCTCAGGTTGATGATTCGATACGCGAAAAGATTTCAATTTTGCATGAGAGAAAAGGGCAGGAATATCTCTACCGGATGCTTTCTATTGTAGATAGTGAAATAATTGAGCGGATTCATGAGAATGATCCGCAAAGAACATGCAGGGCTTTAGAGGTTTTTTTCGGGACAGGCAGGAAATTATCCGATTATTATAAAGAGGAACGGGTTTCTTCATCGACAAGATACTTAAAAATCGGGCTTAATACCGATAGAGCTGTTCTTTACGAACGAATAAATAAACGTGTTGAGATTATGTTTGAATCAGGTTTAATCGAAGAAGTGAAAATGCTTTTATCAATGGGGTATACAAGAAATGATCCGGGAATGCGGGCAATTGGATATAAAGAAGTTCTTGATCATTTCGAAGGTCTATTGACTTTTGAAGCTATGATAGCTGAAGTGAAAAAAAATTCAAGACGATATGCAAAAAGACAATTAACCTGGTTTCGATCTATTGATGATGTAATCTGGTTTGACTTAAATGATGAAGATGGTGTTATCGAATTAGTGAATAGTTTTCTGAAAGGAGAAAAGTAATTGATTTGTGTAATTGTAACAGCATCTGGTAGTGATGTTTTTTATCCAATGACGGAATCAGAGGTCTCATTATCGTTTTTACCGGTTGCTATAGGTAAAAATATGTTAAGTAATGCTGTTTCAGTTTTTAATACATTTTTCTCAAGGGATAAAATATATATTGTTTGTTCAATTGCACAGTATGAGTTTGTTTTAAATACGAATACCGGTATTAGTGAAGAAAATATTATTGTTGAACCGGAGAGTGTTAATTATTCTGTATCAATTTTTTATGCTTCAAAGATTTTAGCTAAAATAATACAGGATGAAGTTTTGTTCTTTTTTCGTGCTGACCGCTTTTTTCTACCGGAAACAAAAATATCAGAATGGATAACTACCTGTGAAGTTGTTTCGTCCGGGGGGAAATTATTATTTCCTCTTAAGGTGTTAGGTAAAGAATATAATGATGATCATTGGACTGATCCTGTTGTTGAGGCAGGAAAAATCACTAATTCTGATAAGAAAAACGAAGTTTATGGTATAGAAAGAATAAATATACCGGAAAATAGCATAAAAAGAAGAAAATTATTTGGCAAACAAGGGAAAATGTTATATATTGTTACAGGAACAGTTCAAGCATTACATAGTTCTTTTTCTTTATGTAATAATTCTTTTTTAAATGAGCTTGGTTCAGTGTTGTCAGCATTTAAACTTACCTGGGCGGATATTATTGCGTTGTATAAGAAAAGAGCAATAGACGGTTTAAATGTTTCCATATTTAATAATGGTGAAAATAACCTCTGTATGTTTGTTGACTCTTTTACTGATAGAATAACGTCATGGGGTGATTTATTATCTCTGGTTTCTGTGAAAAGTAATTATATCACGGGAAATGTAACGGATACAGAATGTTCAGATTGTGTGATACTCAATTTTGATGAAGAAGCTATTACGATAGAAAAAATGCAAAGAACACTATTAATAAAAAAGTCAGGTTTGATTTATTGTAAAGGTTTTTAGAAAAGCGTAAAAAATAATTTTAAATAAAGAGGATATATATGCCATCAGTAAAAAAGAAAAAAAGAGCTAAAATAGCTAAACACAAGAGAAAAAAGAAGCTTCGAAAGAACAGACATAAGAAAGGTTAATTTCTTGTGAAGGTGTGTTTTTAGTTAAAATCTAAAAATGCACCTTATTTTTTTTATTGTATCTGTGAAAGTTTTTTAAAAAAATACCGAAACTCATGATAAGAGGGTGATGGTGTGAAATATTTTTGTGTTATATTTTTATTGGTATTAACAGGTTTGTCTTCAGAAACATTGTGGAATGATAAAATGTCCGATATGTATTCTGCAAAGGTTAATTTTAAAATTAATGAATCGGTAAAAATAAAGATCAATGAAAAGTCGGTTCTTAATTATAAATCGACTTCAAAAACATTGAAAAGCGTATCAATTGATATGAAAAGTGAAGATGTTGTCGGTGTCTTTGAATTAATTCCTGAAGGCAGTATTGATGAGAATAAAAGCGGTCAGGATAAAGATGAGTTTAATTATTCAGGTGAATTACAGGCGAAAATTGTAGGAATAAGTGATAATTTTATTACTATATCGGGTATTAAGAATGTTTCGATAAATAATAAAAATTCAAGAGTTGAATTATCCGGTGATGTCGGTTATAAAGATATGCGGGGTAATGTTGTTTTGTCATCTGATATTATGAATTTATCTTTCAAAATAACTACAGCAATTGACAGTACCGTTTTTCCGGTATTAGCTGAAGATTTTGTTTTAGAAACAAAATTGGAAACAACAGTTAATGAAAATGGCGAAACGGTGGAGAATAACGTAACAACAGGTAAATATAAATTGTCAGATGATAAAAAAAGAGAATTTCTATTAAATTACTTAAATAAAATTTTAAATGTAGTGTTCTAAAAAAAAGTAAGGAATTATATGCTTTCTGATATACATTCATTAGAAGATTTTAAAAAAATTAATCAAACCGCTTTACCTGATCTTGCCAGAGAAATTAGAGAGCGAATAATTGATGTTATGAAAAAAAATGGTGGTCATTTATCGAGTAATCTTGGTACCGTTGAGCTTATAATTGCAATTCATCATGTTTTTAATAGTCCCCATGATAAAATTATATTTGATGTCGGTCATCAGTCGTATACTCATAAAATAATAACCGGTAGAAATAATCAGTTTGATACTGTCAGATTATCGGGGGGGATCAGTGGTTTCACAAGAAGATCAGAATCAGTTCATGATATTGTAGATTCGGGGCATGCTTCGGTGTCAATTTCACAAGCAGTCGGTTTTGCGCAGGCGATGAAATTGTCGGGTGATAATCATAGGGTTATAGCATTAATTGGTGACGGTTCTTTAACTGGTGGAGAGGCGTTTGAAGGGTTAAATTATACCGGTCATACAGGGTTGCCTGTGATTGTTATTTTAAATGATAATGAAATGTCTATTGGTTCTAATGTTGGTGCCATATCAAGATATTTTAATAAAATAGCTGTTTCTAAAATTTACCAGAATATTACTGATGACATAGAAAATACAATTAAGAAAAAAAGAAATCCGTTTACTCAATTACTTGCGTTCATTAATAAGATGAAGAAAGGTTTTAAAATGCTTTTTGATTACGAAAATGTATTTACTAACCTTGGTTTTGAATATATCGGGCCTATTAATGGACATGATATAAATGAATTGATATATATATTAGAAAGAGTAAAAAATAATGTTAAACACCCGGTTTTGCTTCATGTAAAAACGGTAAAAGGGAAAGGTTTTGCCGATGCTGAGGGTGACCCTTCAAAATTCCATGGTGTAACACCTTACCTTATGAGTTGCGGAAAACTTGAGTTTAACAAAAATTTATCATATACAGAAGTTTTTGGAAAGAAATTAGTAGAGATGGCGCAAGCTCATTCAGATATTCTTGCAATTACTGCGGCTATGGAAAGCGGAACCGGCTTGTCGGAATTTGCAAAATTATATCCTGATAGATTTTTTGACGTGGGTATTGCAGAACAGCACGCTGTTAGTTTTGCTTCAGCATTAGCGTATGGCGGGTATAGACCGTTTGTTGCTATATATTCAACATTTCTAACAAGAGCAATTGATCAGATGATTCAGGATGTGTGCATAAGTTGTGCAAATGTTGTTTTTGTTATAGACAGAGCCGGTATCGTAGGTGCTGATGGAGAAACTCATCATGGTCAATTCGATATTTCATATCTACGTATGATGCCGAATTTAACACTTTTGATTCCATTTGATAAAACAGATCTTCAAATGGCTATGGAATATGCTTATTCAATTAAGTCTCCGGTTGCAATACGATATCCGCGTGATACTGCTTTTGATGTTTCAAATACTTTTGACAGACTTCCATATTCGGCTTCCCCTTTTATTGTTTTAAAAGAAGGAGTTGAAGTTTTGTTTATTGTAGTTGGTACGTTTGCTGAATTAGCTTTATCGGTTTGTGATGAATCTGATGGGGCGTGTGGTGTTCTGTGTATACGAATTGCTAAGCCATTACAAGTTGATTGTATTATTCGGGAAATGATGAAATATAAAAAAATTATTGTTATTGAAGAATCTGTTTTTTCAGGTTCAATTTCAGAGGCAATTGGTGCGCATATTTCAAAAAATAAAATGATTCATATAAAGTATCAAAGCATTAATCTTCCTGATCAGTTTATAGAGCATGGCAACAGAAAAGAAATATTAAATAGACTGGGTTTTAACAAAAATAATCTGAAAGAAATAATACAAAACTTATGATTGGTGTTTAAAAACGTCTATTATCTTTTTATAGTATTCAGAATATTTTGTTGAGCTCTGGATTACCTGAACAAGTTCATTTGATATTTTATTAAACTCAATAAGTTTTTCTTTTTGTGTTTCAAGTAATGTATTAATTATAAAACCCTGAGCATTTACAATATCTGTTGTTTCATAAATTTCATTTACCTTTTTTTCCTGGTCAATACTTGATTCTTTAATGTCTTTCGATAAATTATGAATTTCATTAATAATATTTTTGGTATCAATAGTTCCGGTAATTTGTTTTTGCGTGTTTTCAGATAATTCATTCATTATTGATATGGCTGAATCTATTTCGTTTGTGATCTCATTAATTCCATCTTTTGCTCTGTTTGATGTTTCTTTTCCTGTTTCCATTTGTGAAAAAATATCGTTAATAGTGGTGTTTATTGACTTTGCAGCTTTATCCGAAGATTCTGAAAGTTTTTTGATTTCAGATGCAACAACGGCGAATCCTTTGCCAGCTTCACCGGCATGTGCAGCTTCGATAGAGGCGTTCATGGAAAGAAGGTTTGTTTTGGCTGTGATTTGAGTAATAATGCTGGCCATTGAATCAATTTTTTTTACTGAAGTGTCAAGGTTTTCTATAAATGTAATTATATTGTCTATTTTTGATAGACCGCTTCCGGTTACATCTTTTAAATTATTTGTGAATAAAATTGCTTTTTGTGCGTCAGAATTCATTCTATTGTTTTGAATTTGAATTGTATCGTTAAGAGTCGATAATGATTCGATTTTATTAAAAAGTGTTGTGAAATTGTTGAGTATGTTTTTAAATAATTTTCTCGTATCATCAAGACCGTTAGCTGCCGACTCAATTGAGGCTGATTGTAAGGAAAGTGAAGATTCAAAATTTGAAATTAATGAATCCTGTTCTTTTATGTTGCTGTCAACTACTGATGCTTTATTTTTAAGTTGATTAATATAAACGGATAATGTTTCGTTAAATTCATTAAGATTTTTCATAATTGAATTAAAATGATTTGAAATAATAAGGTATGATCTTTCTAGTTTAAGTAGTTTTGTTTTATTTCTGTTTTTTAAAGTGAAATTTGTATTACCTTTTTCCAGTTGATAAAAAGCTTTTTCAGTACGTAAATAGCGGATGTGTTTCAGGATAAACCAAGTTGCTAAAAAACTGAAAACGAAAGTTGTTGATATAAAGAAATATAAAATCATAGTAAATCTTCCATAATACGTGAGTTTAATGTATGATATCAGTATGGATTTCTAAGAAATACTGTTCAATGACTCAGTATGTAATTATCAGTATTCAGAATACTACAATAAAAGTTTTTATTCAAATGATTTTCTTAAAAAAAATATATTGTCGTTGATTTAAAAAAAATCTTGACTTCTTAAATGTTTTATATATAAATACTATTTGTTTGAATTAAAAATATATTGTATATGATTAGTAAAATCAGGAGTTGTTATGAAAAAGTTAACAAAATTAGCATTGGTACTTATTTTCGTTTTTACTTTATTTACTGCTTGTTCTAAACCTTTTATGTCAGAAGATGGATTGTATGCAACTTTTGTTACAAATCAAGGTGATTTTACAGCAAGGATTTTTTTTGATAAAGTACCCGTTACGGCAGGTAATTTTATTGGATTGTCTGAGGGGTCAATCGAGTTTACTGACCCGGCAACTCAGGTTAAGGAGAAAAAACCTTATTATAATGGTATAATATTTCACCGGGTTATAAAAGATTTTATGATACAAACCGGCGATCCGCTTGGAAAGGGAGTTGGTGGTCCCGGGTATAGTTTTACTGATGAATTCGATTCTTCATTAAAACATGATACAGCAGGTATTTTATCTATGGCAAATTCAGGCGCTGATACTAATGGAAGTCAGTTTTTTATAACCTTAGTGCCTACTCCTCATTTAGATAATAAACATTCTGTTTTTGGAAAAATTGTTGATGGTATGGATATTGTAAATAAAATTGGTGTTGTTCCGACTGATGGTAGTGATAAGCCGTACAAAGATGTTTTTATTAAGAAAATTAATATTACAAGAGTTGGTGATGCTGCTAAGAATTTTAATGCATTGACTGCATTTGAAAGCAGATATGAGCTTGCTAAAAAGAAAGATGCTGAAAAACAAGTGGTTATGGATGCGTTTTTACAAAAGTTAGGTTGTAATGCCGGTTCAAAAATTAAAACAGAAAGTGGTCTTGAGTATTATGTTTTAAAAGAAGGTTCCGGGAAAACTCCTGTTAAAGGTTCAGTTTTGTCTGTTCATTATTCGGGGTATTTTTATGATGGCAAAAAATTTGACAGTTCATACGATAGAAATGCACCATTTGATGTTACAATAGGTGTTGGTCAGGTTATTAAGGGGTGGGATGAGGCATTGTTAACTATGAAATCAGGTGAAAAAAGAGTACTGGTAATCCCTTATTACCTTGGATATGGAGAGCGCGGTTATAGTATTATTCCCCCAAAAGCAACATTAATATTTGAAACTGAATTATTAAAAATAAAATAATCATTAAAACTTTCTTTGAATTATTTCAAAGAAAGTTTTGTTCTTATGGAGAACTAATTTGTTAGTATTTGAAGTTATATTTACAATTTATGCTATTTTTATTATGGTTCTCATGTCAATCGTTACATTATTTTTTTTATTCTGGCTTATGTTTATTAATGTATTTGATAGATATGAGGTTGCACGTTATATAGTTATTGCTCCGTGGGTTTTTATAATTAATCGTATGTTATTATTTATGAATGTAAAAATAATAGGCAAAGAAAATGTCGATAGAAAAAGAAAAACACTCTATATTTGTAACCATCAGTCATGGTGTGATATTACAACTTTTATTCGCTATTCTAAAGCAACGGCAATTGCAAAAGAAGAAGTTAAAAGTATTCCTTTTTTAGGTCCTGTTACGATGTATACAGGAACTTTGTACTTTAAAAGGGAAAGTAGAAAAGACCGGTTAAGTATCATAAAAGAAGTTAAAACATTGTTTGAAAGAGGGCATTCTTTATGTGTTTTTCCTGAAGGCACGAGAAGCAGTGATGGTACGTTATTACAACCGAATATGGCAATTATTAAATTGTGCTATAAAATGAATATTCCGGTTGTACCGGCAGCAATTGAAGGAACCCGATTTGTTTATCCTAAAGGAAGACTTACTTTTAAATTTTTTAAAACTGTTTATCTTCAATATAATAAACCAGTTTTTCCATCCGATTTTTCTTCAAGCGATGATTTCTGTAATTATTGTTGGAGTATTGTTGAAAAGACATTTTTTGAGTTGAAAGGAAGTAATTAGAATATAAAAAAATGGGGGTTGTTAAACCCCCTTTTTTTAATTAGTAATTAAAGAGGTTCATGCAAAAAATCGAAATAAAAAGAGTATTTTTGCAAGAGGTTTTAAATACATTCTTTAACAGCTTCAAGCAATTCATGAATTTGAAATGGTTTAGCCACAAGTTTCTTAATACCTGATTCCATCATGAGTAGAAATTGAGTTTTTTCAGAACCCGGGTGAGCGGTAAGGATGATTGCGGGTGGCACTCGATCTCCTATGCCTTCCTGTGCAAGTGCAACTTTCATTGCAGTGTAAAGTTCCTGACCATTTGCTTTTGGCATCATCATGTCAAGTATTATTAAATCAATTCTTTCTTTTCTTAATATATCCATTGCTGCAGCGCCACCGTCTGAGATTACAACTCTATAACCTTCCGATTTTAGAATATCATCTAAAAGAGTTTGAATGTTTTCTTCATCATCTATCACTAATATTGATTTCATTGTATACCCCTTAATTGTAACTTTTTTATTATAAAGCAATAAATGTAAATGTTCAAGAAAAATAACAAAAAAAAGGTTTATTAATTACTATCAATTTGCTATAAGTAAAAAAAACACAATCGGAGCTTACAAAATGGCAAAAAATCAGATTGACAAAAAAACAATTGAAAAGATTAAAGAATCATTTCTTAACCACAGAAAATATTCTTTAGCAAAAGACGAATACACCGCAACAGAACATGATGACTTTTTTTCTCTCTCACTTGTCGTTAGAGACATGATGATCGAAAAGTGGATTAAAACCCAACAGACATATTACAAGAGTAATGTAAAAAGAACATATTATTTATCTTTAGAGTTTTTAATGGGTAGAACTCTTGGTAATAGTATAGTTAATCTTGGTATTTATGATGAAGTTGAAGCAGCTATGAAAGAGCTCAACATTAATCTTGATGGAATTCGGGATGAAGAAAGGGATGCCGGACTTGGTAATGGTGGTCTTGGAAGACTTGCTGCATGTTTTCTTGATTCTATGGCAACATTGGAATTACCTTGTTATGGTTATGGAATAAGATATGATTATGGTCTGTTTAATCAGAAAATTGAAGACGGGGTTCAAATTGAATCTCCCGATAATTGGTTGATTGATGGAAATCCATGGGAAATCGAAAGACCTGAAAGTCAATTTGATATTAGATTTTATGGAAAAGTGTCAACATATAAAGATGAACAGGGACATACAAAATATAAATGGGAAGATACTGATGATGTGTATGCACTTCCATATGATATGCCGATACCTGGTTATGGTAATAATACGGTTAACTCTTTGCGTTTATGGACTGCAAAGGCATCAGAGGCGTTGAATCTTCATGAATTTAACATGGGTAACTATGTTGATGCTGTTTCTGAAAAAAACAGATGGGAAAATATTTCAAAAGTATTATATCCAAATGATGTTACAGAATCAGGTAAAATATTAAGACTTCAACAGCAATACTTTTTTGTAAGTGCATCTTTACAGGATATTATTAGAAGATTTGCTAAATATAATAAAGATTCTAAAGGTGCAATTAAATTTCAGGATTTTTCAAAGAAAGTTGCTATACAGTTAAATGATACACACCCTGCAGTAGCAATTCCTGAACTTATGAGAATTCTGGTTGATGAATATGGTGTTGCATGGAATGAAGCGTGGGATACATGTGTAAAAACTTTTGCGTATACAAATCATACTCTTCTTCCTGAAGCTTTAGAAAAATGGTCTGTAAGCATGTTCGAAAGATTGCTTCCAAGACATATGCAGATTATTTATCAAATAAATTTTGAATTTCTTACTAAAGTTTCAATGTTATATCCCGGTGATGTTTCAAGACTTAGAAGGATGTCAATTATTGATGAATCAGGTGAAAGATATGTTAGAATGGCGTACCTTGCAATTGTTGGTAGTCATTCAACAAATGGTGTTGCTGCGCTTCATACTGAGCTTCTTAAAAATCATGTTATTAAAGATTTTAATGACATTTTCCCTGAAAGAATTAATAATAAGACTAATGGTATAACTCAAAGAAGATGGTTGTTAAAATCAAATAAAGCTCTTGCCGATTTAATTACTGAAAAAGTTGGTGAAGGCTGGATTACTGATTTATATCAACTTAAAGGTCTTGAGAAATTTGTTGATGATAAAGATTTTATAAAAAAATGGCAGTCAATCAAATTTGAGAATAAGAAGATTTTAGTTGATGTTATTAAAGAAACAACTGGTGTTGTTGTTAGTCCTGATTCAATGTTTGATGTTCAAATTAAACGACTTCATGAATATAAAAGACAGCTTCTTGATGTTTTAAATATTATTCATATGTATATTGAATTGAAGAGTGGGGATGCGTCGTATAAAAAGAATTTTGTTCCTCGAACATTTATTTTTGGTGCAAAAGCAGCTCCGGGTTATTATATAGCTAAACTTATTATTAAGTTAATTAATAATGTTGCAAATGTAGTTAATAATGACAAAGATATTGAAGATAAGATTAAAGTTGTTTTCCTTCCAAATTATAGAGTTTCTCTTGCTGAAAAAATATTCCCTGCATCGGATCTTTCCGAGCAGATTTCTACAGCAGGTAAAGAAGCTTCTGGAACTGGAAATATGAAGTTTGCTCTTAATGGTGCTTTAACAATTGGTACTTTAGATGGTGCAAATGTTGAAATAAAGAGAGAAGTTGGAGATGAAAACATATTTATTTTTGGTCTTAATGTTGATCAGGTTGAAAACTTGAAAGCACAGGGGTATAATCCATCTGAGTATTATAATAATAATCCAAAACTTAAAAAAGTTATTGATCTTATTTCATGCGGGTTTTTCTCAACTGAGAATCCGGGGTTATTTCAACCAATTGTTGATGGTTTAATGCATAAAGATGAATATATGCTTTTTGCTGATTTTGATGCTTATGTAAAAGCTCAAGAAAAAGTTTCTGAAGTATATAAAGATCAAACTAAATGGACTAAAATGGCAATGTTTAATGTTGCTAGAATGGGATTTTTCTCAGCTGATAGAACTATTACAGAATATGCTGAAGGAATCTGGAAAATTACAAAAACTTCTATAGAATTATAACAATTTTTTCTTAATAAAAAAGGCTGTTTCATTGATTTGAGACAGCCTTTTTTTTATCAGATATCCCGCTAAAAAATAAATACATATTTTTCTTAAGCACTTCGTAAAAAATCCGAAATTCTATTTATAGGAGATTAAGAAATGATTAATCTATTGGATAATGTGCAAAGTGCTAATTTGAACGTTAAAACAGATTCTTATAAAAAGGATACCGGTTCAGTTGAATTTAACCAGTCAAATTCTTTTGAGTCTATGTTAAATCAAGCGTCAGTTGATTCAGAAAAAACGGCTGCTAAAGTAAAATCGGATTCTATGGTAAGTGAAGATGAAGTGATTTCTGTGAGAGATATAGAAAATACTGATTCAAATAAAAAAAGCATTGAAAATGAAATCGATTTAAAAAACAATAATGAACCACAATTAAAAAAGAATCAGAAACCGGAAAAAATTGATCATTCAGATAAAATTCCATTAGCGTTAAAAATTGAAACAAATAAAGAAATTACAATTAATCTTAATAAATTACCTGAAAATGTGAAGCTCGTTATTCAAAATAAAATGGAACAGCATTCAAAAGGTGAAATCTCTACAGAAAAACTTAAACATGATGTTAAAGATATATTACAGCTTTATTTTAAAGGTAATGTCAAAGCAGAAAAAGTTATTGAGCAAATACCGGATTCAAAACTTATTGTACAGAATAATAGTAAAAAAGACATTGAAAAAAATAAAGATGAAGTATTGCTCAAGCCAATCGCAAAAGAAGATAAGAAAACTGAACTTGCAAAATCTGATGTTGTTAATTTTAATGCTAATGAAAATAATATTAATCCGAAAACAGAAAAAATTGAAAAAAATGATAGTATTACATCTTCTCGAATTGCTCAGGATAAACAAAATGCCATTGATGATAAAAAGTCAGAAAAAATCAATTCAATTAAAGAAACTAAAGCTGATTTTGGAAAAGAATTAAATCAAATTGTATCTGAAAAAGCTGATGTAAAAGTAGAAAACCTTGTTAAACAATTTAATGAAAATAAAACTGAAACATTTGAAAATATTACAAAACAGACAAAAATTGTTTTAACGAATAATGAAATGAAATTCAGTACATTTATCAGACCGGAAGAGTTAGGGCGGATGGATTTTAAGTTTGATATAAAAGATGGTAAAATATCAGGACGGGTTATTCTTCAATCTCAGGAAGCTGCTGATATTTTCAGGTCAAATGTTGAAGAGTTACGGGCTGTTTTTCAAAAATCAAATGTGGAACTGGATAAATTAGAAATAACTGTAGCGGGTAAATATCTTGAGTCACAAGAAAATGGTTTTGATTTTTCACAAGGACATAGCGGGCAGAGCGAGAAAGAATCAAGCTGGTATGTAAATAAAGCAATTGATTATATAGAAGATACGATGGTGACGACTGACAGGATGTATAATGCAGGTGAAACCGGAGTGAATCTTTACGCGTAAAAATAAATGGAGGGTGTGATGAGTGTAGGTTTGGAAGGATTTGGAATTGAATCGAAGATGAATAGCAATGAGCTTATTAAGACTAAAATGAAGACAGAGTCTCTTAATAAAAGTTTAACTGAAAGTGGAAGTAAAATAAAACAAAATTTGGATAAAGATGATTTCTTAAAATTATTAATTACGCAGCTTCAACATCAGGATCCGAATAATCCTATGGAAGATAAAGAATTTATTGCTCAAATGGCTCAGTTTTCTTCTATGGAACAAATGCTGAATGTGAATAAAAGTCTTGATAAACTGGTTGGGAAATTTGATTTCCAATCAAGTTTTGATTTGCTTGGTAAAAAAGTTGATGTGGTTAATGGTACTGGTGATACTGAAAGTCAGGTTGCATCTGGTGTTGTTGATTCGGTAAGTAAAAAAGGTGATGATGTTTTTATTTCAGTCGGTGGAAAGTCATACCTTGCACAGGATGTTCGAAATATTTCATATTAGTGAGCTTTTTGCATATATTCAGTAGTCGCAATGTATAGAAAATTATTAAAGAGGAGCTAAATTATGATGAGGTCACTTTATGCCGGTGTTTCCGGTTTGCAAAATCATCAGGTAAGAATGGATGTCGTTGGTAATAACATTTCGAATGTTAATACAATCGGTTTTAAAAAAGGTAGAGTAAATTTTCAGGATATGTTGTCACAATCCTTAAGTGGTGCTGCAAAACCTACGGATACAAAAGGTGGGGTTAATCCTAAGCAAGTTGGTCTTGGTATGATGGTTGCGACAATTGATACCGTTTTTAGTCAGGGGTCAGCTCAAACCACAGGTAATAAACTTGACCTTGCAATTCAGGGAGATGGTTTTTTTGTTTTAAAAGAGGGCGATAAGTCTTTTTATACAAGAGCCGGTGCTTTTGGTTTGGATAAAGACGGTTTGTTAGTAAATCCGGGAACAGGTTTGAAAATCCAAGGGTGGATGTCACAGGAGATGAACGGTCAAAGTATATTGAGAACTTCTGAGGAACCTACAGATGTTCTGATTCCGATGTATTCAAAAGACCCTGCTAAGGCCACACGAAATGTTGATTTGAAATGTAATCTTTATTCAGAAATGCCTGTTGTACCAAATTTTGATGAATTACCGCAAGATGAACAATTAAAAAACTCATGGACTTCATCGATAAATGTGTTTGATAATTATGGTACACCTTTAGAAGCCCGGTTTACTTTTGTAAAAACAGATGTTAATCAATGGGAAGTTCGTTCTGAAATGTATAGATTTGATCCGCAAAATCCAAATACAAAAATAAGACTTGAAGACGGTCAGTATAATCTGGATGTTAACCCGACTGAAGGTGCCGGAACTGCAGGGGTTGATGGTCAGTCACGATTTACTATGAACTTTGATAACCTTGGACGAATTAGAACCGTTACAGATCAGGCAGGGGATGTAAGCGCTCAGGGGCCTTTATATCTTACAATGAGTATGAATATACCTTCTGCAGATCCCAATCTTCCAAATCAGAGAATGAGTTTTAATATCAATATGGGTGAGGCGGGAAATGTAAGGACTGATGAAGGTGTTGGTGTTACTCAATTTAGCAGTGATTTTACAACTAAACCATTCAGACAGGATGGTTATGCTATGGGGTATTTAGAGGATATAAAAGTTGATGATACCGGTTCTATAACAGGTGTTTTTTCTAATGGTAATAATAGAGTTTTAGCACAGGTTGCAATGGCTACATTTACAAACCCGGGTGGTTTGGAAAAAGTGGGGCAGACTAATTTCGTTTATTCAAATAACTCAGGATTACCTGATATTTCACCGGCAGGAACGATTGGAAAAGGTAAAATTGTTGCCGGTGCTTTAGAAATGAGTAATGTAGATTTATCTGAGCAGTTTGTTGATATGATTGTAACGCAAAGAGGGTTTCAGGCAAACTCTAAAACTATTCAGACGGCTGATCAGTTATTACAAGAGTTGTTGACATTAAAGCGATAAAATGGAATAATAATTTATGATTAAACTAACAAAAATGAATGGAAATGATTTTTATATTAATGCAGATTTAATAGAGAAAATTGATACTGTGCCTAATACAATTATTACGATGAATTCGCAGGTGCAGTATTTGGTTAAAGAGTCGATTTTAATTATAAATGAATTAATTGTAGAAGAAAAACAGAAATTTTTTAATAAGCTTTAGGAGTTCAAGATGGATTTAGGAACGCTTGTCGGTATACCATTAGGTTTAACGTTGCTTGTTACCGCAATTTTATACGGTGGTGCATCGTTAATGATATATATAGATGTACCTTCTATATTGATTACAATCGGGGGGTCGTTTGCCTCTTTACTCGTTACACAGGATTTAGCTAATTTAAAACAAATTGGTAAATTTTTTGGTATTGTATATAAGCAGCCTAAATCTAATATTCCTGAAATTATTAAACAATTGGTTTCTTTTTCTGAAAAGTCACGAAGAGAAGGTCTTTTGTCCCTTGAAGATGAAGTTGAACAAATTTCTGATGAGTTTTTTAAACAGGGTATTCGTCTTGTTGTTGATGGTACCGACCCTGAAGTAATAAAAACAATTTTATATAATCAATTAAACCAGATGAATGCAAGGCATTCATCTGCTATTGCAATATTTGACTCATGGGGTAAGCTCGCTCCTGCATGGGGGATGATCGGAACACTGTACGGGCTTGTTGCCATGCTTGCAAACTTAGGAGATCCGTCACAAATTGGTAAAGGTATGTCAGCTGCACTTATTACAACATTTTATGGAGCTATTTTAGCCAATCTTATTTTTGTTCCTGTTAAAGATAAATTATCAATGCGAGATGCAAATGAAACTGCCGAAAAAGAAATAATTCTTGAAGGTATTTTATCGATTCAATCAGGTGATAATCCGAGAGTTGTTGAGGAAAAATTATTAGCATTTGTTGCTCCCGGTGATAGATTGAAGTTGAAGCAAACGAGTGATTCGTAAGGGAGGATGACTTGGGAGAAAGAAAAAAAGATAAGAAATGTGCTGAGGGAACTCCTGACTGGCTTCTTACATTTGGAGATTTGAACGCGTTATTGCTTACATTCTTCGTTCTTCTCGTGTCAATGGCTACGTTTGAAAAAATTGAAGTCAGGTTAATCCTGTCTGCATTTCAAGGGTCATTTGGTATATTTCCCGGCGGTACAACTCTAACAGAGGGGCGAATGGCGAGTTTAGGAAATACAATTGAGTCCTTGCCTTCTACTGATAATGGAAAGGGTATGGCAAAAGCGTTTAAGGCAGCTGTATCATTATTTCAATCTGAAATTAAAAATAGAAAAGTAAAAGTTGATATAAATGAACGGGGTATAATTATTTCTCTTACGCATGATGCTTATTTTAAAAAAGCCAGTGCTGAGCTCGACATTGATACTGCCCGTTCTGTTCTTGAAAAAGTTGCATTATTATTAACGAGGACAGATTTTAGGGATAAAAATATACGAATTGAAGGTCATGCAGATATTGGTGATACTGATCCGTATGGTCCGTGGCCTACAAATTGGGATTTAGCAGCAGACAGATCACTTAATGTTTTAAAGTATCTTGTTGATTTTGGTGCTGATCCTAAAAAATTTGCTGCTGTTTCGTATGGTGAGTATATGCCTATTGCCTCAAATGATACCGAAGAGGGTATGAGTAAAAATAGAAGGGTTGATATTTTGATAATGAGAGACGAATAATGTGAATTCAATTGAATTTTGTTGAATTTTAACGAATTTAAACAATATATTTGAATTCAACTACTTGACTTTTGTTTTTTTTTCAAATAATATAATTTTTTGGGGGGCGAGTTATGTCTGATGAAAAGTCTGATAATTTAGACATGGAACAGTCTGATGATGGTGGTGTCAGTTCGGGTTCTAAAAAAGGAAGCTTTTTAAATCCTTTTATCATAAAAGTATTGTCTGGTGTTGCTGCAATTATTGGTATTGTAGTCCTGGTCGTTATTGTTTCATTGCTTACAATTCGATGTTCTTCAGGTGGAACCGGTGGTGCTGGAAGACCTGATGACGGTATAGTCGATATTAGAAGACAAAAAGTGACGCATCCTGAAACTCTTCCATTAGATAAGCCTTTCAGACAACAATTAAAAGATGGTAAGATGATTCAGTTGGATATTGCTTTAGGTTTTAAACCAAAAAATAAAAAACTTCAAGCCGAGTTAACTCAAAATATTCCTCAGATTAGAGATATTATTATAAAAACTCTTTCAAGACTTGATTCTGATTATTTTAAAGATGAAGACTCTCTTGATAAACTTCAGGAAGATTTATTAAAACAATTAAATAGAATGTTAAATGATGGTGAAGTTGAAAGAATCTTTTTCAAAGAATATACACTAATGGGAAATTAATACGAAATTATAGTAAGGTTGTATTATGAATGAAGTTCTATCACAGGACGAAATTGATCAATTATTGACGGCTATTTCTACCGGAGAAGTCGACGCTGAAGACATGAAAAATTCAAGCGAACAACGAAAGATCAAGATATACGATTTTAAAAGACCTGATAAATTTTCAAAAGATCAGATTCGAACAATTTCAATGATTCACGAAACGTTTGCCCGACTGACTACAACAAGTTTGTCAGCTCAGTTACGGTCAATGGTTCACGTTCATGTTGTTTCAGTAGATCAGTTAACCTATGAGGAGTTTATCAGGTCAATTCCAAATCCTACAACTCTTGCTGTTGTTGATATGGAGCCATTAAAGGGTAGTGCTGTATTAGAGATAGATCCATCGATAACTTTTGCAATTATTGAAAAATTATTTGGTGGTAAAGCGGAAGGGAATCAGAAGATTTCACGAGAGCTTACTGAGATTGAAGCAGCGGTTATTGAAGGTGTTATAGTCAGGATTCTTGGTAATTTAAGAGAATCATGGGCAAATGTTATTGATTTACGTCCAAGATTAGGACGAATTGAAGTAAACCCTCAATTTGCACAGGTAGTACCTCCTTCTGACATGGTCGTTTTAGTTACTCTTGAAACAAAAGTAGGTGAAGTTGAAGGGATGACCAATTTTTGTATTCCATATATTACGATTGAGCCGGTTATTTCAAAATTGTCCGGACAATATTGGTATTCGAGTGTTAGAAAAGGTACGACGACTGAAAATCTTTCAGTAATAAAAGAAAGATTAAACTCGGTAGTTGTTGATATGATTGTTGAGGTTGGTAGTATAGGTGTTAAAATAAAAGATGTATTGGCATTAAAAGTTGGTGATTGTGTGAAACTGGCTAATGTCAAAGTAAATGATAATTTTAAGGTAAAAATTGGAAATCGATCTAAGTTTGAATGCAGACCGGGTAAAGTCGGAAGTAAAGCTGCAATTCAAATAGTAAAAAAAGTAGAAGATATTAAGCATAATCACTTAGCAGAGTTGGAAACCGGGGGGGAAGAATGAGCGATGGAGCATTATCACAGGACGAAATAGATGCGTTATTACAAGGCACTGACGATAGTAGTTTTGATCTTGACGCAGGCGGGTTTGATTCTCTTGATGACGGCGGTTCTTTAAGTCAGCCGGAAATAAAAGCATTACAGGATCTTATCAATAATGCTACTGCAAATGTTGGTGATGCCCTCGGAGCAATGGTTGAAAAGAAGATTACTATAACAAATCCGCGTATTGAGGTTATCAATTCGGTAAGTTTAGCTAATCAGCTTCCTGATCAGGTTGTTGAAGTTAAAATGGATTATGAAGAAGGAATCAAAGGCGAACACAGTTATCTTATCACAACCGAAACTGCTACTGTGTTAAGTGGTCTTATGATGGGACAAAATGGTAATGAATTAACCGAGGCTTCTTTAAGTGCTGTAAGTGAGGCAATGAATATAATTTCGGGAAATTCATCAAATAAAATTGGTTCTAAAATTGAGAAAAGTCTTAAACCGGCAGCTCCAACTGTTGGTGTTAAAGATAAAAATAATTTATCATTAAATAGTTCAAGTGAATATGTAAAAATTATTTATGATTTTTTAATAGAAGGTAATCCTTCTTCAACTTTGTATGAAATTTATGGTTTAAATATAGTTAAAGAAATACTATCTGCTATAATGCCTGCTTCAAATTCGGGTGGAAATCAATCCCCGAATAATGGTATGAATCAGGGGATGGGTAATCCCGGAATGATGAATAATATGGGACAGAATATGATGAATCAGGGGATGGGCAATCCCGGTATGATGAATAATATGGGACAGAATATGATGAATCAGGGGATGGGCAATCCCGGAATGATGAATAATATGGGGCAAAATATGATGAATCAGGGTATGATGAATAACATGGGTCAGAATATGAATTATGGAATGAATCAGGGAATGATGAATCAAAATTATCAGCAAACTCCGGTACGCGGAGTTCAGTTTCCCGATATTGCTAATTTTAGTGCAGATGGTCAGGAAAGTAACATCAATCTTTTGATGGATGTTCATATGGAAATGACTGTTGAGCTTGGTAGAACTAAAAAATCTATCAAAGAGATATTGGGAATGGGTGAGGGAACTGTAATAGAACTTGATAAACTTGCCGGTGAAGCGGTTGATGTTCTGGTTAATGGTCAACTGATTGCAAAAGGTGAAGTTGTTGTTATTGATGAAAACTTCGGGGTCAGAGTTACCGAAATTATAAATCCAATGGATAGAATTAGAGATATGACTTAAATTATTTGTTGTTGAGACAAATTACTATTTGTTGTTGAGACAAATCTCTGGGAGGGGATTATCAAAAATAATATTTTTATTCTTTATACATTATTATTCGTTTTTTCTTGTTTTTTTCTTTATTCTCAAGGTCAGAATGATGTAACTTCAGATCCTGAAGCACAATATATTGAGAAAGTTAAAGATTCAATGCAACCTTCTGAAAAAAAAAATGATCAGGTCAGAAAACAATCCCAAACAAATCAAGTTGGTTTTTATCCATATGTTAGAATGATTATTACATTAATACTTGTTGTCGGTGTTATTTATTTAATCTATTATTTTCTCAGAAAAAAATTAAATGATACTAATAATTCAGTTACTGAATCAGCTGTTGTTTTATCTCAACCAATCGGGGTTGGTAAGAGTGTTCAGGTAATTCATATTGCAGGTAAATATTTGTTAATCGGTGTTACAAATGAAGCTATCAATATGTTATCCGAGATAACTGATGAGAAAGAAATTGAACGGCTTGAAATATTATATAATGACAAAAAAGTTAAAACAGGACAAAGCTTCAAAGATATTTTTCAGTCACTTTTTTCAAGGGTTGGTGGAAACGCTCTAGAAGAAAAGAAATTTGACTATGAAGAAGATACTATTGATTTTATAAAAAGACAAAAGGAAAGAATTAATAATATTAAAAAGAAAGATGATTTGAATTAAATTGTGATTTTTAGTTGTGTATTTATTTTCTTTGCTTAAATATCTTTGGGGAGGGGTATGAAAAAGCTATTTATTCTTATAATTTTTATGGTATTTGTTACCGTTATTCATTTATTTCCGCAGGATAATCCAACAAGGATTCCAATTCCTAAAATTGATTTTACTGTTGGAGAAGCTCAAGGTCCACGAGAAATAGCATTGTCTCTCCAGATTTTATTCTTATTGTCCATTTTAACATTAGCACCCTCAATATTGGTTTTAACCACGTCATTTTTAAGAATTGCAATAGTATTTGATTTTATAAAAAAAGCATTGTCTTTACAACAAGTACCACCGAATCAGGTCGTTTTTGGATTAGCTTTATTTCTGACTTTATTTATTATGTGGCCTACAATTGAAAAGATGAATAATGATGCTATACAACCATTTTTAAATCAGGATTCAATTCCGGCTGAGAAAAGGCTTACTATTGATGAATTCTATGGAAATCTCATTGATCCGTTACGATTGTTTATGATCAGGCAAACAGATCCTAAATATATCGGTTTTTTTATGAATATGAGAGATTTACCACCTCCTGCAGATTATGAGGATGTTCCCACCTATGTTTTATTGCCCGCTTTCGTTATCAATGAATTAACTGTCGGTTTTAAAATGGGTGTGTTATTATTTTTGCCATTTATTGTTGTTGATATGGTTATAGCCTCAACTCTTATGGCAATGGGTATGATAATGCTTCCTCCTGTTATGATATCGTTACCATTTAAAATAATATTATTCATATTGATGGATGGCTGGCGACTTGTTGTTCAGGGGTTGTATCAAAGTTTTATGTAATTACAGTTCGTTGTCGGAGGGCGTATGGATGAACAGTTTGCTCAAAAAATTATGGCTGATTCTTTAATTGTAACAATGATTGTTTCTGCACCAATGCTTTTCTCAGGTATGATTGTTGGTTTGATAGTATCTATTTTTCAAGCAACGACCTCGATCCAGGAACAGACATTAACATTTGTTCCAAAAATGATTGCAATTGTTGCATCAATTATTATTTTCGGACCGTGGATTATAACAACGTTACTAGAGTATTCAAATTATATGGTTGATCTAATGGTTTTAATGGGTAATCCGTAGAACTATTGATTTTGAGGGGGGGGCATGGATTTTTTTGTATATAATTTTTCAAAATTCATGCTTGTTTTCTCAAGAATTATGGGGCTTTATTTTACCTCAAATTTTTTTAGTTCAAAAAGTATTCCAAATCAGGTGAAATTAGGTCTGGTTTTTTTTACAACAGCAATAATGTATCCGATGGTATCTGAATATATGGGGGTGGTTCCTGATAATATGATTGCATATTCATTTAGAGCAATGGCTGAGGGTATTATCGGTGTTTCAATTGGGTTTGCAATTTCAATCTCTTTTACCGTATTTCAGTTAGCAGGACAATTTTTTACGGTGCAGATGGGTTTTGGGGCGAGTGAAGTTTTTGATCCTATGAGTCAGATAAGTTTACCTTTAATGGGGCAGTATATATATATGATTTTTACCCTGGTTTTTATGATTTTAAATGGACCCGCATTAATAATTAATGCAATTTATAATTCTTTTCAAATGATAAATTTTCATGATTTAATAAGCATTTCCTTAATTCAATCTAAATTCGGGTTAGTTACCTTGTTTTCTGATTTATTTTATACTGCATTAAAAATATCGCTTCCAATGATTGGTGCTTTGTTAATGGTATCAATAACCATGGGGTTACTTGCTAAAGCAGCACCACAAATGAATTTGCTTATGATTGGTTTCCCGATTTCTATTTCGGTTGGTTTTATTATATTGTTATTTATGACACCTATTTTGATAAATCTTATTGTTAATCTTATTGATTTTGTATTTAATATTATATGGAATATGATGCTGGAGATTGATAGTGCAGTCTGAAAAATATTATTTAAAATTATTTGAATATATTGATCATAATTCATCATTTATGTTTGATCTGCAAAGATTTGCTTCAGCTGATGCAGAAGGTAGAACAGAATCTGCCACTGAGCATAAGCGAAAAAAATCAAGGGATGAAGGACGTGTAGCCCTATCAAAAGATTTACCGGCTGCAATAATTACATTATTAACTTTTTCAACAATAGTTATTTTTTCCGGATATATATTCAATATACTCACTGAAGTTTTTCGTTATGTATTTGAAAATATGACACGACTTGATGTTAGTGATTCAACTGTATATAATGATATTATTTTAAAACCATTAATTAAATCATTTATACCAATTGCATCCGTTGCATTTATATCAGCTGCGTTGTCAAATTATATGCAGATCGGCTTTAAATTCACCCCGAAAGCGATAAAACCTGATTTCAAAAAAATTGTACCGGATGTATTTAAATATTTGAAAAAACAGGTTTTTTCTATATCCGGCTATTTTAGTTTATTAAAATCTATAGTAAAAATAATAATAATTGCTTTAGTTTCTTTTTTTAGTGTAAAAGCACAATTAGATGAACTTTTAGCGATAGCTCAATATGAGAGTATTATTACTTCCTTTCAGTTTATTATTTCTTTGATTATTGAAGTTGTATTTAAAACGACTATTCTTCTTATAATTTTTTCATTAACTGATGTTTTATTTGTTCGATGGCAATTTGAAGATCAGCAGAAAATGAAGAAACAGGAAATAAAAGAAGAACATAAAGAAATGGAAGGTGATCCCCAGGTTAAGATGAAATTAAAGCAAATGTATAAGTCTTTGATGTCACAACAGAAAATGCTTGCAGAAGTTTCAAAATCCGATGTCGTGATTACAAACCCGACCCATTATGCTGTTGCTTTGCGATATGACAGTAAAATCGATGCTGCTCCACGGGTAATTGCAAAAGGTAAAGATAAACTGGCTCTCGAAATTAAAGAAATTGCGAAAGAAAATAATATATTTATGTATGAAAATGTTCCTTTAGCGCGAAAATTATATGCTGAAGTAGAGATTAATGATTTGGTACCGGAAGAGTTATTCGGATTTATTGTTGTTGCATATAAATTATCATACCAAAGCCGTAATAAGAAAGGAGTGTTGTTATGAGTGATACACTAAAAAGCAAAAACAGTTTTGCAGGGAAATTAAATGATCCGACAATGATATTTGCAGTTATGCTGATAATTATTGTTATGATGCTTATTATTCCTATTCCATCATTTCTACTCGATTTTTTAATGGTAATTAGTGTATTAAGTGGAATTATGGTCGTTTTAACAGTAGCCTATGCAAAAAGTGCAACAGACTTTTCAATTTTTCCAACTCTTTTACTTGTGACAACAATTTTAAGGCTTTCAATAAATGTAAGTTCTACAAGACTTATTTTAACGCAAGGTGCTGATTTTGACGGTAAAATGGTGAGGGCTTTCGGTCAGTTTGTTGTTGGAAGCAGTGATAGTACCGGTATGGTTGTCGGGATTATTATATTTATAATTCTTGTAATCGTACAGTTTCTTGTTATTACAAAGGGAGCAACAAGAGTATCTGAAGTTGCTGCAAGATTTTCACTTGATAAAATGCCTAATAAATTTATGGCTATTGATATGGAAGTACAAAACGGTGTAATTACAGAAGCGGATGCAATTATAAAAAGACAGCTTGTTGATGAGGAATCTGCATTTTATGGTAGTATGGATGGAGCATCCAAGTTTGTTCAAGGTGATGTCGTTGTCGGGATACTAATAACAATTGTTAATATAGTCGGTGGTTTTTCAGTTGGTATGGTTTTAAGAAATGAACCTTTTGAAATGGCTTTACAAAATTATATTTCTTTGACAATTGGTGATGGTTTAGTGGGACAGATACCATCTTTATTAATAAGTTTTGGTACCGGTTTAATAGTAACAAGAGCTCAGGCAAATGATGCTGTTGGTAGTGTGCTTTGGAAACAAATGACAAGACAGCATCGTGTTTTTACAATTTCAGGTGTTGCATTATTGGTTTTGGCTTTTTTACCGGGGTTTCCGCATGTTATTTTATCTCTTCTTGGTGCAGCTATGATTTTTGGTGGAATGCAGATTAAAAAAGCAGAAACTACTGCAAGTTCAGAAATTGCAAAGAGTAAAGATAAAACTGATAAAGATGAGAAAAAAGGACCTGAAGATGTTACATCACTTTTAAAAATTGATCCGTTAACACTTCACATTGGGTATGAACTTATTCCATTAGTAAACGGGGTTGATAACACTGGTATTCTTAACTCGATATCCGGTATCAGGCGAAGCCTTGCAATGGAGATGGGGCTTATTGTTCCTCCAATTCGAATACAGGATAATATAAGGCTTAATCCAAACGAATATGTTTTTAAAATCAAGGGACAGGAAATAGGTAAGGGTATTATAAGACCCGGTTGTATGATGGCAATGGGTGAGTCATTAGAGGCGTTGGATGGTGAAAAAACCGTAGAACCTGCTTTCGGACTTGATGCGTACTGGATTAAAGAAGATTTAAGAGCTCAAGCTGAAAATCTCGGATATACCGTTGTTGATCCTCCTACTATCATTTCAACTCATTTACAGGAACTGCTTCGAACTCATTCATTTGAAATTCTGGATAGAGAAGCGACGAATGAATTACTTGAAAATGTTAAAAAAGATTATCCTGTTATTGTTAATGATGTGTTAAATGAAGCAAAATTCAGTAAGTCTCAAATACAGAAAATACTTCAATCCTTGTTGATTGAAGGGGTTTCGATTAGAGATTTTCCAACAATTCTAGAAACCTTATCTGAATATAATCCGCAGACTCCAATTTATGAGTTGGTTGAAATTGTGAGGCAATCCTTAAAAAGAGGTATTTGTAATAAATATAAAACTGATGAGAAAGAGTTATTCGTCATTCGGATTAATCCAAAAATTGAAAATGAAATTTACAAAAATATGAGTACAGAAAGAGACGGTGAGCCTGTTTTGCGATTAAATCCTGATGTGTTAAATAAGATTCAAATTGCTATTCGTGATAAAGTACAGGACATGTATAAGGAAGGATATCCGCCTGTAATCGTTACGCAACCTCAAATTCGAAGAGCTGTTTGGGAAATCTGTCAGTATATTAATAAAAATATCGCTGTATTAAGTACACGTGAATTGGTTAATGATTTGGATATTACATTATTCGGGCAGGTAATGATCGAAGAAAAAGTTCCTGTAAGTACGTAGTTGTTGCATTTGTTTAGTATTGTTTGAGGATAGAGGCTTTCGCAAAAGTCAAGGGTACTTGATGAAAAAAAGGGTACTTTTTTTATGCTTACGCCATATGCGATATAATCGCATTAGCCCCTGGTCGTAATGGGTACATTACTACTCGGGCATGCAGCCAGAGTAGCTTCTTGCAAAAATTCGAGATAAAAAGAGTATTTTTGCAAGAAGCTTTATATAAATAAATTATTTGTGGAGTTTTTTATGAAGTATGATTATATTATTGCTGATTCTCACGCTGATGCAATTATGGAAACAAAAAAAAAGTATGGTGATGAAGCCAGGATTATTAATTCTAAAATAATTAAAACAAAGGGTGCATTCGGGTTATTTAAAAAAAATCAATATCAATTATTAGTTAGTATTACTGATGATGAACATTTAAAAAACTATAAAAAACAACTCGGGATAGTAAGTACTTCAGAAAATAAAACAACATCATCTGTCGAGAAAAAAAATACAGAAAAAATAAATAATAATCAAACTTCAAACAATGAATCAATTGATAACAATACCGTAAAAATGATATTCGAAAACCTTCAGAAAATTGAAAAACAGATTAATAATAATACTGAGAATAGAAGTTCTTCAAAACATAAAAATATTGAAGAAATAAAAGATATTTTATTGGATAATGAATTTTCTGATGATTTTATTAATAATGCTGTGAAAGAAATGGAATCAAAATTATCATTATCTGTTATAGAAGAACGAGTTGAACTTCACAAATGGGCATATGATTATATTCAAGGAAAAATATCAGAAATTGTAGGGAATGATGAAATTATTTATAATAGAAAAAAGAATGTTATGATTTTGATTGGCCCGACCGGGGTTGGTAAAACAACAACAATCGCAAAAATTGCAGCTAATTCGTATAAAAATGAAAAAAAGACAGTAGAACTTGTTACTATTGACGGTTTTAGAATTGGAGCAAAATATCAATTAAGTATATATGCAGAGCACATGAAGATGAAGCTTCATTTTGCTGAGTCAAATCTTGATATTGAGAAAGCAATTTCACTTTCAGACAGCGATGTTATACTTATTGATACAATTGGAAGAAGTCAGCTTGATGAGCTAAAATTAGTTGAAATGAAGTCGATACTTAAATTAAGAAATGTTGAACCTGTTTTTGTTCTGGCGATAAGTGCTACCACAAAACCTAAGGATATAAAAAAGATTTTTAAAAATTTCGATATTTTTGATTTTACTCATGTAATAATTACAAAAAATGACGAATCAGAAAGTGTTGGCGGTATATTAAGTGCGGCAATAGAAAAAAACAAACAGATTTTATACTGTACAAACGGACAGCGGGTTCCTAATGATATCGAAAAATCTTCGGTACGGTTGCTTATGGACAGAATTCGCGGGTTGGATTCGAGTATTTATTTAATGAATGCAGTGTATTAAAAAAAAGATTTTTCAAAATAGATAGGGGTGAAGAATGGTTGATCAGGCAGAAGATCTGAAGAGAATGATGGCGGAAGATACTAAACAAAATTCTCAAGGCGGGAAAAAAACCAGGATAATTACAATTTCCAGTGGAAAAGGGGGGGTTGGTAAAACAAATATTGCAGTAAATATGGGTATAGCCTATGCACAGCTTGGAAAAAAAGTAATTGTAATGGATGCTGATTTAGGGTTAGCCAATGTAAATGTTTGTCTTGGGATAATTCCTAAATATAATTTGTACCAGTTAATTAAAAAACAAAAAACTATGAAAGAAATAATTATTGATACAAATTTTGGTATTCAAATAGTTGCGGGTGCATCAGGGTTTTCAAAAATCGCTAATTTAACTGAGAAGGAAAGACATGATTTTATAAAGGAACTTGATGTTCTTGGTTATGCAGACATATTAATTATCGATACCGGGGCCGGTGTCAGTCAGAATGTTCTTGATTTTGTCATTGCAGCTGATGAAGCAATTATAATTACAACTCCCGAGCCGACTGCGATAACCGATGCGTATGGAATAATAAAAATAATTGCAACTGAAATAAATAATCCTAAATTAGAATTAAAGTTAATTGTTAATCGGGTAAATTCTGTAGTTGATGGTAGAAAGGTCGCTGAAAGAGTGATTAATATTGCAGGTCAGTTTCTTAATATAAAAGTTGATAACCTTGGAATGATCTACGAAGACCCTATTGTGAGTCAGGGGGTTATTCGACAAACACCATTTATACATTTAGATCCAAAAAGTAAGGCGTCGATTAGTTTGAAACATATAGTTTCAAGATTAGAAGGTATTGATTATAAAGATGGTGGGGGTATAAAAAACTTTGTTGGAAAATTAATCGGGTTGAAATAAATATTTGATTAAAGTTTTATAATAGGTTATAATCTAAATTATTTTGTAAAAGAGATTAAAGATGGATCCAATTTTTGCCGGTTTGCTATCAGTTGTTTGCATGGTTATTATTTTTATCGTTAATTTGATAAAAGGTATAGCGTTATTTCCGCTTTTAGTAAAAACTATTTTAGGTGGAATTTTTGTTTTTCTTATAATCGGGCTTGTTCAATTTATATTTTCAAGTGTTTTGAATATAGATTTTAGTGCAAAAAAGCAGACGCCTGAAGATGTTGAAGGTGAAGTAGGAAATAATGTCGATTTTACAGTTCATGATGAAGATCATTCAGAAAATAATGAATCAAATTTTCAAAATGAGATGAATGATTATAAAGAAGAGTCATATGCGAATGAGGACTCCGGTTCTAACGATGAATCAAATTCAGTTGATTCAGTAGGTTTTGAAGAAACTGATTTTACAAATATTGGTAAAATTGATGATTATGATAAGGATATTGATAATTATGAAAATACAGGTTATGATTCAAGTGGTTATGACTTAAAATCTTCATCAAATAATACAGGAAAAAATACTGAAGAGTTGATTAATCAAAAGATGGGTTTTAATGCGTCTGTTGAAGATATGGCAAAAGCAGTTAGAACTACATTAAAAAGGGAATAATGGGTAATATATGTCAGAAGAACTCTTAAGTAGATTACAAAAAGAGACAGGCTGTGATACAGTATTTGGAGCTATGCTTCTTAAATTCACCGGTGGTGATGTTGATGGTGCTATTCAGATTATGAATTCTGTTGATAAGAATATTTATATACTAAAAGGTAAATTTATAGGTCAGTCCTCAAAAAGTTATGGTGCCTTTATTATCGTATTTAATATAAAACTAAAAATGTATCATATCAGTGAAATTGTTTTAGTTAAAGATGATAAATCGGGTATTGAGTTTGATTTCAGTCGAAGCTGGCGTGATTATTTAAATGATTTAAGGTTATATAAAAAAAGAAATATTGTTGATGGTGATAAATGTACTAAATTTATCGGATTTATAAATTTACAAAAAAACATTCAGAATTTAGAATTGAAATTGCTTTCCAAAAGGGAGAATAGTGAAGATGATTTAAGAAGTTTTTTAACAGATATTCTTATAAATACAATGGGTGATGTTAATGTTGCTCTTAAGCTTAAAATTGATACTACTGATGTTTTTGAGTTAAATAAAGGTATTGATTCCGAATCAGTTTTTTCTTTTAATAAAGAAGATGTAAAAGAAGAAGATAAAGAAATAACTGATAAAAAAGAATTAATTATTCTAAAAATAGAACCTGAGATATCTCCTGTTACGGGAGTTTCCATTAGTGATTTAAAAAAAGGTGATTATATTGCAGTGAAAATTATTGATAAAAGACCGATTGCGGAATATATAGGTACATTACTACATGCGATAGATACTAAAAATAATGAGCCGATAACAATTTTTGCGTTATTAAAAGATGTTGAAGTTGTTGAACATGGTGTTTTTTTAACCGTTGAGTTCGGACCGGGTATATATGGCAGTTCTTATTTTGGTGAAGATGTAAAAGTAAATATTAAAAAAGATTTTATTACTGATGACAAAGTTGAAAATGAGTATGTTGAAAAAGAAAATATAATTATGAAGTATTTCTGGCTGTTTGGTGGTGCTTTGTTTACCATAATAATGGCATTATTCGTTCTAATATTCTATTATAGTTCTTAGTGCAGGAGGATCGTGTGGTAACTGACAATTATGCTGATGTAACAGAAGAGGAATTGTGGATTCAATATAAAAAAAATAAAGATGGTAAAATTCGTGACTATCTTATCAGGAAGTATGCACCACTTGTAAAATATGTTGCAGGCAAAGTTGCTATCGGTAAACCCGGCAATATTGAGTATGATGATTTAGTCGGCTTTGGCGTTTTTGGATTGATGGATGCTATTGAAAAATTTGATCCAAATAAGAATGTAAAGTTTAAAACATATGCTGTTACAAGAATCCGTGGGTCAATTTATGATGAGTTACGATCTATTGACTGGGTTCCAAGGTCTATAAGGCAAAAAGCGAAAGAAGTTGAACATGCAATTCAAAAAATTGAATCGTTAACAGGTCGAATAGCAACCGATGAGGAAATTGCAGCAGAATTAAATATTGAAATTAGAGAGTTTTATTCTGTTATGACTAAAATATCGGGTACTAGTTTGATTTCTTTGAGTGATACATGGTATTCCGGTAATGACAGTGATAAAATATCAATTCTTGATACAATAGAAAGCCCTAATTCTTTAAATCCTGATATTTCTGTTGAGAGAGAGGCTGTCAAAGAATTAGTTGTTAATGGAATTAATGAATTACCTGAAAAAGAAAAGAAAGTTCTCGTTTTATATTATTATGAAGATTTGACACTGAAAGAAATAGGTGAGGTTCTTGATGTTACTGAATCAAGAGTAAGTCAATTACATACAAAAGCAATTATTAGATTACGAGCTAAGTTAGCAGAAATTAAAGAAGGTATATCATAATTGTTAAAAGGCACCGCTAAAAATCAGGTTTTTAGTGGTGACTTAAAATCTGTTTTATTTACAGAGGGGTCTAATGTATAAGCTCAAGATGATGTTAAATAAAATTATTGAAGAAGAATCAAATCTCGAGTGGGTTGAAACTACCGGAAAAACACTTGATGAAGCACTTGAAAATGCTTGTGTAGAGTTAGATTCTTCATTATCAGAATTAGATTATGAAATAATTGAATCAGGTGATAAAGGTATTTTTGGAATGGGGGGTAAACCGTATCGGATTAAAGTTTATCGTGCAAAAGATACTATGGAAATGCTCAAATCCTTTATGTCAGGTATGAACAAAGATGACATGGAGTTACAACTTGATCTTGAGAAAGAGATAAAAAATAAAGATGGTGAGGTTTTCTTAAGGGCCGTAGATAGTGGCGTGTGGTTAAAAATAACTAAATGCGTCGGTGATGGTATGCCTGTCGCGGATACTGAGGTCTACAATCTGATAAATTATCGAGGTGTTAAAGATTATGATGAGAAAGTTTTAAAGAAAATTATTAAAGAGGCATCCGGTGAATATGTAAAAATTGGAACCATGAAACTTAATCCATTGAATGATGGTTCTGCAAATGTTCAAATCAGTTCAGATAAAATGAAAGCATATCTTATGTTAATGCCACCAAAGCAAGGTGGTTATGATTTAGAGTTAGATCAAATCAGAAGTATTCTAAAAAACAATTCAGTTATTGTGGGAATAAAAGAAGATATTTTAAATACACTTATTGATTATCCGATATATGACAAACCTATTCTTGTAGCAGAAGGTATAAAAGTTCAAAATGGTAGAGACGGGCTAATTAATTATCATTTTAATACAAGTAAGAAAGTAGAATTTCAGGAACATAATGGTCAGATTGATTATAAAAGTATTAACAGTATACAAAATGTTGTTACCGGACAGATTTTAGCTACTAAAATAGCTCCAACTCAAGGAGAGGCCGGCAGAACTGTAGATGGTGAAATGTTATATGCTAAACCAGGTAAAGATATTGTATTAGTTGAAGGTAAAAATACTCAGGTTTCTGAGGATGGGTTAAGTATCATTGCTTCAACAAATGGTCAAGTCAATTTACTCGGAACGAAAGTAAATGTTGATGAAATTTATGTTGTTAATGGTGATGTTAATTTAAAAACTGGTCATATAACATTTCTTGGAAATGTTGTAATTAATGGAAATGTTGAAGATAATTTTAATGTCATTGCAGAAGGTAATATTGAAATTAAGGGAAGTGTTGGTAAGTGCAAGTTGGAGGCAGAAGGTGATATTGTTGTATCACAGGGTATTGCCGGTAAGGGTGAGGCGACTATTCGCTCCGGAAAAAGTTTATATGCTAAATATATTGAACAGGTAAAGAAAATAGAGGTTACTGAAGGTGTATATGTTCAGGATGCTATAATGCATTCGTTTGTTGATGCTACTAAGGAAATTTGTTGTGTCGGAAAAAGAGCAACAATTGTTGGTGGCGATTTAAGAGCAGGAGAATTGATTAAATCATTAACAATAGGTTCTCAATCAGGAACTGAAACAATTGTTGAAGTAGGTATAGATCCGAAAAAAAGACAACAATTAGTTGAATTAACGGTAGAAAATGAAAATGCCTATAAACAGCTTGAACAGTTGGAAATAAATTTTTCAACATTAAAAAATCAGAAAAAGCAAATGAAAGAAAAATTCCCGGCTGAAAAACAGGAAACATATAATACTCTCAATGAAGAAATAAACAGATATAAAAAGGTTATTCAAAAAACCCAGGATGAAATGAGTGATATTGATAAATATTTACTCGCACTAAAAGATAAAGGACGAGTTGTCGCAGCAAAAATAGTCTATCCTCAAGTTAAGATTTATATAAAGAGTTCAATGTTGCAAATAAGAACGGAATATAAAAAAGTTGAGTTTGTTTTAGATAATGGGGAAGTAAATGTTGTTCCGTATAAAGATGAGAAGGAGTTAGGTTCCAGAACGAGGTAAGGAGATAAGTATGTCTGTTAACCCCTTAGATCTTCAGACAAATTTCATGCACATTGGTACTGTTGGTAAAAAAGAAGTTCTTGCAAGAGAACAGGAAATCATGCGACAGGAACATACCGCAGAACATTTACGAAAAGAAGGAAATAAATCGCTTGAAGATGTTCCTGCTACAAATAAAGCCGAAGCTCTTGAAAAGACAGATGAAAAAGGAAGAAACAATAAAGATCATCATACAGAAAAAGAAGAGGAAAAATTAAGTGATGATTCTGAAGAATTGGATACAGAAAAGCAGTTGTCTGATAATAAAGAAAATGGTGTTGGTGGTATTTTAGATCTTTTAGGTTAGGTTAATATGATAGTTTTTAATATATTTATAGTAATAATCAATATTTCATCTATTATTTTTGCTTTTTTTATTTATAAAAAGAAATTAGATACACGATATATGAACAAAGGTATTTTGGATGAAGTTAAGCACAGTATAAATGAATTAATCGTTAGTTTAAATGAAACAACTTTGCATACTGTTACTTTGTCTGAAACAAAAGTTACTCAGTTGAAACAATGTATAGGTGAGGCAGAAGTTAAGCTAAAACAGCTGGAGTTCCGGTTAAAAAACTTTGAAAAAAGAGAAATTAAAGCAAAAGATACAATAAAACAAACAATTGATATAAAATCAGATAGTATTGAAAATGAAATCCCTTTTTTTTATAAACCGGAATCCATATTTTTACGCAGTGAAGTTATTCGTGATGAGATTAGTACTAAGGATACTATTTTAAAAAAAGAATTAGAGTTTGAAAAAACTCAATTTGAAAAATTAACAATTATTGAGAAAATCAAATATTTAAATAATAAGGGATTAACCCCGTCAGAAATCAGAACTCAATTATCAATTGATGCCGGCGAATTTGATTTTCTCGTTAATATTGAAGGTATAAACTTGAAGTTTTAAATAATAAACGTTAAGATTTTTTCAAACACTCTCTATTTTATACTATTAAAATCCGATACTGGTAAAGGAGGATCATTAATATGAGTGACATGACAGCAACATCAAGTAATGAAAGACAATTAATTCTATTCACATTAGGTACAGGAAGTTATGGTATTCCTATTGAGAATGTTTTTGAGATAAAAAAAATGGGTGATATTACTATGGTGCCTAAAGCTCCAAAATACATTGAAGGGGTAATTAACCTTCGTGGTAATGTAATCCCTGTTATTGATCTCAGAAAACGTTTTGGTATGGATAAAGTTGAATATACAAAAAAGACTAAAACTATTATTGTAGAAGTGAAAAAGAGACAATTTGGTCTAATTGTTGATTCGGTTGCCGAGGTTGTAACATTAAATAACTCACAAATAGAGCCCTCCCTGCCGACTGTTTCCGGTTTAAAAGCAGAGTTTATTAATGGTATAGGTAAATTAGATGAAAAACTTGTTATTATCCTGGACATTACAAGTATCCTTCAAAGTAATGAGGAAATCCTGATACAGGAATAAATATGTTTTCAAAACTGTCTGATGATGAGTTTAAAAAATTCGCGAAATTAATTCATGAAATGTCAGGAATATTTCTCAAAGATTCTAAAAGTACATTATTATCGAACAGATTACGAAAAAGACTTATAGAAAAAAAAATTGACTCTTTTGATGATTATTACCGGTATCTCGAAACAAGTAAGGATATGGATGAGATTACCGAAATGCTTAATGCTGTTTCAACAAATGAAACCTATTTTTTTAGAAACATAAAACATTTTGACACGTTGTTTGATAGTATTATACCGGAGCTTATTTCAAAAAGAAGATTACCGGTTACTATCTGGAGTGCAGGTTGTTCATCAGGAGAGGAACCGTATACTCTTTGCATGATAGCTAAGGAGAAAGGGTTACTTAATAAAGGTTTAATAAAAATTGATGCCTCCGATATTAATACGTCTGTTATTAATGAAGCAAAATCTGGTATTTACGATGAAAAGAGATTAAGGTCAACAGATAAGTATTACGAAGATAAATATTTCAAACGTACTGCCACAGGTTTGTTTAAACTTGATCAGGAAATAATAGACTATGTAAATTTTTTTAAACTAAATCTTATAACGGATAAAGTCGATAAGAAATATGATATCATTTTATGCCGGAATGTTATGATATATTTTGACCGGGATGATCAGAAAAAAGTAGTTGCAAAATTTTATGAATCATTAAATAATGACAGCTATTTTTTTGTCGGACATTCTGAATCTTTATATTTTATTGACACTCGATTTGAATACAAGAAGGTGTTAGATTCACCGGTGTATTACAAAAAATAGTTTCAAATAATTTGAATGTATGTTGAATGAATTGTAAGGAGACTTTCAGATGGTAAACATTGACGAAAGAAGAATACTCGAAGCATTTATGGAAGAGGTTAGAGAATTACTCGAAACTCTAAATCAGAAACTTCTTGAATTAGAAGAGTCTCCTCATGACCAGGATGTTATCAATGAAATTTTCAGATTAACTCATTCTGTTAAAAGTGAAGCCGCATTAGTAGGTTTTAAAAATATATCAATAATTGCTCATAAGATGGAAGATATTTTTGAAAAAGTAAGAAGAAATGTTTTACTTGTTAATAAAGGTATAATGGATTCCCTTTTTTCTGCTTTTGATAGAATAATGCATTTATTAAATTCTGCACAAAACGGTATTGACGAAGGTTCTATAGATATTATCGATGTTGTAAATCCTTTATTAGAAATACTGAATGAGAAAAAAGCTGAAGCAGGCAGTTTTACTAAACCTAAAGAAGAAAAAAAACAATCAGATCCAAATGTATCAGAGTCAACTGTTCTTGCTTTCAGTGTTAAAAAACTGGATTCAATTGGGGCTGTTGAATTTACCGATATAGAAAAGAATCAAATTGAAGAGGGAATTGCTAAAGGGCATAAATTCTACAAAGTTGATTTTCATATTGAAGATGAATGTGACATGAGATATCCACGTGCATACCTTGTATATAATAACTTTGAAAATTCAGGGACAGTAATAAAATCAATTCCTGATATATTAAATGAAACAAATGATGAGAAATTTAACAGTGTTACATTATTTTTGCTAACCAGCTCTAATGTAGATTCATTAAAATCGTGTGCTGATGTTGATCAGGTTGATAAACTTGATATGTATGAAATTTCAACTAAGGCGATTAATGATAAATTAAATATGGATGAGGCACAAGGAACTAATGTTGTTTCTGAAATAGATGTTGAAAGTGCAGAAGAGATTGAACGGAAATGGGCAGAAGAAATGATGAAAAACTCAAGCCCCGAGCTGGCCGATATTGATGGCACAAATGTAATTAACATTGCTGATATCAAAAAAGAAGCTAAAACAGCAAATGAAAAAATCGCTCAGAAACAGACAATCAGAGTCGATATTGAAAGACTTGATGAATTGTTGAATTTAGTTGGTGAGCTTATTATTAATAGATCCCGGTTTATACAGATTACTGAAAATGTTCATGAAAACGTATCATTTCAGGATTTGAAAACAGAACTTGAAGATGCAACAAATGAACTTGAAAGAATATCAGATCAAATGCAGATGAAAATGATGCAAGCGAGAATGGTGCCAATTGGTAATGTCTTTTCAAAATTTCCTAGAATGGTTAGAGATCTTGCAAATACACTTCATAAAAACCTACATCTTGATATTATTGGTGAGACAACAGAAATAGATAGAACAGTTATAGAACATTTAGCTGATCCTCTTACTCATCTTATTCGAAATAGTGTTGATCATGGTGTGGAAAGTCCTGAAGAGAGAGAAAAAAAAGGGAAAAGCAGAGAAGGTAAAATACTGTTACGTGCATATCAGGAAGGTTCTAATATTTATATTGAAGTCAGTGATGATGGAAAAGGTATTGATATTGAAGCTGTAAAGGCAAAAGCTGTTGAAAATGGTCTGGTTACTCAGGCACAGATTTCAACACTCCCGTTGCACGAAATATTAAATTTCATATTTGAACCGGGTTTTAGTACGAAAAAAGAAATTACCAATGTTTCAGGTCGTGGTGTTGGTATGGATGTTGTAAAAACTCAGCTTGAGAAACTTCGAGGAAGAATTGATATAACAACAAAAATTGGTGAAGGCAGTAAGTTTACTATCGTTCTTCCATTAACAACAACGATTGTGGAAGCTTTGCTTGTAAATGTTGATAGAAATATATTTGCAATTCCGATCAGTGTTGTTGAAGAAACATTAAAAGTAAATATTAATGAGATTAAAGATTTTGATGATTATCAGATTTATAATTTAAGAAATGAAACCCTGGCAGTAATAAATCTTTCTGATTTAGTCGGTATGAAACGAAAAGTTAATAGTACAAATGAAGTTTTTATTGTTGTCATTTCATTTGAACGAAGAAGAATTGGTTTGGTTGTTAATGATTTAATGGGTGAGCAGGATATTGTTATTAAAGGATTAGACGATGTTCTTAAAAATAATGAGGGAGTAGCAGGTGCAGCAGTTTTAGGGGATGGTAGAATTGCATTAATTCTTGATACAAGTACTCTTGTAAAAGCAGCACTTAAAGAAATAAATAAACTTGCAAAAGATTATGATGTATATAAAGATGATTCAGGTATTACATTGTCTTCACTATATGACTCTTTGAATAAAGGTGACATAAAAACTGAATCAAAAGTTACTCTAGCTCAACATGATGATGATAGAAGTAAACCTGCAAAAAATACTCCTAAAAATATTTCCGGGGATGAAGCATTAAAGAAAATAAATGAAATTATGAATGATATTAAAAATAATTAAAATATTTGTTTTTTTTTATATTTTAAAAAAAATAGTATTGAATGTGAAAATTATGATATAATTAAAATATTGTTAAAGTGAGGAGTTACAATGGGCTCAAGAATAGTTTTAGCTGATGACCTTTCTTTTATGAGAATGGTTCAAAAGGAAATACTAGAAGAAAAAGGGTATGAAATTGCTGGTGAAGCGTGTGATGGTATTGAAGCAGTTGAAAGATATATGACTTTAAGACCTGATGTTATAATATTAGATATAACTATGCCAAATATGAACGGTCTTGATGCGATGCATAAAATATTTGATTTTGATAAATCTGCAAAAATTATTATATGTTCAGCACTTGGTCAGCAACAACTTATAGTTGAAGCAATCAAAGCCGGTGTTAAAGATTTTATTGTTAAACCATTCAAACCTGAGAGAATTATATCCGCAATAGAAAAAGCACTTAAGTAATATGAATAAAAGAATTAAGGTTTTTAATGTAGATGATTCGCCAATTTACAGGCAGGTTTTAAAAGATATAATTTCTTCCGATCCAAATCTTGAATACATGGGCTTTGCAGCAAATGGTGCTATCGCAGTTAAAAAACTTGAATTAATTGATCCTGATGTAATTACTTTAGATATTGAAATGCCTGAAATGAACGGTATTGAAACATTAAAGTATATTATGAAAAATAAACCGAAACCAGTAATAATGATTAGCTCTTTTACGAAAGATGGTGCTGATATTACATTACAGGCATTAGAGATCGGAGCAGTTGATTACATACAAAAACCTGAAGAAAAAGATTTAGTTGAAAATATAAATTCATTGAGTAATTCATTACTTTCAAAAATTAAGATGTTTTCTCATTTTAAATTTGATCATAAAAAATTTAAAGAAGATGCACTGGAAGACGGATTGCCTATAGTTGGCGGACTTCCTTCGTATGATGTTCCGCGAATTAGAACAAAAGCTGTTGAGGTTCTTTGTATAGGTTCATCAACCGGTGGAACCGTAGCCTTAACAACAATATTACCGAGAATTGATTCAAAAATCGGTATACCGATTGTTATTGTACAGCACATGCCACGATTATATACTAAAAGTTTTGCCGATCGATTAAATACCCTTTCTTCTCTGACTGTTGTGGAAGGGCAGCATGGTGATAAACTTCAGCCTAATATGGTTTATATTGCTCCCGGTGGCTTTCAAACTTCTGTGAAAAATGGCAGACTTGTTGTAGAAGATGCTGATCCTGTCAATAATCACAAACCATCAGTTGATGTTTTGTTTGAATCAATTAAAAAAGAGTATCGTGATAGATCACTTGCAGTAATTCTGACCGGTATGGGTAGCGATGGTGCAAAAGGTATCGCAGAAATCAAAGACGCTGGAGGTTTTACAGTTGCACAGGATGAAGAGTCGTCTATTGTTTTTGGAATGCCCGGCAGTGCTATTAAAACAGGTAAAATAGATAGAATAATACCCCTTGATAAAATTGCAAATTTTATTAATGAGGCGGTTGAGTATTCAAAAAACTAATTTAATCATTATTTCTATTGAAAAATAATCAAAAAAGGTTAATATACCATATTCTTAGTTTTTACTTGAAAAGGGGTTAATTATGAATTTTATAAAAATGATTGAAGAGAAAGCAATCTCTTTAAATAAGAAAATAGTACTTCCTGAGACAGAAGATGATAGAGTTATCAAAGCTGCTAGTGAAATTTTAAAACGAAAATTAGCAAAGATTATCCTTATTGGTAATCCAGAAACAATACATGCAAAAGCATCCGGACTTGGAGTTTCTATTGATGGTGCTGAAATAATTAATCCTGTAACATCAGAGTATTATGACGAATTTGTAACTGTGTATCAGAAAAAGAGAGAAAAGAAAGGTATGACTATAGATCAGGCCAAAGAAATAATGGCAAACGATTATATGTTTTTCGGTGCAATGCTCGTTGAGAAAAAAGTAGCTCATGGTATGGTTGGCGGTGCATTAAATACAACGGCTCATACTCTTCGGGCTATGATTCAATGTGTTGGTACGAAACCGGGAACTAAATCAATCAGTTCATTTTTTATTATGATTTCACCGAACAAAGAGATCGGATATAAAGGCATAACATTTTTTGCAGATTGTGCAGTAATTCCATTACCTGATGCAAATCAGCTGGCAGATATTGCAGAAGCCACTGCTGATAATTTCAAAGCATTTGTTGGTGAAACTCCGATGGTTGCGATGTTAAGTTTCAGTACGAAAGGCTCGGCAGAGACAGAGGAAACAAAAAAAGTTGCTCAGGCTGTAGATATTTTACAAGCAAGAAGACCGGACATAATGGTTGATGGTGAGTTACAGTTAGATGCCGCTATAGTAGCTGAAGTGGGCAATAAAAAAGCACCGGGCTCTAAAGTAGCCGGTAGAGCCAATGTACTGGTTTTTCCGAATCTTGAAGCCGGTAATATCGGTTATAAATTAGTTCAGCGATTTGGTAATGCTGAAGCACTTGGTCCGATTCTTCAGGGGGCTAACAGACCGGTTAATGATTTATCAAGAGGTTGCAGTGTAGAAGACATTGTTAATGTTGTTTCAATAACTTCAGTTCAGGTGTAATATATGAAAATTTTTCGTTTTGTATTTTTGTTTGTTTTTCTCATAGTTTTCTCATGCACTAATGATTTTGATGTGGCGACATATAATGGAGGAAGTGTTTCATTATCAGATTTATTAAAAATTAATAGTATTTTATCTGATACAGAAAAAGAAAATCTTAAAACCCGTGATGATTGTTATAAATTTATTAGAAAAATCGCATTGGAAAAAATAATATTAGATGAGGCTGCTAAAACGGGGCTAGATAAAGAACCGAAGATCATAGATAAAATTACAGGTATTAAACAGTCAGTGGCCTTTGATTTATTACGTGATAAAAATGTAATCAGTAAAGTTAAAGTCGTTGCAAGTGATTATGAGAAATATTCAAATATTTATGAAGTCTATCAAATTGTACGAAGAACAGATACTTTAGATGATAATAAGGTTGCCAAATCATCAAAAATACTAACAGACATATCTTCAAAGATTCATAGTCTTGACGATTTCAAAAAATACGCACAGCAATATTCTGAAGATGTAACATCCTCAGAAGGTGGTTTTCTTGGCAAAATCAGATACGGTATAATGGATGATGAAATCGATAAAGTACTCTCGCTAATGAAACCGAAAAGTCTTTCTTCAATTGTAGAGTCATACGCAGGAATTCATTTACTATGGGTTGAGTCAATTGAAAAAGCAAATATGACAGATTTATTGAATGACAGGAAATTGTATGATTTGATATATACTAATAAAGTCGCATCAATAGAAAGTGAATGGTTTGAAAAACTTTTAAAATCACCAGGTTTAGTTATTGATTATGAAAACCTGAACAGTAAAGAGGACTCGGCAGTTATTGTTGAATATAAAGATAAGAAAATCACAGTAAACGATTTTTCTGCTCGAATTTCTGATTTGCGACAAGGTGTTTTCCCATATCCGACGGATTCTGAAAAAAAGACTTTGTTAAATGATTTAGCTGTTAAGTTGGTTATTGAAGAAAAAATGTTTGATACGTCATTTCTGGATTCTACCGATTTTAAGAGTAAATTTACTATAAAAGCCGATTATTTTATTATTAATGAGTTTGTTGAGCGAAATAAAAAACTGAAAGAAATAACGCAACAGGATATTAATGATTTCTATAAAGAAAATCAGCAGTCTTTGTTTTCATTCAAATTAGAAAATGGAAAGACATTTATTCAGCCGATTAATGAAGTTGAGAAATTTATCAGACAGAAACTTGATAGTGTAAGGGATAAAGACTCCCGGTATGAATTGTATCGAAACTTGGTTGCCGATTATCAACTTACCATAAGTGATGATGGTATCAATTTGTTTATGAAAAAAAAGTAATCGAATTATTTATTGATGGGTTTATAACCTGAAGGACGTTTTTTTGAGTAAACCGTATATATTATTTATAGATTCGGGTATAGGTGGCATCTCTATACTTAATTATCTTAATTCATTACATGATTCGCTTAATATTTTGTATTATGCTGATTCTGAACATTTTCCTTATGGAGGAAAAGAGGAAGCAGTTATAGGTACATATCTGTTGGATATTTATAATTTTTTATGTAAAGAATATGATATAAAGTTAATTGTTATTGCCTGTAATACCGCATCAGTTTCAGCATTGGATTTTTTGAGAAAGCGGATTAATATACCGATTGTTGGCACCGTTCCGGCTGTAAAACCGGCATCAAATATGACTTTAAATAAGAATATCGGGATAATTGCAACGAAAACGACTGTACAAAGTGGTTATTTATCCGGTCTAATTAGAGATTTTGCAGCTGATTCCAAGGTTTTTATTAAAGAAGCGTCAAAATTAGTTGAAGCTATAGAGTTACAAGTAAGTGAAAGTGAATTAAAAGAAGTTATCGATGAGGAATTATCATTTTTTAATGATAAAGCAATAGATACTCTGGTTCTTGGATGCACTCATTATTCATATGCAGAACACGATATTTATAATTATTTTAACGGGATTGTTAAAATTGTTGATTCACGAGAAGGTGTATCGAAACGGATTTTGTCTTTAATTAATGATTCATTTTTTGACAACGATTCTAAAAAAATATTATTTTTGAGCAGTAAAAAGAATATTGCATTATATGTGCAGTATAATAGAAAGTATACAATATTTGATGATTTATATATAAAGGATGTTGAATGGAAGAAGGACTCGTTCTTTGGGGTGTAAAATCTATTTTTTATGTAGAAGACAACGAAAAAAATGTATTTAAGTGTCTTATCAAAGGTAAAAAATTAGATAATAGTTTCATTTTAAAAGGACGGTTTGAGGCAACTCCTTTAGTTGCCGGGGATAGAGTTTTATTTGAAAAATCAAGTAAAGATGAAGGGAAAATTGTAAAACGTCAGCCTCGTAAAAATGAATTTGTACGGTTAAAGCAAGGTGGCCGGCAAGTTCAGTCATTGGTTGCCAATATTGACACATTAGTTATTGTAGATTCTGTAATTTCCCCGCCATTGAGAACTTTTTTTATAGACCGTTGTCTGTTTACTGCTGATATTATGAATATTAATACTCTTATTGTTATAAATAAAATTGATTTATTAGAAGGCGATGATCCTGAGGCATTTAAAAAAATCAGAGCCGAATATGAAAAAATCGGCTATAAAATATTGCTTGTCTCAAATGTTGATAAAATAGGAATTGAAGAGTTAAAAAAAGAATTGACCGGTAAAATATGCAGTTTCAGTGGAAGATCAGGTGTTGGTAAGAGTTCACTCATTAAAACACTCGATCCTGATTTTGATTATATACGGGTAGGTGATGTCAGTTCCAAATTTAATCGAGGGACTCATACAACGACTCATTCACGATTATATGACCTTGCTTTTGGTGCGAAAATTATTGATACGCCGGGGGTTCGTGAATTCTCGATATTTCTTGACCGCGCTGAAGATGTTGAGTTAAATTATCGCGATTTTGATGCTTACAGACAGGGATGTAAATATACCAATTGTCAGCATATTGATGAGCCTGATTGTGCTATATTAAAAGCAGTATCACGTGGTGATATTGCAGATTTTCGATATGAGAGTTATTTGAGAATGCGTGATACTATTCAAAAATTATCTGATTCGAGGATGTGATTGTATGCAGAGTGTTTTTTTTGATAATATTTTTGACTGGATGGGGTTTAATCTCTTTTTGGCTTTTGTTCCGCTTGTAATTAGTTTTATAGTTTTTAATAAAGGTCTCTGGGAAGGCAATCTTATAGTTAAACCTTTTTTATATATACTTACTGCCGTATTTTTTTTATTTTTACCCAATGCTCCCTATACTATTTCGGATATAATTCATTTAGTAAGGCAAATCAAGGAGTACCGGTATTTTAAGATTGATGATGTTTTTATAACAACTGTTTTAATCCCGCAGTTTATGGTTTTTATTTTTCTTGGATTTAGCTGTTATGTCATTTCATTTCAAAAATTTTTGTTCTTTTTGAATGAAAGTGGTGTAAAACACAAAAATATTGTTTTTATAAAAGTAATTGTTCCTCTTTTTATGTCAGTCGGTATATTTTTAGGAAGGGTTTACAGGTATTCAACATGGGATATTGTTACTCACATACTATTAATTGTGAAAGTAATAATTAATGAATCATTAAATTTATCGTTTTATATTTACATTGTTTATTATTATACTATAATACTGATTGGTTTTGAATTTTTTACTTTGATATATCGTTCGATTTTTAAGAAATTATTTGATACTTCTATTTAAGGGGTGATAAATGGCTAATTTATTTAATCAGGAAACGGGCAAGTTTTCACTGGAAGATGATACAAATACTCAGAAAATGGCAAAAATCAATGCAAAATCGTCTTTGCCCCGACTTGAAGTTGGTGGTCAGAGTAAACAATTATCAAATAAAAGTTTTGGTATAGGACGGGATAAATCAAATCAGATAATCGTTGCTGATGGAAAAGTATCAAGATTTCACGCCTTAGTAACTTTTGAAAATGAAGAAGCGTTTATCCGGGATACTGACAGTTCAAATGGTACATTTCTTAACGGAAAACAAATTCCTACCCAGAGAAAAGTTAAATTAGCTGATGGTGATAAAATAAAAGTCGGCACAACAGTAATTACTTTTTACCGATAGTGAATTTCAGGGTGATGAGACTTCATTTATAATTAGAATTACAAAAAATCTATAATTTATAATATAATTTCTGTTATGAAATTAAAAAAACGGCATTCGGGGGAAGTATGTTTGAATTAGACCGTCTTTTATTTATTGATAGAAAAATAAGATATAACGGTAAGGTAACAACAAAGCAGATAATAGATGAGTTTGGTGTATCTGAAAGAACAGTGAGAAACGATATTGCTTATATGAAGGAAATGCGTAATATTCCTGTGGAATATTCACGGGAAAAGGGCGGGTATCATTACTTCTCTAAATATGAGTTTATAATTTATACTAATGAAAAACTTGTATTAACATTCACATTTTTAAAAGCAATAATTCATACAATGAATTATGTACCGTTTATTTCAGAAGAACTTGAAAAGGCATTCATGCAGTATCTTCCAACGGGGTACAAGAATTTATTTGATAAGGTGGAATATGAACTCTCGCAGTTTGAGAAAATCAGTCCTGATAAAATGATGTTTGTTTTTGAGAGTTTTAAGACGTCTAAAAAGATTTCTATCGAATACACTAATCAGCAGGATGAAACCAGGAGGTTAGTGGTAGAGCCTTTAAAACTGGTTAATTATCTTGGAAACTGGTATCTCATTGCACATATGACTCATCTTGATACTCTTAGTGTATTTAACTTCTCCAGGATAACAGATATTTTACTAACAGAGTATGATTTTGAGAATAAAATAGATGCTGTTTCTTTAAAACAGACACTCGGTAATAATTTCGGGATTTTTAAAGGTGCTAATGAAAGCGGACGGAGTGAATTTGTTGTTATCCGTTTTTATGGCATTGCAAGAACGATAACTAAAAATCAGGTTTTTCATCCAAAACAGGAAATCACAAACGGAGTTGATGCAAAACGGGGTGAATATATAGAATTTAAACTGTCAGTAAGACATTATGATGAGTTGCTTGGGCGTGTATTACAGTATGGTGTACATGGTGAAGTTATCTCTCCTCCGAAATTTAAAGAGAAATGGCTTACTGCTATAAAAGAAATGGCGGATATTTATCTCAATGGGAATTAATTCTTTTGTTAGTGTGAAGCTATACTTCATAGTAGCTGTGTTATAGTATTAATATAAAGCAGGAGGAACTACTATGCCGGATTCTAAAGGTAATTTGTATATTTATGAAACGATAGCTGAAATTAAGCGCATTTCAGATGAAATGGGTATGATCAAAGGCATTTTAGAAGTAGCCAAACGAAAAAAGGACAGTCAGCTTTTTGGAACAGATGAATTACAGTTGTCAAAAGATGTTGATAAAGAAGCACTTGAGACAAAATATGATAGATTATCCAAAAGAAAAATAAAATTAAGTCATGCACTGAAAGAAGCCAATTTTACAAAGAAAGGGTTGTTTAAAGGTAGTGAGATTTCGATTGCAGAAGCGATAGAAACAAGATTTTCTTTGAAGACTGAGAATGATGATTTGTATGAGAATCTTCGGGCAAGTGCATTTGACCGGGTTATTAGAAAAGAAGAAAGAGATATTGTGATACCATCAGGTATTGATTATAGAAAATCCCATGACAAATATATGCAAATTCTTGATGATTATAAAGACATATCAAACCTGATACACAGGTTAAACCACAGCGAAGTGGTGAATTTCAAAGATGAATAATTAAAACCAGAGACAATGGAGCAAGTGCGAAACTCAAGTGATTGAGGTTAGCCGGTTTCTTCATACCATAAAGAAGCGAGGATACATCGATAATGTATTTTTAGCATAACAGATGCTAAATGGTCATGATTAGTTTTATGATTTTAATTATAGTATTAAAATTATTGATTAAACTTTATAAAACGGCTCCGAGTCTCTTTTTATAGTATGATTGGGTTTATCGGCGATTAATTAACCCTTCTGATTTTTTTAATATTAATGCCGGAAAAGATTCAGTATTTCATCTTTTTCTGCATTATCTATTATCATATCAAGAGCCTGTTCGATAAGATCATTATCAACGCATAGGACAATTATATTTTCTTCAGACTGACCAATATTGAATTTTCTTTTCATCTGTCTGAGAAGAGACTTTTTTTCGCCTTCTTTTCGGGCAAAATTCAGTGAACTCACTTTTTCATGAAGCGATTTCTGACGCTGTTCATATTCTATACGTGCCTGGGAATCATGACTTAAAACCTTAAGTTGTTCTGCTGCCATATTAATTTCAGGGATTTTTTCTGCAATCATAGAAACCTCCTTACCCTCAGGATTTTCAATAAATAAAAGCCAGTCTTTCAGTAATTCATTACCGATTTTTCCGTTTTTATTGAGTTTCGGCAGTTCAAGGAAATGAATTTGGGCAACATCAGTCAATATTTCGTTTGTATCGATTTCTTTGAACATAAATGAATTATGCACCCGGTCATTTTGAACTACTACGAAATTCACTATATTAATTGTAACTGATTTTATCAGTTTTGTATAGTCATCACCCTCGAAAATCTGCTCTTCAATCAGTTTTGACAGATAATAGACCGTCCGTTTTACCATGTCACTGTTATTGGCGATCTGAATTTCAATATCGACTATCGTGTTATCATTTGCTTTTGCCCGGACATCAAGTATTGAATATTTATCATTAATGCATTTTTTGTCAATATTCGGGTTTTGGATGCTAACGGTAACGATTTTATCGTTGCCGGAGCAATCAAAAACAGCGTTTAAAAAACTTATTAAAATCTCCGGCATTTCAGGGTTTCCAAATATACGTTTGAACACAAAATCGACTTTCGGACTCATTAGCGGGATATCATTTTGATTTTTCATACCAGCCTCCGGTATTATTTATTCAAAAAAAGTGATTTTTCATCAGTATTAAATTAAGATTTAAGATCTTTTTTATAAAAATTCAATTTTGTATGATGTTTTCATAATTGCATATTCGATCAGTTGAATCTGGAGATTTTGTTGGTGAGTCAATACTTTTACGGTTGTAACCGTAAAAATGTTTTTAATGTTTAGTTTTACGGTTTCAACCGCAAAACTAAGGCGTTATAGTATTATTTATAATCGGGATGAATGAAATGGATGTATTTTCCAAATATTCTTCAAAATATCATTTCACTATGAAGTTATACTTCACACATAGTGTTTTATTATACTACCAGAAACAAACAAAGAGGTGAGTGTATGTTGTATTCATATAATTATTTTGACAAAGACGGTAATACTCATGACGGGGGAGTTGTTAAGAGTATTCAGGTTAGTAAAGGTAAGAAATTAGTTAAAATCATCAGGAAGAATGATGAGGAAGTTTTATTTTATTACGAGAAAACGATAGATTCTGGAGTACTCTCCGGTTCAGCTATAAGGATTGAAGCGTTTTTTAATGATACGGGGCGTATCGAGGCGTATTTTGTTGGAAATGATATTGCAAATGATGAAGCGATATTTGTTGACTAAGGTTAATTGTCTGAAGGAGAGAGTGGTTTATCAGGCAATGTGATGTTATAGTTTATAAAGTTAAAGATATTGGGGGTGGTAGTATAAAACCCTATTGACTAATTGATTATTCACCTTAAAAGTGATAAAAAGAATACTATGAAAAATAATGATGCTTTAATAATAAGGAATAGGTTATTAATGACAAAAACCCCACAGATGCTACATAAACCTCCCGCGTAAAACGCAGGGCTTCGCATAAGATGGAGTTCAATATACATATAGTCATATATTGAATGCGTGTCAAGAACAAATAACTCTATGGCGTTGATTTATGATAAAATATTCTAATGTTTGACAATTGGAAAAGATATTATTATTATTATTATATTTGTGAAATACCTGCACTTTGATTTGTCTTCAATAGAAAAAAGGAGATTTTATGGCTGTTACAAAAATTATTGAAAACGGGAGTGAAATTCTGAAACAAGGAATTGAAAAGTTAGTTCCAGATGATTTAAAAAATAGAATGGCTTATAGAATGGAAGATGAGAAAAGGTCAACGACTTTATCAAACATTCAATAAATTGTAATTGCAGAATTTGAGAAAGTTCCTGGAATTACACCGGCTAATAGTAGAGATTTAAAAGATTCAGTAAATTTATTTAAATTAGAAGAAGGTTCAATAATTACACGATACCTTAATCCTGCCGGGTTTGAACATGTTTTTTACAAAATAGCAAGGGTGAATTTGTTTCTGGAGGTTTTGTAGGTTGGATTCATAATGTTGGTCTTAAAAAAAAGACAGAAGAAATAAGAAATAAATACTCAAGGTAATAAATATTAATTAATGGTTTATTGTTAGGTTTGTCGAATGGTGCTGCATTAGGTGATTATAGAATTCTTCGTAGCGGAGTTTGTCCGACTTAGTACATTATCTATAAGTTAATTACATCGGGGTTTTTGTGGTTTGTAAGTAATCAGTGATAAGAGATTCTCTTTACATAAATATGGAATTGGAGAAGTTGTGGAATGTATGCATAAATTGACTATTTTAGTTATCTAATTTGGTAAATAAGATAGGCAGTATTATATTTTGACATAACTTATACAATAAACGAACGTTTTAAGTATAAGATTTATTAACTATAAACGGTTGATATTAATATAAGAAATATTATATTATAATGCCTGTTATTACTATTATAGTGTAACAGGATGAAAATGTATGAAAACCATGGCTTATCTCAGAGTTTCAACTGTCGATCAGGATCTCGAAAAAAATAAAGCAGAGATCTTAAAACTTGCTCAAAGTAAAGAGTTGGGGCAGGTGCATTTTGTTGAAGAAAAAATATCAGGGAAAGTACCGTGGAAGAAACGAAAAATATGTGAAATTATTGATGAATTACAAAGAGGCGATAATATACTCGTAAGTGAATTATCAAGGTTAGGCAGAAGCATGCTCGATTGTATGGAGATTCTGTCGGTTTCTTCTCAGAAAGGTATAAATATTTATTCTGTTAAAGGTAATTGGCAATTAGATGATAGTATTCAGAGTAAAATTATTGCAATCGCATTTTCGATGGCAGCTGAAATAGAGAAAGATTTAATTTCCAAAAGAACGAAAGAAGCCTTACAAGCGAAGAAAGCTATGGGAATTAAATTAGGCAGGCCAAAGGGTAGTGGTAAGAGTAAATTAGATAAGTATAAACCGGAAATATTTGCGTTACTATCGAACGGGTCAACTCAAAAATTTATTGTGGAACGGTATGGTACAACCGAAGTAAATCTTCATAGATGGATAAAGAAGAATAAAAATAGTAGAAAACCCGCTACGGATTTTTAAATTAACCCATTATCATATAATTTCATTTAATCCAGTTTAAAGGCTATTTAAAAATACAAGTATTATTACCTTACTATTTCCAAAGTAACGAGAATTGAAAAAAAGGAAATTATTAGCGTTTTGTTTTTATTTGAGTTTTATGTATTGACATAGTGTGTAATTTTACATATCATTTATATTCAATAAAATACTAGAAATAAAGAGTTAAAATGAATCAAGCAGTACACAACAAATCAATATCCTTCATTTGGGCAATTGCAGACGATTGTTTGCGAGATATTTATGTAAGAGGAAAATACCGGGATGTGATTTTACCAATGGTAGTACTTCGCCGGCTCGATGCTTTGCTTGAACCTACTAAAGCAGCAGTGTTGGAAGAATTGGTTTTCCAAAAGCAAGTAGCTAAGTTTACTGAATGGGATGAAAACGGATTAAGACAAGCAAGTGGCTATGTTTTTTACAATACCAGTGAATGGACTTTACAACGATTGCATGATACAGCAACTAATAATCAACAAATCCTGCAGGCCAATTTCGAAGATTATTTGAATGGGTTTAGCGGAAATGTGAAAGAGATTATAGAAAAATTTAAACTCAAAAGCCAAGTCAGGCACATGGCATCGAAAGATGTTTTATTAAATGTACTGGAAAAATTCACTTCACCTTATATAAATCTTACTCCATTTGAAAAAAATGATCCTGATGGTAGAAAGCTTCCTCCATTAACAAACTTGGGAATGGGGTATGTGTTTGAAGAATTGATTCGAAAATTCAATGAAGACAATAATGAAGAAGCAGGAGAGCATTTTACACCACGAGAAGTTATTGATTTAATGACACATATTATTTTTGAACCGGTAAAAGATAAACTTCCTCCTGTAATGACCATTTATGACCCGGCTTGTGGCAGTGGCGGTATGCTTACGGAAGCTCAGAACTTTATAAAGGATGAAGAAGGCGAAATAAAAGCAAAAGGTGATGTGTATTTGTATGGTAAGGAAATAAACGATGAAACATACGCCATTTGTAAATCGGATATGATGATTAAGGGGAATAATCCTGAGAATATTCGTGTGGGTTCGACACTTTCAACCGATGAGTTTTCCGGAACTAAATTTGATTATATGCTTTCAAATCCGCCTTATGGTAAGTCATGGGCAAGTGAATTAAAATACATTAAAGATGGTAAAGATATTATAGATTCTCGTTTTCAGATAAAACTGAAAAACTATTGGGGTATTGAAGAAGATGCAGATGCTACTCCGCGATCATCTGACGGTCAATTACTTTTCCTGATGGAAATGGTAAACAAAATGAAACCGCTTAGTCAAAGTCCGTTAGGTTCCCGTATTGCTTCGGTTCATAATGGCAGTAGCTTATTTACAGGTGATGCCGGTGGTGGTGAAAGTAATATACGAAGATACATTATTGAAAACGATTGGCTGGAAACTATTGTGCAAATGCCAAATAACTTATTTTATAATACAGGCATTACTACATATATCTGGGTTTTGAGTAACAGCAAAGCTGAACATCGAAAAGGAAAAGTGCAATTGATTGATGCCGGTTTATTATTTCGTAAACTTCGTAAAAACTTAGGCAATAAAAATTGTGAGTTTGCGCCAGAGCATATTCGAGAAATTGTATCGGTATATGAAAATATGCAAACCGTTGATCGTGTTATCAATCCTGAAACGAAAGAGGAAGAAGGTATTGCTTCAAAACTTTTTGATAATACTGATTTTGGATATTATAAAGTAACCATTGAACGACCAAAACGATTAAAGGCACAGTTTACAGCTGAAAAAATTGCTGACCTTCGATTTGATAAAAGCTTGCGGGAACCGATGGCTTGGGCTTTTGAAACTTATGGGGAAAAAGTTTATACTGACATTACTCAACACGAAAAAGAAATTACTGAATGGTGCGAAAAAAATGAACTGAATCTCAATGCAAAACAAAGTAAAATTTTACTGAGCGAAGCACTTTGGACAAAACATTTGGAATTGTTACATATTGCAACTGAGTTGATGCAAACTATTGGCAATGATGAATACAACGATTTTAATATTTTTAAAGAAAAGGTAGATGAAGTATTAAAAGTTAAAAAGGTAAAACTCACTTCATCCGAAAAAAATGCCATATTAAATGCAGTGAGTTGGTACGATGCTTCAGCCGAAAAAATAATAAAAGGTATAACTAAACTAACCGGTGATAAACTAGAGAAATTACTATCCCATTTAGACTGCAAAGAAGATCAACTGTCTCATTACGGATATTTTGCTACTGATAAAAAAGGTGAATATATTGAATATGAAACTGAAAGCGATTTACGGGATACTGAAAATGTACCGCTGAAAGAAAATATATTTGACTACTTTTTACGGGAAGTAAAACCGCATGTTGCGGAAGCCTGGATAAATATAGATGCGACCAAAATTGGCTACGAAATAAGTTTTAATAAATACTTCTATCGCCATAAACCATTGCGAAGTATCGAAGATGTATCGGCTGATATTTTGGCATTGGAAAAAGAAAGTGATGGATTAATCCGTGAAATTTTGGGACTTTAAGAGATTAAATTGTGAACTGGTATTTACTTCACATGTAATATTGTGTTGACATTTAATTTTTTTGATTATATACTATTACCATGCAGGTAATACCTATTATACAAGTTTGGAGTTCCTTTGGAAGTAATTTTTAATAGTAAAAAAATAGAAGATTTATATGTTACCGGTAAAAGCACAAAACTAAAACTTGATAAAAAGGTAGTTTATTCTTTTTTTGAAGTTGTAGCCATACTTGAGGCTGCTATAAATATCTATGATTTATGGAAACAACCGTCATTGAACTTTGAGAAACTGATAAATACTGAAAACCGCTACTCTGTCAGACTTGACAGGAAGTGGAGACTTGAATTAACAATCGATTGGCAGGATGAAAAAATGATTGTCGGTATAATAGGAATTGAAGATATAACCAATCACTACGGAGGTTAAACATGAGTACAAAATTAAAACCATATATCAATATTGGACCCGGACAGATAATCAGAAGAAACCTTGAAGCATTAAATTGGACGAATAAAGATCTTGCAGATATTATTAATATGTCAGACAAATCTATTAGTCTTTTAATCAATAATAAACAATCAATAACAGTTGAAACTGCACGACTGTTAGCCAAAGCATTTGATACAACCCCTGAGTTCTGGTTGAACCTCGATCAGAATTATCGCTTACGAAATCAGGAAGAAGGGAAAGCTGAAGAAGATGCACAGCAAAAAGCAGAGATCAGAAAGTATATGCCGATGCTTGAAATGAAAAAAAAAGGCTGGCTTTTTTTTGATAGAACTACAGAGTCTCAAATTGAAGCATATAAAGGTTTTTGGAGACAGGATTTACTTGATTTTTCTCAGTTTACATCCTCCGAATTATTATTAACCCGACAATCAAAAGTTGATGAAAACTATACTAAATATTATACGAAAGCATGGCTAAAAAAAGTGCAGATAGAATCATCAAAAATTTCTGTCCCTAATTATAACCGGGAAGCACTTCTTCATCTGTTACAGTCTTATTCGAATTATACAGTTATAGAAAACGGTATAAATATCTTTATCGAAGATATTATTAAATGTGGTGTAAAATTTCTGGTGGTTTCTCATTTGCAAAAAACATTTCTTGATGGTGCTGCATTTATGGACTGTACTAACCCTGTACTTGTCTTTACTTGCAGACATGATAGAGTTGATAACTTCTGGTGGACTGTAGCACATGAGCTCGGGCATATAATAAAACACCTTCACTCGGGAACAGAGTGTTTCATGGATAATCTCGATGAGAAGTCTGATAATAATCAGGAGATGGAAGCAGATGAGTATGCTGCAGAACTTCTTAAAGTTGCAGACATAAAAGAAAAAGCCTTTGCATATAAGAACTATTTTACAGAGCAACGTCTACTTGAGATTGCAGAGTCTCTACACATTAATTCTTCTGTAGTTCTTGGGATATTACAGTTTAATAAAGTAATTGATTATAGAACATTGGTTAAGTATAAAAAAACTGTTCTTAATGATATTGATACAAAATATGTGAGAGGGTAAGGTGCAGGACAATTTATAATTGGCTCGTCAGCAACGAACTAATTGCAAAAAGCATTACCGGATGCTGAAACTTAAAAAAACTATTGGACTAAAAGATGAAAACTGAAAATAACAAATATCCTGCTTATAAAGATTCTGGAGTTGAATGGCTTGGGGAGATTCCGAGTGGTTGGGCTACTACACGAATAAAACATTTATTCAAAGAAATAAATGAAAAAAGTTGTGATGGCACTGAAGATTTACTTTCTGTTTCTCAATACACAGGTGTAACTAATAAAACCGAACGATTAGACGATGGTGGAATGCTTACTAATGCTACAACTTTAGAAGGATATAAAAAAGTATGTGAAGGAGATTTAGTAAGTAATATTATGTTGGCATGGAATGGAAGTTTGGGTTTCTCTAATTTCAATGGCATTACAAGTCCAGCATATTCAATTTATAGACTCAAGACAATCGATGTTAGTAGGTATTTTCATTACTTATTGAGAATAGATTTATATAAGACTGAATTTAAAAGAAATTCTTCAGGTGTAATTGAAAGCCGATTGAGATTGTATACTGATGACTTTTTTAGAATCACGTCAATACTTCCTCCCAAAGAAGAACAATCCGCCATCGCCGCCTTTCTCGACCGCAAAACAGCATTGATTGACAAAGCCATCAGCATCAAACAAAAGCAAATAGAACTACTCAAAGAACGCAGGCAAATACTCATTCACAAGGCAGTTACACGAGGGCTGAATCCTAATGTGAAAATGAAAGACAGCGGTGTGGAATGGATTGGGGAAGTGCCGGAAGGGTGGGAAATTTTACCAGGTTTTAGGGTTTATAAAGAAAATAAAACAAAAAATACTGGAATGAAGGAGGATGTTGTTCTATCTCTTAGTTATGGTAAAATTGTTATTAAACCTGAAGAAAAATTAACAGGGTTAGTTCCTGAATCATTTGAAACATACCAAATAATTAAACCTGGTGATATAATAATTCGATGTATGGATTTACAGAATGATAAGACTAGTTTAAGAACCGGAATTGCAATAAATAATGGAATTATTACAAGCGCTTACTTGAATTTAAATATAATTAATGGAAATAATTCAAACTATGTTTACAATTTTATTCATTCTCTTGATACTACGAAAGTCATATATAAATTTGGTACTGGATTAAGACAAAATCTAAATTATAGTGATTTTAAAAGGCTTCCTATAATAGTGCCCCCTATAAATGAACAAAATGAAATAGTTAATTATATCGAAATCGCAACCACCAAAATCGCCACAGCCATCAGTCTCAAAGAGCAGGAAAATGAAAAACTAAAAGAATACAAAGCCACATTAATAAATAGTGCGGTTACAGGTAAAATAAAAGTGAGTGAAGTATGAAAGAGAATATTCTATCTTTAGAAGATCAGATATTTGAAAATCATTACAACTATTATAAAAATGTTGGAATTGAAACTATTAAAATCAACTCAGGACAGATAGATCAAGTTAGTGCAGATTATCAAGGAAGAGTTTTGTATGAATTATTGCAAAATGCATTTGATAAAGCAGATAAGAATATTCTTGTTCAAGTAAAGGACAATTCTCTGTATGTAGCCAATGATGGTGAAAAATTTACTTTTAATGCAAATCATGATTATAAAAATGGTTCTTCTGAAATTGGTATTTTCAAGCGTTATGATTTTCAATCAATTTGTTCGATTTCAACTTCAACAAAAAATGTAAGTGAAAGTATTGGTAACAAAGGTGTTGGTTTCAAGTCGGTTTTTTCTATTGCAGATTATACAAATATTTACACTAAAGGGAAACTCATAAACAATAGAGAGAATATTGATGAAACAATAAGCTTTAGACTTTATGATTCATTTAAAGATTTAGAAAAAATTCCCATTGAATTTGAGGAATCAATTAGAATTAAGATCAAAGAAAATCTAATAGCAATTCAAAAGGAAGATAATTTAAAAAACAGAGGAGTTCCTGGATACTATTACCCATTGCATATTACCAATGAAGGAGAATTGTATGTTAGTAAACTGCTTAAGGACGGATATGTAACTATCATTGAAATTCCATTTTCTGATATCGATAAAGTGAGGCAATTGTTTGACGAAATCAAAAATATTCACTTTCAATTTGTTCAACTAAAACACAATAAGAATTTCGAAATTAAATTCGATTTTAATGGAGTAATTTATATTAAAAAAGTTGAAGATTTCGATAGTAATTTTTTTTCTGCTAATGCGAATGCAGAAATAATTAATCTAGCAAAATTAGCTGGAATAACAATTGATAAGCCCAAAGTAGCCATTTATATTAAAGATACTCCTGAAGGCAAATTATATAATTATCTGCCAACAAAAGTACCATCTCCTTTTAAATATGTTGACTTTCATGCAGACTTTCATACAAAGGTTGATAGAACAGATGTGAATTTTGATAAAAACACAACTATTGGTAAATATAACACTGTTTTATTGAGAGCTTGTGTAGAATTATATTTCTTTGTATTAAACTCATACATAGACGACTTTACTAAAATAAATTGTATATATATAAACAAAAATATCAAAAAAATTAAATTGAATCAATTTAATTGGAATATAATTGAATTAAAAGATTCAAAACCAATTTATGATTGTTCAAGACAAATTCTTGGAATAAGCGAATGGTGTTTTGGAAACGCATCCATTTTTTTTTCTAAAATTGCAGATAAATATTTTAGAGAAGAAAAAAACATAGATGAGCATGATTTATTTTTTAATAATATATGTGATCTTATAAATAGGTTAACTGATGATTCATATAAACAATATAAAAGATCTGAAATATTTAAAAGAACATTAGGAGAAGAACTACTTAAATTAGGTGCATGTATTATACCTAATTTAAGGTTTGAACATGATACGGAATTAATATTTAGAAAAAAAAGTGACAAAATTGATTCTTCCATTACATTACCAAATTTCCTTGGTATCAATATAACTGAATTTGAAATATCTGATGAATATTTTAGAAAAGAAGGGTTAAAAATAAAGGATTTTAATGATTTTAACGAATTATTGAAATATTATAAACAATGCTCTTTTTCTGGTGACTATAAAAAACAGGCTTATTCAGAAGATCAGCAGAAAGAACTAATAAAAAGCTTGTACCAAATATTTGAAACAAAAAAAGATCAAACATTTTTTATAACACACAGATTTAATCGTGCTTATAACTCAACTTTACGTGAAAATAACTCCATTATAAATCAGGCAAATTTTAATATTTCTACAATATTCCTTAAAACGAATAATCAAAAATATAAACCAGCTCAATTATGCACATTTGATGAGCTTGATTTAGATTTCTTTGTTGAAATAATACCTAAAAATAAAGAAAATGATTTTTTACGATTTTTAGGAGTTTCCACAAGATCAAAATACATATTTACTGATATACGACTTTTCAATAAATTAAAATCTGGAATTGATTTTATTCCAGCTTTATCTGATAGAAAAGAAGAAAAAATTGATGAGAGTTTAATCAAAAACTTTTATATTATTACACCAGAAGGGAAGCAGATACATCCAGCACTTGTAAATGATAATAATTATAGATTTTTAGAAACCCTAAGTAATCAATATATTAAAGATGAACTTGAAAACCTAAAAGTTAAAAAATATAATGATTTTCCAACTTCTTATAGAGATATTTTATTTGAGAGAATGGCAACTAATTTTTCAAATAAAAACGAAATAATCAGATTGTATCAAAGTGTATTTTCTTTGTTTGATGATTCTAAGCAGTATTTGATAATTGAAAATGATATTTTATCATGGTCATCTACAACAGATTTTATAATACTAAAAAACAAATTTGATTTTGATTTATTTACTCAATTCCATGCAATAAAATTACTTTGCTACTATTCTGGTAGTGATATACCAGAATATCTTGAAAAGAATATAATTACTCCTAAAAATGGTAAAATTAATTATACTAATCAAATTATAAACGATGACTTAAAAAGAATGATTGAGCAAAAAATCATATATTTATTAATAAGCATAAGCTATTCGAAGAATTCAGATAAAAACTATTTAGATGATAATGTTGATTTATCTGAATTACAGAAGCGATTAACATCCCTTGAAATTATAGATGTTGATAATTTACAACAAGAGATCTTATTTAATGAAAAATCAACAATTCTATCAAAAGTTTATGCAATTGATTCAAATAAAAGTAAATTATACTTAAGCACCGATTCAAACTTTACTCATAAAGCAGAAGGTATTGCAGAATATTTGTTTGGTAATACTTCAATAAAAGATTTAGTAGAACTTTTGATTTTTCATAAAGACATTTTTGAATTAGAGAAGAGTTTTAATGTTTTAGATTTGGATATAATAAGTAAAAAGTGGAAACTAGATTATCAAACAAAATGGTTTGAATTTCAAAAAATTATTTTAAAAAATATTGTTGAAGATTATAGTCAATTATCAAATAATTGGTATTATTATAATAAACAGACTCAAAGCGATATTTTAGTTAAAATAGAAAGGGAGTGTGGTTTTTCAAAATTTAACGAAATTATAGAAAGAGCAAAAATAATATTTGAAGGATATTTTGATAATTTTAAATTAGAGATAGATGAAAACATATATTTTGATCAAATTGCCTTATTTGAAACTTTTTTAATATCAAAAAACAATGAAGACGCCCGTCAAATTTTAGAGCAAATAAGAGGCAATAAGTACAAATTAGGAATTGATGATTTTATCAAAAGTATTGAATCTCAAATCGAACTTAAATTTTCAGATTATAAATCATTTGATAACCCTGAAAAAGTTGAAATAAATAAAAGAGAATTGATTGTAAATGATAAAATAGATAACATCTTTCAACAAATGGAAAGTGCTAACACAAAAGTAATTAAAGAAACATCATATCTTGGGGGCTCTTCTCGCCAAGAAATAATAAATCATAATTCTACTAAAAAGATATTTAAAACAGGTATAGATGGTAAAACTACAGAAATAGATTATGAAGAGATAGGGGCAACAGGAGAAATCGAAGTTTTAAATTATTACATCAATATTTTTTTGGCTTATTCAAGTGAAGATAAAAAGAAAGGGATTGATGAAATATATGAAGTAATTAAAAGTAAAATTGGAAACGATTCTCTTTTAAAATATAAAGAAAATTGTATTTCAGTTATTGAAGATAACGAGAAATTACAAAAATCATTAATTCCATTTTTCTATATAACCATGCATTATAAATTTTCAAGCTTTGATTTGATTGGTTATAAAGACAGTAAACCAATATTAGTTGAGGTTAAAACAACTCATTCGGAAAACAATAATAATTTTTTTATTTCAATAGCTGAAGTAAATATTGCAACTGGAAATATCGATTACGAAATAGTAAGAGTTACACCAAGTAGCATACATTTTATTGGTAATCCAATAAAAATGGTAGAAGATAAAATTACTGCAATCAAGGCAGACACTTTTTCATTAATACCAAGAAATTACGAATTTAATGCAAGGAATTAATTTTATGACATCTAAAACTAACGAACAAGCTCTTGAAGCAGCCATAGAAACAAGACTAACTGGCACATCTCTTGAAGAGTTGAAAAAACAAAACATTTCTAATTATACAATAAGCGATAAAGCTTACACTTATCGTGCCGGTAATGGTTATTACATTGGAATGCCCGAAGATTTTAATGCAAAATATGCCATTGACGAACTTCGTTTTTGGGATTTTTTACAAGCTACCCAAAAAGATGAGTTAGCTAAACTGCAGAAACAAAATGATTGGAAATTAAAGATTCTTGAACGATTAGATCGTATGATTAAAAAATATGGAATACTTCGTTCGTTTCGAAAAGGATTAGATGTTGATGATGCACATTTTACTTTACTCTATCCATTACCGTTAGCAAGTTCGAGCGAGAACGTAAAAGATAATTTTGAAAGCAATCAATTTAGTGCAACCCGGCAGCTTCGCTATTCACTTGCCAATACAGGTGAAGAAATTGACATGGTGCTTTTTGTGAATGGATTACCATTTGCCACGATGGAGTTAAAAAATCATTGGACAGGACAAAATGCAAAAGTTCATGGGCAAAATCAATACAAATTTAAACGGGATATAACACAGCCCTTATTGAATTTCGGGCGTTGTATTGTTCACTTCGCAGTTGATACTGATGAAGCGTATATGACAACTAAGCTGGATGGCGTAAACACTTACTTTCTACCGTTCAATCTGGGTCAGAAAGAACCCTTATTTGGTAAAGGTAATCCGCCTAATCCATTCGGACATAAAACATCTTATTTATGGGATGAGATATTTACGAGAAGAAGTGTTGCCAATATTATTCAGCATTTTGTCCGCTTTGATGGTAAAGATACCGACCCATTAAATAAAAAGACTTTGTATTTTCCTCGTTATCATCAATTGGATGTAGTTCGTAAAATTATTAATGATGCCGGTAAAAAAGGTGTGGGTCAAACCTATTTGATTCAACATTCAGCCGGTTCGGGTAAATCCAATTCAATTACCTGGGCAGCATATCAATTAATAGAAACCTATCCTGAAACTGATACGATTCCGGGTAGCAAAGGTATTTCAAACCCTTTGTTTGATTCTGTGATTGTTGTAACGGATAGACGGTTGTTAGATAAGCAGTTACGGGAAAACATCAAAGAGTTTTCAGAAGTAAAAAATATTGTTGCTCCTGCTTTTTCATCTGCCGAGTTGAAAAACAGTTTAGAAAGTGGAAAGAAAATTATTATTACTACCATTCAGAAATTTCCATTTATAGTGGATGGTATTGCTGATTTAAGCGATAAGCGATTTGCTGTAATCATAGATGAAGCACATAGCAGTCAGAGTGGAACCGCAGCCGGCAAAATGAATCAGGCAATGGGAAATGCTTCCGATGAGAATGATGAGGAAGAAGACCCACAGGATAAAATAGTAGAAGTCATGGAATCACGAAAAATGCGTGGTAATGCTTCTTATTTGGCATTTACCGCAACACCTAAAAATAATACTCTTGAACGTTTCGGTATTAAACAGGAAGATGGTAAGTTTAAACCGTTTCACTTATACTCAATGAAACAAGCCATAGAAGAAGGATTTATTTTAGATGTATTAGCCAATTATACAACCTATAAAAGTTATTACGAAATCGAAAAGTCGATACAGGCAAATCCATTATTTGATACTGTTAAAGCACAAAAGAAATTAAGAACCTATGTTGAGCAGAATAAACAAACCATTGCAACAAAAGCAGATATAATGCTTGAGCACTTTGTAACAAAACTGGTAAATACAAAGAAACTTAAAGGAAAGGCAAAAGCAATTGTTGCAACACAAAGCATAGAATCAGCCATCAGTTATTATTTTGCACTAAAAACGTTGTTAGATGAAAGAGACAATCCTTTCAGAATCGCAATTGCTTTTTCAGGAATAAAAAAAATAAAAGGTATTGAATATACAGAGGAGAGTATAAATGACTTTTCTGACAATTTAGATACTGCAAATTCATCTGACCCCGGTTACATCAGCGATAAAATTGCCCGTTATCTTGATATGGATGAATATCGAATTTTAGTGGTTGCTAATAAATACCTCACAGGTTATGACCAACCAAAATTAACAGCCATGTATGTTGATAAAAAACTGCAAGGGGTTATAGCTGTTCAGGCCTTATCAAGATTAAATCGTTCATCCGATAAACTCGGTAAAAAAACCGAAGATTTGTTTATTCTTGATTTTTACAATACAACAGAAGACATAAAAAAATCATTCGATCCTTTTTATACGGCAACCTCATTAAGTAAAGCAACGGATATAAATGTGCTACACGAATTAAAATCTATTTTAGATGATGTCGGTGTTTATGAGTGGAGCGAAGTTGAGGATTTTGTTGAGAAATATTTTAAAGGAGTTAATGCTCAAGAATTAAGTCCTATTATTGATATAGCTGCAGAAAGGTTTAATACAACATTAGAATTAGAAGATAAGGCAAAAGCCGATTATAAAATTAAAGCAAAACATTTTGTGAAAATATATGGTCAAATGTCTTCCATCATGCCTTATGAGGTATTAGTATGGGAAAAACTCTTCTGGTTCTTAAAATTTCTGATACCAAAACTCATTATTATAGATAAAGAACAAGATGCCTTAGATGGTTTATTAAATTCAATCGATCTTTCAACGTATGGATTAGAGAGGGTAAAACTAAACATATCAATTGGTCTTGATCCATCAGAAACAGAAGTTGACCCGCAAAACTCAAATCCGCGAGGTGCACACGGCGGTGATTCTGAAAAAGATGAATTGGATTTAATTATCAAAAGTTTTAACGAAAGATGGTTTCAAGGTTGGGAAGCTACACCGGATGAACAAAGAGAAAAATTTGTGAACCTTGCTCAAAAAATGAAAGAACATACTGATTTCAAAGAAAAATATGCCGACAATGCAGATCCTCAAAACAGAGAAATTGCCTTTAGTAAAATATTTGATGACGTAATGGGCAAACAACGCAAAAATGAACTTGACTTGTATCGTTTGATATCTCAAGATGAGGGGTTTAAAACTGCAATGCAGGATACTATAAAAAGATTGTTGCTGGCGTGAGGATACGTTTCGGTATTTAGTGGAATACGTAAAGCAAATTTATATTGATTAATAATAGAAGAAAATAATTAAAGGCCAATTAATTTCCAAACATATTTTTTTTAAATGAATATTTATTATTGCATTGATTATATAGAGTATTTCAAGTAAAATAATTCCCAAGGTTTATGTACCTATTAAGATTACTTAAAAAAGTATATTTTATTTTTACAAATAGTGAAAAACATTTAATTCTCTTTAAATATTAAATAATTGTGTTAAAATACTTTAATGCAAAAAATAGAAAACCTTATACATTATCTACAAAAATTCTTTCCTGATTTTACATTAGAAAAAATTATTGCATCACAAAACGACCCTTTTGATATAAATGAAAAAAGATATGCTGTTGTCATGTTTGCAGATATTTCAGGATTTACTTCAATGTCAGAATTTCTCAACGCAGAAGAAGTTACTTATGTTATGAATCATATTTTTTCAATTCTTGGTTCTAAAGTAGAAAAATATAATGGAATGATTGATAAATTTCTTGGTGACTGCATTCTATGTATTTTTGGAATAATAGATGGAAATGAACCTGAAAAAGATGCTTGTTTATGTGCTTTAGAAATAATGGAATCAATTGATGGAATAAATATTGAGATAAAAAAGAAGCATGATATTGAAATTGATATGTCAATCGGCATCAATGCCGGCGAGTTGGTTATTGGCAATATCGGATATTCAAATCGAATGGAATTTACGGTTATTGGAGATACGGTCAATACTGCATCAAGAATTCAACATGAAGCTAATCCCGGTGATATTTATATATCTGATAGTGTCTATAAAAGAACAAAATCATTTTTTTATATAGAATCAGTTGGTTTAAGAAAATTAAAAAATAAAAAAGACCTCGTTCATATATATAAATTATCTGATCATTTACATAGTCAGACAGATTTACATAACGAAATTGATTTATTTGGAAGAAATCAGGAACTTGATATATTAAATGAATTACTTGAAAAAGAAGAAAATACATTTCATTCAGTTACTATTTACGGTGATTCAGGTGTTGGTAAGACAACTCTAGTTCATTATTTTTGTGAGAAATCTTCAGAAAATAAAAGCATTGGTGTAGTCTATTTAACAGGTGACAAGTATTACTCCGATTCATCCTGTTACCCGATAAAGCAATTATTAAAAGATATCATTAATCAAAATAGCACAATCGAAGGCACTATAAATAAAGATAGTATTAAAGTAGCTTTTATCAATTTTATAATAAAATTATTTGATAATAAAAAATCAATAGTACTATTTATTGATGATATTCATAATTTTGATGATGATTCAATCGATATAATAACCGGGTTGCAAACAATATTAACGGACTACAAAATTATTGTAATTATTACTCAAAGAGATATTAATCAAATAAAAGTTGATACAGAGATAACCATTAAATTAGATGGGCTTGATGAATATACCACTGGAATACTTTGTGAAAGATTTTTGAAAAATAAAATAGCAGTGAGCGTTATACAATATGTTCATCAGCTGACAATGGGTAATCCATATTACATTTATGAATTAATCAATGACTTTTATGAAAATAAAACGATAGATATTATTGATCATTACGATTTTGTTAATAATGATTATCGTTCTATTCCGGTTAGTCTTGTTAATATTATTCTTCAAAAGATTGATAAACTTGATTATGAAGAAAAAAAAATATTGCGTTACGCTTCATTATGCGGATTGAAAGTTGAAATAAGTTTATTAAAACAGTTAACAAATTTATCTGAAACAGATTTAATTACATTTTATAACAAAATAAGTCTTTTAAATATCGCAACTATTTTTGACGAATCCGGAAGGTCATTTTTTAAATTTACTCATCAGACAGCTCAGGAAGCAATAAGCAGAAGTATTCTTGATAAAACTCAACAGAATATTCATTTAAAAATAGCAGATAAATCACTTTTAATTTTAAAATACGAAACAGGTGACGCATATGAAATGATTGCGTATCACTACGAAGAAGGTAATTTGCCCGATAAGGCGGTGCTGTATTATTTTTTATCAGCAGTGGCATATAAAAATAAATTTGAAATTAATTCAGCTCAAAAGAATCTTGAAAAAGCAATTCATATTTCCATGCGATTTGAAATCGATAAAACCTATGGTAATGTTTTAGTGAGAGATTCTGATTATTATTTTACTTTTTTTGGTATATACTTACAAACTGAATTGGATAGAACTGTTCTTTTTATGTATTATTTTCTATGTTTTAGTGGAATTGAAAAGCAATATCTTGATGGCATTGATAAAACAATAAATTGCGGATTTAAAAATGATTTTATCAAACAAAGAACAATACAGAGAAAACTCCAGACACAATATTATTTTAAAACTATTACATACGAGGATTTAAAATCTTCATATAGTGCTATGAATAATGATATGAATTCTAACTTCATGAAATTCGATTATTGGACAACTATTCTTTCTTCTTATTTGAGGCTTTATTATATTTTCACTGGTTCTTATGAATCACTTATATCTGACATTGAAGAGGCTTTTTTAAAAACAAGCAAATATTATTCGGAATTGGTAAAAGAAAAAATAGAGTTAGAACAAAACTATTTTGTTTTGACTGCAGTTTATTATTTAAATAAAGCACATTTTTACCATGTTTCCGGATTAATACAAGGTCAGAATAATACTGATTTAATTATTGAAACACTAGAATATGGATTGCAATTCATAAAATCTGATATTGATGTTTTATCATATATTACCTACGCTACTACATATATAATTGTAGATAATAATATAATGCTCGGGTACAATTTAAAAAGTCTTACTCTTGCAATTAAAATTGGAAATATATATAGTCAGAGTTGTTTAAATAGTCAAATCGGCTATAACTATCTGATTTCTTCAGAATATGATACCGCTTTACAATATTTCTTTTCAGCAGTTGATATTTGTATAAAAGCCGGATATCAACATGAGTTATCAATGGCTTATTATAATATGGGAACAGCATATTATCTTTTAAATGACTACACCCAAACAATACAGTTTACGCTCAAATCAATTGAAATAAAAAAAGATTTCCCTCAAACCTACACAACCGAAGACTGGACTTCCATCATGTTTCCTAAAACTCTACTGGCAGTATCATATTTTTTTTCTAATCAATATGAACTTGTATTAAATGAAGTCGAAAATATTTTAATACTTGACAATATCAACAGGAATAAAGCATTCAAAGATTTGTGCATTTATATTAAAACAATTTCCTTGAATCGAATAAACTCTCCAGATAAGACTAAACATGAAGATATTGAAATCTCGAATAACTTATTAGAATGTGATAATCTGATCGTAATAAATTTTCTTAAGAAAATGAAATCTTATTAATTTTTATATTTAAACATACATTTTGGTATGTGGCAACGATTCGAGTAGAATTCAGCAACATGACTGAGTTTTGAGTTTAGATCCGACAATACCAATGTTAAAGATAAAATGTGAATAATAGTTGATTTTCAAAATTATTCACTTAGTTTTACCGGTAGCGATTATGTATTATTCTCGCTACTTTCTGCTCAAATATCATTAAAAAACATAGCATTTTTACTACCGGAAATGATAGAATTTAGCATCAAAAGTAGTCAAAATAGTATTTTTGTAAGTGATGGATTATGGACATCGATGTTGAAATTATAGAAAAAAAACCGGTTTGACTTTCCGGATGCACCGGTGTGAGTACTATCAGACTGTATCAGAAATATCTGAGTAAATAACACATCTCAACTCGTCTTCAACTCATTCATCTTCTCAAGTCTGATCGCCAGAAGTTTTGACAAAAACAAACCGTAATTAGGATACTTCTTGATTATATCAATAAAGATACTCTTCGGTATTTCTATTAAAGTACCGCTTGTTTTTGCTTTAATCGTTGCAACCCGTTTGTTATTGAGTAAAAACGACATCTCCCCGAGGAAAGTGTCAGACGCATTTAATTCAGCAACAACTTTGTTGTTTACCAGAACAGAGTAAATACCTTTTTGTATGTAGTATAAATGATTGGATTTATCATTCTGATTAAAAACGACTTCCCCGGCTTCTATATGCTTTGGCTGCAATTTTTCAAAACCTATCGGTTTTTTACTGCTGTTTGTGTCTTTGATAAATCGTGCCGTAACTTCATTACCTATGTCATTGTAACTTATATCAGCTGCAAAGTGTTTAGACAGAAAAATACCTCTTCCGTGAAGTCTGCTTAAATCATCCTCACTTTCAGGGTTATAATTCAGTTTTTTATGATTAAACCCTTTTCCGCAATCCCGAATGGTAAAAGAGATTTCAGTATCGGTATATTTATAACTGAAATAGATCTTTTTATGCAGGTTATTTTCGTGTGACGCTTTTTGTTTAATCAATTCATTAATATTACCGCCGTTATTGAGAAAAGTGCTTTTCTCATCAAATGAAATATCACAATTTCCATGTTCAATTGCATTCATCAGTAATTCAGTTAGTGTAATTCTAATCGAATTTTCTGTATTCGGGTTTATGTCTTTCTCATTAAGAAGTGATGTTGTGATAATATTTACATAGGATGTCACAACCGACGGATCATTCTCAAGTATAAATTCACCGGTTTTGTGTTTCATCAGGCTTTGTAGTATGCTTTTTTTCCCGAACGATGATTTATTAATCATAACAATTTTTAAAATCTTACTTAACTGATAATTTATTTCATTAATATTCAAATACGATAAAACAGAAAGGTTTTCAAATTGGATTTTGTATTCATTATTATCATCCGGATAAATTATTATTATACCTGTCGAATGTAACCATGGATCCTGATTAATTTGCCTTAAAATATCGATTAAGGCAGAATCTTTTTTCTCAATACAAATAAGTAAATAGTCAGGAAATTCATATTTAACATAATCATTAACCATGCTATGTGATTTTAAATGAACGACAGAAATAGGATCAATATGCTTTTTATTTTCAATATAGACATTATTTAAAATAGTCAGAATTTGCTGAAGTAACGCTCTATTTTCTGTAACAACACCAAGTTGAAGCCCCACAGTAATCTCCATGAATTCATAAGATTCTCATAATACCTATCGGAATAATAAAAGAAAATTAAAGAGGCTCATACAAAACTTATTTAGTTGCCTTTGTTATAACTTCAATACCTTTTATTTCTTTTGTTGTCAGTTTATTACCCAGTACACTATAACCTTTTACTGCAATATCAGCTGTGTTGAAAATCTCTTCATTAACCTTTTGTTTGGGTTTTTTTATATAGGATATTTTAATTTTTTCTTTTTCAACGGTACTGAAATAATTGACTACGCACTCATTACCCTTGGTGAACGGATATTCTTTATTCTGGATAAACTGCTGAACCTGGAACTTTTTGATATATGAAACCTGTTCTTTAACGTCAGTATAAATTGCACAGTAAATCCTTTCTTTGTTAAATACATCAACAAAAAGTGCTCCTGAATCAACAAAAACTTTGCTTTCCGGCGGAAAGATTTTAAATATTCCGTTTTTGGTAAATGCAATTATTTTATCCTGCGGACACATACTTAATTGAATGTCACCTTTCACATCAGTTCCGATAAAACCGGTTTCTTTATTGAAGAAAATTTTAATATCCGGCTGCTTTATCTCTTTAACAGAAAGCGTTTTCATTTCGGCTATTTTAGTTCTTCGCGGATATAATGAAGCGTATTTTTTATGAATGGCTTTTATATACGAAATAGTGAATGTTTTGATATGTGCAAGATTGTATCTTACTTTCTCAAGTGATTTTAAAATATCGTCAATTGTTTTCCGGTTTTTATTGATATCATATCGTGATATCCGTTTGATTTTGATTTCTAATAATTTCTCAATATCCTCATCAGTCAATGCCCGGATAAATAATTGTTTGTATGTGTATAATGTTCTTTTAATCGTATCAATTATGAGATTGTAATCATCGAGTTCTTCTATTTTTTTATAAACACGATTTTCAATGAATAGTTGTTCAAGAGTCAGATCATGCAATCGATCAGTCAGTTTACCTTCCTCAATTTGAAGTTCTTTTTCAAGTAAGTCCTTTAATCTGAACGTGTTATACTCAAGAACCTCATTAACCGTCATGATTTTAGGTTTGTTATCAATTAAAGCAAGCATATTGACACTGATTGATATTTCACAATCGGTAAAAGCATACAACGCATTTATTAAATCATCAGCTGATTCGCCTCGTGACGTTTTAACTTCTATTTCCACAAATTCTGTAGTGAAATCGTTTATTGAACTGATTTTTATCTGATTCTTTTTGGATGCATTTTCTATTGATGCGATAACAGATTCTGTTGTAGTACCAAAAGGTATTTCTTTGATAACAAGGGTTTTATCATTTCTCTTTTCTATTCTGCCTCGTACACGGACTTTACCGTTCCCCTGTTTGTATTCAGAAACATCAACCGTTCCATACTGCTGGAAATCAGGGTATATTTCGTATGGTTTATTTTCAAGAATAGCAACCTGTGCGTCAAGCAACTCGCAAAAATTATGCGGGAGAATCTTTGTTGACATACCAACTGCGATACCTTCAGCGCCCATCATAAGCAATACCGGAACTTTTGCCGGTAAAACAACAGGTTCTTTATTTCTACCGTCATAACTGTCTGTATATTCGGTAACATCAGGATTGTACAATACTTCTTTTGCCAGGCCGTTTAACCGGCATTCTATATATCGAGCAGCAGACGCTTCATCGCCTGTTAATATATTACCAAAATTACCCTGTTTATCGATAAAAAATTCTTTATTTGCAACTACCACAAGTGATGAATAAATTGATGCATCACCATGCGGATGGTATTTCATCGTATTACCAACAATATTAGCAACTTTATTGTATTTTCCATCATCCATTTCATACATGGAATGTAAGATTCGTCGTTGTACAGGTTTTAATCCATCTGCAATATCGGGTATTGCCCGGTCTTTTATAACATACGATGCATATTCAAGAAAATTACGATCAAAAAGATCCTTTAAATTGGACATTAATAAAGCTCCTGTAAAATTGGACTTTATATTTTAAGTGAAAAAAAATCAAGTGTTTTTTTCTTTTAAAGTGGATATAGAGAGAGAGAGGATTGAAAAAAAAGTCAGGCACATATGTGTCTGACTTTTTTTGTATGTAAATAAGGGAAAACTCAATTATTCTTTAGTAATTGAGCCACCGCAATTTTTGATTAAATCATAAAAATTGGGAAATGTTACTGATGCAGACTCGGCCGTATCAATAATGGTTTGCCCGTCAGAGCATAAACCGGCAAGTGTTAATGACATAACTATACGATGATCGTGGTGTCCGTGAACTGCACAACCGGTTAATTTACTTTGTCTGATAATTAAACCATCTTCAAGTTCTTCAATATCAGCACCCATTTTTTTTAATTCCTGGCACATTACTTTAATACGGTCAGTTTCTTTATAACGAGCTTGTATGACATTGTATAATTTTGTTTCACCTTCGGCAAAACAACCTGCAACTGATAATGCCGGAAGTGCATCGGGAATGTCATTCATATCAATTGAAATCCCTTTTAATTTTCCGCCCGTAACCACAATAAATTCATCTGAAATGTCAACTTTACATCCCATATCTTTTGCAAGCTGAACGACTCTTTTATCACCCTGCGGATCAGTCATGTCAAGATTTTTAAGTTTAATAGTACCACCGCTGATTGCTGCTAAAACGATAAAAAAAGTTGCACTAGAGAAATCTGCAGGTATTGTCATATCAAATGCTTCGTATTTTTGTTTACCCTTAATGTAAAACTTTTTGTAATTGTCGTTTTTGTATTGTATGCCAAGTTTATCAAGCCACCATGTGGTAATATCAACATACGGTATTTCATTAAGCCGGGTCATTTCGATTTCGGTGTCGTTTTCAAAAAGTGGTGCATTAACAAGGATTGATGTGAGAAACTGTGAACTTAAACCATCAAGTTTGGTAAAACCGCCTTTTGCCGGACCCTTCACAACTGCAGGTGCTTTGGCATTATTTTTTGTCGTAAATGCTTGTGCTCCGAGATTGTTAAGTGCATCAATAACCGGTCCGATAGGTCTTGATCTGATTTGGGAATCACCGGTAAATACGGTGTAGCCATCAACTAATGCGGCAGTTGATAATGCAATTCGAAGTGTTGTGCCTGAATTACCAACATCGATAATATTGTCAGGAACTTTGGGTTTACCGGCAAACCCTTCGATTGTATACGTATCCATATCCTTTGTGACTTTTGCACCAAATAGTTCACATGCTTTAATAGCAGAATCGGTGTCATCAGATAAAAGAGGTTTTCTAATAATACTTTTACCGCTTGCAAGTGAAGCAAAAATAAATGATCTGATTGAATGTGATTTTGAACCCGGTATTTCTACGGTTCCTGATATTGCTGATCTGGTTACTGTAAATTTCATGTTGTTTATTCCTGATAATAATAATTTACTATACTGTTAACATTTTTAAAAACTGTGTCAATATCTTGATGAATAACTATATCAAAAAGAGCATCAAATTCGGTAGATTGTTTATTAATTATCACCATTTCGACATTAAATTTTTTTTTTATTAAAATCGGAAGCATCGCGGCGGGTTGTACGGTCAAAGAACTACCCAATACAATCAGTAAATCAGTATCAGGCGGATTTTCAATTGTATGATAGAATTTTTCGGGAAGTTGCTCACCAAAGAAAATAATATCCGGTTTTACGATACCGCCACATTTACAGTTTTTTGGTTTTCCATTTTTTAAATTTGTTTCAAACTGATTAAATTTGAAGTGGTTTTTGCATTTTAAACAATGTGCAGTGTTATAACTGCCGTGACAGTTTAATATTTTCTTACTCCCTGATTTTTCATGGAGCATATCAATATTCTGAGTTGCAATTAATGAAATTTTAGACATTTTTTCTAATGTGGAAATAAAATTATGGGTATATGACGGTTTAATTTCATGATTGAATAATTCTTTTGAGAAATCATAAAACGGTAGCGGATTATTAGTAAAAAAATTTATTTCAAAAAGAGATTCGGGATAGGGAAGTTTGTATTTGTCGCCAATCGTCTGGTAAATGCCGTTTGTTCCTCTGAAATCTTTAATACCGGATGAAGTACTAAGACCTGCTCCGGTAAAAAAAAGGATTTTATTTTTCTTTGCAATCAGTTGAGAAAGTCTTTCAATACTTTGAAGCATATATCCCTCCGGTTGAGCGAAAAAGTGAGTTTGCTAAAACATCTCTATGGTAAATACGATAGTTGCTATATTTGTTCCATAATAATTTCATAGATTTTTTCTTCAAAAAACAAATCAAGAATATTCTGATTTATTTTGCCTTGTTTTGCTTCGTCATCCAGTATGTCAAATGCTTTTTCGATTGTCATTTTTGTTTTGTATGGTCTATCGCTTGCGATGAGTGCGTCAAAAATATCTGCAATACACATTATTTGTGATTCAAAAGGTATCTTATCACTTTTAATACCTGTCGGATACCCCGAACCATCCAGTTTTTCGTGATGATATCGTGCAATATCAGGTACTTTTTCAAGACCGGTGGGCCATTGTATGAGTTTTAAGAAGTTGTATGAATGTTCAACATGGGATTGAATGATTTTGTATTCCTCGGCGGATAAACTGCCTCGTGAATTAACAAGTTTATTATATTCTAAATCATTAATGATTTTTTCTTCCCGTTCATCAAGAGTTTTAATGAATGTTTTATGTTCTGTTTCCAGTATATCTATTATTTTTTCTGTAAGTTTTCCTGGTTCGTTTGCAATCATAATTGCATCTCTATATTCATGTACCGTATCGAATATATTGTTAAGTGTTTTATTTCCCTCGAAATAAAGTGTATATTGAAAAATTTCAAGCCTTGAATTGATTATGTGAATTTCTTCATCAAATAGTTTTTTAGCTTTCAGTAAAATCTTTTCGTTAATCCCTATTTTTCCAAAGTCATGAAGAAGCCCGGCATATTTTATTGCTAACAAATCCTCAATCGAAAAGTGAATATTTTGAAATGCAGGACTATCCGACATATTTATATGATTTGCTATTGCAACCGAAAGTTTACTGACTCGTCTTGAGTGACCGGCAGTTGATGGATCTCTGCTTTCTACAGCGTTTACTGAAGCGGTCATAAATGATTCAAAGAGCATGTGAAGTTCACGATATAAACCGGATGTTTCAATACTGATTGTTGCCTGGCTTCCCAGTGAGCGAATGAGTAATTCACATTTATGATCGAAATCTATTACACTGGTATTGATTTTTTCAAGTGAATCAAGTTTTATTTCACGATCTTTTTTTCGATTGATTAGTTGAAGGGCTCCGATAATTTTCTGTTTATGATTAATCATAGGAACAACAAGCATTGATTTTGTTCGATATCCATTTTTAATGTCAAATGATGAATTAAAGCCATAAGGCAGATTTTCAGGTATTGTATATACATCTTCAATGTTCAAACTTTTACCGGTATGAACAACAAAACCGGCTAATGATTTATCATTAATAGGCATTTTGAATTTGCTGTAGATTTCTCCAAGGGTATCACTTATTGAATGTTCAAATTGCATCATTCTTTCATCCGTTTCAGGATTAATGTCATCGGTTAAAAGATAAATTGAACCGCCATCAGAATTAGTTAAATCCATAGCGGCATTTAAAATATTTCGTAATAAAGTATCAAGGTTTGATTCTGAAGAAAGATTAATCCCTATTGTATAAAGGCTTTTTAGTTCAATCTCATTGTTGATTGTTCGTTGCGCATTTATAATCGATGCTTGCAGTCGGGGACTGTTAAAAGGATATCGTACATAGTCAAAAAAATCATCATTCAATAATTGTAATGCAATAGAATCGGTGTTGTTTCCGGTTATAGCAATAACCCGGACATTATTGATTAATAATTTTAACGGGCTTGGAAGAAAATCCGCCCATGCCGATCCCCAATTAGAGTTTTCAATTGAAGATACATCCACAAAAAGTATTGAGTCATCGATTATGTCATCATGTGATTGAATATCCTTTACCTGATACGTTGAGCCAATTGTAGATAAAAGCTCTTTTTTTATTGTATTGTTTGTACCATAGTAAAGGATATTCATTCTATTAGATAACCTCGTCCATTTTTGTAATGATTTTATCTATTAACTTATATTCCAATGCCTGCTCTGCCGTCATCCAGTAATCAAGTTCAATGTCTTTTGCAATTTTCTCTCTTGATTGTCCTGTTTCCTCAACATACAAATTAATTATTTTATCTCTTGTTTCCTGTATTTCTTTAGCCTGTATTTCAATCTCTGTGGCTCTACCTTGAAACATTCCACTAATTAATGGCTGGTGAATAAGAACTTTTGCATTTTTAGTAGCATATCGCTTGCCTTTTTTTGAACCTAACATAATGATCGAACCCATACTCGCGGCAAAACCGGTAACAAGGGTGATAATTGGCGCGTTGATTGCTTTCATTATGTCGTAGATTGCAAAACCTGAAAAAACTTCACCGCCGGGAGAATTGATAATAACTGTGATTGGTTTTACCGGATCTAAAGCATCCAATAAAAAGAGAGCCTTCAGTACTCTTTCTGTGAGTTTACTATCTACTTGACTGGATATAATAATTTTTCTCTGTTCAAGAAATTTCTTTTCATAAAATGAATCTATCGGACCTGTGTCTTTATTTTCATCTTCGTCACAATTATTTTCAAATTGATATTGCATATTTACTCCTGACTATATAATATTAAAAATACAAATATATATATTATTTAAAAAATAATCAATTAAAAGATAATTCTTTTATCTGTTTTTTGCATGATGTTTTATCAGATATAAAAAATAAATTCTTCTTTATTATAATTTATAGTTATTTTATAGTATAATACTTTTAAAGGAAATAAATAAAAAAAATGAACATAGGCAGTATAAAACTTAGTGAAACACTTAATTCCAATATTCTTGCAAATTATGAATTACTTTCAAATACAGGTCTGTTGCAATATATTGAAGTCTTAAATCATACAATTGTTGATCAGAATGAGTTGCTGAATGAAGCAGTTGAAATATTTAATAAAAAAACAGTGGTTGAACTTGTTAATTATATTACATCCAAATTTTTAAATAAATTTGTTCCGGAAACATTAACATTTATAATTCAGGATGAAGTAAATCCTGATACAGTAAATATTATGAAATTTATGAATTTACAACCGGTAAAAAGCTCCTTGGAAATTGATAATTTTTCTATTTATAAAGATTTTTTTCTGCTGTCTCCCACATCGATAACTTTTGAGGCTTTTGAAGTAATGATGGACTCTGAAAAAGACACCGCGTTATTTGAAAGTTTGAATCCGGAATTGCTGGTGCCGATAATGGGTTTAGATGGTGTGTATGGTTTTATAATATTTGGTAAAAAACTTGCTTGTCAACCGTTTGAGTCTGATGAGATCGTTTTTATCGATGAAATAATGAAATTTGTTTCAATAAGTTTGCAAAATATTATACATTATAAAAGAGCAATTACTGATTTGAAAACACGTTTGTATAATCATGATTATTTTATGCAAAGTTTATCCAGAGAATTAGCACGATTAAAGCGACATGGAACCGAATTTGGTGTTTTAATAATGGATATTGATCATTTTAAGAACGTTAATGATACATATGGGCATGTTGCAGGGGATAAAATTATTAAATTAGTTGCAGATACTATAAGACAGGCAATTAGAACAGATGATATTGCCGCAAGATTTGGCGGTGAAGAGTTTGTTGTTCTGTTAACAGCGTGTGAGTATGAATTTGTGATGGAAGTCGCAGAGAGAATTAGAACTAAAATTGAGAAATATAAAATAATATATAATAATGAAAGAGTGAAATTATCGATTAGTGTCGGTGGTATTCATATTACCCGAAATACTATTGATATTCCTGAAAATATATTAAAAAAGATAGATAAAGCACTTTACTTTTGTAAAGAGCATGGTAGAAATTGCTCGAAATTATATAGTGAAAATTTAGAAAATCCTCAAGGGGGCGTGAGTGAATAAAATTTGTATTTTTTGTTCGGCAAGTGATGAAATAGATGAAACATATTTTACGGCAGCTAATAATATAATTCTTAAATTTATTGAGTTAGAATATGATCTTGTGTATGGCGGTTCTAATCTTGGTTTAATGGGCTTTACAGCGAAGATATTTCATGAAAACAAGAGAAAAGTGACAAGTATTATACCTGAGAAAATTTTTAAAGCTGTCGGGAATCCTGATTTTGTTGAAGATTGTTTTGTTGTTAATTCAATGCACGAAAGAAAATTGAAAATGAGAGAAATGTCTGATTGTTTTATGGCACTTCCCGGTGGTTTTGGCACTTTTGAAGAATTACTGGAAGTTATAACTCTCAAACAATTAGGCTATATAGATCAGCCGATTGTAATTGCAAATATTAATGGGTATTTTGATGACCTGGTAGTCGCATTTGAACGGATATTTACTGAGAAATTTGCTAAGCCGGAATTTAGAGATTTATATCTTGTATCGGCTAATCCGCAGCATATTGTTCGATATGTTTCAGAGTATGAGCCGTTTAATAAAAATGGTTTTCTATAGAGGCTCTTGCAAAAATCAAGAGTACTTGATAAAAAAAAGAGTACTTTTTTTATGCTTCCGCCAATACGCAATAAAGTTGCGTTAGAGGTAGCCTCATGCAAAAATTCGAGAAAAGAAAAGTATTTTTGCAAGAGGCTCTATAGTAAAAGCACGATAAAAAAGAAATTTTATCTTTTCTTTTTTATAAAAAAATAGTAAGTTAAATACCATAGTTAAATTTATAAGGAGGTTAGGAGTTATGGCTTATAAAATTTCTAACGATTGTATTGAATGTGGTTCATGTGTTTCTGAGTGTCCTGTTAATGCGATAACAGATGGCAGCCCATATAAAATTGATGCTGCTACATGTACAGATTGTGGTGCTTGTGCATCAGTATGTCCTGTCGACGCAATTAGTGCACAGTAATTATATTTCAGGAAAAATAAAAAGAATGTTCCATATTGTTTGGAGCATTCTTTTTTTATCGCTATCTATGGTTTCTTGCAGTCAGTCAGCTGAAGTATTACCGTTTAAAAGTGTAGTTCACACTATTGATGATACAGTTGTAATTCCGGTTATTACATTTTCCCCCTATTCAAATTTTTTAAAAGATCATTTTTATTATTTTCATAAAAAAGCCGGGTATGAATATTATAAAACTATATCGTTATATAACTCCTTATCATTATTAATTCAGACATATCGAATATATATTAAAGCCGTAGAATTACATTCAGATCCTTTTGAAGTGTATATTCTGCTTTACTCAGGAGATCGAGTTTTTTTTTCTGATTCAGATCGAAGTTCATTTTTTTATACATATCCTTCAACACAGGGAGTGTATAGACATAATTCCCGCATAAGACCAAAGTCCTTTGTTTTTTATGACTGCATATACGGTAAAAGTAGAGCTGAGGTTGAAGCTAATTTAAAAAAAATTTCAATTTTTAATCGCAGGTTAAATTTTAACAGACAAAATAACGCGGCTGCCAATATGGAAAATGCGGTTAATCAAATCGTTGAAGTTGCAAAACAGGATAAAGAAATTGCCGGTTGGATTAAATCAATACGAACAGCGTACACATATACGCCACGAAATATCGCTGAGACTGAAGTGAAATCAATGCATTCCTACGGGATTGCATTGGATATCAGATTCTATCGTGAAAAGGGATATGTTTATTGGCTTTGGAGTTCCACCTTTGTCCCTGAATGGTGGGATATTCCTATGGAAAAACGATACAGAATGCCTGAAAAAGTTGTTTCAATATTTGAATCCAACGGTTTTGTCTGGGGCGGAAAGTGGCGGAAATTCGATACAATGCATTTTGAGTACCGGCCTGAAATTATACTCTGGAATAAAGTCCGTTTTTAAATCTTTTGAGCCATGCTATTTAATAAAAAGGTCAATTAGTTCAATCCGGCTTGAAACCCCTGTTTTCATAAAAATAGTGTCGATTTCTTTAACAAGTGCATCATTGTTCTGATTTATTTTTACCGCAATATCTTTGTATTCCATTCCTTTTAAGAGAAGTAACACTATCTTTTTTTCCCTTTCATTCATTAGGAAAAAACTGCATTTTTCGTCAAATTGAGCAGAAAATATTACGTTGTCATCAGCATCAGTTTTTTCTATTTTATTCTCAATTTTTTGAATATTTCTTTCTTTATGTTTGTTAAGTTTACTGAATATTTTTTCTGTTATTTCCATTAATTCCATTCTGTCAATCGGGCGTAGTATAAATTCCGGCTGAATAAGGCGATAGTTTTTTAAGTCTATGTATTTGGGTGTTTTATTGGATATGATAATTATCGGGACATTTGAGAACTCTTTAATTTTTTCAAGTTTATAAAAAAGTTCTTCATTGCTGTTATCTTCATTCATGGCGGCTACAATTATGCTTGGTTTGTCACGGTTGACAAGTTTCTCTATAAGTTCTATATGGGACTCAACTTGTATTGTATTAAACCGGTCTTTATACATTTCAAAAATATAATTATACGTGTCTTTGTTGTCAGTTGCGATAATTATAGATTCTGCTTTGTTATTACTTACGTCATTAGTTATATTGTTTTCAATAAGTTCTATTTTATTTTCAAATTTTATTCTGATAATCAGTGAGTCTTTTTCCGCACTTTTATTAATGGTTAGTTTTCCTTCCAGCACTTCAGCGGATTTTTTTATTTCTGTAAGTCTGACTTTATCCATATTGAGTGATCTGTCTGTCGGATCCATTATAAAATCACCGCTTGTCATATAAAATACATTGTCATTGGCAGTTAATGTAATAAATGGAGTTTTCCCTGAGTTTTTACATTTTCTGATAAATGATAGTGTTGTATGAATAAATGATTCGATTTCAGATTTTTTTGCCGTTATTATTACACCCGGTTTTATTGCTTTTTCAATTTTTAAGAATGTATCAGGAAGTTCGTTGTATATGTTTATTTTATTTTTCAGTATTTTACTGAAATCAATATCTTCAATTTGCTCTTCAATAATTGCTTTTTTGATAATCGGCGTTTCTCTTTTTACTTCAGGCGGTATAATAGCCGGGGCAATATCCGGCTTTTTTTCTGTCGTATTGTCAACGAGTAGTTTATAGTTATCGTTTATTGTGTAGGGGATGTAACGTGCAATAACAGATAGTGAGAGTGCGTAAAGAATAATAGGTAAATGTATAATCTGATTTTTGAAGATTGATAATACCGGTATGATATGACCGATTATAGACATACAAGAGAAAAAAGAAAAAATTATCAACGTGAACGCAATGAAAAATGAAATATAATTTCGATTTTTAACAAATAAATAGATGAGGTAAAGTGTTATTATTATTTGAAGAAAAAATGCAAGTGAAAGTCTTTCTGTTCCCGAAAAAAATGAATCTTTCCCAATAGTTAATATAAACAATGCAAATAAAACTGAAAGTGCACCGGATATTTCTAAACCAATGAGTACTTTTCGTTCTTTTTTTTCTTTACTACAGAGGTAATGAAAACCATATAGTAAGATCATCGTGGTTATTATTTCAAAAATTATGCCATAATAAAGAATTGATGGCGTAAAATATAACTCAGGAAATACTGAAAAAAATAGAGAATATAACGTAAAGCCTATTGCTACAATACAAATTTGTAAATTTATTTGTTCACTTGTTTTAATTAGGGCTATAATGTGATAAAACAGTACCGGTATTGTAATCGATGATGTAAATAGTATAAATATAATGCGACTGTCAAACATTTTTTATCCTCTGTATTACTTGTAAATTATTTATCGTCATGTTCTTAATATTCCGTAATGATTTGTTGAATAAAGGGCTTTTTCTTGACATGCGGTTTGCTTTTTATTATATAGTATGATAAAGTTATCTATAGTGTTTTTTTGTGGAGTTTTTATGAAATATAATGTTGTTAAATATCCTGATGAAAGGTTGAAATTACCTTCGTCTTCTATAGATATAATAAATGATGAGTTAAAGGAATTGATTGTTGATATGTTCGAGGTTATGTATGCAACTGACGGTATCGGGCTTTCTGCTGTTCAGATCGGTATTCATAAAAGACTTTTTGTAATGGATGTACCCGGTAAAGGTAAGATGGCGGTGATAAACCCGAAAATTTCGGAGGTTTCAAAAGAAACTTCAACATACGAAGAAGGTTGCTTATCTCTTCCCGGCATATCAGCCGATATTACAAGACCGAAAAAAGTTAAACTTGAGTATACTGATGTTGAGGGAAAACCCGCTGTTTTAAAAGCATCGGGGTTACTTGCAACGTGTATTCAACATGAATACGATCACCTTGACGGAAAATTATTTGTTGACAGATTAAAGGCTGATGAGAAACTTAAGAAATTAATGGAATACAGGAAGTTTAATAATTTATGAAATTAATTTTTTTAGGAACTCCTCAAATTGCTGTTAAAACACTTGATGCGTTAGCATCGCATTTTGATATCGTTTGCGTAATTACAGCAACAGATAAACCTGTCGGACGTTCAGGTGCGTTAGAGCCTTCACCGGTTTCTGAAAAAGCATTGTCATTAGGTTTAAACTGTATTAAACCTGAAAAACTTGATCATAGTGTAGTAACATATTTAAAGTCGCTTGATGCTGACTATTTTGTGACTTTTGCTTATGGCAAAATATTTAAACCGGAGTTTTTGACAATAGCAAAATCAGGTGGCATAAATATTCATCCTTCGCTTCTTCCTGAATATAGAGGCGCATCTCCCATGCAGCAGGCTATTGCTGATGGTAAAAAAAAGTCGGGTATAACCGTTCAAAAAATTGTATTAGAAGTTGATAGTGGTGATGTTTTAGATACTGTTAATTTTGATATAAATGACGATGATGATATTGTTTCAGTTGAAAAATTAGTTTCTGAGTTAGCGTCTGAATTGATTGTTAAGGTTTTAAAAGCTATGCAAGCAGCAGATATTTGCGGTGTAAAACAGGATGAGAGTAAAGCTGTATATTGTAGAAAAATTGAAAAGGCTGACGGTGTAATCGATTGGTCTGATTCGGCATATACTATTTTTAATGCCGTCAGAGCATATACTTCATGGCCTGTCTGTTCGACAGTTGTTGATGGAAAAAAGTTAAATATTGTTAAGGCATCGGTAATTAAACTGGAAGATACAGGCAGGGCTAAGCCGGGGACAGTGTTGTATGCGGATAAACAGCATGGTATCGTTGTTCAGTGTGGTGAATTAAGTGCATTGAAAATTGTTCGATTGCAGTTGCAGGGGAAAAATATTCTGGATGCTAAAGATTTTATTAATGGTTTTCGTGATTTACAGGGCAGGGTTTTAGGTTAAAGGAGCTAACTATGAATTATTTTATCGAATTTTTGGATACTATTAAAAATGCAATATTTCTTTCAGATTCAGATTCAGATGAAGATAGAGCAAAAAAAGTTTTATGGTATACGTTTTTCGGCTCAATTATTATGATTTGTATTATATCATATGTTATTTTTGTTGTATTTTCATTTTCAGGAAAAGGAGTTAAAGTTCCTTATGTTGAGGGTGATAATATATATGTCGGATTACGAAAAATTGCAGATAAAGATTTGTCGGTGAGAGTATCACCCAGATATTCTGATACAAGCCCAGAAGGTATAATAATGAGTCAATCTCCGTCTCAGGGGGCATATGTAAGACCGGGAAGGAAAATTGCTCTTTCTGTTTCAATGGGGCAAAAAGAAAATTCTTTGCCTGATTTTACTCAAATGACATTATTTGATATCGCAATTTTACTTGATGAATTATATCCGAATGGAGATATTCCATATACAATAGATGAGAAAATATATGAATTCAGTGAGAAAATTGAAAAAGGACGAATTATAAAACAGGAACCCGCAGAAGGGACCCCCGTTAAAAGTTGCAGGTCAGTAAAGGTTTGGATATCAAATGGTATGGAAACATTGGCTTCAAAAACAGTCGGAACGTATGTAAACGAGAAATTATATACAGCATTAAAAGATATTGCTTCAAAAGAAATTAATGTTTCAGTGCAATTTACAGCAACATCGAAACGAAATGAACATTATATGGTAATATCTCAAAGCATTATACCTGGCATTCTTGCTGAAGATCTTGTAAAGCAGGATGACGTACTAATGTTGTCATCAATGATATATCTTGATAATAAAAATGATTTTGTAAAAGGCGATTTTATTGTTGATTTGCCAAAAAGTAATTTACCTTATTTATTTTCAATTGTTAAAGAAGAGCAGGAGGAAGTTGCTGAAGAAATATTTGCTATGAAAACAAAGGGTGGTTTTTCTTTTACATTACCGTATTCTGTAAAAAAATATATAAAACTTAGAGCAAAGATGAATGATAAAGATTTGAAAGAATTACAGGTTGAATAGTTTGTGATTTTAAAGCGGAAAGGTGGTTGTTATATAAAGGGATGTGTAAAACCCGAATACAAAGGATTCACTTACAGTGAATCCTCCGCCACAATTAAGTTTAAAATATTCTGAAATATGAAATCCGGGGAAAAGACCGGTTTTGATATATGGAAATGGATTGTTATCATAAAAACTCATGTAAAAACCAACATTACCTCGTATTGATAGGTATTTTAGTATTCTCACATAAAGATCAATATCAGAAGAAAGAAAAATGGTGTGCAGATATTCAACTGTTATGAAAATGCCATTTGAAAAGCGATTGCCAACACCTGCACCTGTTGCAAAATATACTGTATTATAACCAAACCCTGTGTCAAAAAAGAATGAAATGCCGTTTTCAGGTGAAAATATTTTAATACAATATTCAAATCCGGAACTTAAAGCGAATATAGCACCGGTTCGATACAGATTACTTGTGAATAACCCGGGAAATAGCACAAGTTCTTTAAAACGCAAGGTAAATCTGTTTAAATTACCTGATTTAAAAGTGTAATTAAATGTCAGGTCTTCATACAAAAAATCTTTTGAACCATACATTCCGATTTGAATGTTTGAAAAAATATCAATTTTTTGAGGGCTGTAAAGCGGGTTCCCAAGTGAATAAAGGTGAATAGAAAATAGTGTATATATCAAAAATAATATAATTTTTTTCATAATTAAAAAATGTTATAATACTATTCGAAAAAAAAAACAATAGAGCCTTTTGCAAAAAAAAACTTTCTTTATCTCGAATTCTTGCATGCGCATTAATATTGAATAAATATAAATGCAAAAACTTTATAAACTATATTGAAAAAAACCTTTTATTGGTATATTATAAGCTAATTGTAAAGTACTAAATGTAAGGTTTGTTTTGTTATTTAAAGTTATTCGTAATTTTTACAAGCAGATTATACTATCAGTTATTATCAGGATGAAATATGTACCCTAAAAATTCTCTTTGGATTGAATATGCATTTAAATTAGTCGATAGAACTGAAAATAGCGATTTTAAATTTGCTGTTATACTTGATAAGGACTCTCTTATTGCATATGCTCCTGAAGGCAGTCGTGAATCAGAGTGGACGCAATTAGCATTTAGTAAATGTGATATTTGTCCGTTAGATGAGAAAAAGGTTCGTAATTGTCCGATTGCATATAATTTATCCGGGTTATTTATTGCGTTTAAAGATGTTTTTTCAATTGAAAAGGCAGATATTACCGTAAATACAATAGACCGGTCATATTTTAAACATGATACAATTCAGCAGGGGCTTCGTTCTATTTTTGGTATTTATATGGCAGCCAGCGGGTGTCCTCATATGACAGTTCTAAAACCGATGGTTCGTTTTCACCTTCCATTTGCTTCAATCGAAGAGACAGTGTACCGTCATGCATCAAATTATCTTCTTGGTCAGTATTATGATTTTATGGATAATAATAAAGGTGATTTCTTATTTGAAGAATTAAAGAAAAAAAATGAAGCAGTTGATTCTGTTAATCATGGAATCTGCAGAAGAATTGAAAATGTTAATGAGGGCGATGCTACAAAAAATGCTCTTACCATTCTAAATGTTGCAGGTCTTATGGTTAATTTAGAATTAGAAAGTAAACTGGATTCTTTAAAATACCTTTATCGGGTTGGCAGTACGAGTAAGTCACGATAAAATAATTTAATAGTAAAGAGCCTCTAAAGTAAAAAATTCATCAGTCGATAATTGTAATAAGAATATTGTATTGAATAAAATTGGTATAATTTTCATGGGTTTACAGGGAGTTAAAATATGGTTTTACTTGGTGGTAATTCATTTAAATCAATTGATATTATGCAGCGATCAATGGGGGCTTCTTCATTACGATCACAGGTTTTAAATAATAATATAGCAAATGCAACAACACCTAATTATAAAAGACAGGATATTACATTTCAATCCGAATTAAAAAGGGTTTTGGATAATGAGAAGAATTATCCGGGCGTTCCAATGACTTTGACCAATGAAAAACATATTCCTGCTATGAGAATGCAGGATTACCGTGAAGTAAAAGCAAAAAAAATCACAGAGTTTAATACATTTCAGAATAACGATGGAAATTCGGTGGATATTGATAAAGAAATGATTGAACAATCAAAAAACACTATGTATTATAATGCTTTAGCGCAAAGAACAGCTAAAGAATTCAATAAATTAAAATATATCATGAAAAATTAATTATAGGTAATTACGGAGGTTTATGATGGGAATATTTTCATCAATGGATATAGCAAGCTCAGGGCTTTCAGCTCAGAGAGTAAGAATGGATGTAATCAGTAATAATATAGCAAATGCCAATACAACAAGAACCCCCCAGGGAACTGCTTTTAGAAGGTCATTAGCTGTATTGCGTCCTCGAAATGATGAGAAAGTATATAGATCACCATTGTTGCCGGATAGCCTAAAGGCAACTGATGTGTCCGGAGTAAAAGTTATAGAAATTAAAGAAGATACCGCACCTTTGCGTTTGGTGTATGATCCGTCACATCCTGATGCGGTGAAGTCGGGACCGAAAAAAGGATATGTAGAATATCCGAATGTGAATATGGTAACTGAAATGGTTGATATGATTAGTGCTTCCAAAGCATACGAAGCAAATATATCAGCAATTCAAAATGAAAAAACAATGTTTTTTAAAGCGCTGGAAATCGGAAAATAATGAGCCTCTTGCAAAAATACTCTTTTTGTCTCGAATTTTTGCATGAGGCTACCTATAACGCAATTATATTGCGTATAGCGGAAGTAAAAATAATTAAGGCTATTTGGGGTACCAAATCCCATAACTCATGATTTTTGCGAGAGCTTTAATTGAATTCCGGTGAAATTTTTGATTAATCAGTTGCATATAATAATAAACTGTTATATATATTATAAAAGGGGTTAACTATATGAAAATTCAGGGAATTTCACAAGGTGATGTTGTGAATATGAAAGCTGTTTTCAGTAACCATATTACTGATGGTAATGCACCTGTTGCAAAAGGTGAAAAAGTTATTTCAGAATTTGCAAAAATGTTTAATAGTGCAATTGGTGATGTTAATCAATTAGAATTAAAATCAACAGAACTTGCAAATAGAATGGCAATTGACCCGCAAAGTGTCGATATTCATGATGTTCAAATTGCATCAGAAGAAGCTGAAATGGCTATTCTTATGACTAAAGGTGTTGTTGATAGAGTTATAAAAGCATACAAAGAAATTACGAATTTACAATAGTTTTTGAGAAGTGCCCTAATGTGTCCTTCCGCACTGTTCTGTATTGTAATGGAGGATGATGCAGAAAAAAATAATTATGTGTTTATTATTTAAAGTGCCTTTACAGGCTCGTTAAATAATAATCATATTAAAATATATATTAAGGATTAATTTCCTGGGGGGGGAATTGTGCCTGAATTTCTTACGAGATTTATGGATAACTTTACTGCTGTCTGGCAAAAGATATCGACGAAACAAAAACTAATTGCAGGAAGTGTTTTAGCTCTTGCAGTGATCGGTATTATTGTCGTAATGTCATTTAGTACTTCCGGTGACGGGGTTCCGCTTTTTACAAATCAATTAGCAGAAGCAGATTTTGACAGGATAACAACAAAATTAGTTGAGTTAAATGTAGGATTTACCACAAAGGGTAAATCTGAAATTCGTGTACCAAGTACTGCAATTAAAAATCGTGTTATTATGCAACTTGCAGAAACCGGTTTTATGCCACGATCAAAGTATGGTTTTCTTGATATTATTCAATCAAAAAATATTACAAGTTCAAAATTCGAAAATGATGTGAAAATCAGAGCTGCTGTTGAAAGCAAACTTGAAGAAATGCTTCGCGCTTCAGATATTATTGAGGAAGCCGATGTGTCATTCACGATGCCGGAAAAAAGTGTTTTTACGCGGAACGAAGACCCGGTAAAAGTAGCCGTTTTGTTAACACCAAAATATGGTGTTGAATTAAAAGAATATAGAAGTGTAATAAAAGGGTATCAGGAGTTAATTGTTAATTCAATTGATAGAGCTACCGCAGAAAATATAGTAATAACGAACAATCGAGGTGAAAAACTTAACGATTTCACCAATGAAAGTGACGATATCAGGTTAAAAACGACAAAAGAAAATCTTAAAATTAGAGAAGATGAAATTTCTAAATATAAATCAAAACTTTATGGTGCAATTTCAAGAATGATACCTGATGACCGTTTAAGTATTGTTGTTGATGTTAAAATGAACTTTGATCAGGAAAAAGAAACAAGAAAAGATATTTTGCCTGTCGTCTTAAAAAATGATGACCCTACCACACCGTATGATGATGGAGAGCGAAAATATTCAATTACTGTTTCAAGTAAGCAAACAAAAGAAGAATTTGTTGGTCCAAATTGGATTCCTGAAGGTCCTCCGGGGTTTGATACAAATGTCCCTCCTGGATATCAGGGGGCTTTGGAACAAATAACAAAGTATGTAAAAAGTGAAGATATTGATAATCAGATATATGGTGAGTCAAATAGAGAAATAATTAGAGATCCGTGGGATATTACTCAGATAACAGCTTCAGTCCAGGTTGATGGTAATTGGGAAATTGAGTATGATGCAAAAGGTAAAGTTTTATTAAACCCGGATGGTACGCGGAAAAGAAAATTTACTCCTGTTGATGAAACTGTATTAAAAAATATCAGAGGGTTCGTTGAAAATGGTATTGGTTTTCAAATTGCCAGAGGTGATAAAGTTTCTGTCTATGGTTTTATGAAAGACAGAGCGTCTCAATTTAAAGAAGAAGATGATAAATGGAAACGACAACAACAAACATTCTGGATATTATTATCTATTCTCGGTGGTTTGTTATTCTTGATAATAGGTTCAATTGTATATAGAGTAATCATGAAGGAAGTTGAACGAAGAAGACGGCTTAGAGAAGAAGAGATGGCACGTCAACATCAGCTTGCGAGAGAAATGGCACTTAAAAATGCGGAAGAGGAAGGTTCTCAAATTGAAATGTCACTTGAAGATAAAGCAAGACTTGAAATGCAGGAAAACGCTGTCAATCTGGCAAGAGAACATCCGGAAGATGTTGCGCAGCTTATTCGAACATGGTTATCAGATGAATAATGTATAATAAAAAGATATTTCTGAGAACCCTTGTTAAAAACTCTGTGTCCTCTGAATCTCTGTGGTGGAAAATTTTAGGAATTTTTAACCACAGAGTCACGGAAAGCACTGAGAGGAGCTGTATACGAGATTAATGTTTTTATATTTTGAGTATAAAAACTGTTTTTTTTAACTAAGTAGAAAGGCTAAAGATTGTTTTTAGAGGTTTTATAAATATAATTGATATCAGGGTTTCTTGTTGAAATCCGCCCGATTTTAATTTTATTATGGGGAGTAATATGTCAGATGAAGTAGTAGATGGGGATGCTGGTGGCGGTGGACATCGTCGCGGAAAAGGTGGAGCGTCACATAAAAAGACTTTAACAGGTAAGCAAAAAGCAGCAATATTTCTTGTAACTCTCGGAGCTGATGTTTCTTCGGAAATTTTTAAACATCTTCGGGAAGATGAGATTGAAACATTGACATTTGAAATTGCCCGTGTTGATATTGTTGAACCAGAGGAAAGAGATAAAGTTCTTATGGAATTCCAGGAACTTATGATGGCTAAAGATTTTATCACCTCCGGTGGTATTGATTACGCTAAAGATTTATTGGAGAAATCACTTGGTTCTCAAAGAGCCACAGAAATTATCAATAAATTAACATCAAGTCTTCAGGTCAGACCATTTGAAGTTGTCAGAAAAACAGACCCGTCACATTTATTGAATTTTATTCAGAATGAGCATCCGCAGACAATCGCATTGATTCTGGCATATCTTGATTCAAATAAGGCATCGAGCATTCTATCAGCATTGGAGCATGAAAAACAAGCTGAAGTTGCACGACGAATTGCTAAAATGGATAGAACTACACCCGATGTTTTACGTGAAATCGAAAGGGTACTAGAGAAGAAATTATCAACATTGACATCAGAAGATTTTACTACGGCAGGTGGTATTGATACAATTGTAGAGATTTTAAATCTTGTTGACAGAACAACAGAACGAACAATTCTTGAAACTCTTGAAGAAGAGGATCCGGATTTAGCCGAAGAAATTAAAAAGAAAATGTTCGTATTTGAAGATATTGTATTGTTATCTGATAAAGATATTCAGCGTGTATTACGTGAGGTTGATTCTACTGAGCTCGCAAAAGCATTAAAAGGTGTTAATTCAGAAGTTCAGGATAAAATATATAGAAATATGTCAAAACGAGCAGCATCGGTATTAAAAGAAGATATGGATTTCATGGGGCCGGTACGATTAAAAGATGTTGAGGAATCCCAGCAAAAAATAGTAGGTATAATCAGGAAACTTGAAGATAATGGTGATATTACCGTTGCCAGAGCCGGGGAAGATGAACTTGTTGTTTAAGGAGTACTCGTATGTCTAAAAATTTATTTAAATATGGTGAAATTCAGCAAAATGAAGACCGGTATCGTATAAATGCACCTGATTTTAAACATTTGATTGTTGAAGAAATTCTTGATGAAGAACTTGAAGGTAAAAGTTTAGATGATCTTCGTCAGGAACGGGATGCGTATGAAGCTGAATTAGAAGAATACAAAAAAGAAAAAGCACTTGAAGCAGAAGCCGCTGCTAAAGAAATTATAGAAAAAGCTAAGAGCGAAGCATTTGAAATATTAAAAAAGAAAAATAATGAAGCACAGGAAATAAAACAAAAAGCAGAGGATGAAGCTCAGGAAATTGTTTCAAATTCAAAAAATCAGGCAAAACAGATAGAAAATGATATTGCAGATAAAGAACAGAAAATTCTGACTGATGCAAGAAAAAGAGGATATCAGGACGGTTGGCAGGACGGCATTAAAAAGGGTGAAGATGAGGTTAAGCGATTAATTGAACGAATTCATGTAGTTTTAGATGCAACAATTGAAAAAAGAAATGATGTCTTTGTTGAAACTGAACAACAGATTATTGGTTTAGTTTTACTTATTGCCAAAAAAGTAATCAAGGTTATTTCTGATAATCAAAAAAATGTTGTTATTAATAATGTTGTTCAGGCATTACGAAAACTTAAATCACGAGGTGAAGTTGCAATCCGGGTTAATCTTGCAGATCTTGAATTAACCAGTCAGCATAAACGGGATTTTATAGAAATGGTAGAAGGTGTGAAATCTATTAAAATATTAGAAGATTCAACAGTTGATCGAGGTGGTTGTATTATTGAAACAGATTTTGGTTCATTAGATGCACGAATTTCAAGTCAATTACATGAAATAGAAGAAAGGATTCTTGAGCTTATACCTATTCAGGCTAAAGGTAAGGAACAGGCTAATCCTGTTTAAATTTTCTCAATCGGGGGAGGGGGGAAATGGACAATAAAGAAGATCTCTTTTTTGACATTGGAAAATATCGTAATCTTGTCGATCATATAGAACCTATTAAGTTTACCGGTGAAGTAATACGGGTAAAAGGTTTATCAGTAGAGTGTCACGGCCCGACTGCTGTCGTTGGTGAGGTATGCAAGATATTACTTTCAAATGGTAAGGTAATATCCGGTGAAGTTATTGGTGTTGATAAAGATAAAACAACTCTTATGACTTATGATGAAATGGAAGGTATTCAGGTTGGTGATACGGTAATTGCAACCGGTGAAGAATTGTCTGTGTATGTAGGTGAGCATTTATTAGGTAGAGTATTGGATGGAGTTGGTAAAGATTATGATGGAAAAGGTCTTATTGGTTCATCACAAATACGGAGTATATTTAATCAACCGAGTGACGCATTAAAAAGACAGCCTATCAGGCAGCCTTTAGAAACAGGAATCAAAGCAATTGACGCATTGATAACAGTGGGTAAAGGTCAGAGAATTGGTATTTTTGCCGGAACAGGTGTCGGTAAATCAACGTTGTTAGGTATGATTGCCCGGAATACCGTTGCAGATATTAATGTTATTGGTTTAATTGGTGAGCGAAGTCGTGAATTAAATGAGTTTATGCATTATGAATTAGGCGAAGAAGGAATGAAAAAATCAATTATCATTTTTGCCAGTTCCAATAAAAATGCTTTATGTAGAGTTCGAGGTGCTTATGTTGCAACGACTATAGCAGAATATTTTAGGGATCAGGGAAAAGATGTAATATTAATGATGGATTCTGTTACCCGTTTTGCTATGGCACAAAGAGAAATAGGTCTCTCACTTGGTGATCCGCCTGCTACAAAAGGGTATACACCATCTGTATTTACTCAGTTACCAAAGTTATTAGAACGTGCCGGTACCGGAGAAGTTGGAACAATAACCGGTTTTTATACGGTATTAGTTGAGGCAGATAATCTTAATGATCCGATTGGTGATGCTACTCGAGGTATTCTTGATGGACATATTGTTTTAGACAGACAGCTGGCACATAAAAATCATTATCCGGCAATTGATGTGTTAGGAAGTGTTTCACGATTAATGGTTAAAGTAACCGGTAAAGATCATCAGGCTAAGGCTGCGTTATTTAGAGAGCTTATGGCTGAATATAAAAAAAATGAAGACCTGATCAGTTTCGGGGCGTATGCAAAGGGGTCTAATCCTAAAGTTGATGCTGCGATACTATTAAAAGATAAAATGGATGATTTTTTAAAACAAACGGTTGAAGAAGGTTATAGTTTTCAGGAAACTCTTGATGAGTTAAGTGATATTTTGTCCCCGATACTGAATGCTAATAATCCGAAAGAAAATACCGAGAATTATGAAGAGAGCATTTTTTAAAAGGGAGTTACCATTTTGAAAAGTTTTAAATTTAATTTAGAAAAAGTCTTGTCTTTAAAACTTCATAATGAGGAACTGGCAAAAATCGATTATGCCAAGATATTGCAAAAGAAAGTTGCAAAAGAGCTTGAGAATGATGCTTGTTCAGGTAATATTATAAGAGCAGAGACAGTCAGTTTCTCATATATGGAATCAAAACAACAACATGTTGATTATGCTTTAATTGATATGAATGACAGATATATTCAATCATTAAGAAAAAGAATTATTGAAAATAACAATGAAATTGAGTCATTCAGACCGGAACTTGAAAAAAAAGAAATGGTATTTAAAGAATGTATGAGAGAACGGAAAATGCTTGAAAAAATTAAGGATAAAAAATATACTGAATATCTTGAAGAATGTGAATTAGAAGAAACTGAAATGCTTGATGAAGTTTCATCAAATATGTTTATAAGAGCATGGAGGTAGTATGTTCGATAAAATTAATAATGTCAATTCCCGCATAAGTGAAATCAGGAATTATAGTAAATCATTAAAAAATTCTATTAAGCCTGAGTTCGTTACTAATTTTGAACAGAAACTGCAAAGTTCATTACAGGAAAAAACAACTGATAAAACTGCACATGCAAAGAATACATCCTATCACCCTTTTTTACAAAAAGAAGTTCTTGAATTGCCGAAGGAAGATGTTTTATCCGATACATCTTTTGATATGAGTAATTCAGAAAAAAAAGAATTGATTAATAAAACAATTACAGCTGCTTCAGAAAGATATGGAATTGAAGAACATATAATTAAATCTGTCATTAAACAGGAATCTGCTTTTGACCAATTCGCAGTCTCAAAAGCCGGAGCTATGGGTTTAATGCAATTGATGCCAAAAACTGCTCTTGAGATGGGTGTGTCAAAACCGTTTGATATTGAAGAAAATATCAATGGCGGTGTAAAATATCTTAAGAAAATGCTGGATAAATATAATGGAGATTTAACATTGTCACTTGCTGCTTATAATGCAGGCCCGAATCGGGTAGATAGTGCAAATGGCATTCCTGATATCAAAGAAACACAGGATTATGTTAAGAAAATTGGCGCAATGATAAATAAAGAAATTTTTAACAGGGAATAATATGGGGATTAAGTCAAAATACGAGTCAAAAAAAATTGTTTTGCTATTACTTCTTATAATTGCACTGGTTATTGGTGGTGTATTATTAATTGATATTGTAAGCCGGCTGGTTGGTGTTAATGTTGATATTCCAATTTATAATCGATTTAAAGAAAGAGCTGTCTTAAAGTCTGTTAAAAGAAGTGAAAATATTTATTTATTAGAAAGAGAAGAACTTGATAAGAAAATGGATAGAATAAAACTTTTAGAAGAAATCGTTGTTAATCGGGAATCTGAAGTTGTTTCCAAAGAAAATGAATTAACTAAAAAAATGGAATCGGTTAAAGAAAGAGAGAGGGAATTAGGCATTAGAACAACGATGCTGGATGATCGGGACAGACAATTTCAGGATAGAACAAAAAATATCAGAGAACAGGCTTCAAAGTTATATCAGATGCCTCCTAAAGATGCTGCTACAATATTAGAACAATTGAAAGAAACCGATGTTGTGGACATATTAAGAGCAGTTGACAGCTATTCGGAAGAAATCGGGGCTGCCTCAACAGCACCTTATTTGTTAAAACTTATTAATGATATGAATAAAGTAAAAGCTGCTGATATTTTATCAAAATTAAAATATGAATCAGGCGAAAAATATACCGGAGTCGAATTTCTTGATGATCCTAATGTTGAAGTACCGCCTGCACCTTAATGTTTATGTTAATTGTGTAATAACTTTTCTATAATAACGCTTCATCAGAGTCATTAGTTTCATCACTTTCGCCTTCTTCAATAGCAGGCATTTCTCGTGGTTCAAGTAACGAGTTTATCTTTTTAATCAGATCAAATCGTCCATCTCCCGAGAGTGATGAGTGAATTAATATATCATGCTGGCTTATATACAGATCTTTAGCAATTCTAACTTTATTTTTGAATATGTCATTTCTGGATACTTTGTCAGATTTTGTTAAAACAATAATCGGTGAAATGGTTGGTAATGATTTAATCCATTCTGATAGCATTCGGTCGTGGGCATTTGGCTCTCTTCTGATATCAAGTAATAATACGATTATTTTAAGTGAAGATCTTTCCCGTAAATAGGTTTCAATAAATTTTTCCCATTCTTTTTTAATTGCAATAGCAACTTGTGCATATCCGTAACCCGGCAAGTCAACTATATAAAATTTTTTATTAATTTTAAAAAAATTAATAAGTTGCGTTTTTCCAGGTGTTGATGATGTTTTAGCTACTTTTGCGTTAAGAACATTATTGATAATGCTTGATTTACCTACATTACTTCGTCCGATAAAAGCAACTTCTGGAAGGTTATCTGCAGGCATTTTGTCAAGTGATTTGTAACTTCCAATAAATTCAATTTCTTTAAATTTCAATTTTTTTCCTCATTTGTAGAATGACTTTCTTTATTGTTATAATACTCTTTTGCAGACTCTATCAGTTTTTTATTGGTGTTTAAATCAGGAGTATCCAGTACAAGTTCAAGAAGGTAGTTTAATATTTCTCCAATAATTTTTCCGGGCTTTAAACCAAGTGCAGAAATTAAATCATTTCCGTTAATAGCAAGATCAGTTACTTTTAACGCATTATCATCGGCGATAATTGCTACAATTTTTTCTTTAAAATCTAAAAATGTTTTTGGTATTCCATGTTTTGTTCCGTTTCCTACTCTGTCTGCATCCCGTAAAAGAAATAAATTATCAAGGTTTTCAACACCTACATTTCTTAGAAATCGTCTGACAGCACCATCAGTCCATTCTGCTGTATAATAGAACATATGATAACGTATTAAATGAGAAACAGTGTCAAGGTCTGACTTTGAAAATTTCAATCTTCTCATAATTCGATAGGTCATTTTACTGCCGATTATTTCATGGTTATAAAATGAATTTCCTTCATCATCGGGTTTTCCGTGACTCGTTTGAGGTTTTGCAATATCATGAAATAAAGCAGCCAACCGAACCTGATAATTATTCGCAGGTGCTGCATCGCAACTATAAAGGTTGTGATAATACACGTCAAACGCATGAAAACGATTTTGTTCGATACCATACCCTGCTAAAAGTTCAGGCATTATTATATTCATTAAACCGGTGATTCGCATGATTTCAAGCCCTATTGAGGGTTTTTTTGTTCCCATTAATTTGATTAATTCATCACGAATCCGTTCTGAGGATATATTTTTTATTAACTCACAATGTGATGTAATTGCTTGAAGTGTTTCATGTTCAATTGTAAACTCTAACTTTGATGCAAATCGACATGCTCTTAACATTCGTAAGGCATCTTCCTGGAAACGCTCAGCGGGATTGCCGATTGCTTTAATGATTTTTGATTGTATATCACCGGCCCCATTGAATAAATCAATAAACTTTTCTTCAAAAATATCATATGCAATAGCATTTATTGTAAAATCTCTTCGTTTTAAATCTTCATCAATGGTATTTACAAATGAAACAGAATCAGGTCTTCTGTTATCGGAATATTTTCCTTCAGTTCTAAATGTCGTTACTTCAAATTCACTGTTGCCAAATAAAACAAGAACAGTTCCATGGTCAATACCGACAGGAATAACTTTTTTAAATATGCTCATTACCTGCTCAGGTGTTGCATCAGTTGTGAAATCATAATCAAATTGCTCTTCCCCGAGTAATGCATCCCGGACTGCACCACCGACAAGAAACAGAGAAAAATTATTATTTTTGAATATTGTAGCAAACTTAAGTATTGTATCAGGTAATTTCATCTGAAACAAATAACACTTTTTATGTAAAAAGTCAATAAAGTGGAAACTTGATTAAAAGTAGCAGGTCTATTGACGTATTAATGTATAAAGTCACTGTATCCTTTATCAGTTCCCATAATATGATTTACAAGCCAGTTTTTTAAAAAATCTATTGTATCTGAACCGATTAGAACATTCCCTTCAGAAAATGATTTAACAAGATCAGAAGCTGTTTGCGTTAGTTTTTTATGTTCTTCAAGATGTTTTGTTTTATGAGGATATTGGGTACTCATGAAAATTTTCTCTTCATCGGTAAAGTGTTTAACCGTATATTGAACCAGTTCCAGTAAAATTTCACCAAGGATGTTACGTGCAGTTCCTGTAACAACTGCTTTGTTTAATGAATTAACTAATTGTACAAGTCGTTTGTGTTGGTCATCAATAGTTTTATTACCAACTGAAAGTGAATCAGACCACGATAAAACATCTGTATTTTTTTTGCTGTCGATCAAAACATTTTTTATCATATTAACTTCAACTTTTGATAAATCAATCAATTTATCGAACAGTTCTTTTCTAATTTTTTCTTCTGAGGAATTAGTTGATTCAATGATATTTGTGATTATTGATTGTATTTCTGTATGACTGTTGAGAATTTGTTTAAATTGTTTTGAGTCTGCTGCAATGTTTTTACTGTTTTTATCTAACCATACTTTTATCATATCATTTTCGTGAACAGATTTTCTGTCTAATCTGATTTTCTTATCAATTAAAGCTCTTAATTTTGTAATCCAAGTGAATAGTTGTAATGAAAATAATGCAGCATTATCGTCATTACTATTAGTTGATAATCGTGATGATTGAAGCTGAGCTAATGATAGTACATTAAAATTAAGATCACTTATCATTGTGTGATTTTTTTCTTCCTGTTTTTTTAACTCAATTGACCGGTTTTTTATCAAATCAAGTTTCGCTAACACAGAATCGGATGATTTTACAATAGATTCACTGTTATTTAATATTTTTCTTCCCGTTTCATTAAGTGAAATAGTTGATTTCATAATATCCTGACTGCCGATAAATAATTCTTTGGTTCCCTCATCAATGATTAAGAAACTATCAGCAGTTGCTTTTAATTTTTCACCGGTTGTTGATAAAATTTGAACTGTTTTTTCGGATGATTGTTCTGCTAATGTAATGCTTTCGATGAGTGATTTTAGTTTTTGGGATATACCTGAAGCATTTTGAGATGTTGTTTCAGCAAGTCTTCTAACTTCATGGGCAACAACAGCAAAACCCTTTCCCGCCTCACCCGCATGAGCTGCCTGGATTGCAGCATTCATCGATAAAATGGATGTTCTAGAAGCAATTTCATCAATCATTTTAATAAAGTCCAACAATGCCCCGATACCGGCAGTTGTCTGGTTAATAATCTTTTTAGTAATTTCCATTTCATTTTTACCCTGATTCATCAGGAACACTATTGATGATAAATCTTTGTATCTTTTTTGACTTTCAGTACTGATAGAACCTATTGATGCGGTAATTTCTTCTATTGCAGCACTTGTTTGGGTCATATCAACAGTATTTTGCTCTATACCATATTGTAATGCCTGAATTTCTTTATTTACTGTATCGAAAAAATCAGATGCTTCTATAATTTTATCATGAAAATCATTTGATATAGTTGAAACAAAGTGTGAGTGTTCGCTTGAAGATGATGATGACAGGATTAATTCCTGAATTACATGTGCTATTTCCAGTTCATTATTATTGTTGTTGGTATTAACTTTAAGATCAATAGCGTATGATTTTTCAGATTTTTGTGATAATTGTATTTTTTTAATTTCTTTTCGATTGATTAACCATAAAGTAATGAAAAAAATATTTGATAAAATGAGTAAAACAATAGGTATAAAATATTGAAACATAATATCTCCCGTTATGTTATTTATTGTAGTAGCATATTCTAATTTTGTCAAATAGTATTCAGAAACTTTATATTACAAATTTGTAAAATTCAAATTTATTTTATTAAATAAGTAGTTGTATTTCATATTAATTATGATACTGTTAACTAATTAATTTAACAACAGGTTATGAATGTGAAATATGTATTATTACATTTAAAGAATTGGCTAAAAATTAAAAAAGAGCAGTTTTTTCATTTTATCGAAATGGAAAATAAAAATAGAGTTTTTATGATAGTTTACTTTACTCTATTTCTTGTGCTTTTTGCATTACCCTCATTAATTTCACTCAATTATTCTTCTTACATACCGGTTAATTGGATTATATCATCAATTATTTTAGGGATAATTCTTCCCTGGTTACGCTTGTCACAAACAAAATTTGCAGTACTTATTTCAATTTTTGTTGCAGTGCTTATTACTTTTTTAAACTCTTTGTCATTTGTTTCATTTTGGCTTCAGGGACAAGGTATTACAAGAGAGGTTTTGTGGCATTTTGACGTTACTAATTTACCAACAATTATTAAAACATTTAAAATTATCTTTTTTGTTGCTATTTTCTATCTCGTTATATCAATTCCTTTCTGGGCAATACAAAATAAATTTAATAAAAAAAGAGTTTTTTCATGGGTTTTATTATTATTTTCCTTAACATTATTTACCCCGTTACAGGAAACAATTTCTGTATTGAGAACTGATAAAGTTACAGAGCCTTACTCTCCTGTTGAACTGGTGAATAAATATTTTTTTGGTAGAATGACAAGTAATAAAATCATTTTTACCAGAAAACCTCCTAATATTCTTATAATATATATGGAAAGTTTAGAGCAAACCTATCTGGATGAGAAAAAATTCGGTGATATTACTGCAAATTTAAAAAAACAACTGGGCAAATCAATTCAGTTTTCAAAAATAAGTCAAACCTTTGGAACCGGCTGGACAATTGCTGGCATTTTTTCAAGTCACTGTGGTTTTCCGCTTTTAACTTCTACTTCCGGTAATCAGGCGTTGGCAGCTTTTAATCCTAATTCTATAGGTGCCGGGGCTTTTTCTTCTATTCTAAATAAAAATGGTTATAATACAGTTTTCATGGGTGGAGCGGATACTAATTTTGGCGGTAAAAAAAGTTTCTTGATGCATAACGGGTATGATGAAGTGTTAGGACGAACTGAATTGATTACTCAAATCCCTGATGAGAAAAAAATTAATGAATGGGGTTTGTATGATGATGATTTACTTGATTTGGTTTACGCTAAATTAGATACGCTAACAAAAGAAAAAAAACCATTTTTATTAACTACATTAACTGTTGATACTCATCATCCTAATGGAACACCGTCAAAAAGTATTTCAAAAGTCTCAGATGATAATATAATAAATGCTGTAAATGGTAGCGATAAGATCATTTCAAACTTGTTACAAAAAATTAAAGATTCTCATTTAGATAAAAATCTGATGATTGTTTTACTCTCAGATCATTTGGCAATGAGAAATACTGTTTCTGATATTTTAGATAAAACAGATGATCGTTATTTAATTTTCGGGATTTCTGCACCCTGGCTAAAACCGGTTATAATCAATAAACCGGGCACTCATTTTGATATTGGTCCGACTATTTTAAATGCTGCAGGTGTTTTAAATTACGGCAAATTTCCGCTTGGGCAATCTCTTTTAAGACATGACAGCGGGTTTATAAATACTAATAAAATCACATACAGCCATTTTAAAGGGTTTGATATAATAAAATTATCGGATAAATACGACATTAAATCAGGTGCATTAATTTTTGATGCAAAAGAACAGTTAATACAAATTGGTAACAAAATTATTCCAATTACTTTTGAAGGCCGGAAAATGTATAAAAATCGTGTTTTTATTGCTCAATTTAATGTAGAGAAGGAATCGATTGAAGATGTTTTTACGATAAGTATGGATCCTGAAACACTTAGAAAACAGAATCGGACACAATTTATTAATTATACTGCAAATTACATCAAACCGCCTAAAAATAAGATTTACATCATTTTTAATGCCTATAAAGGCTTTTTTATTATTCAGAATAAGAAAATTTCAACCCTTGAGTTGCTTGATAAACAAGAACTTCGATATAAAGATTTATAAAAGAAGCTCTAACGATTTTTTTTCATCAAATCAATATGTTTTCCAATCTCATGTAATATATCAAGCGTTTTTCCTGATTTAAACTTACATCGGGGCAGTGATTGAAAAAAAGTTTTCCCGTATGATTTTGATAATGCTCTTGAATCAAGAAGTGCTACAATGCCATAATCTGATTTTGTTCGTATCAGCCGCCCGAAACCCTGACGAAACTTAATCACAGCAGTTGGAACTGTATAAAAAATAAAAGGATCCAAACCGCGCTTTTTCAAATCTTCAACCCGGGCTTGCTCTAATGGTTCTGTCGGCATTCTAAATGGTAATTTGGTCAGAATAACATACCGCAGAGTATCTCCCGGGGCGTCTACTCCCTCCCAGAATGAATCTGTTGCAAAAAGATTTGAATCCTGTTCTTCAATAAACAGTTGCAGTAAAGCATCTTTACTTTTGTCACCCTGTTTAAAAGAGCGGTAGCCTGCTTCCCGTAATTGCGGGTTTACTACATCAAATGATTTTTGAAGCTGACTGTATGAGGTGAATAAAACAAAAGAAGAACCTTTTGTTACTTTAATGCTTTGTTCGATAAAGGTATTTAGCTTTTCGTTGTAATCAGAACTATTTGGTTCAGGAATATCGGTTGGTACGACAAATAACACTTTTTCATCATAATGAAATGGAGAATCAAATGTTGATACTTCAATTTCTTTTTCTTTCACGAGGTTTAAACCGATTGTACTCATAAAAAAATCAAATGATTTGTTGATAGTTAATGTTGCTGATGCAAATACGATTGATTCAAAAACGCTGTGAAGTGACTCATAGAGAAAAATATTAATATACAATGGAGAAGAAACCAGATTAAATAGTGGAGAATCTTTATCACCGAAGATTTCAAGCCAGGCAACTTTCCGTCCGATTTCAGTGTTTAAAACTTCGGTAATTTCTTTATAATAACTGTTTAGTTTTGAGGAATAACCTTTCAGTGTTTTAAAGTCAATTTCATATTTAGACTTTAATCCATCGGGCAAACCTTCATAGAGATTTCCGGTATTATCAAGGGTTGAAGAGAAATTTTCAATGAGTTCTGAGAGATTTTTGAGAGGTTCAATAACTGATGTCTGGAAATCAGGTGACTCCCATTCTTCTTTTAAAATACGGTGATTAATGGTTACTTTTGGTCCGCCATATCCTTCAGTTTTGATGATTCTTTCAAGATACCCGTCAATACGATGAAATACATCGGAAGCGTTGTTATATAATGAATCAAGAGTACCCAATACTTCTCTTTCAATATATTCACCTATTGCGTAAAGATCGGCACCACCGGCTGATAACATTTTAGTCATGATTGTTTTAATAAAGCTTTTGTTTTTTTTTCCGCGGTATAAAGCGATAAATTTATAAAAACCTGCTTTAGAAAATGTTGCTGTAAAGTATGATGAGGCTGCTTTTTCAATATTGTGTGCTTCATCAAAAATTATTTTTTTATACGGAGGCAATAGTATATTTTCATCCATATTTCCTGACTGCGCTCTAATTTGTAAATCGGCGAATAAAATGTGATGATTTACTATTAAAACATTTGCTTCACTTGCTCTTCTTCTGGCAAGCTGCAAAAAACATTCCCGATAAAATATACAATTACTGCCCATGCAAAAATCAGCATCTGAGGATGCTTTTTCCCAGACTGCCGGGTTTGGTACAAAGTTTAATTCATCAACTGTGCCGGTATTTGTTGTGTTTGACCATTCAAGGATGTTGTTAAATTCCTCCTGGTCATCAGAAAATTCAAGTTCGGTGTCTGCGTGATATATTTTTAATTTGCAAAGATAGTTTCTCCGGCCTTTTACAAGAACTGCCTCAATTTCAGAGTTTAATATTTTTTTTACAAAGGGAATATCTTTATTCAATAATTGTGATTGAAGATTAATTGTGTTGGTTGATATAACAACCCGTTCATTATTTTTTTCTGCGTATAGAAAAGCAGGGAATAAATATGCTAATGATTTTCCGATACCGGTTCCCGCTTCGATTACGGCAATACTTTTATGATTAAATGAATCTGCAACTTTCATGGACATTTTTAGCTGACCGTCACGAAATTCATAGTCTTTTTTAAATTTTGAAATGCTTCCTTCGTTGTGAAATATATCATTGAGTTCTTCATTTCTGATTTTTGAACTTTTCCTGGTTATAACCGGCGGAATAACCGTTGTTAATTTTTCGGCACTATTATTAGTGATGAAAAAACCGATACCCTGATTTTTTAAAACAGAAGCGTATTGTAAATCGGCACCCGATGGTTGTGTGTTGCCGGAAGGATGATTGTGTAAAACCGCATTATATTTTTCTGCTATTTCAAAAGGTGCCAATACCGCTTCTTCATTACCGTAACAAATTGGAATAGCACTGATTATACTTCCATCTTCTTCAAGGACGCATCCAAAGAAAATTTCACCGCCTTCATATGTATTAATTAAATCACTTACATTTTGTTTTGTTTCATCGGTAAAGAAATACGGTGATATCATAGAATTTCATCCTGAATATTGAAAATCAGATCTTAAGAGGCTTATATTAATGCAATTAAGTTCAGTATTGCTGTAACAAGTTTTTCTTCAGCGATTTCTGCCAGTTCAATCGATTTCTCTCTCGATAATCGTGAATTTTTGATAGCAGAAGAATAGTTTGAAATACAGCTTATGGCTATAGTTTCAATATTGCATTGGTGGGCAACAATAGTTTCTGCTACAGTTGACATGCCAATAGCATCTCCTCCGATAATTCTCATATAATTTGCTTCAGCGGGAGTCTCAAAATTAGGCCCCGATACTCCAACATATACACCCTGTTTTAAATTAAGATCAGTAGTTTGTTTTAGCATATCCATTAATCTTAATGAATAGGGTTCTTTCATATTTACAAATTTATTTTCATTGTTCGTATTGTAATAACCGACTAAAGGATTAACATTCATCATATTGATGTGATCTTTAATAAGCATCAGATCGCCGGGCATCATATTTTCTGTCAGGGTCGCTGCTGAATTAATCATAATCAGGTTTTTTATACCAACCTGACTCATAATCCGTACAGGATACCCGACATATTCTATTGGATGTCCCTGATAATAATGAAGTCTTTCATTAAAAAACAAAACTTCTTTATCTGCTATTTTTGCATGAATTACTGAACCTTTATGCTTGGTGTGGTCAACGCAGGGGAAATTGGGAATTTGTTCATATCGCAATTCTTTGCCATCTAATGCATCAGTAAATTCTGTAATGCCCGTTCCTGTTATAAGTCCGACATCAAATGAATCAAGTTTAAAATAGTTTTTAATAAAATCTGATGATTCTTCAACCATAGTATTAAGATTTGATAACATTATATCCCCCAATATCTTCTAATTTAATATATATTTGTATGATAAGTCAAGAATGATATTTAAAAACCTAAATCTTCATTAATTAGTAGAATAATTGCAGAATTTACCGGTTGGCATTTTGAAATAATAGTTGTAACTGAACACAACCGCTCTTTTGAATCACATTGTACGCAATGACCTTTTGTTGTGCAGGGATTGCCTGTATTGAATCTGATATTATTCTGAACAGCAGCGTAATTACGTGCTCTTTTTAAACCTTCGTCAAGTGAAGAGGTGATTTTGTTCGTACCAACTACAAATATTCTTTTTTCTGGTCCATAGGTGGCAGCTGCATTTCTGTTACCCCATTTGTCGATTAAGATAAGATCACCCTCTGTGGTCAGTGCATTAGCTGATGAAATAAAAATTTCAGCGCTTAATGTTCTTTTCTGAATTGATTGTTTTACCTCCCGCGAAATATCGGGAATATTTCTATCAAGTAAATTGGGGTAATCGCGTATCGTAAAAATTGTATGAAACCCGATTTCATCAAGAGTTCTTGAACCACCATACCCGATTATTGCGTTTTTATCGATTAATTCCTCTAAAATAGTGATTGCTTCAGCTTTATCATCAGCTTCATGTACTATAAAACCATTTTTTTGGAGAGATTTTTTTGTAATTGATGATAAAGTTTTATTTAATATGTTTTTTTCTGTCATACCGAAATATTTCCTTATATTTATTTGTAATCTTAACTAAATCTTAACATTAATAGTGTAAAAAAAGCAATTGTGTTGAAATATTTTAAATTATATATTATAAATTATAAAATTACGAAATATTAATCTATCCGGTGGAAACAAATGGAAGAAATTAACACATTAAAAGTGGAAAATCAGAGTCTTCGAGAGATTATTGAAGTTGCAAAGCAAATTACTTCTGATCTGGATATTCGAAGGATAACTAAAAGTATTAATTATTTTGTACGGTCCAAATTTGATGCGCAATTTTGTTCTTTTGTTGTTCCTTCTGATATTGATAATGATAAACCTCTTGAGTATTTATATAGTGCCGGGACTTTAAATAAAAGTATTTTGGATTTTGATGCAATTGATCCGTTGATAGAATATTTCACCGTTTTAGAATGTAATCAGATAACTTTTAAACAGTTTTCTACTGATTTTTCTGATCAGTCAATTATCAACATTATTGGTGAGAAAGGAACTGAGTTCATCATACCGCTTAAATCTGATAAAGGTATTACCGGTATATATTTACAGGGTGCTAAGAAGAACGGTGAGGTTTATACTTCTGATGAAATACAATTTATTGTGACATTATTAGGTTTTGTATCGATTGCATTGGAAAATGCTAATTTATATCGTAGAGCAACAATTGATCGAATGACGAAACTGTATAATCATCATCAATTTCAAAAAACTTTAGAAGAAAATATTGCAGGATATAGCAATAGTGATGGGATTTTTTCATTGTTAATGTTTGATATAGATCATTTTAAATCATTTAATGATAGTTTCGGTCATTTGCAAGGTGATATTATCATTAAAGAACTGGCAAGACTGCTTCTTGGGTCGGTTAGGGAAGTTGATTATCCGGCACGTTATGGCGGAGAAGAATTTGCGGTAATTCTACCCGATACTTCTATCCAGGGGGCTTATGAGTTTGCTGAACGGTTTAGAAAGAAAATCGAAAGTTTCGATTTTCCCGGAGATGGTATTGCACATAAAGTCACGATCAGTCTTGGTGTTGCGGAGTTTCATAAAAAATTGATTAAGTGCAACGAAGATTTAATCAGTATTACTGATAAAGCATTATATCATTCAAAAGAAACAGGCAGAAATAAAGTCAGTAGAGCACTATACAAGAAAAAAGGAGAATCCTGATTCTCCTTGTATTAAGGAGTTAACATGGATACAATTGCAATTGTTGAAGATGAGACAGATATCTCTGATCTTATTGCGTTGCATTTAAAAAGGAATTCGTTTGCTGTTTTTCAATTTTATAATGCAAAGACATTTACAGAGTCTTTAAAAAATTCAATTCCTGATTTAGTGATTTTAGATTTAATGCTACCTGATTTAGATGGAATGGATGTATGCAAATATTTGAAAAGTGTCGCTGAATATAAAAATATACCGGTTATTATTTTAACCGCCAAACAGGATGAAACTGATAAAGTTGTCGGCCTTGAAATAGGTGCTGATGATTATGTAACGAAACCTTTTTCTCCAAGAGAACTCGTTGCACGGGTAAAAGCTGTTCTAAGAAGAGTTGCTGTACCTGAGAGTAGCAGTGAAGGTGCTAATAAAATTATTAATATTGCAGATGAATTATTCATTGATCCTGATAAATATTCTGTTAGAAACAAAGAAAACAAAGAAATCCAATTAACAACAACCGAATTTAAAATTTTAACAATATTAGCCGGCAATGAAGGTTGGGTTTATTCGCGTGATAAACTGATTGCAGGTATTTGGGGCGAAGACAGGTATGTTATTGACCGGACAATTGATGTGCATATCAAACATTTGCGCGAGAAAATCGGAGATGCTGCCCGGTTTATAAAAAATGTGCGGGGTGTAGGGTATAAACTTGACACGAAAGAGTAAGCCGATTCATTTTGAGTTAATAGTTCAGAATTTAATTCTTATATTTGGTTTGTCACTGGTGTTTATTATTGTTTCATATTCAACATTACGGCATCAGGGGATTTCCGAGTTATCGGGCAATCTGCGTAATAGTGTCAATTTAATTGATTATAATTGCAGAGAGTCATTGCTGTTAAAGGATTATGAGAGTGTTCGACAAACAGTTGCTGCAATCTCTGAGAAAATACCATTTCGAATCACAATTATTCAGGAAAATGGAACAGTAATTGCAGATAATCAATCTGATTATCGCGTTTTAGAAAATCATTTACATCGAGTCGAAATCCAAAATGCAATAAAAGACGGGGTAGGGAAATCGATTCGTTATTCAGACACGGTACATAGCAATCTGATTTATTTAGGGATTCCTGTTTTTAACGAGTCATCGATAATTGGTTTTATACGCGTCAGCAGTCCGGTTTCTGAAGTGACCAGGAATATTTATTCGATGATGAAAAAAATAATTTTTATTGATATTATATTCTTTTTGATTACTGTTTTCGTATCTCATACCATGCTGATACGATTTACAGCACCGCTTGATGCCATTTCGCTTGCTTCAAAAAAAGTTGCTGCGGGTGATTTTAGTGTTCGATTATTTAATCCGGGTGACAGTGAAATCAGTGAGCTGATTAAAAACTTCAATTATATGTCGAGTCGTCTGGATGATCTTTTTAGCCAGGTTATATCAGAGAAAGAACAGGCCCAGAGTATTTTCTCATCGGTTAATGAAGGTATTATGTTACTTGGCGTTGACGGTCTTATTAAAGAGGTCAATAAAAGTTTTAACACAATATCCGGTTCAACTATCCAATTAAAAGGAAGATATTACTGGGAAGTGTTACGGAATAGGGATTTGATTTCTTTAATAAAAAAATCAAGTGAGTCAAAAAAAAATCTTGTTGAAGAAATTGGATACGGCGGTAAATCTTTTATTTGCAGCTGTAATTTTATAACGAGCAAGAATGAAAAAGTTCTCATAATTTCAGATATGACTAAGTTGAAAAATCTTGAAAATCTAAAAAAAGATTTTGTTGCTAATGTAAGTCATGAGTTAAGAACACCTTTGACTGCAATTAAAGGTTTTATTGAAACATTATTAGATGATAAAACTGAGGCTGATGATGATTTTTCATATTTACAAATAATTGCCCGGCATACTGATAGAATGATTAATATTGTAAATGATCTGCTTATTTTATCTGAAGTTGAGAAAAAAGATAGTGGGGTTACTTTTGAATCAGTTGATCTTATGAAAATTGCTGAAACAATCGGGGTTATGTTTACTGAAAAATTAAAAAATAAATCATTGGTATTTAAGGTGATCGGATCGGGTAGTTTTATTGTAAAAGCAGATGCATATAGGATTGAGCAGTTATTTATTAATCTCATTGATAATGCAATTAAATATACCGATAGTGGTTCAATTACCGTTAGTTTTATACAGGATGGAAATTCTGTTATTATTAATTGTATTGATACCGGTATAGGAATTAATCTTTCTGTCATTGACACTGACAGACTGTTTGAAAGGTTTTTTGTTGTTGATTCATCGAGGTCACGAAAAACCGGCGGTACAGGTCTTGGTTTGTCAATTGTAAAACACATTGTTTTACTGCATGGCGGTGAAATAAAATTAAAAAGCCTACCCGGTGTTGGCACCACCGTTTCTGTCATATTACCTCTCAATATGTGAAGTATATCACAGATATACCTGAAAAAAAACGTTATATTGATCTCAACAGGAGATTTTTATGAACACAAAAGATTCAATTTTGAAAAGATTAACAAACATTGCTGATTCATTACAACAAACCGGTGATGCGAAGGCATTATTGGGATTGGGGTCTATTGGTACGGAGCTTGCACGATTGGATGAATGGAGTGATCTTGATTTTTTTGTTATTGTAAAAGATGGTATGAAAAAACGGTATATAGATAATCTTGACTGGTTAACCAATTGTGGTGCACCTGCCTTTTACTTTTTAAACAGTCCGGATGGTTATAAATATCTGTATGAAGATGGCATATATTGTGAGTTTGCTGTATTTGAAGAACATGAATTGGCAAAAATACCATTTTCTGCCGGTAGAGTAGTTTGGAAAACCAGCGATTTTGATGAATCACTGTGTTCACCGGCTAAGAAGAATACGCCATGGAAACCTGATAATCTTGATTGGGCAATGGGCGAAGTATTAACCTGTTTGTATGTGGGTTTATGCAGGTTCGGCCGTGGTGAAAAATTGATTGCGGCTAAATTTGTTCAGACATTTGCACTTGATATACTTGTTGCCTGTGCTTCTTATTTTGAACAGGAAGTCTCATCTTTTAAAGATGATTTTCAAAATGAGAGACGATTTGAGATCAGGTATCCTCACTTTGCATCAAAAATGCCCGGTATGATGCAGGGGTATGATAAAGTTCCTCAATCAGCACTTGCCATTTTAGAATATGTAGAGTCAAAATACAGTGTTAATCCGGGGATTAAAAAAGCGATTGTTGAGCTTGTGAACAGGATTGTGGGTTAGGAAATTTTACACGGATGACACTGATTCAGGATGATTAGCACGGATTCGGAGTTTTTTTGTAGATTTTAGGAGCTTTGAATATAACACTAAATCAAATATCAAGGTTATTACCTATTAATTTATATCTTTTCTCTAAAAAAATATATTTTTGTATAAAAGTATTGCATGAAAAACAATAAATGTATATTATAATCAAATGAATGTAAATAAACTAAATTTATTTCCTATTTCCTATTTCCTATTTCCTATTTCCTATTTCCTATAACAGATTATTCTTCACAAAAATCATTTCAACATAATCTATTCTTTATTCGTAGACGGTTAAAACAATGGCATAGTGCTGTTGATTATATAATTAATTATTTTACATGAGGAGAAAGAATGAAACTTAAACAAGTGATTATTGCAGTAGCATCAGCTTTGCTGATGCTAAGCTGTACGCAGGTTGGAATTGAAACGGGTGATAAAGAGATGCAAACCACCTTGATGCCTGAGTTCAGTGTTACCGCTGGGGCGTATGGTTCAATTCAACAGGTTGGTATAACAACAACGACAGCAGAAGCGGTAATATATTATACAACTGACGGTATAGAACCCGGTGCTACATCTTTGGTGCTTGCATCGGGCAGTACGATAACAGTCGATAAGGATATGACGATAAAAGCAGTGGCTATTAAAAGCGGATGGAAAATGAGTGCAGTAGCATCAGCGTCGTATCAAATTTATACGGATGTGACGGCTGCACTTGAGGTAGCACTTGCCACAGCAGATGGTAAGATTGAAACTGATTACACAGCAGATAGCTGGAAAACATTTCAGACAATCCTTACTGTTGTAAAGGCAATGGTGCAGACAACAGAGGCGGAAGTGATTAAGAAAACAGAAGCGATAAATGCTTCACTGAGCGGGCTTATAACAAAAGCAAGCCGGAATTTACTTGTCGCCGCACTAAGCGAGGCTGATACAAAAATTGAGGCAGATTACTCACAAACAAGCTGGAGTTCATTTAAGACTTCTTTAACTTCTGCTAAAGCACTTTTGGAAACAACAGAATATAATGACCCCATAAAGAACCGGACATGATAGTCCGGAGACTTTATCAAAACAAATGTTTATAGTATAAACAACAAAAGGGGTTAATATGACTGATTTAGAAAAACAACAAGCATTAGAAAAATTT
>Ga0209318_1000045_pt1 | contig 163337 bp, 137 predicted proteins | sample RifGroE1_FD_183999 | JGI IMG/M metagenome (GOLD analysis project Ga0209318, IMG submission 183999) | Groundwater microbial communities from Rifle, Colorado, USA - Groundwater E1 (SPAdes) (version 2) | ecosystem: Environmental > Aquatic > Deep subsurface > Groundwater | place: Rifle, Colorado...
CGAACAGGCCCGCAGCCACCGATGGAACCCGCTGACGGCGGTTCGCACCAGCCCGCTGCACCGGGTCGGTGATCTGCTGGGTATCGGCCAGGTGTTCTTCCCCAACGACGGCAGCGGTACCTCGTCCGAAGCCTTCTTCAACGACCAGGCACGCAACCTGTTTCTGGGTCTGGGCCTGTTGCTGCTGGAAACCCCCGAGCTGCCCCGCACCGTGGGTGAGCTGTTGCGCCAGTCTTCGGGCAAAGGGCAGCCGCTGAAAGACCACCTGGGCAATCAGATCACCCAGCGTCGCGAACAAGGCAAACCGCTCACCGACGAATGCGTCGATGCGCTGCAGCGCTTGCTGAGCAATTCCGAGAACACGCTGTCCAGCGTGGTCGCCACCTTCCACGCGCCGCTCACCATCTTTGCCGATGCGGTGGTCGATGCCGCCACCAGCACCGACGACTTCCGGCTCGAAGACCTGCGGCGTCAGCGCATGTCGGTCTATGTGCGCATTCCGCCGCACCGGCTGGCCAATGCCCGCCCCTTGCTCAACCTGTTCTTCTCGCAACTGGTCAGCCTCAACACCCAGCACCTGCCTGAACAAGACCCCAGCCTCCGGTTTCAGTGCTTGCTGGTCAACGACGAGTTCACCGCCATGGGCCGTGTGGGTGTCATCACCCACTCAGCGGCTTTCCTGGCTGGCTACAACCTGCGCCTGCTCACGGTGGTGCAGGCCATGTCGCAGCTGGACGCGGTCTACGGCGACAAGGAAGCCCGCACCTTTGCCACCAACCACGGCCTGCAAATTCTGTACGCCCCGCGCGAACAGCGCGACGCCGACGAATACAGCGCCATGCTTGGCCACTTTACCGAGCGCGCCACCTCACGCGGGCGCAGCCGTTCTTTCAGCGGACACGGCCACAGCACCGTCAGCCGCAACGAAAGCGAGCAACGCCGCGCCCTGCTGCTGCCGCAGGAGTTCAAGGAAATGGGGCGCGAACGGCTGGTGGTGATCTTCGAGAACTGCAAACCGATCCTCGGCGAAAAGATCTGTTACTTCGAGGACAAGGCCTTCACGTCGCGCCTGAAGCCTGCGCCAGCAGTGAAGCCGATGGACGTGGATCTGCACCTCGCCAAAGTCCAACAGCGCTGGCGCCTCGCTGATGACGAACTTCCTCCGGGACAAACCAGCATGGACATCGGCGTTCTGAATCACGACGTCAAGCTGACCAAAGACCAGATGGAAGGTCCACCCGAGAAGCTGGCGGAAACCTGCATCGGCTTCTTTGACGACAGGCTGGAAGCTGTCGGCGAAGGTGGTGCCATCGAGCCGGTCGAAGAGATCGATGCGGTCGACTCCGCCCCAGCCACTCCTTTCGCGCCATCCACCACCAGCAACACAGAACCCATCCGGCTCGAAACCCTGGAGGAACAGCCATGACCACCCACCCGCCCCCGCGCACCGCGCTGACCCTGGCGAGCCTTACGCTGCTCGTCGCCTGCAGCTCACCGCCCAAGCCCCCCACCGTGGACGAATCTCAAAAGCGGCCAGCCAATGCGCAGATAGCCGTCGAGCTGCAGGTGTGCAAGAACGACTTGCAGAACACCCGCATCCAGGCCAACGAATCCAGCCGCCTCGCAGAGACCACCACGGCCACGTTGGCCCACATGGCCACGCGCCAGCGGCTGATGGCATCGATTCAGGAGAAGGCTCATGCCAACAGCGTTCGCATCGTCCACTTTGGGTTCAACAGCTCCCGGGTGTCGATCCCCACCGAGGAAGCGTCGGCTCTGGTGGAAGAAGCCAAGACTGCGCCGCTCGTGGTGCTGAGGGGGCGGACCGACGGCACCAGCGACTCATCGGCCGAAAGCCGCATCGCACAGGCCCGGGCCAACGCCGTGCGCGACTACCTGATCGCGGCGGGCGTGGACACCGCTCGAATCCGAACCACTCACCAGCCCAGTGGTGACCACCTTGCAGACAACAGCAGCCAGCGAGGCAGAAACCTCAACCGCCGCGTCGAGATCGAGGTTTACCGGGTGACACCGTTGTCCGCCCAGGCCTCAGCCCCACCACAACCCTGACAAGCCACCCGATGGCATTGACCACCGAAGGAGACCACCATGGACGAAAGAGCAGCACCGGCCAGGCGCTTGGACACAACCACGGCTGACACCAACGCCCCCCTGGGCGGCACGGTGGAACCCGTGGATCGCGCAGCCATTGCCATCCGGACATTCCAGGCACCCGAGCCTGAGCCGGGCGAGCGGTACGAACTGCGCGATCCGTTTGCTGAACTCACCTACCGCACCGACCGCTACCAGGACATGGTGTCCAAAGCCGACCAGCTAGGTGCCAACCGGTTCGTCGTCGTGGATGTGCGCGGGCAAAAGTCCTTCGTCCACAAGATCGACGGCCAATGGAAGCGGGACGAAGCCCGAGATGCCCAGCCCCCCGCGACAGTCCCGCAATCGAAAACGGCCAAGACCGACCCAGCACGCCAGACGGCAGAGTCGAATGTCATCCCCTTACCGGCCAAAGACAAAGGGTTGGAAACACCCGACGCATCCAGCCCGCAAAAAAGCGCCCGCATGGACGCGCAGGCCGAACGCGAAGCCCTTGTCGCCCGACTGGAAGCCGCATTGGTGGACCGCTACATCATCAAGCGCGCCCCGGTCACGCTGGGCGATGTCAGCCTCGGCTTGACGGAATACCGCTTTCGGGGCGACACCTTGCGAGTTGCCTTCACCGAATCTACCTTCCGGTTGGCAACGGATACCAACAGCCCCTCGGTGGCCCGCTCCATGGTCGATGTGGCCGAAGCCCGCAACTGGCGGTCCCTGCGTATCACAGGCAGCGAAGACTTCCGGCGCCTCGTATGGCTGGAAGCCGCTGCGCGCGGTGTGAAGACACTGGGCTACGAACCCAACATGGCCGACCTGAAGCGCCTCAAGGTAGAACGCGAACTGCGCCAGATCAACCGCATCGAACCCAACCGGGACTCCAGCGCATCCACGGCCGCCACCAATACTGACAAACCGTCGGGCCGCGGCAGTGGTGGCCGAAAGACTGTACTGGCCGCCATCGAAGCCATCCTCGTCGCCAACCGCGTGCCGGAGAAACGGCGCGAAGCCGTCATGGTGGCCGCCGCCGAAAAGCTAGCCCAGCGCATCCGAGATGGCCAGAACCCCAAAGTCCGGATCTACGACAAGAACGCTCCGTCCCAGCGCCCGGTCGTGGCGCCCCAACAGGACCCGCAACGCGGTCGCGAGCGCGCTGCACCTGCCCGCTGAAGTATCGCGATGAACACAGCTATGGCCTCGGAGGCGGCCTACGCCATCGGCAATCAACGCTGGGCGAGAAACGCCCCCGGCTTCGTAGAGGCGATCGCCAAGGCGTACCAGAACCACCTACGCCCCCGCTGCCTGTGCCAGCCCGGCGGGCCAGGCGTTGACATGTACGTGGCCCGCATCCTTAACGGCTACGCCGTTAAGCGCATGCCAAACACCGGCTGCCAGCACGCCACCAACTGCCCGTCCTTCGAACCGCCGACCGAGTTCAGCGGCATCGGCCCGCTGGTCGGCACCGCCATCGTCGAGAACCCGGTAACCGGTATGACGACCCTCAAGCTCGACTTCCCAATGTCCAAACTGCCCGGCCGGGCCGCCCAGCCACCCTCGGCCAGGGCCAGCAACAGTGTGGTCGCCAACGGCCATCGGCTCGGCTTGCGCGCCCTACTGCACTACCTGTGGGACCAAGGCGAACTGACCCACTGGAAGCCCGGGTTTGCCGGCCGCCGCACCTGGGGCACCGTGCGAAAACACCTGCTGCAAGCCTCCGAAAACAAGTTCGTCCACGGCCACGCCCTGCTGGGCAGCCTCTACATCCCTGAGGTGTTTTCGGCTACACGAAGACAGGAGATTGATGCTTCCCGTTTGATGCAGTGGGCCAACTGCATGCCTCACCCAGGTCAGCCGCAACGGCTGTTACTGATGATTGCGGAAGTCAAGGAAATTACACCGGCTCGAGTCGGCCACCGAATGATCATCAAGCACCTACCCGACCTCCCCTTATGGCTCAGTGATCTGTTGTCGCGAAGAATTTACATCCGGTTTGAACGTGAACTGATGCAGTGGAGCATGAATGATTCATTGCGCCTCATCATCATCACGACTCTCTCACTGAACGAAGACAGAAGCCCAACCATCCATGAACTGTCGTTGATGATCGCAACCTCTGAGTGGTTGCCCATCGACGACGAGTACGAGAAGCATCTTGTTTACCACCTCGTCATCAAGGGTAGATCGTTCATCAAGTCGCTTCGCTACGACAACACAGAAAGTGACGGTAGCGTCTGTGCCACATTGCTGGACTGCGGTGAAAACCCGATTCCGTTGTTCATCTGTCGAACGCCAGAAGTTGAAGAAAGCTCGTTCGTAGTGAAGACGAGCCTTCGCTCCAAAAACCTAGGTGAGTGGGCATGGGCGCCGCACAAAACCTCGACGCCCGAGCTACTGAGTCCAATCGACCCTTAGCGCAAGCGTTCATCCAGTGTCTTTTCGTCAGCAGACGCGGCTCATCAGTTGAGCCCAAAGTGACCGGCTCCCCGCCAGCCGAGCTCACCGCAACAACTGTGTGATTCGGTTGCTGTTTGATGTGCACTTACCTCCCGCACAGATATACTGTGTATTTTAACAGTATGGCTTCAAACTGGTGAACTTCACCAGTTTGGCAAGCTTAGGACGCTAGAATCCAAAAATGGAAAAAAAACAGACCCTAAGCGGAGGAATGCCAGCCCACTTTTCAGGCCATGAGACGTTTCCTCTTCGCCAAATGTGGCTCAAGAAGGCGTTCGACAAAGCCGACAGTCGCGGCGTCATCCCGAAGTCAACCTTCACTGATGAGTCAGCCATCGCCGCCTTCGGGGTCGGCAAGAACATGGTCTCGTCGATCCGACATTGGGCTCTTGCCTGCGGCATCATGTCTGAAGAAAAGGATGGCTTTCGCGTAGGCGAGCTCACTGCGGAGATCCTGCAAGACGATGGTCTCGACCCCTACGCAGAGAACCCTACGACTGCATGGCTTGCTCATTGGCAACTTGCGGGCCGATGCTACCGCTCAACCACGTGGTATTGGCTGTTTAACCATGTGACAGCACCCACGTTTACGCGCCAAGAACTTGAAGAACCGTTGGCAAGATTCGCCCGAGACCTCGACCCCAAACACCGTCTCTCAACATCGACCATCTCGCGCGACTTGGAGACTTGCTTACGCGGCTACGCACCAAGAACCGCAGGCGGCTCCCCCGAGGATTTTGCCGAACCTCTACTTGGCGAATTGAGCTTACTCCAAGAGGTCCACAAAGGCCAATATGCGTTCCGTCGTGGACCTAAGGCTTCGCTTCACGACGGTGTGTTCACCTACGCGCTCATCGATTTTTGGGATCGAACGGCTGAAGGACTGAGCTCGCTAGCCTTTGAAACGATCGCGTATGCGGAAGGCTCGCCAGGGCGAGTCTTCAAGCTTGATGAAGAGTCCATTGCACAGCGATTGTTCTTGCTTTCCGATCTCACCGGCGGAAAGCTCGCATGGACAGACTCCGCGGGACTGCGCCAAGTCCACAGACATACTCTCTCGGCAGAGGACCGCAATGAAATGGTTAGGCGCGCATATGACTGACACAAAGGAGCTAGCGCTCTCGGACTTTGTCCAGATCTCGCGGCAGTATCAAAGATCAATTCGCATCGATGCGGACATCGGCCGGGCTGACGCATTAGATGGGTATATTTTTCATTCGACCGCATCCTCCGTGATCGAAGGAATGTGCAGGCAGGTTGCAGGAACCAATCAGCGCAGCTTCACTTGGACCGGCCCATTTGGAGGAGGCAAGTCTTCCTTAGCAGTGGCACTAGCAAGCGCGCTGCATCTAAACAAAGCTCTACGAGCGAAAGCGCGAGCAGCTCTACAGATCGACTCCAAGCCTGCATTCGATAAGGCATTCCCTGTCCGGAATGGATGGCTTGTCGTCCCCGTAGTGGGCCGGCGCGGCAGCGTAGTCTCTGAATTGGCAGCGGCCATCCGCAAAGCTCAAGGCAAGAGTTTCGATGGCCGCAACAAGCCTACGGCAGAGAGCGTCATCGCTGACTTGCTAATCGAGGCAAAGGAGCGCCCAAATGATGGTGTCCTGGTCTTCATCGATGAGATGGGCAAATTTCTGGAAGCCTCAGCCTTGGGTTCAGGTGACGATGTCTACTTTTTCCAGGAGTTGGCGGAAGCCTCCGCTCGAACGGAAGGCCGCTTGGTAGTCGTTGGCGTACTGCACCAATCTTTCGCACAGTACTCGGCTCGACTAGGGTTCGACTCTCGAGATGATTGGGCCAAGGTCCAAGGGCGTTACCTGGACCTTCCATTTGTTGCAGCAAGCGATGAAGTGGTCGAACTCATCGGGCGCGCGATCGAAGCCAAGCGGCGCCCGGAGTGGATGCTCGACGCGTCAAACACGGTTGCGGACGCCATCCGTTCAAGGCGCCCGGCAGTCGGAAAGGACTTCGCTGAGGCCCTAGCCCGTTGTTGGCCGCTGCACCCTACGATGGCTGCCCTGCTCGGCCCAATTTCCAAACGTCAGTTCGGGCAAAACGAACGCAGCACTTTCGGTTTCCTCTCGTCAGTCGAGGCGCATGGCTTTCGATCCTACCTTCAGTCGACACCCCTAAGCCAAGCAACTTGGTATCGGCCTAGTGACTATTGGGACTACCTGCGAGCAAACCTTGAACCCGCAATTTTGGCCTCCCCCGATGGCCACCGCTGGTCTCAGGCGGTGGAAGCTGTAGAGCGAGCGGAGGCGAAATCAGGCGATCCGCTGTTGGTCACGATGATCAAGAACATCGCAGTGATCGACCTCTTCCGCAATGGCTCCGGCTTGGCTGCGGATTTGCCAGTGCTATCGGCCCTGTTCTACATGGTTCCACAGGAGCAAATCGACGAGGCATTGCACAAACTCGCATCGCTGAAGGTCGCCTTGTTCAAGAGCTACACCGGGGCGTGGTCAGTCTTCGAGGGCAGTGACTTCGACATTGATGCTGCTATCGCCCAAACCTTGGCCGCATCTCCAGGAATCGACTACGCCAAGCTCTCTCAACTCATGGGGCTGCACCCTGTGGTCGCGAAGCGGCACTACCATGACACAGGCTCCATGCGTTGGATGGAGCTGTCTCTGCGGAGCGTTGAACAAGCTGAGAAGATAGCCCAAGGTTACGAGCCTCAGAGAGGAGAGTTCGGACAGTTCATTTTGGCGCTTCCCAGCAGAGGCATGTCTGCCCGAGAGGCGCGCAAGCGAGCGCAAGCCTGCGCGCGCATGGAACCTTGGCCAGTGCTGGTGGGCATCCCCTCCAACCATGCTCGTATCGAAGAACTCTCTGCCGAGTTGGTAGCGCTCGAACAAGTCAAAGAGCGTCATGAACTTGGAGGAGACCCCGTCGCTCGAAGAGAGGTCTTCGCGCGCTTAGCTGCCACTCGTTCCGATTTGGAGGACCAACTCCAAGCCGCCGTGTCACTCTCAAAATGGCACGATGGCAGCGACGAGGTAATTGAGCCAGGAGCCAAGCTATCCCCTGTCTCATCCGACCTCGCTGACGAGCTCTATTGGTCGTGCCCATCCGTTTGGAGCGAGTTGGTCAATCGAGACAGCCTCTCCAGCAATAGCGTCAAGGCGCGTCGAGATCTCCTTCACGCGATGATCAATGCAGAAGGCCAAGAGAAGCTGGGGATCACAGGATTCCCAGCAGAAAGAGGTCTATTTGATACTTTGCTCATTGAATCGAATCTGTATCGAGTAGAGCAAGGGCGTTGGTGTTTTTGTGCACCCTCGGATGCTTCGGGCCAGGGATTTGTCGATCTTTGGCAAGCGACCCAAGCGCTTTTCTCAGACGTGAACGCCCGCGTTGGCGTAGACAAAATTTACTCCTTGTGGATCGCCCCCCCGTTTGGGGTAAAGCAAGGTGTCCTGCCTGTCTTTCTGACTGCATTTTTGCTAGCGCACAAAGGTAACGTCGCCGTCTACAAGGACAGCATGTTCATACCCCGTTTGAGCGATGCAGACGTTGACGAATGCCTCCAAGACCCAGCCCGTTTCACTCTCCGTTGGATCGCCATCGACGAGGATAGGAATCAGATCCTTGAAGGCATCTCCAAGCTCTTAGCCGAGATCGGTGAAAACTCCGGTTCATCCGACCCACTTGAAGCCGCTCGCGGCTTGGTGGCAATGGTCTACAACTTGCCTGAATGGGCTCGCCGAACGCAACGCTTGGGAGAAACCGCAAAGTCCATACGGGACATGCTGCTCAAGGCCAGCGATCCGCACAAAGTCTTGTTTGTCGATTTGGCATCCTTGCTCGGCGCCTCCGACGGGAAGTCTTATATCAAGGCACTGCGGGGCCCACTTCAAGAGCTTGCGTCTGCATATTCAAGAATGCTAGGCAAAGTGGAAAGAGGGATGCTCGAAGCACTCGACGCAACGCGCGACGACCTTGGGTCGCTTAGAGATCGCGCAAGTTCCGTTGCTGGCGTTGCAGGCAATTTCCGGCTCGACGCCTTTTCAACGCGTTTGACCTCCTATGACGGTTCCCGCGAATCGCTAGAAGGCATATTGAGTCTCGCCGCCGACAAGCCCCCCCGCGATTGGGTCGACCGTCACATAGATGCCGCGCTTCTGGAGCTTGCGCAGTTCGCACGACGCTTCCGCGAAGCAGAGGCCTTCGTCTCCGTCCAAGGGCGAACAGCGCGCAGTGAAGCCATTGCGGTGGTCATTGGCGCTGGCGCAGAGACCACAACGATCTCCAGATCATTCGCAATATCTGAACGCCACCGCAAGACCGTCGAAGACAAGGCGTCAGAACTGGCATTGACGCTGCAAAGCCAAGGCCTCGGGACTGATGTTCTTCTGGCGATATTGGCAAAAGCAGGGATGAAGATCGCCACGCAAAACGAGGTACAAAATGATTGAACGTCACGTCCTGGGGATTTCTGGCGGCAAAGACAGCGCAGCTTTGGCTGTATGGATGCGCGACAAGCATCCCGAACTGGATATCGACTACTTCTTCACAGACACAGGAGAGGAGCTTCCTGAAGTCTACGAATTCTTGGGGCGCTTAGAGGGCTACCTTGGCAAACCGATAGCAAGGCTCAACCCCCGCAGAGACTTCCGTTTTTGGCTTCGCGAGTACAACCACTTTTTGCCCAGTCCACAGACTCGCTGGTGTACCCGTACATTGAAGCTGCGACCTTTTGAGGAGTGGATCAAGCCGTGGCTTGCGGCAGGAGATAAGGTTGTCTCCTATGTGGCGATCCGAGCCGATGAAGACTACCGCGAAGGGTACACGGCGAAAGCCGATAACCTGTTCGTCAAGCTGCCGTTCCGCGAAGCCGGTATCGACAAACCTGGCGTCGTCGACATTCTTGAATCATCCGGAGTTGGTTATCCGAAGTACTACGAGTGGCGCTCTCGCAGCGGCTGCACCTTCTGTTTCTTCCAGCAGAAGATCGAGTGGGTGCGGCTGCGTGAGCGTCACCCAGATGCCTACGAAGCCGCCAAGGCCTTGGAGAAAGACGCGTTGGAACACGGCTCGCCCTTCACTTGGTCAAAAGGCGAGTCGCTGGTCGACATGGAGCATCCCGAACGCATCGCAGAAATCCAGGCCGAATACGGGATCCGCCGTGCGCGCATACTCAAAAGTATTCCTATCAATCCGTTGCGGCCTGCGAAGGCGTGCCCGGACGACATCGACGACATATATGGAGTCGACGAGGGCAACGGCTCCTGCGCCGTCTGTCACAAGTAAAACCGCAGACTTCGCTCGCGATAGAGGGAAAACAGCAAGTGTTCAGAATCACCGCCCGCACTGTCTTAGAGCTTGGCTCCGAACTCATTAGCTCGGACATCATTGCCTTCTATGAGTTGATCAAGAACGGATTTGACGCGGGCACGAAGTCGGGCGTCGAAATCCACTTCAATATTGTTCTGCGTCGTAATCACTATCTTTCGGCGCGCGAGCGCGCCCTTAAGTCACAGGGGTTTAGTCGAGACGTTGTCGAAGAAACGTTAGAACAACTCAATCCAGAAGCTGCAGAACGCCTCCTTGAGTCGGCTCGAAGCAAGCTCAGATCGGCAACGACCAGCGACCAATTCCTTGCCATGTTGGATGACGTATACGGCCTGAGCGACATCACGATCTCGGACACCGGTAGTGGCATGTCGGTAAGCGGTCTGACGGACAACTTTCTTGTGATCGGAACGGCGTCGCGCAAGCGAGACGTTGAGAGCGCGCTAAAGAGAGGCGACACCAAATCACCATACTTGGGCGAGAAAGGTATCGGCCGGCTTTCAGCAATGCGGCTGGGAGAAAAGCTGAGTGTCGAAACGGCGACAGTTTCAGACGAATCGCTCAACGTACTCTCGATCGACTGGTCTGAATTCTCATCGATCGATGCAATGCTGAGCGACATTGATGTCAGACCGAGTGTCGGCGGTCCTAAACCGAACCCTGCTTGGTCCGGCACGCACATTCGGGTAGGCGCGCTGGCCGAAGACTGGACCAAAGCGCGCGTAAAGAAGATGGCGGAGTACGACTTCGCGCGCCTCACCGATCCATTCAACGATCCGAAACGGCGGCCGCGCGTTGCGCTCTTTTGGAACGGCGAACGACTGGACATCCCCTGGATGGAAAAGGCGCTCCTCAACGCATCGCACGCTTCAATTAAGGGGGGATATGCGATCGAAGACGGCGCTCCCGTGTTGCGGTGCGACTTGGTTGCAAGCAATCTCGGCTTCGAGCATCCAAAGGAGGCGGAAAGCTCGGTTGTTCGCTCGATCGACCTTCAATCGCTGCTCGTCGGTAACGAACGCGAATTGCCTGCCAGCGCCATGACCACCATCGGGCCATTCAAGTTCGAGATGTATTGGTTCAACCGACGCCTATTGAGCCGGATAGAGGGCATCGGCGAGCTGAAGGCAGTTCGAAACCTGCAGGAACGCTGGTCAGGAATTTTGCTATTCCGCGATGGCTTCCGCGTGTTTCCGTACGGTGATGACGATGACGATTGGCTCGGACTCGACAGGAAGGCACTTCGGCGTTCTGGATACACCCTTAACAAGACCCAATTCATCGGCCGAGTTGAAATCTCGCGCGGCGCAAATCCGCAGCTGGTTGACCAAACAAACCGCGAAGGACTACGAGAGACCTCTGAGCAGCAGGTGTTGATCGAGCTTCTTCAGTACGCGATTCAAGATCAGCTCTTTCGCTTCATGAAGTATGTCGAGGGTCAATACAAGGGTCAAAAGCTTGATCTAACAGAAGCAAAGTTGGAAGTTGAGGATCTCAACAAGAGGGCGCGTAGTGCAATTGCGACGTTGCGAAAGCTGGCGCCGCAAGCGAAGGCGGAGGTTGAAACCCTTCAGCAGGCATTGTTGGAGTTTTCGGAGTTCGCGGACAAGGCTCGACAACGTATCGAAGAGGTGGAGAGGCAAAGCAAGCAGATGGTCGAAATGGCGGGTGTTGGGTTGATGGTGGAAATCGTCGCACACGAGCTGGCTCGCGCATCTGAAAACGCTCTGCAAAACATTGAGGCTCTCAGGTCCAAGGCGACCCCGCCCGACATTCAAGCAAAGCTCGCCTCGCTTCGCGATCAGATGCTCAGTCTGAGCAAGCGCATTCGCGTCCTCGACCCACTGAGCGTATCTGGCAGGCAGACCAGCGAAACCTTCGACCTGCATCAGTTGATTCGTGAGACGCTCGCCGCCCACGAAGCGCAGTTCGCTAGGCACCGAATATCCGTATCGCTGCCAACGGACCCCAAGCCGGTGAAGATACGGGCCGTGAAGGGGATGATCGTTCAGATTCTGGAGAATTTGATATCCAACTCCAAGTACTGGATGGAAATGAGGGCATTCCGGGAGCCTGGCTACAAGCCCAAAATTACCATCGAAGTGCTAGATCACCCGCCAACGATCCTATATGCCGACAACGGGCCTGGAATCGCGCCTGAAAACAGAGAGCGGATCTTTAGGTCATTCTTTTCTCTCAAGGAGAAGCCCAAACGACGGGGACTGGGTCTGTTTATCGGTCGCGAATGCGCCGAGTATCTCGGTGGCACCTTGACTCTGGACGAGACACCTTCGCGCGATACAGGAAGGCTCAGTCGCTTCATTCTAGAACTGCCTGGGAGCGCGGCAGCGAAATGAAAGAACTTAAAGACCTACTTGAAGCAACAGGTGTGAAACGGGCTCTCGTGGTGGACGACGCATTCGACACCATTCCCTTGGCCTCCGACATGGCTGTCGATGTAGAGGCCTGGACCAGGTTCTTCGCAGACATCAGCGAAGGCGACCAAGATGTCCTCCAAGAGGCCTATTCCGCTTACGGCGATACCTCCGCAGACGAACTGAAGGAACGGGACGCTTTTGTCAAGGCGGTCTGGACAGCTCGCCCGCGCCTTAGTAAGGACCCGGTCGATGCCCTCTTCGCGCGCTTCGATGGTGATCGGAAAATGGACCTCTCGTTTGCGTCTGCGCTTCTGACGACGCTCAAGGAACTAGGCCTTGAATGCGAAGGTTGCGGAAGAGAGTTCCAAGACAAGGCAGCAGAGGTTCAGCTCATTTTCGTCGACCTGTTCCTGAATACAGCCCAACGCGACGAGGACATGGACTTGTCCATCGACGGAGTGCGCCAAGTCATTGAGCAACGCCGGCATGACCATCCACTTGTGGTGCTGATGTCCCGCAGTAGCAGACTTCCCGAGCAGCGCGTTCACTTTCAGGAGAGAACAAAACTCTTCGAGACTAACTTCAGAATTATCAAGAAGTCCGAACTGGAGAAGTCCGACGCTGTCGCCCGCCTTCTGATTCGGCTCGGGACGCACTTTGAGGATTCAAAGAAGCTGCTTGCATTTGTTAACGCGTGGGAGGATGGCCTCATTAGGGCGAAGGACAGCATGATGGTGCTGATCCGGAAAATCGGATTGGCCGAGATCGCTCGAATACATCAGTTGTTGCTATCAACGGAGGGGGAACCACCTGGAAGTTACCTTGTGGACATCTTCGACAAGGTTTTACAACACGAAATCGAAGGTCTCGAACCGATTATCGGCGCCGCCAAGGTCATGAACACCTTGGCAATGGCGGGGTATCCGCCCCCTTTCGTGCCGGGCGAAAAAGATCTGCAGGACTTCGTCCAGAGATGCCTGTTTCAAAATCGAGCTCGTCTGTCTTTGTCGGCTTCTGTCGACTCAAAGATCGCATTCGGAGACGTGCTTCGACGAAAGAAGGTTGAAGGCGCAAAGGTTGAAAACGGCGGAGAGGCGCAGCTCGCGCATCACGACCCTCTCAGCGACGTGGTCCATGACATGGTTGCGGCCGTGTTGACCCCAGCCTGTGATCTGCAGAGAAAGGGTGCAAAGCGTGTTCTCCTCTTGGTGGGGGCGCTCAAGCCGCTCACCGCCGCAGACTGGTCCTACAAAGATGAGGGAGCAAAAACACCTGTCATTGAGATGGGCGATGGCTCGCGCTTTTGGATCAAATGGGATCTAAAGCATATCGAAACCCTCGCCCACAGCCAGCTCGAATCACTGCTGTCGGCGGCAGGAACCTTTGAAGTTGCCGCAAGACTCAGAGAATCCCACGCCTTGGAGCTTCAGCAAAAGTTGCTTTCAAACCTCGGGCGGATCGGCCTCGTCGCGCCCATGCCTGCAACGTTCAACATGAGGATTGAAGCCTTTGTTCCTAACCTCGACGGCGTTTTGACACGAGCCGACATCTCGACGTTGGACGATGGCGGCGTATGTTTTATCGGCCGCGATCCAGATGGGAAGAAGGCCGAGGAGCGCCTGATCCTGACGGAGAACGCTTGTGAGGCAGTTTGGACATATGTGAGCAGCGTTGATCCCGCGACCATCCACGAGAAGACTCGCCCTCTCGTGCACGAGCTGAAGTTCTCTGCAGATGTGCTGCAGGCACTCGAACAGGGCTTGAGTCTTCCAACAACTGCGGATTCCTTCAGGGAGATAAAGGCGCCGTCCGGAAAAGTGATAGGCCTTGTCAAGCGCTCAAAAATCCAAGCCGGTGTTGACAAGCTGGAGCGGGGACAAATTCCGAAGGCAGCAGTGGTCTTATCGATCTACACGCCAAAGGATCCCGAACCGAAGGATACTGAGGAGCACGCTGGCGAACCAATAGGGGCGGTCGCTGCGGACATCGTCGTCGCAGCGACGGGTCTTGTGGACGCAAGCTCAGATCCAGCGGCTCCAGCGCATGCCGCTGAGGTCAAGCCTGAGGAGCCTCCCCCCCCCTGACGGCCCATAGTGCACCGTGCGGCCTACATCAGAACTGAGTGGGCTTCAGTGATCGGAAGCGCGACCCTCTCGTCGTTTGAGTGAGGCTACAGGCCATCGGCGCGAATGGCGGCCACCGCAGCCTCGATGTCTTGATCCGATAGGAATGGTGCTTGGGCGAAGACCAGACCTTGCTCGCCGTTGAGCTTGGCAGCCAGGTGCCCACGTCCCAGCAGCAGCTCGGCGCCCGGCCGATCGAGCGCGATCTTGGAGGTCGCCTCGCTCGACACCTTCAAGATCAGGCGGTTGCCCAGGTTTTCGCGAAGCTGCATCGGCATCACATCCTTGTCTGGTCGCTGCGCAGCGAAGATCAAGTGGATGCCGGCCGCCCGAGCCTTCACCCCCAGCCGCTGCACTGCCGCGCTCACCGCGCTCTTGTAGGTGTCGTCGAGCATCCAATCTGCGAACTCGTCATGGACCAGGAACACCATGGGTAGACGCTCCGCAGTCGAGACCTTGGAGTTGTAGGTCGGCAAGTCGCGCGCGCGGGCCTTGGCGAATGCGCGGTAGCGGTCCTCCATCTCCTGCACCAGAGCTTCGAGCACCTCGCCGGCCTTTTCCTTGGTGGTGACGATCTCTTCGCGCATGTGTGGCAAGTCCGCCAAGGGGGCGTAGTCGACGCCCATTTTGGGGTCGATCAAGATGATCTGAGCCAGATCCTTAGGATTGGTCGCAGCGATATCAAGAAGCAAGGCCTGGATCAGCACCGACTTGCCGCTGCCTGTTGCTCCAGCCACCAGGGAATGCGGCTCATGGGACGAAAGGCCGCCGAATTCGGAACCCAAGTTCAGATAGAGCAATGCTCCATTGATCTCTTGGAGACCCAGCAAAAAGGATGTGTTGATACCTGCGACATTTCTGTTCAGCTCGCGGCGCGACCACAACTCCCAAAGCGACACAGCCTGCCTCTTCGTCCCTGCTATCGTCACCACGATCTCGCCCGGTTTAGGCTGGACCGTTACCAAATTGATCGCGTGCGTGGTCAGCAGTTGCGTCCTCTTGTTCTCGATGTCCTCCACGCGCAGACGATCGGATCCAGCGAGCTTGACCAAGCAGCCGTTCGGAGTCAGTCTCGTACCGAGGATCGACGCCTGCAGCCCGTAGCTGTTGAGTGCGGCCTTGAGCTTCTTCGTGACATCCTGGGCCCACGCATCGCGCTCGACATCCGCCTGAGCTCCGCCAGCGAACTTGCTCAACACAAGCTCCGCAAGGGCCTTGCCAAGCTGAGTCGGAGGGCTGGCGTTTGGCGATGAAACCTGAGTTGAGGCTTGGGCCGGAGCTGTTGGCTCGTGCACTGGCTCGCTCGTTGGAATCGATACTCCAATATCGTTTCCGATCTCGACTTCGGACTCTTGTATCGACGCATCGCCGCTGGCAAGTTGCCCCATCGCCGCAAGCCATGGAACTCGCGGGGCAGGCCTTTTGAAGCCGTGAGATTCCCATGGTTTGTGCGCTCCCAGACCCGCTCTCGCCTCGCCAGCTCCCGAGCCCCTCGCGTAGGCTTCGGCGAGCTTGCGCAAGTCCGGACGGTCGAAGACCTCTTGCCAGGCTTTGACGCCGTCAGACTCTTCGAGCAGCTCCTGCTCGGATGCGGATGACGAACCAGCGTCTGAGGTGTGGATGTAAACCTGCGAATAGCCTCGCAAGGAAATCTCGACATCGCCTTCGCGCAGCTTCGATCGAGCCCGCTCCATAAGCCCAGTCATACCGGGCGGAATATCTGCATCGATCAACATGTCGGCCAGGCGCGCAAGCCAAACGTCACGATCAAGCCGACCTGGATCGCCAAAGAGGGCCTCGCGGAACATGCCCAACGTGGCCAAGAGCTGATCTTTCGAATCGCGCCGGGCCTTGGCCAAGCCATCGAAGGAAACATACTTCGACTCGACGATCGAAATGACCACGCGCACGCCCTCTTCACGCTCTTCGACATTCATCGCCAAGATGTCCGCGATCCTGCTTTCCGGCTGGGAGAGCCAGCTCGCGTAGTCGTCCAGCAGGAAATAGGCCGTCAAGACATGGCCCCCGCCGGCAGCGGCCTTGAACTCTTCGGCCAGCAAACAGCGGCTGAGGACCAGTCCAATCATTTCGCCGGCCGACACGCCACGCTTGGCCGCCCGCAGCACGATGTCGCCCGACACCGAGAGCGCATCCCGTTTGGCCTTCTCGGCGGCTTCCCGGATCTCATCGGCGGAAAGCTGGAGGTTCAACTCGTCGAGGCGCCTGCGAACCAAAACGCCTAGAAGGTGAAGCTCGGAAGTAGAACTTACGATCATATTGCGACCGTTGGTCGAACCTCTGCGATAGCGCACCACTGTAATGTTGTTGTACTGTAGCTGCCTCTTGTCCAAGAGCTCGTCGTAGGTGGCGACCCATTCGGCCAAATCGTGCGCGTCTTTGATCATCCCGGCCAGAGCCGGATTCTGCAAAGAGATCCTGCGAGCAGGAAGGAATCGCTGTTCAGGCGTCGCATCCGTTTGCCGGCACACCGCACCGACTGCGGACACATAGGCCCAGCCCGAAGCTGTCTGCCAAGGGCAAGCCAGGAAAGTCGTCGACTTGAGCTCGTTCTCGCCCGACACGCTCCGATATGACCAGCGCGAAGGGGCGTGCTCCAAATTGGGCCGGTCGTTGGTCCATTGGACCGGCAGCCACTCTGACTGGGCAGCCCGCGCAACCACGTCGTGCAAGAAGGCCACATCGAAGGCCTTGAAGCCTTGGGCGCTCTCGCCGAGACTCGACGAAATCGGCGTCACCGAAATACGAAGCTTCGAGATGAAGTTGTCGCTGGTCTCGCTGACCACTGGAATGTCCGGATCGTCCCCAGCTTTGTTGACCAATTCGCCATAGACGCGGCGCAGCTTCGCAGGGTCCGAGTGGCGCACCGACACGCTGCATTGGAATTTGCCGTCCTCCTGGATCGATGAGAGCTCGCGCACCGTCGCCAGAGGCAGATCTGCCGCGTCGGCGTTGTAGAGCACCACGCTGAGGTTACTCGCCTCATGGGGCTGCAGCCCAATGTAGCGCTCCAAGAGTTCGCGTACCTGCTTGGCCGCCGACGCCGGGTCGACATCGGTCATCGCCTGATTGGCGCCGCGAGTCGGCGACTCCAACAGGCTGTAGCCGTTGACCGTGCTGCTCTCTGAAACCAAGGTCGGTGCGCCGCCGCGATTGAGTACTGCGATCTCGGGATAGAAGGGATGAGCGATCTCGTCGGAGAGCTCGCGCATGAAAATCTCGCGATCCCCATAGAGGACGCTGCCGCTGGATAGCAAATGTGTCGCGAAGCCGGCCACGCGGCGCGACTTGACTGCCAAAGCCTTCATCCGTTCCGGATGCCATGGCGGAACGATCATGGCAGGGTTGTCTCCCGCGACTCGGACGGTTCCGATCGAGAGGACTTCCGAGACAAGCCGCGAGCGGCAGACATCGCCGCGCGCATGGGCCATGAGGGTCGACAACAAGACCCCGAAAGAATCCGCCTGCCGCATCACAGCCTCGCCATGCAGGCCCGTCGAAACGAAGTCTTCCACGGCCTTGATGTAGTCCGCTTCGAACTTGTCCCATGAGGCGCGAATCTCATCGCGCTGTAGTGCCGTAAGTCGGCCCTCTTCCGCGAGATCTTTTATCCGCCCCTTGATCTCATGGCGCAGGCTGCGAAGCTTGTTCGCTGCCGGAACCAGCGAGCCGGCGTCGGTCGAATAGGTAGCCTCCAAGGTGCCGGTGTCATGCAGCGAGACGTTTTGGACTCCACCCTTCTTGCTCACCAGCCGACGTGGGACTTCAGTCGCTCCGACCGCGCCCTTCTCAATGAGCCGCTTCATGTCGGCGACCATCGAAAGTCCAATAGCTGCCGGCTTATAGCTCCACAATAATTGGGTTTTCGCGAGCACAGTTTCCTTGCCATTGGATACCTGCACGAGAGCCACATCGAACTTGATCTGCAAGGCCAGGCGAGAGAGAGATGAACTGGGCTTGACCTTGGTCTTCTTGTCGCTTCGGAGTTCCTTCTCCTTGGCGAAGAAGGCCTCGTATTCAAAGAGCGGATCTGGCAAGTTCGCGTTGCCGAGACGCTCCACCTTCCACTCGGCCTTCGACCCCATGAGCTCCTTCAATCCCCGATACATCGCGGAGAAGTAGCTGCCTGCGTCGTAATTGAAACGCTCGCGCCACTCCTTGCGTCCTTTGGCGACAGAGAAGCGCAGGAACCGATCGCCCTGGGAATCGCGCAGGCCTGCATGCAAGCTGTTGACCACCCGGGCAAAGCCGTCGAAAAAGTCGTTGCAATCGATCGGTTTGCCATAGAGGGCCTTCTCCCAGCGGGAGCAAAGCTTGGGGTCCTGTTCCAAGAGCCTTCGCTGCTTGACGAAGAACTCCTCATCGTCCTCGTTGAAATCGGATCGTCGCTCGCGGCCCTTCAAGTCTTCCAAAAGCTTGCGGCCCTCTGCATCGAGGGCATTGTCTTGGTCGCAGTCGTGATCAAAGAACCGAATCGTCGATTCGGCCAAACCGAGTTGTTTCTCCTTAGGTTTGTCGAAGGCTAGGTAGACACCATCGCCTTCCCATTCGAATTGGGCCAAAGCTTCGGAGGCTTCGGCATCCCCGGCAGGAGCAGCAGCGAACGCTTCGAGGGCCAGGCGCGCCGCATCGTCGATTTCGGCGGCGTTGGCTTGGATGCGCTCCGCAAGCTCGTCCGGGTCCAAAGGCTGGCCGTTTTGCCGAAGCTTTTTGAGCAGCGGGGCCCGCTGCGCGAACAGCTTGGTGAATGCCTTCTGCCATGGTTTGCGCGAAGCCGCATAAGTCTTGGCATTGGAGAAAAAGGAACTATCCCTCGGCAGCCCGGCGCTTGGCAACGCAAAGCCCACCGCATCACGAATGGGCAGGCCACGGGTTGAGATTGCCTCGACGATCGCTGAGCAAAACTCGCCGAGCTGCACCAGCGACAACTCGGATGATGTGAGCAACCCCCAAAGCGCCGCATTGAAGACCGCCCTGTCGTCAGGTACGGGCGAGATGCCACCGGCATAGAGCGAAGCATCGATCCATGGCTCGGCCTCGGCGCGCATTTCCTTTGCGCCAATGGCCATCACATGCCCCAAGGTGTCCGCGAGATTGTGCTCGTTGCCGTTGGCCGTCAGGATCGCAGCCTTAGCCGTTGAGGCGTTGTTGCGGACATAGCCAGCGTTGTGCTGGATGAGGATTTCCGGGGCAAGGCCTTGCCCCCCCACAAGAGCCTCGGGGATCATTAAATCCACTTGGGTGGCCAAATCTGAATTGGCGAGGATTGCCCGCGCGACCGCTGCGATTTGACTGCCGGAGAGCTTGTCGAGACGGAACAGAGCCGCCGAATCGCCAGGCTGGCCAGGGTTGAAAATGCGCTTGGCCAGAATGTCCGCGCCGACGCGCCCGATGATGCGGTCGGTCAGCATGCGGCCTCTCCTTTGAACGCGAACGGATTTTCAACAAACGAGCAGGAGTCAGAGAGCCTGCGCACAAGGCCTAGGCCAACGAGTCGGGTTTCGAGGTTGTTCCGGTTTTCGCTGAGCTCCTCTTGGTCCACGAGCTTGGCATCCAACAGGCGCGATCCTTCCGCGTCGCCCAGGATCAGCCCATATCGCCGCTTGGCCTCGGTGAGGAACTCATCGAATTGCATCCTGTCGTCGACGATCGAAACCACGATCGACTTGAGCAGCCGATCATTGGGCGCGTAGCGAGTTCGCCGCGAGAGCCTACGGGAGCTGAGACCGATCGCACGCGACCAGGCCGCATGGATCTTGCCGACATGCTGCTCGTGCCGGGCCAAAGCGTTCTCGACCAAATCCATGACCAAAGCGTCAGGGCTCTTGCCGGTGTAGTCATCGTCGCCTCCGCCATCAGCTGGCGGCCATTGGAAGCGCTCGCGCATAAGCTTGACTTGCTCGGCCTCTGGGAACTCTGCCGAGGCGGCGGCGACCCACCCAGCATCGAGTCGAATCGACTCGACATGAGCCCGGACAGCCTTGGCCGGCAAGCCTTGGTTGAACTGGTAGCTATCACCTGAAAGGGCTCGAACCTTGGTCCGTTCCTTTGAGACGATCTCGCAGACGATCTCGACTGGATCGTCATCGCCTGCGACCTTCTTCGCGCGCTCTAGGAAGTAGAGGAGCATGTTGATGCCAGATATGGCGATCAAGTGCTCCAAGGCATCGTAGATCGGCATGTCCCTGGCTAGGATCGACAGCCAGTCCTCGCAAGTCTGATCGAAGCGAGGGTTGGTCGCCTCCGGCAGGTAACCGGCCAGGCGAGGGTCGTCCGCATGCTGCGGATCCCCTTGAAGAGCCCTTGCAAGGCGATTCATCGGAGCTTCGCGATTGAAAAGCCGCTTGGCCAAGATGGCGCCGAGCTCTCCGCCCCTCTTGGAGCGAGCAAGCATGAGATAGAGCAGCTCTCCCGTGCGCGCGAAGAAGCGCCGGTCGTTGCTCATCTTGCCCCTGGAGTCGATCTCCAAATCCTCGTAAAGGGCATCGGGGCCGAAAGGGAAAACGAACTTGGAGCTCCAGCGCTTGTTGCTGCGGGACTCGAAGGATGAAGAGCGCAGGAGCTCGATGGCCTTCGCGAAGTCGTCGAAACTCGCAAACGAACTTCGGAGATAGGCCATGTCGGCATCGCCGTTCCCTGTCGCGCCCTGGGCGAAGCGATCGAACCATTGCCGCCACTTCTCCTCATCGGATGCGGCGCCATCGGCGATCGATTCGACATACGGGTTGTTGAACAGCAGGCCACGCAAGCGGATTTGCCGCTGCGGCTTGAACTTGGCCGTACCGCCGTCCTCGTCGCGCAGCTTCAGCGGGCGATCGAGGTTGGAGCCGAGAACGCCCAAGAATTCAAGGACCGCCAAATGAGGGAGCTGCTCGTCGTAGAGGCGATGTCCCCAAATGTTTTCATCGACGCAGAAGTCGACACTCTTGATCTCGGGACGCTTGATGATCACGCTCATTACGGGGCCCTCACAGTCACCGGACGAGAGAACCCTCTGCCTCCGGGCTCGATGTCAATGAAATTGAGGGTGAGCGCAGCGGCCTCGCCACCGACTTCGTCATCATCGCCAGCCATGGCCGCGCTGCGGACGACCTCAGCCTTGCGCAGAAGCTTCGCCTTGAAGGCCAGCAAGTCTTCGAGGCACTCATTGGAAAAGCTCGCAGGCAGAGCCCCTTCAGCGACACGAGCTAGGAACTCATGCCGGATGGGCGTGAGGTCGAACGAGACAGAGTTGCCCTGTCCAGCCGCCAGTGAGACATCAAGCTGCGGACAGCCTGTCTCTTCAACAAGCCTGATCGCCATACCCACCCCTGCTTGCCTGCGAGATGGCGTCTCATGGTCGCAAAGGACGCTCACGCGGCTTTGAGTGAAGCCCCCGGAGCTGGCGATGAAGATGCGATCGACGTTTTCGAGAAGCAGGCCCGTGAGCACCCGATTGAGCCCTTTGGCAATGCGCCCGCGTACCGTCTCGCTGATTGGTCTTTTCGCCTTGAGGGCCTCGATCGTTTCAAGGTATTCGCCAGCAAAACGGAAAGCAGTCATCGACCAATGCGGATAACCCGGCTCGCCATCCGGCAGCGTAAAGAAGAGCCTGCGGCGCTGGTCTTCGAGCATTTCAAGGAACTCGGCTGAGCCCCCCTCCACGCGCGCGCCTTCATACCCCTCCAAGTAGGCATCCTGAGCCGCGCGAAAGGCCGCTCCAGCTCCGTAGATTCCGTCGCTTGCAACCAGACGAGCGAAGTCTGCCTGCAGCCGCGAATCGTCCTTGCCATAGACCAATAACCCATCGGCCGCGTTGGACGACTCCTCGCCCACGCCGAAGCTTGACATCGCTTTGAAAACAGGACGATCCGACGCCCTGCGCTTGGGCAAGTTCGCTCCGAAGGCGTTGGCATAGATGCTCGCCCTGCCAATGCCGCCACCCTCTTGGATCTTGGCGACATCGGCGCAAGTCATCAAATTCTCCTTGGCCAGCTTCGCCTCGGAACAGCCCAGGACCATGTTCGAGCACAGAGCCAGCAAGTCGCGCACAGGCAAATGCAGGCCATTGAGCCTGGCGATATCAATCAGGTCGCCAAGGCGGCGCGAGAGCTGACCGCCATCGGCTTGGCCCAGCAGACGACGGCGGTTCTCGTCTATGGGACAGACCTTCCCATCGGCTTGCAATGCGCACCGCACGCAGTTGTCCCATTCGGGGTGCCCCGCGACTGCCTTTGCCACCTCTTCAAATGTCTTGCGGCTGGTTGTGCGGCTGAGATCGAACACGGCCAGTCGATCGGGGGCCGGGCCGGCCTGTAGGAATCGCTCTTGGAGTGGCTTGCGAAGCGGATGGACGCGGCCTTGGCGCTTGCCGAGATCGCGAAGGCGATCCAATAGCTGCCCATGATTGGCAGCCAAAATCACGATTTCCGAATCATCGGCTCCCAATACAGACTTTTCGAGCCGCTGCAGCGGTAAGTCGCTCTCCTCGCCATTGAACTCAGAGAGATCCTTGATGAAAACGGCCAAGCGGCCATCGTCGAGCCTGTGCTCTTTGATGTTCCCCTTGGCAGCCCACACTTTCTGATCTCCGCCGATTCGGGTCCACAGGGCCCGGCAGTGGTAAGTCTTGCCATCGCCGGCTGTACCGGCGATCAGCAATGAGCCTGGCGTCTTTGATTCGATGTGGCTGAGCATCGCATCGAGAAGCGGCGTCGACAGACTGATCGGCTGCACCCTCGCACGCCCCAGAGCACTCGACACATACTCGTCGAACATGGTCAAGTTGTTCGGCGTAGGGCCATAGCTCCGCAGAAATCGCACCCACGCGCTCGCGGGCAGCGCTCCGCCGTCTCCTCCACCTTGCGGCTGATCATTGTTCACTCAATCCTCCCTTTACGCGCTTCACCTCAAAGCGACTCACCCTGTGACGTCGCAAGAGCTCAACGCGAGCAAACCATAACTTGTAAGGGCTCAGTGCAGCTTTTGAGCCCCGCTCGTTGGAGAAATGGCTCAAAGTCGAGCGCCATTCATCTATATCAAAATTGATTGTAAGAGGCTGCAACAATCTATGATCCGTCATCCTGGCAGAAATGACCTGAGCGAAAGACCGGCCGAGATCAATGTCGAATATCCGGTCCAACCAATGGTGCTGGCCGCTGCGGTTCTTTTACTGCCTCATGCGAGCCCTTCTTCAGATTCCACGACGAAGTCGCCTCCTGCACAAAACTCGCAATCGAAGCGGCGAGCTTGACATCCCGTATATCGGATGACGCCGCTAAGGCCCGCCCGACATGTAGCCAGCCTCTCAGGGCTTCCGTCCTGCTATCGCGCGCCATGTCCCCGGAACTGGTTCCAGGTCGGACCTTTCTCAACCGCCCCTCCTCCTGGGCCTTCAGCCGCCAGAGGTCCGGGTGGCTCGTGTTTCGGCCGCGGGTGGCCTGTCGGGTGGCTTCGGCTTCGACCCCATAACCACGCAGATTCTCGGCAAAGGTCTCGCGCCATCGCTGCAGGTCGGCCTTGCGCGGGTTGAGTCGCCTTCCACTCATTGACTCTGCCCGCACGCTGATATGCACATGCGGGTTGGACTGGTGGTCGTGCAACACCATCACATATTTGTGGTCCGCCAGTTCGATCTGCGCGAACTCGCGCGCGGCACGCTGGACGATCAGCGGATCGGTACCCCGGGGCATGGACAGCATGATGTTGAAGGCCTCGCGACGGTAGCCTTCATCCCCGATCAGACTTCCTCCATAGCGCCAGTCTTCGCCCAGCTCGTGCACAGCCGATTTGCCGCACACCGTGTCGCCTTGTTCGGTCTCGATGTCGAGCCGGCCGTTCTTGCTGATGTAGCGGAAATGGGCGGCAATGGCCAGCATTCCCCGCCCTCCCCCGGTGACCTTGACCATGACCTGGGGTGCCCGCTTCACTACGGTCGCTTCAATGCGTTTGCGAATGGCGTCCGCGCGCTGCCGCATACCTCCATCCCCCAGCCTGGGCTGCGGCTTGACCTTGACCACCCGGTTTCCCGGGTAGAACAGTCGGTCACCCCATTGGATGAGCACCCCATCGATGTTGGGCGCTTGGCTCATGACGTTCTCCTTGGGTTCACCGGTTGGTGCTGTGTGTGGTTGCTGCAGATGACCCACGCGGGCGCAAATCGGACATCAAGGCCGCCGCCTGGGTGAGATGACGATGGATGTCTCCGTCCAGCGTGTCGAGCATGTCGCGGTAGACCAGCGCCTTTTGCACGTTGCTCTGGGTCAGCAGGCGAGTGAGGGCGTGGATGTTCCGGCTGAGGCTGGAGAGCTGCGCGTTGGACGTGGTGAGCGCAGAGAGCATCTCGGTGCGGTTTGCGCCCGTTGTCAACGCTGGGATGCCCGCGATGAGCCCTGCCAGGTAGGCGCCGCGCGATAGCCCCGCTGCGCGTGACCCAGCAGCCAACTGCTCGGCCTCGTTCGTTGTCAATCTGATTGACAGCTTGACCTGGGACTGGCGCGACGCGCCGACACCCTCGGAACATGTGATCGGTTGAGGAAGCGATTCAGCCTGCCCAAGTTCGCGGGCCACAGCCCGGCGAACCAGCACCGACACGCTCTCATGCCGAGACTGAGCATGTGCCACCAACGCGGTCTTCAGACCGCGCATATCGACCGTGACGAAGTCAGGGTTGTGGGTGTTCATGGGCCAACCGAAAGGTGCAAACGTGAGCGAAGCGAGTCGTTTGTGAAACCGGCGGCGTGCCGCCTATCCTGCAATCAACCATGCACCTATGCTCTCCGAGAACCGACTGGTTCGAAGCGCTGGATTCGGTCGAAAATCCAGCCAGACGCATGCGGTACCGATGGCGACAAGGTTGTCAATCAGATTGACAACCGGCCAGGCCGAGGTCGCATGCAGACACCTTTGAACCATATGGGAGGGAACGCTTTGAACGACACGACACAGTCCCGCGGACTGGAAAGAACACCTGAGCGAGATGAGGTGCTGCGCAGAATCGGTCGCAACGTGGTGAATTTCCAGATGGTTGAGGCCATGCTCAAGCACCTGAACGCCACTGCTTCGGTGCACGGGCCGGCAAGCCAGTTGGCAGAGCGCTTGGAAGCGCAAAGAACTGCAGTGCACCGGAGGACCATGGGCGAACTGGCAGGCAGGATGGTGACCCATGTCCTGCAAGCACCACCAGAACACCAAACGCCGGACGAGATCTCGGAGCCCTGGGTTGGCTTTCACTTCTCTGTGGAAACCGACGCACAGTTCATTGACCAGCACGACCAGGAGATGCGCGCCTTGGTGGACGCGCGCAACGATCTGATTCACCACTTCCTGCCGCGCTGGAATTCGGCCGTGGACGGCGATGCGGAAGCTGCCCTGGCTTACCTGGATGCCCAGCGTGACGAAACCTTACGTATGCTGGACAGACTCAAGGGCTGGGTGACCACGATGGATGAAGGGCGGAAACAGCTGGCGGCCTTCCTTGCATCGCCTGAGGGTGAACGGCAGATGGAACTGGGATTCCTGCAGGGCAGTCACCTGGTGGCGATGCTTGGTGAAATCGCCCTGAAGACGGCACGACCTGATGGGTGGGCGTACCTCACCACGGCACTGAACTTGATCCGGAGCAAGGCACCCGATGAGCTGGAAGATCTGCAGAAGCGCTACGGCCACCAGAACCTCAAAGGCATTCTGCTGGCCGCCGAGTATTTCGATGTGATGGATGAGGCGCTGCCCAACGGGGGCAGTCGCACGGTGTACCGGATCAATGATCGGTACACGCTGCAAATTGGGCAAGGCGATGCGCCCGACCAGATGTCGGCAGCCAAAGCCCTCCCGGTTGTCAATCAGATTGAAAACTCGTGTCCCGCGTCAGGCCGATAAGGATCAGTCGACTCGTGTCAACGGCCTCCGGTTGGCCGCCCTTAACGGGGATCACGAAGAGCTGCCTTGCCTTGGGCGGGGCCTGCAGCGTGTTCACCACGACCTCGGCTCCATCCAGAAGAGCAATCAGTTTTGGTGGCTGTTGACGGGACTTACGCGACGCTGTTCCAGCTTCTCCTCTCCTTAGATCAGCTTCCATGGATTCGAGCATTGCTGATGTACCACGCCGCACACTGCCTGAACCCTCAGCAAGTTCGGCCCGGAGAGCCATCACAACATCCCGGGTGATGGGACTGCGATCCGAAGTCCAAGCCTCAACGTATTGCGGATGCTCACCGGCCAGCTTACGCAGCTCATGGAGTTCGTTCAGACCGCGGCAGCGCCCTTCCCGGTACGCGGCCATGAGCCAGTCCGGTGGATCGATCAACGCCGTCGCCAGCGTCACGTACTGCCGGCTCTTGCCGATGGCCCGCGCGATGTCGGCCTGCGTCTGCCCCTGGTTCAGTGCCCGTTGCACGAACAGCGCAATCTCCAGCGGGCTCAGGCCCTTGCGCTGCTCGTTCTCGATGAACTGGTCCACGCTGTTGGCGGTCTGGTCCACAAAGGCAGGGATCTCGAACAGTCCGACCCGCTTGCAGGCCCTCAGGCGTCGGGCTCCGAAGTTGAGCATCCAGCGCCCGGGCAGGGTGGGGTGCGTGCGCACCGAGACTGGCTGGCGCACGCCGCGCTCCCGGATGGTCTCGGCCAGTTCGTCCAGACTCTGGTCGTCGAACTCCTGCCGGGGTTGCTCCGGGTCTTCATCGATGGCGTCCAGCGGGATCCGCAAGGGGGCGCCCCCCTCACCCCCGGTGGGCGGCAGGAGGTCCAGACTATCCAGCGACAGGGCCATGGTCCGCTCCGTTGATGGGGGTCGTTAGGGTTGACTGTGTCGGCACTTCCGCCAGCACGGCTTTGGTGATCACGGCCATAGCGACCTCGATCTCGCGCCAGGCGTCCCGCGCGGCCGTCTTCTTCATCTCCCAGAGCACCAAGCCTTCAGCCTGCGCTTCTGCCACGGCCGAGCGGCGCGGCACGGACGCGAACTGGCCTGGCTTGGGCCCGTAGGGGATCAGGATGGGGTGGAACTTCTGCACCAGCTGCAGGAAGTTGTCCCGCTGGAACGGTGTGGCCTCCACCATCACCGGCAACAGCCCGATCAGGTGCAGCCTCGGGTTGAGCATCGTCTTGATCTTCCGCACCCCGACTCGGGGGTGGTTGAGCAGGGCGTGCACGCCGTCCAGAGCTTCCTGGTTGAGCTGGATCGGCGAGAGCACGCAATCGGCCGAGACCAGCGCCGCGATCATGCGGATGTCGGGGTTGGGGTTGGTGTCGATGAGGCACACATCGAACCGGCCTTCCATGGCCTTCAGGAAGGCCCGCAGGTGGTTTGCAAAATCGTTGTGCAGGCTAGGCTGGCGCTCCAGCCCGGAAAGGTCCCGATCGGCGGCGACGAGGACGAAGTCTGCGGTCGGTATGACAGGGTGCGCCTGCGTAAGCAAGGCGCTGGCCGGGACCTCGGCCACGACCGCGCGCTGGGATTTGCGCAGCGGGTCGGAGAAGTTGCCCTGGTGGTCCAGGTCGATGGCCAGCACGCGGTGGCCGAGTTTGCGGAAGTAGTGGGCCAGCAAGGTGGCGACGGCGGATTTGCCGACGCCACCCTTCTGGTTGGCGAGCACAAGGGTCTTCATGGGGGAGTCCTCCGGCGCGACCGACAAGGGATCACCGAGGTGGAGGACCGTTTCCGGACGCCGCGCTCGATGCGCCAGCCGCCGGGATCGCGCGAGCCGGCGCCAGCCGGCGAGCGCGTTTCAGAAGTTCACGCGCACGCACCGTCCGATGATGGGCTCGGTATGTCGCGCTCGCGGCGCTGGATTTGGGGTTGAATCCAGCGCCGGGATCGCTCAGACCTTGTGGATCAAGCCTTGAGCTTGCGCATCTCTTCGGCCAGCACCCACAGCGCGCGGTTCAGGCTCACGCTGCGGTCGATGCTGGCCACCGGCCGGGTGTGCAGGCGCCGGCCCTTGGCACCGCGCCCGGGCTGACCACCGCGCAGGGCGTTCTCCTGCACCCGCTGAAACGTGGTCCACAGGCTGTTGCCGAAGTCTTCCGGACGGCGGGCTTCGATCAGCTGCTCGGCGGTCACCGGGGCCGGTGGTTCGCCCTCCCCCCGTTCGCCGTAGCGCAGCGCCAGGGCGGCGGTGGCAAAGGCCTGCTGTTCCTCCCGCTGCAGCGGCAGGGCCTTCATGCGGTCGGTGGAGGCATCCACCACCTCAAAGTCCTCCAGCACCCGGAACGCACCTTCGATCACCTCGTCCTGGATGTTGCCCTTGTGGGGAATGCGCATGTCGTTGGTGACGTCGCCGACCACCAGACCGTTGCAGCAGACAAAGCGGAACACGCCCGCGAGCATCTGGTAGCTGCTGGCGCCGTCGTGGCTGTTGATCAGGATGATCTCGTTGGCCTCGGGCCGGGTGTTCACCTGCCCGGCGTGGCGCATGCGGATCATGTGCTTGGTGAATTCGGTCTTGCCCTCGATGCGGCTCTTGCTCTGGGCCACCATGAAGGGCTCGAAACCTTCCTGGCGCAGACCTCGCAGCACGTCGATGGTGGGAATGTAGGTGTAACGCTCGGAACGGCTGCCGTGTTTGCCTTCGGCAAAGATGGACGGCGCGGCCCGGCGCATCTGGTCTTCGGCCAGCGGGGTCTCGCTGCGGATGACGAAAGTGTTCTGGCCAAAACGGGCGGCCAGACGGGGGGAATGGGCGGTAGAGATCATGGTGATGCTCCTGGTTCGGAAAAAGTGGAATGAGGGATACCGGGCGGAAGAACCGCCCGGTGTGTGAGTTCAGGCGTGTGCCGGTTGGCGTTCGCTGCGGGCCTTGCGGCTGCTGTTGGGTGCGCTGGGGGCGGCTGCGGGTGGATCACCTGCACCTTCGCGTGCCCGGCGGGCTTCGCCTTCGGCCTTGCTATCGAGGTAGTCGATTTCGTCGACGGTGAACGCCAGCCCGTAGACCTCGACCCCGTCGTTGTCCTGGTAGTTGTTGTTGCGCACCCGGCCGACGATGTTCACGTGCGAGCCCTTACCCAGGTACTCGGCCGCGTGTTCGGCCTGCTTGGCCCACAGCGTCCACTGGATCGCGGTGGCTTCTTCGGACCGATCGTCGCCACTGCCCCTGCGGCTGTTGCTGATGGCGGTCAGCACCGCCTTGGCGACCTTGCCTTCGCGCCCGTTGACGAATTCGAACTTGACGGCGGATGCCAGGTGCGCGTGGCGCTGAATGACTTGAACGTTGGCCATGGTGAAACTCCTTGCAAGAGCGACCAGCCGGAACCCGATCCGGGCTCCTCAAAACCGATCCTCTTGCTCGGACTCCCTCGCTCCCGCCCACGGGCGGGCGGGGGGTGGGCAAGGCCCCTTCCCTCGGGAAGGGGTGGGGGATGGGGAAACCTTGCAGCACGAAACAGTGAGCCCGTCACCTGGCCCACCGCTGAAAGATCCCCCCACAAGTCCCCCTCACCTGTGGATGGGGGCGCCGTGGGGGGATGACGGTGGGCCCAATGGCGCACGCGCTGCCCCGAGCCTCTTCGGGCGACCAGCGCAGCGCAGGCGGCCGGGTGAACTGAGCGGCGGCGGCTCTGCGAACGGCGTGACACCAAGCGCAGCGACTGGCGCGGCGTTCGAGCCGATGCGATCACTTCAGGGGTTCGCTGTTGCCGGTATTCCCAGCGGCCCGGCTTCGGGCATGGCGGGTGACCGGGGGGACGATCTGGCGAGCGGGACGGGACCACAGCGCAGCGGCGGTAACGGACCGAACGTCAGTTCTTCCAGCGGATTCATTCCCGCGCAGCGGGAATGAATCCAGACCGCTATCCCCGGGCACGGGTACGGGCCGCGGCTCTCTGTGCTGACGGTGTACACCGGCCGTGCTCCGCCCTCCCCTGCGCTCACGCGAAGCGCGCTGATCAGCGAAAAAATATTGGGGCCGAAGGCCCCAGGTGTTACACAAGCCCTTGCTCGGCCATCGAATTCACGGAGTCGCCCGCCACGATGAAGTGGTCGAGCACCCGCACATCGACCAGCGCCGCCGCCTGCTTGAGCGTCTGCGTCAAATATTCGTCAGCACGCGATGGACGGGCAGCGCCACTGGGATGGTTGTGCACCAGGACCAGGGCGCAGCTGTTCCGAAGCAGTGCATCACGCACCACCTCACGCGGGTACACCGATGTCTGGCTCACCGTGCCCCGGAACATCTCGACGTAGTCCAGCACGCGGTTCTGTGCATCCAGATGCACCACAGCAAACACCTCATGCGGCAAGTTGCCCAGCCGGGCACGCAGGAAGTCCTTCACCACAGCGGGTGAGTCCATCAAGTCGCTGCCGCGCACCTGGGCAGCCAGCAACTGCTGCGCCGCCAGCAGCACCTCGTCGACCTCGGCCGGACGGTACTGGCCCGCGACATCGCGCACCAGCAAAGCGGAAGCGGCAACCGAAAGTGCCTGGAAGGAATCGAGGGAAGAGAACAGATCGTGCTGCATGACCAACTCCAGTGATCGGGCGGGATTGCCCGAGACCGGAACCGGCACGCCGCAGCGCAGCGGTCACAGGTTCGAAGACGGCCGAACGGCCGCCAGCGCATGCAATGCGCGCAGACCTTGACAGCGAGAACGGTGTGCAAGGATGAAGGGAACAGCAAGCCAGCCCCACCAAACCTGCAGGCGTGAAACAGGCAAGCGAAGCGCGCAGGCCGGGGACCCACCGACGGCCGGAGGCGTCAGGGATCGCAGCCGCATGGCCGCGACCCAAAGGGGCGCGGGGCGCAGCCCGCAGAGCCCGACGGCGGTACGCCGGGACGCACCGTCAAAAACTGTGCTCGTAAACCGCTGCACCCAACACCACCGAAGACAATCCCATCCAAGCAACCACTAAGCGCCATGACCACCGCCGCCAGAACCAACGCCAACGCCTGGGCCTTTCGTACCCGCTTTCGCCGCGCGGCATTCGGCTGGAAATGCACTCAGCTGGCCATCGGCCGCATCAGCGAAGCTCTGACCGAGATCCGCGCCGTCGCCCGACACGACCCCGCCCGTGCGGCCGAAGGTGCCGTGCTGCTGCTGGAGAAGCTCTCCCCTGCCTGTGCCAGATCGACAGCTCATCGGACGCCCTGGGCAACGCCACCTACGCCACAGTCCTGGAACTGGCGCCCCTGATCAGCAACGCGCCCGTGAGCACCCCCGTGCGCCAGAAATGGCTGGATCGCCTGTTCGAGGCCATTCAGGAAGACGATCCCCCCTACATCGAATCCCTCGGTGATCACTGGGGCGAGCTGTGCGCCACGCAGGAACTGGCTTCAGACTGGACCGACCAGCTCCTGCCGACCCTGAAAAATGTCCTGCGAGAACGCCAGCGCGGCACCTACGCCTTCTTCTCCGGCACCACCCTCTGCTACAGCGCCCTGTTCAAAGCCGGCCGGCACGATCAGATTCTGGAGCTGCTGGCCATGGACCCGCGCCCGATTTGGTCCTACCTGGTCTGGGGAGCCCAAGTGCTGGCAGCCCGAGGGCAGATCGACGAAGCCATCGAATACGCACGGCAGCGTGCTGGCAGCACCACCAGCGAAGTATCCCTCGCCCGCTTTGCCGAAGATGCGCCGCTCAAGGCCGAACGGCGTGCCGACGCCCTCAACCAGTACGCCCTGCTGGCCAACCAGGCCAACTCCCACCTGGCCACCTTCAGAGCCCTAACCAAAAAGTACCCCGAGCTGGCCAAAGACAAACTGCTGGCGCATCTGGTCGCCTCCACACCTGGAGAGCCCGGTAAATGGTTCGCCACTGCCAAGACGCTCAAACTGTTCGAGCAGGCCACCCGCCTGGCCTGGGCCTCACCCTGCGACCCCAGGACCCTGAACCGGGCCGCACGCGACCATCTCAGAACCCAGCCGGAGTTCGCCATGCAATGCGCCCTGGCATCCCTGCACTGGATGTCCCTGGGCCACGGCTACGAACTCATCGGACTGGACGTTCAGGATGCCCATCGAATCGCCTTGGAGGCAGCGGCGACCACCCAGCAGACCGAGCAAGCCCAGGTAACAATCGAACATCTGCTCGCGACCGACGGGCCAAAGGGAGCCTTCATGAAACGTTCATTGGACATCACCACGTAACTGGCAGCGCCAGAGGGCGCAAAGGTTTCGTCGACGCATCGACCTCAAGACGCTTCTGCAGAGATTCGAAGCGAATGCGCAACGACTCCGCTAGCGCGGGCGCGCAGCATCAGGTCCAGGGGTTGGGGTTGAACATGCCGGCTACTTCGATCAAGCAATCGTGTCCTCCAAGCATGCCGGCTGAGAACTTGCCACTGCCGGCCAAGCGAATCCGCCCGGTAGCGCTGTCGATCGGCGCGCCGCTGACCTTGTGGTTTCCGAGTTGGTAGCTCTGGTGGTCAAGCTTGATCTTCAGCTTTGAATCCAGCAGTGGCAGATCGAACAGGCAGCTCATGTCGATTTGTATGCTGCCCTGCGTTGCGTCGTGTTGGCCCGCCGCGTCGAAGCGAAGGCTGATGACAACGTCTTCTCCTGGGATCTCGAATCTGCCTCCCGTGCCGAAGTGATGTCGCTTGATCATCCACTCGCCCGCTGGACCGAAGATAGCGATGAGCGGGAGTGCGCCTTGCGCCGGTTGATCGCCAATGTTGTAGGTTGTGTAAAGCTTCACGTCGCCGATGAATTCATGTTCGGTGAGCATGGTTTTCTCCTGGGGTTAAAAGGTCATCAAGTCAGGACGATGTGGCACTCGCTTGCCGTCTTGGTGTCTGCGCGCAAACTGACGCGCAGCACCAAGTGGCCTGAAGGCGCCTTGTGTTCAAGCTGGATCAAGGCGTACGCGTCTGTGGCCGAGAGGGCCTCCAGCTTGACGGTGCCGACCAGCGGCGAGCCGCTCAGACCCAGATCGACTGAGCCACTCAGGATGAGCTCGTCGGACCGCTGGTTGGCAAACGGCCAGGGCGCGTAAGTGCCTGATGACACCACCGACACCATCCTTGGCGATGTTTCGCCCTTGAAGGTGAAGCTCGACACCGACGACAGATGCGAGTCGCCGGACAGAAAGACCACGCGGCGGATGTCTTTGTCCCGTATCGCGCGCAGCAACTTGGCGGTAGAGGCCGGAAAGCCGCTCCAGGCGTCTGAGCGCAGTCGCTCGGCGACTGGCAATCCGACGAGACGTTCTGGCGGAAGGATCGGCACAGGCGACAGGATGAACTTGACGCAGTCCTTGACCCCATCGGCGGCGAGCTCCTCAATGAGTAGTTCTAGCACACACTCGGGAAGGATGTGCGCACTGTCCACCGTCAAAGCCGAGCGAGGGTCACGCTGACTGCGGGTATCGAGCACCCACAGCGGCACACCGCCCGGGAACAGTCGGTAGCCCAATGTGTTCGCCCAAGGCTCGTCGGTTGCAAGCGCACGCTGGAAGCGAGCAAAAGCATCAAGGCCAGCCAGCAGATGCTCAGGCTGGCGGCCCGGTGCACCGCGATGGCCGGGCCAGTTGTCGCCCACCTCGTGGTCATCGAGCATCGGATAGACCGGCAGCCTGGCCACCACGCGCCGGAACGACGCCCCGTGCCAGTTCAACTCATAGTGGCGGTCGTATTCGGCCTGGACCAACTCGGGCTGGGTCGAGGGCGCCGCGCCAGGGTCGAACACGCCGGCCTGCGCATCTACGTAGACCTGGTCGCCAGCGAGAAGGAGAAACTGGGGCGGCTGCTCGCTTTGCTGCAAATCGCGCGCGAGACGACTCCAGGTGGCCTGTGCGGGGGCGTGGTCCAACAGACCCGGCGGGTACTGGCAGCTCGCGAGGGCGAAGCAAAGCGAGTCGCCACGCTGCATGGCTTGCGGCGTGCCACGGTCCTTGGCCTTCCTCACACTGTTCGACAAGCTGAACAGGCAACGCTCCCACTCGCGGTTCGCACGGTGCTCATCGAACCACTCTTTGATCGCTGTTTTCACCTGAGGCCAGAGCACATCGCCGCCCGCCAGCCAATCGCTGCCCGTGGAAAGCTCTTCGGTTCCGCCATAAATGGTCTGAGGAAGATCCATGTCCTCGTGCAGGGTCATCAAGACAAAGGTGTCAATGGGCGTGGCGGACAAGCGGTCGATCGCGTCCAGGTTCAGGTCCCAATCGAACACTGCGATGCGCTTGTCCATTGACGGCCATGGCACAAAACGGCCGACGGGCAGCAGTAGCTGTGACCCGTCTTCGGCCCATCGCAAAGGGACCACAGCCACCCCGATGGTCTGCGCCCGCCGAGGCGAGGCTTGCACCCAGACACGGGCGCGCAGCTTCCCGGGCTGCTCTGTCTGACGCAACCAACCCAGTACCGGCCCCGACCACGGCGGTTCCGGTTGCCGCTTTTCGGGGTCGGGCGCCGGGCCAGCTGTCGGTTTGACGAAATCGTTGTGATCAACGCGGCGCAGGAACTCGGTGACCACCGGGAACACATCTCGGTGCGCCTGTTCCCCCATCACGCAGTCGAGGTGGCCATAGGTGGTGAACACATGGAGCTGCGTGGTTTGGCCTGCGCCGTACACATGCCGTGGGCTGGGCACATCATCGACCGTTGTCGGCGTCTCCCAAGCCTGACCCCGTGTGCGCCGCAGCAGAAGCCAGCTGCGCAGGCTGCCTCGCCAGTCGAAGACACGGTTTTTCTGGCCGTGCAGGATCAGCAGCGGGAAGCCGAAGCGCCCGTTGAGCGCGTCCAGGTCCATCACAGCGTTGAAGCCGCCGGCATTCACCAGCATCTCGTGGCGCGCAAAGTGAATGGCCTGGGACAACAAGTTCAACTTTGACCAGCCGAACAGCGCTTCGAGCCGGCCCAGGGTGGTCGGCGCCATGTTGCCCAGCTCGAAGAGCTGGCCGAAGATGGCATCGGCACGGTGGCGCACCGCGCGAAAGCCAGTGCCGGCAAGCTCACCAGCTTGCAAATCGGCTTCAAGCTGAGGCTCGCCGTCAGGATAGGGGAACGTGCTGAGCAGCGCATCCAGCAGTGCACCCGACACGCCGCGCTCCACGCTTGTCCACTTGACCTCGCAGTCTGGGCCCACCAGTTTGCTTTTGTACTCTGGCGCAGTGTCAAGCTCTTGCACACCTAGAAAGCCGCGCAGGTAACTGCCCATATAGCCGCGCAGTCGGTTGAGCGGGCTAAGGCGCGCAAGAGGTCCTACCTGCGACAGCACAGCGCTGCGCACCTTACCTTGCAAGGCAGCCTCACCCATCGCCGCGATGCAAAACATGACTGCGCCCATGCAATGCGCGAAAACGTCGACCTGCGCCGCGCCAGTTTCTTCGAGCACCCTGGCGATGGCCTCCGGGATGTCGCGCTCGCCGATATTGTCCACCGTCCACGCGTTGGCATCGCCGGTCTGGCGACCGGCTTCGTTGGCGATGCTGCTGCGCAAGTCGAGCACCCAGACATCGCGCTTGTCGTGTAATAGGGCCTGAGTCAAGTTGCTGAAGCTGGGGTCGGTGTAGCTGGAGCCGGACGTGCCGAGGCCGTGGATCAGGACGATGGGCGTTTCCACTGAGTCACTGGACGGGTACCGCGACAGTCTCCAGTCGCCGCACTCACCGTATGTCGTCGGTGCGGAGCCTGTCACTTTCCCGGGCCAGCGTTGATCCAGCAATGCGCTTTGCACCTTGCCGATTTCCTGGTTCATCAGCAGTGGCAGCGTTGGCAGCGCTAGGCGCAGCGCAAACAACCCCATGGCCGCCAGGTCGTCGATCGCATCGGGCATGCTGCTCAGACGCGCGACGGACAGAAGCGGGTCGCGTCGGCGCGCCAAGTCGCCGAGGTCGAGCGCCCAACGGCCGACACACATGCCCTGCAGCTTCACTTCCATCTCCGAGAGTTGGCGCCACAGACTCGGTTGCTTATCAATCGTCTTGTTGGGGTCTGCGCCGAAGCGCTTGACGCCATCGATGCGGTCGCCGACGCGAATGCCTATCTCAGCAGGGCCGCTGACCGATTGCACACCCAGGCGGTAGACGAGGCGCCAGCGCGAATCAAGCGTGTCGTCCTCTCCGGGCAAATCGGTCGGTGCCCGGGAAAAAAGGTCCACCTGACCGGCGAGTTGCGCCACGAAGACATCTCGGCCTTCGTCCTCGCTTTCGTCGAAACTGAATTCGGTGGTGTCTTCATCTGCAGATCGCAGCCTGAGCTCGGCGCGCCGCACGCCCAGCACTCGCTCCTTCAGCGCCAAGGCCTTGCGTAAGCCTGGGACAGGGTCGAACTCAATCTCGAGCCTTGCCCAGTAGATACCGTCCTCTAACACCGTCAGGCCTTGCACGCGTTCGCGCAGTGCCCAGACCGTTTCAGCGGGCGCGACTTCGCGACGCCGGGTCACTGGCCGCTGGGACATGGGAAACAGGGCGCCGTCTTTCCAGGCCGTGAGGCGCCACTGCTTCATCAGCAAAGGCAGCGCGCGTTCGGCCAAGGCCGTGATGGTCAGTGCCGGATTGATGCCCAGCGGGCGAGGCACGATGCTGCCGTCGAGCACCACGAGCCCTTCGTGGACTTTGCCGTCTGCCGCGAACACCTGACCGCAGTCGTTGACCACGCCCGATGCCGCGTCCGCGCCTATGGCGCAGCCACCCAAGGGGTGGACCGTGATTGTGACGGCCGAGGACAAGGCGCCGGAGAGGCGATCTTTGCCCGGGACCACCCGCCCCAGGTGCGGATGCTCACGCTCTGTCGCTTCTTCGACCGAGTTGCGCACCCAGGCGCGCATCTGCTCGTAGAGCGACAGCGTGCCCGCGTCTATCCAGTCGATCCGAACGCCACCTTCGACAGCAGGCTGCGCCCTCTTCGGCGCTGCGGGCAGTGAGATCGTGCCGCCGCTGCCGGCAGTTCCTTGCCACTCGTCGCCCATCAACCCGTACAAGCTCATGTGATCGATGGTCTCGACGCTGACCGCAACTGCCACAGGCGGCTCATTCGTTTCGTCCTCAAGGTGCCCGATCGCATCGAGCAGCGTGACGATCTCCCCAAACACGTTGCGCAGCGCGCCGGGGACGGCGAACTCCTCGATCACGAATCCGGGGCGTCCCTCGACGGCAGGCACGCGATGCAGTCCAGTGATGGTCGGGCCCACGCGGCGGGCAAACTCGTCCGCAGGATCCGTTTCCTGATCGGCGGCCATGGCCACGCGCTCGGGGTGACCAACGCAAGCGACGATGCTGTCGCCATTTGTTGAGAAGCCCTGACCCAGGCGTTGCGACAGGTCCAACTGGCTCGACGATCGCAGCAGGATTTCGGTGCTGCCCAGGCTTCCCGCCGCCAGGACAACACGCCTTGCGCGCAGGGTAAACGCCGTACCGTCGGGAGGGCGCAGCGCAGGGTCGGTGTAGTGCCAATGGACGATCCAGCCCTTATCGTCCTCGTCGCGTTGGAGTGATTGCACGACCGCGCCGCAGAAGAGTTCGGCTCCGCGCTGGCGCGCCATGGCCAGGTAGCTGGTGTCGAGCGAGCCCTTGGCGCCCTGGTTGCAGCCGGTCATACAATCGCCGCACATGGTGCAGGGGTTCATCTCGATACCAGCCGCGCTCCGGGTGCCGGGCAAGAAATTCACCGTCAGCGGCGCGCGCAGGTCCTCGCCTCTTCGGGCGACCAGTCTTTCGAGCATGCCTAGCTTGCGCAGCTTGGGCTCGGCCGGAAGCTTCTGCACACCTAGCATCCGGCGCGCCCATTCGAACGGCGCTTGCATTGAAACTGCGCTGATTTCAGTCGGCCAGCCGCTATCGAAGACCGCAGGCTCGGGCTCGGCCATCACGCCAGCGTTGATCAGCGAGCCGCCGCCCAGGCCGTTGCCCAGAAGGACAGAGACGTCACCGCCCAAGCGCACGTCCAGCAAACCCTCTGCGCGCCCGCGTGGCGGCAGCCCGTCCTGTCGGCTGAATCGAACATGCCCCGGCAGCTCCGAGAATCGGGACGGAAAACGCCCAGGCTGATGCTCCGCGCCGCGCTCAAGCAGCCAGACGTCAGCTCGGCGCGGTTGGCCATGCTTGTCGCACTCGCCGTCGACTGTCACCCCGGCCAGCCGGGCTGCAGCCACCGCGCCGCCATAGCCGCTGCCCACGATCAGTACGTCGCAGTCGAACGCAGCCGGGTCTGCTTTCTTTTCCAGCCGGCGCGCCAGCGTTTCGGCGCCGACCGACAACCATGCGTGTGAACGTGTCGACATGGGATCAGACTCCTTGTGCCGGTCGCCGCGCGGACTCTGCCTCGGCCAGGGCGTTGTCAATTGCGATGGCGAGCAGCGCGTCGCTGACGGGTTTGCGCAGCATAGGCACGCCTTCTTGCGCCGCCAGTTCACGCAGCGCCGTTGAGGTGTCCGCTGAGACGATGAGTGCGACCAGCCCGGGAGAACGTTGGCGCAGCCGCGCTACGGCCTCAAGGCCGTTCATGTTTTCGGCCAGGCGGAAATCCACCAAGGCCACTTCAATATCAGCAGTACCTAGCGCAGCCTCGGCTTGACGCAAGTCGGCCGCCACACTGACCACACAGCCCATCGAGCCTAGCGAAACGCTGTAAGCCGAGCGAACGCCCTCGTCATCGTCGAGTACCAAAACACGCCGCGCCACCAATGCCGGGTGCGATGGCGCTGCCTCACTCGGCGCCACCGACGCTTCGGCGCTGGTCGGCACACGCAGTGAGAAGCAGGTGCCTTCGCCTAGCCGCGATTCGACGCCGACCTCGATACCAAGCAATCGACACAATCGACGCACGATACCCAGGCCCAGACCATGGCCCATCGCGCGGTCGCGCCTAGGATTGTGAAGCTGGGTAAGGTCTTCGAACACCAGCGCCTGGTCCGCTTCGTCGATGCCACATCCTGTGTCGCGAACAGTCAACTCGATGCGTTCACCGACGCGGCGCGCGCAGAGCTCAATCGAGCCGCGTTCGGTGAACTTGAGCGCGTTATCCAATAAGTTGCTGAGCACGCGCTGCAACATCTGCGCATCGCTGAAAACGCTTGCGCCCTGCTCGCTGTGCCAGTTCAGCACAAGGCCCTTCGCTTGAACAGCGGGAAGTTGGCGAAGGCACAGACCCTCTAGAAGGCGCTCGACCGAGATCGGCCGCAGGTCCGGCACCACTGCTCCGGCTTCGAGCTGCGAGATGTCTAGCAGGGCGTCGAGCATGCGGCGCAGCGCGTCGATGCCGACGCCGATGTCGTTCGCGATCTCGCGCGACGGCTCGCTCATTGCCATGCGCGAAAGTGCGCCGCTGTTCAGCGCCAGGCTCTGCAAGGGCTGACGGAGATCGTGGCTGGCCGCCGCCAGGAAACGGCTCTTGGACAGATCGGCCGCCACCGCCGCGTCGCGCGCAGCTGCCAGACGGGCACGCTCGGCGGTCAGATCGCTCAACAGTCTGGAGTTCTCCAGTCGCATGCGATAAGAGTCAGCGAACATGCGCATGTTCTGGCCCGCGAAGCGCACCTGTACGCCGAAGAATAGAACAACCAAGCCGGCCACTGCCCAGTCAATCCAGTCAACACTGCCAAAAGCCCAGAGCACGAACAGCGGCAGAGCGATGGAAGCCGCGAACGCTACCAATGCGGGAACAAGCGTGAAGGTAGTCGACACCGCACCAGCGCTGAGCGACATCAGGATCATCGTCAGGATTGCATCGAACGCACGGTCGGTATGAAGCATGAAGATCGAAGACGCCCCGTAGGCCGCGCCGAGCGCAAGCGTCCATGCGGTCGTCTTGCGCAGGCGCTCGGCTATAGGCGCGCTACTCCGACTCAGACGCAGCAGGAAAAAAGCGCGAGTCTCTCGCACAAGCATTGTTCCGGCCAACCAGATCAGCACCTGGAGCAGCGGCGCGCCGCCCGCGTGGGCGATGCCGCTGATTACAAGCGCGATGGTAGTCATCTGGAACCGCAGAGCAGCGCTGTAGCCCACCAGAACCGAGAGACGCTCGCGGTCGAAGGCCTCGTCCGTGAGCGCGTCGGCTACGCCGAGGCGCTCTTCAGCCCAGGGTTGCCACTGCATCGGCTTGTAGAACGCGGCACAGCGCGCCCACGCGGTTTCGAACACCAAGGGCCCGATAAACCATCGATAGGTGCACCTTGACCGTGCCTTCGGCAATGGAGAGTTGGCGTGCGATGATCTTGTTGGGTAGCCCTTGCAAAGCCAGCTTCAGTACCTGGCGTTGGCGCGGCGAGAGATCATTGATCAAGAAGAGCTTCAGGTCCTCGTTGCGTACCTCGTCGGCACTACGGTCCCGCACCACGTCCTCCGCGAACAGAAACTCTGCAGGTACGTAGGTCTTGTGGCGCAACACCAACTCGAGCGCAGCCGACATCTCGGCTTCGCCGTAGGACTTGGGAATGAACCCCGCTGCACCGGCCTCCAGCACGTCGCGAACGCTGTCGCGGCCGCACTCCGCTGAGAGCATGCAAACCACGGCACCCTCGAATGCGCCTTGCACAGCGTGCAGCGCCTGCAGCCCTGACATGCCAGGCAGGTGATAGTCCAGTAACACCAGATCGAACTCGCGATCGGGTAGCGCCAGTGCGTCTTCAAGGTCGCGCACGGCCGCGAAATCGAGCTCCGCCCCAGTGCCAGTCACGCGCGCAACGCCTTCGCACAAGCGCTGCGTTCCCTTCCAAACGAGTTCGTGATCGTCGATCAAGAGTACGCGCATTGAGCCACCTATATTGCCGTGTCCGTAGGGCGCGCCCTTAGAGCGCCAACTGAGCGACTTTCCATTCGCAACGAGCTTAACGCACCATGGACCGCGCGTGTTCCGTTGCACCATAAACCTAAGTCGTAGGACGAACGTGCAGGGAATGAGGATCGATATCCAAGGACAACTTGTCCGTACTGCGCGTCCCGTCGGTTCATTTGAAGCCACCTCGATTGACGTAACGCGGCCTCGGCAAACGAATGGCCTAGTCGTCCGGCTAGGCCCACAGAGTAATACCCAAGCTGCAATTTCGCGCGCAAAGTTCTGGTACGTACTCGTTAGGCGCTTGAACCCGACTCAGGTTCCAACACCACTATCCAATAAACGGACTAGCACGAAGGGGACGAACATGCCAATCACACCAACTATGCAGTCACAGATAAACAACTTGAGTCTTATGGGTACAAGCATAGGCACTCGGATGGTTAGTCCATACGCCATTAACAAGATGTTATGCGTCTAAGGTTTTGCGCCAAATGTCATTTCCGGGGCAGTGACATTTAGCATTCTTCGTAGTGCCCTAACCAACTGGAGTAAGTGAACATGTCTGATGCATATGACCGCGTAGCCGATGTAATCGGTAAAGAAATGGACAAGGCTTGGCGCAATATTCTCACCAACCTAGCAAGTTCCAATGTAGGCACCCTCTCATCCGGTGGTGCAAAAATCACCGCCGTTGAGCTACAGGAGTTTTTTGCAAACCTCGGTGGTTGCCAGATGGGCATCCGTTTTTCTAGCATCAAACCCAAAGGCGAATCAGTCTGGTTCAATGCCGAGCAACTAAAGCCGTCCACTGGAATTACCACCATGGGCGTTAGCGGCTCCGTTTCAATAGGTGTAAGCATTTCCTTCTAAAGGGGGCAAACACCTAACATGGCGGTCTTCGAGAGGGACGCGCGCAAAGAAGTCGCTCCGCTAGTCTGAACATTTTTGTTCCAAAAGATCAAGTGACTGAGAGCGGGTTGAAAAGGTGCAGAATTGTCCACGGCGGCGGTCGGCGCTTACGACGCATCGGTCGACGCGGTGGGCAATTCGGGGCGCACCATGACGCCTACTTGTGGGCCAGAACCTGGCGGCAGGCAACATCGACGATGGCAGTTCCAGCCACCGTCTTCAGCTTGGTAATGCGCCAAGGTACAGTTAGGACTTTAAGTCCCTTTGAGCGGCCCAACAACTTAGTTCCACAGCTCTGCCGGAGGACACTTACCGAAGGGCGGCCTATGCAATGGTTTGACCGAGCTTCGGAAGGCACCTATCCTGCGCGATTGCATCTGCACCACTGAGGGAGGCGAATATGATGGTGACATATTGGGCTTGGGCGGTAGCTGCAGTAGTTATGCTTCTCGCTGCAGCGTATTTGGGAGTGAGGGTGCGAGGCAGCATGCTCGGCGTGCTTATTGATACTCGCGGCCGTTTCAGTCTCTCTCACTTCCAGTTGGTCCTTTGGACTTTTGTCGTGCTTTCGCTTATTGCGGGAGTTGCAGCTGGTCGTCTTCTGACCGCGGTTCCCGACGCACTTTCTTTCTCAATTCCATCGACTTTGCTTGCCGTGATGGGCATTAATATCGCGTCTTCTGCAGGCGCGATAGTCGTGAAGTCCGCGAAGGATGTTCAGGCTCCGGAGCGAATCGCTGCCAGTGATGCCTCGGATCGCCCCCACTTTTCGCAGATCTTTCTAATTGAAGAGGGTGCACTTGCGGACAAGGTCATTGACATTACGAAGTTCCAGAGTTTTTGGTTTACGTTGATTCTTGTGGCTGCCTACGTAGTCTTCGCAGCAATTCGAATCAGTGAGTTGGGTACAGCTGTGACGGCGCTACCTGAGTTCAATGAGACATTCGTGTTGCTTCTCAGCATCAGCCACGCCGGATACCTTGCCGGCAAGATGCCGGCAAGGCAAGGCGAGCCAGAAGGACTAACTGTCTCAGCGAAGCTGGCGGGTGCGAAGGCAGTGCCAACGCCAAGAGCTCCGGACGTTCCGCCAGCCGAGTACGTACCTCGTAACCCAGTCAGGACGATGAACACTACGGAAAAATGAGCACGCGAAGGCAATTGACGAAGAGAGTGATCGTTGCGTCTCCATCGCCAAACGCAGTGGTTGATCGGATGTGACTGGGTTACGAGTTGCGTGACGAGCATCTTTGGCGTTCAACGGGGCTGTCTAAAATTCTGTGTGCAAGGCGCTCATAGACTTGTTTTCGGCGGCAGGCGTCGCTTGCGAAGAACGACCAACGCGGTGGGCAATGCGCGCTCAGCTACAGACAATCTCGGCCAACGTTTCGAGTGCCTTGTGCTTCTCCGGAACGTAGTCATGCCCGTCGTAGTGTCTGGCTTGAACCCCAGTCAGACCATGGGACTGGAGATGCCCACGCACCTCGCGACTGACACCTTCCCGAGCCAACAGTGTCTCAACACCCGAGCGAATCCGCTTCAGCTGAAAACCTTCAATCTCCGAGCCGACAACCCCATGTGCCCACCCCGTCAGCGTACGCGCATTGATAGGCTTCTTTCCCTTGGTGGTCGAGAAAGCGTATTCCCCTTCACGCGCCATTCGCTTTAGATCCGTCGCTGCGAGAGACACTAAGGGCACCTGATGCGGCCGAGGCCCCTGGCTGGGCCGGCCTTTGCCGTCGAAGAGTGTCATGGCGTCGTCGCCAACATCCGCCCATTTCAGTCGGATGAACTGCTCAATGCGCTGGCCACCTGTCAACAGGTGCAGCCTCAGCGCTGCCGCTTCAATGCCAGGGCGGTCAGCGATCAGTTTCCAGTACGCCTTCATCTCTTCCAGTGACAACGGGCGCTTGTCGGCACGGTCGAACTGCGGAGAGCGTCGCGTCTGCGCTGCGGGATTGAACGTTACCGCGAATGTCTTGAAGGCCACCGGAATGGCGGCCAGGGTCCGCACATCCAGCGCACACTGATAGGCAGCTCGCAGGTAGGACCGCAGCTTGTTCGCTGTCCGCCCTTTGCCACACTCGATGAGCCGTCGCAGCATGTCGAGCACCTGGTCGGGCGTGAGGTCCACCGCTGGAGTCTTGGCCATCGCTGGCCATGCTTCCGTCACATGCTTCTGAAAAATCCCCTGCGCATCCACGTGGCTGCGACGACCCTGCGCCTTCAGATATTCCACATAGGTATCGAGCAGCTTTTCAAGGGTGCGCGTGGATTTCTCGGCCTCCTCCGACTTCTTGGCGAGAAAGGCTTTTCGTGTCTCGGCCTTCGCCTCCTGAAGTCCGCCCGTGTCGGCACGTTCGACATGCACCTCGGCCAGCGCCCTGCACTTCTCTAGCGCGGCAACGATGCCGTATCCACGCACGGTCGGCTGCAGCTTCTTGGGCGGTGCCGTCGGGTCGTAGACTCCGATGGGTTCGCGGCTGGTTTTGCCGGCATACGAATACCGCCAATAGAGCTGCACGGCGCCGTTGGCCAGCTTGCGGGCCTGCAGCGCACCGCCTCGATCCAAGCGGCTGTGCAGGGTCACGAAGGCGCTACCATCGAGCGATAGGATGGCCGCCGCAGCAGCCGAAAGTTGATCTTTTGCCATAGTCCGCGGTTGTTCTGGTGCCAGTCTGGTGCCAGTTTGGGCTGGGATGGCCTGGGACGGCCTTAAACCACTTTGGACGCAAGTTGTTGATTTGTAAAGGCTTTAGGGATGAAAAGTTGTATCAAGAAATCCCAGAAAATCCCACGCCCAGGGACTGTTAATCCGCAGGTCCCTGGTTCGAGTCCAGGTCGGGGAGCCAGAAATTACGAACAGAATCAACCGCTTAGGTCGCAAGGCCCAGGCGGTTTTTTCTTGCCTGATGACAACTCAGTTCGCAGCAAAACAATAGAACAGCCCTGCCCCTCCGGTGGCCTTGAGCGCGTCCATGCCGCAACCCCGCGTGCCGTGCGACGCGTTCCACGACTTGGCGGGTGCGGAGTCGTCCAGGCCCATGCGGTCGTGGTGACCAACGACGGCGGACCCTGCGCCGCTCTGGCTCCAGTTGCCACAGGTCGTGTCGCCCGACGCCATGGCCACACGCCCGTCCGGTGCCGTTCCCGTCAGGATGTCGTGCATGTTGACCGGGTCACCCCGGCCGCTGATCACCTCGCCTTTTTCGGTCAGCGCCGTCTGCTTGTTGAGCATGTTGGTTCCATGCAGTTCGTCCACGCTGGCTGCCACCAGCGCGCCCTTGGCGTTGTGCCAGGGTCCACGGCCGATGCGGTCGCGGGCGTTCACGGCGGGGCTTCCGCCACTCGCTGTAGCGCTGAGATAGGCACGCCAGTTCTTGCCACCCGCATTGACCGCGGCGGCGAGCTTCTCGCAATAGGCATCGGCGCCCGCCAGCCCACCGAGGTCTGCGCCCTGACCCGGGTTGGCACTGGTCAGAAAGAAGCTCATCGCGTTTTGCGACACCGCAGGTGTCGACAGACTCACACCCAGAACAGCCATGGGCAAAAGCAAAACGGCACGTTGAATCCGAAGTTGCATGACAGTCTCCTTTTGTTGACGCCGCAGACAGCTCGACGCGAGGCACAACATACTCCGACCCTTTGGTCAGTTCAAGAAACCACACGGTTCGTCGGTACACTGCAAAACAAAAGGGTGCTTCAGCACCCTACCCGACAAGAAGCTCCATGCCCCTCCTGCTCAAGACATCGTTCTGGCTCAGCACCATGGCGGTGGTCGTGCTGTCCCTGCTGCCGGTGGCCTACCTGCCACCGCAAAGCTTCGATATCTGGGACAAGACCCAGCACGCCGCAGGCTTTCTCGTCCTCACGATGCTGGGACTGGCGGCGTATCCCGCCACCCCGGTCCTGCGAGTGTGCCTGGGGTTGCTGCTGCTGGGGGGCGCGATCGAGTTCGCCCAGTCAGCCACGGGCTGGCGACAGGGTGATCTGCTGGACCTGCTGGCCGACGCGGTTGGCATTGTGCTCGGTGGCGGCTTGGGCTGGCCGTTGCGCCGGCTGCTCGCTGCGGCTTCCCGCCATGTCCGGCACCAGGGTTGATGGCAGGTTCTCCGCCAGCAGGTGAAAACGGCGAAGCACAATAGCGGCATGTCGTCTTCGCCCACCTTGCCCGCACTGCCCTGGCTTGAACCCGGTGACGTTTTCCCTCCGGTGGAACAAGCCTGGGGACCTGCCGATCCGGCCCCCGGTCTGTTGGCCGCCGGTGGCGTGCTGGACGTGCCGACGCTGGTCGCCGCCTATTCCCAGGGCATCTTCCCCTGGTACAGCGCCGGGCAGCCCATCTTGTGGTGGAGCACCGATCCGCGCATGGTGCTGCACTGCCATGCCGTGCGGCTGCACCGCTCCCTGCGCAAGACGATCCACAAGCTTTTGCTGCAGGGCCGGCTGGAAGTTCGTTTCGACAGCGCTTTTGACCGGGTGATCCAGGCCTGCGCCCACATTCCCCGCGATGGTCAAAACGGTACCTGGATCGTGCCCGCCATGGTGCAGGCTTACATCCAGCTGCATCGGGCGGGCCGGGCGCACAGCGTGGAAACCTGGATCGACGGTGAGCTCGTCGGCGGTCTGTACTGCGTGAACCTGGGCGCCATGGTGTTTGGCGAGTCCATGTTCTGCCGCCAGAGCGATGCCTCCAAGATTGCACTGATGGCGCTGGTGTCGTTCTGCCGGGCACAGGACATTCCCCTGATCGACTGCCAGCAGGACACTCCCCACCTCTCGTCTCTGGGCGGACAGTTGATGCCGCGCGAAGTCTTCAGCCGGCACCTGCAACGGGCCACGCCGCAACCGGCGCCGGTTTGGCGCTTCGAGCCCGTATACTGGAACCACCTCCTCTCCGAAGACGGCGAACGAGCGTGACCCACCTGAAAGAACTTCCACTGCAGGCGCTGCAGTTTTACGCCACGGCACCGTACCCGTGCAGTTACCTGGCGGGCCGCATGGCCCGCTCACAGGTCGCCACCCCCAGCCACCTGATCCACAACGATGCCTATTCGGATCTGGTGACGCACGGTTTTCGCCGCAGCGGCATGTTCACCTACCGCCCCAACTGCGATGACTGCAAGGCCTGCGTGCCCCTGCGCTTGCCCGTGGCACAGTTCAAGCCCAGCCGCAGCCAGCGCCGCAGCCGGGCAACCCACGCCCAGTTGCACACCCGGGTGCTCAAGCTCTGCTTCATCCCCGAGCACTACCAGCTGTACTTGCGTTACCAGAACAGCCGCCATGCGGGCGGCGGCATGGACCACGACAGCATCGACCAGTACACCCAGTTCCTGCTGCAGAGCAGGGTCAATTCGCGTCTCGTCGAGTTCTATGAACCGGCGGTGAGCGGCCGTCCGGCCCGGCTCAAGATGGTGTCCATCGTGGACGTTCTCAACGACGGCCTCTCGGCGGTCTACACCTTCTACGAGCCCGACGACAAGGCGAGCTACGGCACCTACAGCGTGCTTTGGCAAATCGAACAGGCCCGTTCACTCGGCCTGCCCCACGTGTACCTGGGTTACTGGATCGCGCAGAGCAGCAAGATGAGCTACAAGGCGGGCTTTCGGCCACACGAAGTCCTGCTCAACGGCAGCTGGGTCCCGGTTGCCTGATCGCCTGGCAACCGACCGCACCCGCGGCGGGTGATTGCACATTCGTGCCACGCAATTTCATCTTGTAAAATACAGGTCAACCTCTTGCTGCCATGACCAAACGTTCAGACTCCCTCCCCAGCACGCCAACCGTCCAGGTGATTGAGCGCATGTTCAACCTCCTTGAAGTGCTGGCAGCACGCGAAGAACCTGTTTCACTCAAGGACATCAGCGAAAAGACGGGGCTCCATCCTTCCACCGCCCACCGCATCCTCAACGACCTCACGATCGGCCGGTTCGTCGACCGGCCCGAGGCGGGCAGTTACCGACTGGGCATGCGGCTGCTTGAGCTGGGCAATCTGGTCAAGGCGCGCCTGAGCGTGCGCGACGCGGCGCTCGCTCCCATGCGCGAGCTGCACAAATTGATCCAGCAGCCGGTCAACCTGAGCGTGCGCCAGGGCGACGAAATCGTGTATGTGGAACGTGCCTACAGCGAACGCTCAGGCATGCAGGTCGTGCGTGCCATCGGTGGCCGTGCGCCCCTGCACCTGACATCGGTGGGAAAACTCTTCCTGGCGGCCGATGACCCCCAACGCGTTCGTGCCTACGCCGCGCGCACCGGCCTGGCCGGCAACACGCGCAACAGCCTGACGCAACTGGCCACGCTGGAACGTGAACTCAACCAGTGTCGCCAGGCCGGACTGGCCAGGGACAACGAAGAGCTGGAACTCGGCGTGCGCTGCATGGCGGCAGGCATCTACGACGACCAATGCAAACTGGTGGCCGGGTTGTCGATTTCTGCGCCAGCCGACCGCATCGACGAAAGCTGGGTGCCGAAGCTGCGTGCAACCGCCGCCGACATCTCGGTCTCTCTGGGGTGCCCGAAGGCAACGGCTGCCATCGCCAACAACCGCTGACCTAACAAAAGCAAAAAAGAGGGACTCCGCAAAGGGATCCCTCTTTTTTTGGCTGGCTACAGGCAGATCGATCAGCCTTGCGGTCTGCTGGCCATCACTCGCTGGCTGGCGCCTTGGGCCTCGACCCAGTGGCGGACCCGTTCAGCATCCTGCGCCCGACCGAATTTGCCGGCCGAATCCAGGAAGACCATGATGAGCTTGCGACCGCTCACCTTGGCCTGCATCACCAGACAGCGCCCGGCTTCCGATATGTAGCCGGTTTTTTGCAGACCGATGTCCCAATCCGGGTTGCGGATCAGGCGGTTCGAGTTGTTGAACTGCAGGGTGCGGTTGCCCAGTTCCAGCAGGTGGCTGGGCGACGTGGACAGGTCGCGAAGGATCGGGCGCTCATAGGCCACCGACACCAGCGTGGCCAGATCGCGGGCACTGGACTGATTCTGGCTCATCAACCCGGTAGGCTCGACGTAGCGCGTGTCCATCATGCCCAGATCACGGGCCTTGGCGTTCATCAGTCGGACAAAATGCGCCAGACCACCAGGATAGGTGCGCCCCAAGGCATTGGCCGCCCGGTTTTCACTGGACATCAGCGCCAGGTGCATCATTTCACCGCGGCTCAGCGTGGTGCCCACGGCCAGACGGGATCGGCTGCCCTTGTGGGTGTCCACATCATCCTGTGTGATGGTGATCATTTCGTCCATCGGCAGGTTGGCATCGGCGATCACCAGGCCCGTCATCAATTTGGTCAGCGAAGCAATGGGCAACACCGCCGAATCGTTCTTGCTGAACAGCACCTCGCCCGTGTCCTGGTCCATCACCAGCGCTACGCTGGAGTTGAGTTCCAGTGGGTCGTTCACTGAACGCAAACCCAGACGCTCACCGGTGGACAGGCTCGGAAGGCTCGCCACACGGACCATGCTGGAGCGGCTTGCCCGCGGGTACGCCGCCAGCTGCATGCTGCCCTTGTTGCTGCGCGCCAGACGACTGGCCTTGCGCGCCTCAAGGCGACGGGCCGTGGCCGTCATCGGCGTCTTGGCCAGCCTGCGCGCCTCCAGGCGCTGGATCTGGCGGGCCTCTTCACGGCTCAGCCGCTTCCCCTTGGTCGCAACCACCTGTTTGCGCGGCGCTTTGGCCACAGCGGTCTTCCGGGTGTTCGATTTCTTGCGCTCGACCACCTTGGTGGCCACCGGCTTTTTGCTCTTTCCGGACTGCTTTCGTTCAGAGGCAGCCTGACCACTCATCGGCATGAGCAATGCAGCAGCCAGCACCGTACAGACGGCAATCTGCAAGGTTTTCTGAAAGCAGTCAGGGAAATAAGTCATCGCTCCACTCCAGCGCGCGGGTTGTGCTGTAGCGGAGTATATGAGATGTCAAAAAAACTAGCAATATCAAAAACTTGCAACGTCTTCTTCAGTGAACGGTGGAACAGGTGCTACTTTTGGTATCTGTTTCACGCATATCACCTGGCTTTGTTACAAGTCCTTGATTCCATTGGATTTAACCCTGAGCCGCAACCTTGTCGGATTTGTTTTCCAGCTTGTTGAGCGCACTCAGATAGGCCTTGGCCGACGCCACAACGATGTCCGGATCAGCTCCCACGCCGTTGACCACCCGCCCGCTGTGCTGCAGACGCACCGTCACTTCACCCTGGCTTTCGGTCGAACCACTCGTGATGGCATTGACCGAATACAGCACCAGCTCGGCCCCGCTCTTGACGTGGCTTTCGATGGCTTTGAGCGAAGCATCCACCGGCCCGTTGCCGTCGGAGATGCCCTGGTATTCCTTGCCCGCGATGGTGAACACCACCTCAGCGTGCGGGCGCTCCCCCGTTTCGCTGCGCTGGGAGAGGGAAACCAGTCCGTACTGCTCTTTTTCAGCGCTCACACTCTCATCGCTGCACAGCGCCAGGATGTCCTCGTCGAAGATCTCGCTCTTGCGGTCAGCCAACTCCTTGAACGCGGCGAAAGCGGTGTTGATCTCGCTCTCCGACTCCATCTCGATGCCGAGCTCCTGAAGGCGTTGCTTGAAGGCGTTGCGACCTGAGAGCTTGCCCAGCACGATCTTGTTGGCTGCCCAGCCCACATCCTCGGCGCGCATGATTTCGTAGGTGTCGCGTGCCTTGAGCACCCCGTCCTGGTGGATGCCGCTGGCGTGCGCAAAGGCGTTCGCCCCCACCACCGCCTTGTTGGGCTGCACCACGAAACCGGTGGTCTGGCTGACCATGCGGCTGGCTGGCACGATCTGCGTGGTGTCCACACCCACATCGAGGTTGAAATAGTCACGGCGCGTGCGCACCGCCATCACGACCTCCTCCAGCGAGCAGTTGCCCGCGCGCTCGCCCAGACCGTTGATGGTGCACTCGACCTGGCGCGCACCGCCAATCTTCACACCGGCCAGCGAATTGGCCACGGCCATGCCCAGATCGTTGTGGCAATGCACCGACCAGATGGCTTTGTCGGAGTTGGGTACGCGCTCACGCAGACTGCGGATGAACTCGCCATACAGCTCGGGAATCGCGTAGCCCACGGTGTCCGGGATGTTGAGTGTGGTGGCGCCTTCCTTGATCACCGCTTCGAGCACACGGCAGAGAAAATCTGGATCGCTGCGGTAGCCATCTTCAGGGCTGAACTCGATGTCGGCACACAGGTTGCGGGCAAAACGCACCGACTGGATGGCTTGCTCCAGCACCTGATCGGGCGTCATGCGCAGCTTCTTCTCCATGTGCAACGGACTGGTCGCAATGAAGGTGTGGATGCGGGCACTGTTGGCACCCTTGAGGGCCTCGGCTGCACGGGCAATGTCGCGGTCATTGGCGCGGGCCAGCGAGCACACCGTGGAATCCTTGATGGTGTTGGCAATGGCATGCACACAATCAAAGTCACCATTGGAGCTGGCGGCAAAACCAGCTTCGATCACATCAACCTTCAGGCGCTCCAGCTGGCGTGCAATGCGCAGCTTCTCGTCCTTGGTCATGGACGCGCCGGGCGACTGCTCGCCGTCACGCAAGGTGGTGTCAAAAATGATGAGCTTGTCCGTCATGTGATTCTCCGGTGGGTTGCCTCGTGGGCAGCGCTTGAAAAAACCCGCAGTCCAAAACAAAACGGCCCGCTGCGGGTGCAAACGGGCCGTTGTTGGAAATCACTCTCGCGTTACCAGACCTGCCCGTGTCGGACACCCAGTAGTAGCGAAAGCGAAACTTGTTTCATGGCTGTCAATGTATCACAAAGCCCGGGCATTCCGCATGGAGGAAAACCATGGGCATCATGCGCAAGCGCTATTCGTGCAGGCCGCGTTCGTCGGGCTCGTCGGTCGAGGTGCTGATGACGCTGGTCGGGCGTCCCTTGGCCTTGCGCCAGAAGTACATCGCGTAGCCCGACAGGCCGTAAACCACGAACAGTCCGAACAGCACGGTCGGCGGATGGATGTTGATCACCGCAATGCCGAGCGCCACCAGCACGATGGCTGCGAAGGGCACGCTCTTCTTCAGGCTCAGGTCCTTGAAACTGTAGAACGGCACATTGGTCACCATCGTCAGGCCCGCGTACAGCGTGAGCGCAAACATGGGCCAGGTCAGGTCGGCCCGGTCGAGTTCCAGCTCGGTCGCCAGCCAGATAAACCCGGACACCAGCGCGGCCGCTGCAGGCGACGGCAGGCCCTGGAAATAACGCTTGTCCACCACACCGGTGTTGACGTTGAAACGTGCCAGCCTCAGTGCCGCGCAGGCGCAATAGACAAAGGCGGCGATCCAGCCCCAGCGACCGACGTCCTTGAGCACCCAGACATAGGCCACCAGCCCCGGCGCGGCGCCAAACGACACCATGTCCGAGAGCGAGTCCATCTGCTCACCAAAGGCGCTCTGGGTGTTGGTCATGCGGGCCACGCGGCCGTCCAGACTGTCCAGCACCATGGCTGCAAATATGCCCACCGTGGCCAGATCGAAGCGCCCGTTCATGGCCATGACGATCGCGTAGAACCCGCCGAACAAAGCGGCCAGCGTGATCATGTTGGGCAGCATGTAGATGCCCTTGCGGCGCCGGGGGATGTCGGCGCTGGGTTCGTTCAGGGGATCGGATCCGTCGTGCATGGGTGGTTCTTGGCGTCAGCCGCAATGGAGCGCGCAGAGCGCAGGCTGGCAGTGTAAGCCAGTGCATGGACCCCAGAAAACACAAAGGCCACCGAAGTGGCCCTTGTGCAAGCGGAAAACCAGATCAGTTGCGGGTCTGGTCGACCAGCTTGTTCTTGGCGATCCAGGGCATCATGGCGCGCAGCTGGGCACCCACCACTTCGATCTGGTGATCGGCGGTGTTGCGGCGGCGGGCGGTCATGCTCGGGTAGTTCAGGCGGCCTTCCTGGATGAACATCTTGGCGTAGTCACCGTTCTGGATGCGCTTCAGGGCGTTGCGCATGGCGGCGCGCGACTGGTCGTTGATGACTTCAGGACCGGTCACGTACTCGCCGAACTCAGCGTTGTTGGAGATCGAGTAGTTCATGTTGGCGATACCGCCTTCGTAGATCAGATCGACGATGAGCTTGAGCTCGTGCAGGCACTCGAAGTAGGCCATCTCAGGGGCGTAGCCGGCTTCGACGAGGGTCTCGTAACCCATCTTGATCAGTTCGACGGCGCCACCGCACAAGACGGCCTGCTCGCCGAACAGGTCGGTCTCGGTCTCTTCCTTGAAGTTGGTCTCGATGATGCCGGCCTTGCCGCCACCGTTGGCCATCGCGTAGCTCAGGGCCAGATCACGCGCCTTGCCGCTCTTGTCCTGGTGGATGGCGATCAGGTGGGGCACGCCGCCGCCCTGGGTGTAGGTGTTGCGCACGGTGTGGCCGGGCGCCTTGGGGGCGACCATCCACACGTCCAGATCGGCGCGGGGCACGACCTGGTTGTAGTGCACGTTGAAACCGTGGGCGAACACCAGCGAAGCACCCTGCTTGATGTTGGGTGCCACGTTGTTGGTGTAAACCTCGGCAATCTGCTCGTCGGGCAGCAGGATCATGACCACGTCAGCGGCCTTGACGGCGTCGTTGACTTCCATCACGGTCAGGCCGGCCTTGCCAACCTTGTCCCAGGAGGCGCCGCCCTTGCGCAGGCCGACCACCACCTTGACGCCGCTGTCGTTCAGGTTCTGGGCGTGTGCGTGGCCTTGCGAGCCGTAGCCAATGATGGCAACCGTCTTGCCTTTGATCAGGCTCAGGTCACAGTCTTTGTCGTAGAAAACTTTCATGAGGTTGCTCCAGTTGAAATCTTGAAAAAAACCGCTAATGGTAACGAGATAGAAGCCCAACCCAGCAGACACCGCAGAACCGGCTCTGCCGGGCTGCTGGTGTCGCCCCCTTGAGGGGGTGACGGCCGACAGGCCGGCGCGGGGGTGGGCGTCAAACTCTCAGGATGCGCTCACCCCGACCGATGCCGCAGGAACCGGTGCGAACCGTTTCCAGAATGGCCGCGCGATCAATGGCTTCCAGAAAAGCGTCGTTCTTGCCCTGGTCGCCGGTGAGCTCGATGGTGTAGCTCTTCTCCGTCACATCGATCACGCGGCCACGGAAGATGTCGGCCATGCGCTTCATTTCCTCACGCTCCTTGCCCACCGCGCGCACCTTCACCAGCATGAGCTCGCGTTCGGTGTAGGCGCCTTCGGTCAGGTCCACCACCTTGACGACTTCGATCAGCCGGTTCAGGTGCTTGGTGATCTGCTCGATCACATCGTCCGAACCGGTGGTCTGGATCGTCATGCGCGAGAGGCTGGGGTCTTCCGTGGGAGCTACGGTGAGGGATTCGATGTTGTAGCCCCGCGCGGAGAACAGGCCCACCACGCGCGAGAGCGCACCGGGTTCGTTTTCGAGCAGGACAGCGATGATGTGTTTCATGAATGAGATTCCTCTTTTCTGAGCCCTCCCCTGCGCACGGTAATGCGCAGGCTTGGCTGCAAATAGATTCGTCGAAGGGACTGCCACTCGGGGTGGCAGAGTGAAAGGCTCAGAGGTCTTCGGCGCCCAGCGTCATCTCTGTGATGCCCTTGCCGGCACGCACCATGGGGAAGACGTTTTCCGTCGGGTCGGTGCGGAAGTCCATGAAGACCGTGCGGTCCTTGAGCTTGCGCGCCTCGCGCAAGGCACCTTCCACGTCCTGCGGGCGCTCGATCAGCATGCCGACGTGGCCGTAGGCTTCGGCGAGCTTCACGAAGTTGGGCAGTGCGTCCATGTAGCTGTGGCTGTAGCGCCCCTCGTAGTCAAGCTCCTGCCACTGGCGCACCATGCCGAGGTAACGGTTGTTCAGCGCCACGATCTTGATCGGCGTGTTGTACTGCAGGCAGGTGGAGAGTTCCTGGATGCACATCTGCACCGAGCCTTCGCCGGTCACGCAGAACACTTCGCTCTCGGGCTTGGCCAGCTTGATGCCCATGGCGTAGGGAATGCCAACGCCCATGGTGCCCAGGCCACCGGAGTTGATCCAGCGACGCGGCTCGTTGAACTTGTAGTACTGTGCGGCCCACATCTGGTGCTGACCCACGTCGGACGTGATGTAGGCATCAGCGTCTTTCGTCATGTTCCAGAGCGTTTCCACCACGTACTGCGGCTTGATCACGTCCTTGTTGCCGCGGTCGTACTTCAGGCAGTCCGTCGAACGCCAGCCTTCGATGGCTTCCCACCAGCCGGCGAGTGCCTTTTCGTCGGCCCGGGTGCTGGTTTCGCGCACCATGTTGATCAGCTCGGTCAGCACATCCTTCACGTCGCCGACGATGGGCACGTCCACCTTGACGCGCTTGGAGATGCTCGACGGGTCGATGTCGATGTGGATGATCTTGCGTTCGTTCTGCGCGAAGTGCTTGGGATTGCCAATCACGCGGTCATCAAAGCGCGCGCCCACGGCCAGCAGCACATCGCAGTTCTGCATCGCGTTGTTGGCTTCCACCGTGCCGTGCATGCCCAGCATGCCAAGGAACTTGCGGTCGGAGGCGGGATAGGCACCCAGGCCCATCAGCGTGTTGGTGACGGGATAGCCCAGCAAGTCCACCAGCGTGCGCAGTTCCTGCACCGCATTGCCCAGCAGCACGCCGCCACCGGTGTAGATGTAGGGACGCTTCGCCGTCAGGAGCAGTTGCAGGGCCTTGCGGATCTGGCCGCCGTGGCCCTTGCGCACCGGGTTGTACGAACGCATCTCGACCGACTCGGGGTAGCCGGCGAAGGCAGTCTTGTTGAATGACACGTCTTTCGGGATGTCCACCACCACGGGACCGGGACGGCCGGTGCGCGCGATGTGGAAGGCCTTCTTCATCACCATGGCCAGATCGCGCACGTCCTTCACCAGGAAGTTGTGCTTGACGATGGGTCGCGTGATGCCGACGGTGTCGCACTCCTGGAAGGCGTCCAGGCCGATCGCGGCCGTGGGCACCTGGCCAGCGATGATCACCATCGGGATGCTGTCCATGTAGGCGGTGGCGATGCCGGTCACGGCATTGGTCAGGCCAGGGCCCGAGGTGACCAGGGAGACGCCCACATCGCCCGTGGCGCGGGCATAGCCATCGGCGGCGTGCACAGCGGCCTGCTCATGCCGCACCAGCACGTGCTGGATGGTGTCCTGCTTGTAGAACGCGTCGTAGATGTGCAGCACAGCACCGCCGGGGTAGCCCCAGATGTACTTCACGCCTTCGGCCTGAAGGGCCTTGACGAGGATCTCTGCGCCGCGGAGTTCTTGGGTGGCTGCGCCGTGGGCAGCGGCAGCGGAGGCCAGTTCGGCCTTGTTGATTTCCATGATGAACCTTTCGAGAATTTCTCTGACGAAATACCTTGGGTGCCCCTCCACCCACTCTTGTGAAGCGGTGTCAGGACTTGAGGCCAATGGACATGAGCGGACACATACCCCGCCGGACCTTGACCCGTTTGCCTTTTTGAATTGCAGCCTGACATTATCGCACTGCAACACGCCCTTGCGCCAGCCGGCGACTTGAGCTTGGGAACAAAACCGGTTGGCATGGGCCGCAATGCGACAATCCAGAGCCCGTCCTGATCACAAAAAATGACCGAAGCTGCCTCTTTCGCGCCCACCGCAGACGCCCTCACCGCCCCACCGATCGCGCGCCGCATGGCCTGCTGGCTCTACGAGGGCATGCTGATGTTCGGCGTGGTGTTCATCGCGGGCTATCTGTTTTCCACGCTGACACAGACCCGGCACGCGCTGGACAACCGCCACATGCAGCAGGCCTTTCTGTTCGTGGTATTCGGCATCTACTTCACCTGGTTCTGGGCCAAGGGGCAGACGCTGGCCATGAAAACCTGGAACATCCGCGTGGTGGACCGGCAAGGCCGACCGATCACGCAAGCACGCGCGCTGGGACGCTACGTGCTGTCCTGGCTGTGGTTCCTGCCACCGCTGGCCGTGGGTGGCGCGTTCAGTCTGCCCGGTGGCGAACTGACGGTGATCGTGATCGGCTGGGTGGCCATCTGGGCCGTGCTCTCGCGCTTCCATCCCCAGCGGCAGTTCCTGCACGACGCGCTGGCGGGCACACGCCTGGTTCATTTCAAACCGCCTCAGCCCGTCAAGGTCCAAAAGAAAGCCGCCTGAGGCATCGCGGAAGCCACTGCTCAGCGGATACACCTGAAACATGACCGACACAACACACCGCGAACCCACCAACGCACAGAAACAGCGCACCGGCCTGGCCCGCATGTGGCACGCCTTCGGCTATTCCATGGCGGGTCTGCGTGCAGGCTGGCACGAAACGGCCTTCCGCCAGGAGGCCCTCGCGGCCATGGTGCTCGTTCCGCTGTCCTTCTGGCTGGGCCGCAACTGGGTCGAGGTCACCTTGCTGGCCGGCTCGGTGGTCCTGGTGATGGTGGTGGAACTGCTCAACACCGGGATCGAAACCGCCATCGACCGCATCGGTCCGGAATGGCACGATCTGTCCAAACGCGCCAAAGACATGGGCAGCGCCGCTGTGCTGCTGAGCCTGCTGGTGTGCACCGGCGTCTGGAGCGCAGCGCTCTGGACCGCCTTGGCCTGAGCTTCTTCAAACGGAACTCCTTCGATGAGCGATCCCCATTTCTCCCTCTGCGTGTACTGCGGGTCCCGCCCCGGCAGCCAACCCAAATTCACCGAAGCGGCACGGGCAGTGGGCGAGTGGATCGGCCGCCATGGCGGACAACTGGTCTACGGCGGGGGCTGCAACGGGCTCATGGGCACCGTCGCACAGGCCACGCTGGATGCGGGCGGGCGTGTCGTCGGCGTCATCCCGAAGGCGCTGGTTGACAAGGAGTGGGCGAACCACGCCTGCACCGAGCTCCATGTGGTGGAGACCATGCACGAGCGCAAGCGCCTGATGGCCGAACACGCCGACGCCTTTCTGGCCCTGCCCGGCGGCATCGGAACGTTCGAGGAATTCTTCGAGGTCTGGACCTGGCGCCAGCTCGGCTACCACGACAAGCCCGTGGGACTGCTCAATGTGGCTGGCTACTACGACGGCCTGATGCAGTTCCTGCACAGCACCGTCGAGCAGCAGTTCATGGGCCCCTGGCAGATGGACCTGATCCGCATGGACACGGACCTGCAGCGTCTGCTGCCGGGCCTGGTGCAGGACGCCGGCCTGGCGCCGGCCGCGCAGCTCGAAGCGATCTGAACCCTTCGTCGCGCAAGGGGCGCACCGTCAGACGGCGGTTTCGTCCTCTTCGCCGGTGCGGATGCGCACGACACGCTCCACCGTCGTCACAAAAATCTTGCCGTCCCCGATCTTGCCGGTGCGGGCGGCGCGCACGATGGCGTCCACACAGCGCTCCACGTCGTCCGTTTTGACCACCACTTCCAGCTTCACTTTGGGCAGGAAATCCACCACGTATTCGGCGCCACGGTAGAGCTCGGTGTGGCCTTTCTGGCGGCCAAAACCCTTCACCTCGGTCACGGTCAGGCCGGTCACGCCCTGCTCGGCCAGGGCTTCGCGCACTTCTTCGAGCTTGAACGGTTTGATGACGGCGGTGATCTGCTTCATGGGGGTCTCCAATGCGGGTCGGGTATCGATGGCTTTTGATTATGCCCAAGGCCTGCACGCACACAGGGTGGCAAGGACAAACCCGCGCATCAAGCGTGGTACTTGCTGGTGATCGGGTATCGCCAGTCCTTGCCAAAGCTTCGGTGGGTCACGCGGATCCCCACCGGCGCCTGGCGACGCTTGTACTCGTTGATGCGGATCAGCCGCACCACCTTGTCGACATCGGCCTTGGCAAAGCCATCGGCCACGATGCTGGCCGGGCTCTGGTCGTTCTCCATGTAGCGCTCGATGATGGTGTCGAGCACATCGTATTCGGGCAGGCTGTCCTGGTCCTTCTGGTCGGCCCGCAGTTCGGCGCTGGGCGGGCGGGTGATGATGCGCTCGGGAATCGGGTTGGCCCCGGTGCCATACGGGTCGTGCTCATTGCGCCAGCGCGCCAGGCGGAACACCATGGTCTTGGCCACGTCCTTGATCACCGCAAAGCCACCCGCCATGTCACCGTAGAGCGTGCAGTAACCGGTCGCCATTTCGCTCTTGTTCCCGGTGGTCAGCACGATGCTGCCGAACTTGTTGGACATGGCCATGAGCAGCGTGCCGCGGATGCGCGCCTGCAGGTTTTCTTCGGTCGTGTCCTCGGGGCGGCCCTCGAACAGCGGTGCGAGCGAGGCTTTGAAAGCTTCGAACTCGGGCGCGATGGCGATTTCGTCATGGCGCACACCCAGGCGTTCGGCCATGTCGCGCGCGTCGATCCAGGAAATGTCGGCGGTGTACGGCGAGGGCATCATGACGGTGCGCACGCGGTCCTTGCCCAATGAATCCACCGCGATGGCCAGCACCAGCGCTGAGTCGATGCCCCCCGAGAGACCCAGGATGGCACCGGGAAAGCCGTTCTTGCCCAGGTAGTCGCGCACGCCGAGCACCAGCGCGTGCCAGAGATCGGCCTCCAGGCTGTGCGCCCGGTCGGTGATGGCCTCGATGCGCCAGCCCGCCGGTTCGCGACTGAAGACGATGTCGAACAATGCCTCTTCGAAACTGATGGCGCGACCCGCCAGGCTGCCATCAGCCGCCAGCACAAAACTCCGGCCCTCGAACACGATCTCGTCCTGCCCGCCCACCAGGTGCGCATACACCAGCGGCACACCCGTGGCCGCCACACGCTGGCGCATGGTGCCTTCGCGTTCATTGCCTTTGCCGGTGTGGAACGGCGATGCGTTGATCACCGCCAGCAGTTCAGCGCCCGCGGCGCGGGCATCGGCGGCCGGTGCATCGAACCAGGCGTCTTCGCAGATCAGCAGTCCCACGCGCACGCGATCGCCCTCCGCATCCGTCACATCGAACACGCCCACCCCATTGCCGGGCACAAAATAGCGGCGTTCGTCAAACACCTGGTAGTTGGGCAGTTCGCGTTTGGCGTAGCGGTGCACCACCTGGCCGTCACACAGCACGCTGGCGGCGTTGTACAGGCCCGCCACCGAAACACTGCGCTCGCGGCGCTCCTCGCCCGCGAGGCTCGGCACGCGCATCGGATGCCCCACCACGATGTGCAGGCCTTTGAGCGCTGCGGTCTCCCCGGCCACGGTTTTCAGGGCATCATCGCAGGCGTCGATGAACGCGGGCCGCAGAAAAAGGTCTTCGGCCGCATAGCCACACAAGGCCAGTTCGGGCGTGAGCAGCAGGCCGATGCCGCGGGCATGGGCATCGCGAGCGGCATCGATGATCTTTCGGGCATTGCCCGCCATGTCACCCACCACAAAATTCAACTGGGCCACACAGATTTTGAGCGTCATGGAATCGGAAAAACTTGCGGGAAACGGGGTATTGGACAGAAGCCCCCGGCGCCGGGCGGTGAGGACTTCACGGCCCTGCAGACAAGGCTCTGCAGGTCGCTGACATGGCGAAATTTGATTATGTCACCCGGGTCCTGAACTCGCCGCTGGACGTAACGGCGTCTGAGTGGGACGCCCTGCTGGCCCTGGAGCCAGACCCCAGTCCGTTCATGCGCCACGACTACCTCGCAGCGCTGCAGACCAGCGGCTGCGCCACCCCAGCAACAGGTTGGCAAGCCCGGTTCGTCACGCTGTGGGTGGGCGACACGCTGCACGCCGCCTGTCCGATGTACCTGAAGCAGCATTCCTACGGCGAATACGTGTTCGACTGGGCGTGGGCCAACGCCTACGAGCAGCACGGCCTGCCGTACTACCCCAAGGCACTGGTGGCGGTACCGTTCACACCGGTGCCCGGCGCCCGGCTGCTGGCGCGCGACCCCGCTGCGCGTGCAGCGCTCGTGCAAGCGCTGCTGCAACACGCGCGCGATGAAGGCCTGTCGTCACTGCACCTGCTGTTCGCACAGCCACAGGACGTGGCGGCCTGCGAACAGGCAGGGATGATGTTGCGCCACACAGTGCAGTTTCATTGGCAGAACAGGGGGGTGTCCGACTTCGACCACTTCCTGGCCAGCTTGCAGCAGGAGAAGCGCAAGAAGATCCGGCAGGAGCGGCGCAAGGTGGCCGAGGCCGGTGTGAACTTCCGCTGGTCCCGAGGCGTCGACATCAGCTCGAACGACTGGGACTTCTTCTACCGCTGCTACGAGCGCACCTACCTCGAACACGGCAATGCGCCCTACCTGAACCGCGATTTTTTCCACCGCCTGGCCCACTCGGTGCCCGAGAACTGGCTGTTGTTCGTGGCCGAACGCGAGGGCCGGCCGGTGGCCGCCAGCCTGATCGGCATCGATGCCGAACACGGCGTCGCCTATGGCCGCTATTGGGGCGCCCTGGAGCGGGTCGACTGCCTGCACTTCGAGGCCTGCTACTACCAGCCCCTGGCCTGGTGCATCGAACACGGTTTCCAGCGCTTCGAGGGCGGCGCCCAGGGCGAACACAAGATGGCGCGCGCCCTGCTGCCGGTTCGCACCACCAGCGCGCACTGGCTGGCCCACCCCGCCTTCGCCGATGCGGTGGAGCGTTTTCTGCAGCGCGAGGGTGATGGCATCGGACAGTACCTCGAGCACCTGTCCCAGCGCAGCCCGCTCAAGGTAACAGCCGCATCACCGGACGCACCCGTACCCCACAATAGAGAATGAAGGCGCCTGAGAGACCGAGAACCAGGACGTGCTTCGCACCGAAGCACCACTTGGGCGCTGTCTTTTGTAGTATTTAGTTACACACTTGTTACACTCACCCCGCATGGACGAAGCCGACGCCTTTTTCACCCAGACCATTGTGGGCGCGCCCTTCACGGTCCTGCTCGGCCGTCGCATCCAGCCGGGTTCTGCTGAGAGCCAGGGCCTTGAAATCAACCCGACCACCGGTGATAACCGCCTGACCCGCGTCTGGCAGGAGTGGATCGTGCTCAGCCATGCCTGCGATCCGGTGGGTCAATCCCGTCAGCGGCCCGGCCGGCTGCGGCGCCTGCTGGAACGCCACGCCTTGTGGATCGGAGTCCTGGGCCTGCTTTCGTTGGCGGGTTCACTCGTTGTCTGGGGGATCACTCAATGGAGCTGAAGACCCCGCAGGACACCCTCACGCTCGATCCCATCGCGATGAACGTGGTCAGTCGCGTGGCGGCGGGCAGCCGGCTCAGCGGCGAGCTCCAGTTCGAAGGTGGCCTGCTGGTGCAGGGCGAGATCTCCGGTCATATCCGGATCAATGGCCGGCTGATCGTCTGGACCGGGGGCGTGATACGTGGACGTGTGAAGGTGCTCGGAGATCTCTACCTGTTCGGGCAACTCGGTGACACTGGTGCCAGCCCACAAGACACCAGCCTGGAATGCACCGGCATGGCCTATGTGTCCAAGACCGCCGTGTCCACGGGCACGCTGCTGGCCAGACGCCTGCAGCTCTATGAGGGTGCTGACTTGCAGGGGCCGTTCAAGACGCTCAAACTCGGCGACAACCTGCCGGTGCTGCACGATGTGCACACCGACCCCCGTTGAACTGCCCGAGTCCGCCACCATGCCGCCCCTGAAAGCCCATCGTTATCAGAACCCCGACCGCCATCTGGAACAAGACATGGAAAACAATCACATGAACGACAACCAACAGGCACCCGATGCCAGCCAGGATTACTACGAGCCTGGCAACGGCCCGGTGGACAGTGGTCAGACGCTGGAAGTGGCCGTCGGCAACGCCATGCCACCGAGCCAGCCCAGCCACCTGCCCTTGCTGCAGCCCACGCCCCTGTCGGGTGTGGCTGGCGAAGCCCTTGAAACGAACCCGGCGCGCAGCATGGTGGCCGAGGGCATGCACTTTGTGGGCAACGCCCTGCTGCGCGGCCCCTGCAGCGTGGCCGGTCTGGTGGAAGGCAACCTGACGCAGGCCCCCGACGCCACGGTGGCGGTCGTCGTGACCGAAACCGGTCGCGTCAAAGGCGACATCACCGCACAGAAAATCTCGGTCATGGGCCACACCGATGGCATCCTGGATTCCGGCCAGGGTGAAGTGGCCCTGCACGACACCGCCAGCGTGCACGGGCTGGTGCGCTATGGGCGCATCCAGGTCAACGGCGCCGACCTCAATGCCACGCTGGAGCGTGTGGCGATCCAGAAGCCGGGGGCCTGACGGTTTTCCATGCTGTGGCGCCAACCTCCACAAACCTTCCTGATTCCGCAAACCGCGCCCGTGCCGGACGCCGAAGCCTTGCGCCGCGCGGTGCTGCAGGCGAGCTGGCGGCGCGATCGCTGGGTCGCGCGCCGGCGCGTGTGGTTGCGCTGGCTGGTCTGGGTGACCGGGCGTTACCTGTTGCCGGCCCTGCTGGTCTTCGGCCTGGGCGCCTGGCTCTGGCTGGGGGTGTTGCCGGGCATGGGCAACCCGCTGGACCAACTGACCCGCATCCAGAAACCCGCCGCCAGCCCCGCACCGGCCGCCCCACCAACGCACAAGGCTGGGCCCGAACCTGCCACATTGCCGCCGCCTTCATCGGCCGAGCCAGTAGAGGTGGTCAGCTACAGCCCGGAGGGCGAAGAATTGCCCGTGCCCCTGGCCCTGCGGCTCGAATCGCGCTGGGCGACCACAGTCAGCGACAGCGACAAGCTCACCACCACCGTGTCCACTGCGTCCGACACATTCACCCCGATCCAACCGCATCTGAAACCCGAAAACTGGTTGCACAGCAAGGAGCCCTGACCCCATGAACAACAATCCCGCTTCCACCCGCCTCGTCCCGGCCGAACGCCTCACCGCCATCACCAGCCTGATCGCCGAAGGCGCCGTGTTCGACGGCAACTTCCACACCACGCGCGACCAGGGCATCAAGGTCGATGGCCAGCTCAAGGGCAACATCACCTTTGAGACCGGCGGCACGCTGCATGTGGGCGCCACGGGCGTGATCGAAAACACCCGCCTGGAAGCGGACTACGTGTTCATCGAAGGCAAGGTCATTGGCACCGTGATCGCACGCAAGGCGCTGGAGATCACCGGCTCGGCCACGCTGATCGGCGACGCCAGCTACGACGAAATGATCGACATGCACCCGCGTGCCCGCGTGCGCGGCAAGATCGAATACCGCGGCGACATTGACGCGGCGCAGTCCTGATCCCACTGCCAGGAACACCAGAAAAAAAGCCTGCCAGAGTGATCTGGCAGGCTTTTTGTTCTGAGACGCCGCCCCACGGCGGGGTCTTCAACAGTGATCAGGCCGCCTTGGCGTTGTAAGCCGCGATACCGTCCAGGATTTCCTTGTGGGCGGATGCCTTGTCTTCCCAGCCCTGCACCTTGACCCACTTGCCCGGTTCCAGGTCTTTGTAGTGTTCGAAGAAATGCTCGATGGCCTTCAGGCGCATCGGGTTCAGATCGTCCGGCTTTTGCCAGCGGCTGTAGAGCGACAGGATCTTGTCGGTCGGCACGGCCAGCACCTTGCCGTCTTCGCCGGCTTCGTCGGTCATCTTCAGGATGCCGATGGCACGGCAGGGCACCACCACACCGGGGATCAGCGGCACGGGCGTGATCACCAGCACGTCCACCGGGTCGCCGTCGCCCGACAGGGTCTTGGGCACATAACCGTAGTTGGTCGGGTAGTGCATCGCGGTGCTCATGAAACGGTCCACGAAGATCGCGCCGGTTTCCTTGTCCACTTCGTACTTGATCGGGTCGGCGTTCATCGGGATCTCGATGATCACGTTGAACGACTCGGGAACATTCTTGCCAGGGGTGACGTTGTCGAGAGACATGGGGTTTTCTGAGAGTTGATGAATCGGAAGCGGCCACGTGTGCACAGGCATGGCGCACGGAACCCGAACGGATGGGCGCAAACGGTGCGCGCATGGGCAGGATTTACCCTGATTTTACTGATCCCAGCCTTACTTCCTGATCCATATCATTTCCCAAATGAAGCAATTCCCGCTAAATTCCAGCCGTTGGCCAATCGCCCTGCCGTGCTGCACCACCTGTAGCACAAGGACACGAGGAAGCAACGCAGCGGGGGCCACCCTCAAAGCGTTGCCCCCTCCAAGTCAAAACGAATGAGCAGGAGTAATCTATGGTTGGACAATCTGCGCTGATCTTTGCGCTGGTGTGTGGACTCGTGGCCGTGGCATACGGTTTCTGGTCCCGAAGCTGGATTCTTTCTCAGGACGCGGGCAACGCCCGCATGCAGGAAATCGCCGGGGCCATCCAGACCGGCGCTGCCGCCTACCTCGCCCGACAGTACAAGACCATTGCCATCGTGGGCGTGGTGCTGGCCATCCTCATCGGTGTCTTCCTCGACAGCACGACCGCCATCGGCTTCGTGCTCGGCGCGGTGCTTTCGGGCGCCTGCGGCTTCATCGGCATGAACGTCTCGGTGAAGGCCAACGTGCGCACGGCACAGGCCGCAACCCGGGGCATTGGCCCGGCGCTGGACGTGGCCTTCCGCGGCGGTGCCATCACCGGCATGCTGGTGGTCGGCCTGGGCCTGCTGGGCGTGGCCGGCTTCTTCTGGTTCCTGGTCGGCAACGGCAACCTGACGCCCGACAAGAACCTGGCCACCCTGCTCAACCCGCTGATCGGCTTTGCCTTCGGCTCCTCGCTCATTTCCATCTTCGCCCGTCTGGGCGGCGGCATCTTCACCAAAGGCGCTGACGTCGGCGCCGATCTGGTGGGCAAGGTCGAAGCCGGCATCCCCGAAGACGACCCGCGCAACCCGGCGGTGATCGCCGACAACGTGGGCGACAACGTCGGCGACTGCGCCGGCATGGCCGCCGACCTGTTCGAGACCTATGCGGTGACGCTGATTGCCACCATGGTGCTGGGCGCCCTGATGGTGACGGTGGCTCCGATGCAGGCGGTGCTCTACCCCCTGGTGCTCGGTGGCGTGTCGATCATCGCGTCCATCATCGGCTGCTTCTTCGTGAAGGCCAGCCCGGGCATGAAAAACGTGATGCCCGCGCTGTACAAGGGCCTGGCGATTGCCGGCGTGCTGTCGCTGATCGCCTTCTACTTCGTGACCGCCTGGATCATGCCTGACGATTCGATCAGCGCCAGTGGCAGCCAGCTGCGCCTGTGGGGCGCCTGCGCCGTGGGCCTGATCCTGACCGCTGCCCTGGTCTGGATCACCGAGTTCTACACCGGCACCCAGTATTCACCGGTCAAACACATCGCCCAGGCCTCCACCACCGGCCACGGCACCAACATCATTGCGGGTCTGGGTGTGTCCATGCGCTCCACCGCCTGGCCGGTGCTCTGTGTCTGTATCGCCATCATCGCGGCCTACACGCTGGCCGGTCTGTACGGCATCGCCATCGCCGCGACCTCCATGCTGAGCATGGCCGGCATCGTGGTCGCACTCGACGCCTACGGCCCCATCACCGACAACGCCGGTGGCATCGCCGAAATGGCCGAGCTGCCCAGCAGCGTGCGCGACGTGACCGACCCGCTCGACGCGGTGGGCAACACCACCAAGGCCGTGACCAAGGGCTACGCCATCGGTTCGGCCGGTCTGGCGGCCTTGGTGCTGTTTGCCGACTACACCCACAAGCTGGAAACCTACGGCCACCAGATCAGCTTCGACCTGAGCAACCCGATGGTCATCGTCGGCCTGTTCATCGGCGGCATGATCCCCTACCTCTTCGGCGCCATGGCGATGGAGGCGGTGGGCCGCGCCGCCGGTGCGGTGGTGGTCGAGGTGCGCCGCCAGTTCAAGGAGATCCCCGGCATCATGGAAGGCACGGCCAAACCCGAGTACGGCCGCGCGGTCGACATGCTGACCACCGCGGCCATCAAGGAAATGGTGATTCCCTCGCTGCTGCCGGTGGTGGCGCCGATTCTGGTGGGCGTGTTCCTCGGTCCCCAGGCCCTGGGTGGTCTGCTCATGGGCACCATCGTGACCGGCCTGTTCGTGGCCATCTCCATGTGCACCGGCGGTGGTGCCTGGGACAACGCCAAGAAATACATCGAAGACGGCCACCACGGCGGCAAGGGCAGCGAAGCCCACAAGGCGGCCGTGACCGGTGACACCGTGGGCGACCCCTACAAGGACACCGCTGGCCCGGCCGTGAACCCGCTGATCAAGATCATCAACATCGTGGCCCTGCTGATCGTGCCACTGCTGCCGATGGCCGCCTGACCCGCGGGTTGGATCACCCACAACAAGGCCCGCCGAAGCGGGCCTTGTTGTTTTCGGGACCTTGCCTGCCCCAACAACAGCTACGCAGCGTCAGCCCGGGTGAGCAGGCGCACCACCGCGCTGGCGCTGGGTGTCAGTTCCTGAAGGCGGTCGACCTCCCCGCGCTCGATGGCCAGCATCACGAGCTCATTGATGCCGCCCACCGCGGCGAGCGCCATGGTGGGCGTCAGCACCTGACTCAAGGGCACCCCGCCAGAACCGGGCCCACCGTTGACCGTTTCCAGCACAAAGTCGGCAAACTGCGCCATCACTTCGCGACGCACCCGGAGTCCTTCGGATCCCAGGTGATGGATTTCAACAAACAGCGTCCCGACCAACCCCGGCCCCGCCGCCAGATGCGCAAAATAGGCGTCCAGCGCATGCTCCACCTGGGTTTGCCAGGGGCGATCGGGCTGCACCGCCTCGCGCAACGTGCGCAGTGCCGATGCACTGGTCAGCCGGTACAGCGCCAGAAAGCAGGCTTCCTTGCAGTCAAAATGTTCGTAGAACGTGCGCTTGGAAACCCCCGCTTCGCGCACGATGTCGGCAATGGTGGCTGCGGCAACCCCCTTGCTGGCCGACACCCCTGCCATCGCTTGCAGTAAGCGCGAACGGTGTTCGTGCCGCTCGCTGGTGGTGTCGCTGGTGACCATGGATGGGGCTTTCATGCGCGGCATCTTAGGCCAGCCGCTTGTCCGCCGGCTGACAACGCCCAGCCCTGTTCACCGCGGAACCCCGCTTGACAGTGCGCCCTCAGGCAGGCAGCATGGCCACCATTGGTACCACAAGGTACCGCTACCCGAAGACCGCTCATGACCGAACTGATTGTCCGCCGCCTGCTGATCGATCTGGAGCAACCGGTCGCCCGCCACTGGTGCGCCGGCGACGCGTTCCTGACCGCCTGGTTCAACGCCTTGTCGATGAGCTTCCCGGTGGGCGAACAGTTCTTCATTGATTCGGTGCGCAACGGTCTGCAAGCGCTGGAACCGGAGCAGCGCGACCACTACCAAGACGAGGTCAAAGGCTTCATTGGCCAGGAAGCGACCCACCGCCGCATCCACGCGCTCTTCAACGCGCAGATCGAACGCCACGGCCTGGTCAACGACTGGGAACCGCGCGCCCGCGAGCGCCTGCGGCTGGTCGAAGGGACCGACCCGCGCCACGGCCTCGCCATCACCGCGGCCAATGAACACTTCACCGCCCTGTTCGCCGAATGGATGTTGTCTCACCACCACCTGCTGGACGGCTGCGAGCCCCGCCTCAAGGCCCTGTGGCTCTGGCACAGCGCCGAAGAGGCCGAACACAAATGCACCGCGTTCGACCTCTACCAGGCCCTGGGGGGCAGCCACGCCTGGCGGGTGAAATGGATGCGGCGCATCACCCTCATTTTCCTCACCGACACGCTGCGCCAGACCGCCAACAACCTGCGGCGCGACGGCACGCTCTGGCGCTGGAGCACCTGGCACAGCGCGGCGCGCCACATGCTCGGCCGCGAGGGTCTGCTGCGCCGGAGCTTCACACCCTGGCGGGCATATTTCCGGCCCGATTTTCACCCCAGTCAACAAAGCAGCGACCTTTCACAAAACTGGCTGCGCGACAACAGCCGCCTGTACACCCGGGTCGGCGTCGCCTGAGCGCCCTGCCCCTTGGGGTTTAACCCCGATTCGCCAGGGTCTGTGTGCCAGCGCCCGCGCAGCGTCCACCATAATCGGAGCATGTCCGAACGCGTCATTCCCCTGGTCGATCACCGCATGTCCACATTGTCTGCGGCGGTCCCGTCAACGGCCATTCCCGCCACGGGCCTGCTCGGCGATACCCTGGGCCGGCCGCTGCGCGACCTGCGCATCAGCGTCACCGACCGCTGCAACTTCCGCTGCAGCTACTGCATGCCCAAGGAAGTCTTCGACAAGGACTACCCCTACCTGCCGCACAGTGCGCTGCTGAGTTTTGAAGAGATCACGCGCGTGGCGCGCCAGTTTGTGGCCCACGGCGTGCAGAAGATCCGCCTCACCGGCGGTGAGCCTCTGCTGCGCAAGAACCTCGAAATCCTCATCGGCCAGCTCGCTGCACTGCGCACGACCGAAGGCCGGCCGCTGGACATCACGCTCACCACCAACGGATCGCTGCTGGAACGCAAGGCGCAGGCCCTCAAAGACGCCGGGCTGCAGCGCGTCACGGTCAGCCTGGACGGTCTGGACGACACCGTCTTCCGCGCCATGAACGACGTCGATTTCCCGGTGGCCGACGTGCTGCGTGGCATCGAAGCCGCGCAGGCCGCGGGCCTGGGCCCGATCAAGGTCAACATGGTGGTCAAGCGCGGCACCAACGAGCATCAAATCCTGCCCATGGCGCGCCATTTCAAAGGCACCGGCATCGTGCTGCGCTTCATCGAATTCATGGACGTCGGCGCCACCAACGGCTGGCGCATGGACGAAGTGATGCCAAGCGCCGAGGTGGTGCAGATGATCCACCGCGAGCTGCCGCTGGTGCAGCTGGACCCTTCGGCGCCGGGTGAAACCGCCGAGCGTTGGGGCTATGCCGATGCGAACGGCCAGCACGATGTGCAAGCGGGTGAAATCGGCGTGATCAGCAGCGTCACGCAGGCCTTTTGCAGCGACTGCAACCGCGCCCGCCTGTCCACCGAAGGCAAGCTTTACCTGTGCCTGTTCGCCAACCAGGGCCACGACCTCAAGCCGCTGGTGCGGGGTGGTGCGTCTGACGAACAACTCGCCAGCGCGATCGCGGCCATCTGGCAGGGTCGCAGCGACCGGTACTCCCAGCTGCGCGCCAGCCTCCCGCCCGACGAGTCGGGCGGTGGCCGGCGGGTGGAGATGAGCTACATCGGAGGCTGAACAGGCACACGCCCGCGCCGCTTCGCGTCACCCCCTCAAAGGGGCGGCATTGGCCGTCCGGCAAAGTCGCCCGGCGGTTCCCCCGGTTAAAAACACCTCACTCGCTGCACCTCAGAAAACCTGACCGCGTTCCGCCATGAATCCCATACAACCTGGACAAATCACCGCCCTCGTACTCGCCGGAGGCCGAGGCTCCCGCATGGGCGGCGTCGACAAGGGCCTGCAGAACTTCAACGGAACGCCGCTGGCGCTGCACACCGTGATGCGGCTGCAGATGCAGGCCGGTGGCTTGATCGGCGACCTGATGATCAACGCCAACCGCAACCTCTCGGCCTACGAGGCCTTTGGTGCGCCGGTCTGGCCCGACACGCTGTCCGATTACGCCGGGCCGCTGGCGGGTTTCATGACCGGGCTGGAACGCTGTGAAACGCCCTATCTGCTGACGGCCCCCTGCGACACGCCGCTGTTCCCGCTCGACCTCGCGCAGCGGCTGGCGCAGGCCTTTGAAGACGGCTCGACCGAGATCGCCATGGCCGCTGCCCGCGAAGCCGATGGCCAGGTCCGCACCCAGCCGGTCTTCTGCCTGATGCGGGTGAACCTGCTGGAGAGCCTCGTCGCCTTCACCCAGGCGGGCGGCCGCAAGATCGACCGCTGGACCGACCAGCACCGCACCGTGGTGGTGACCTTTGACCAGCCGGGCGACGATCCCCGCGCCTTCTGCAACGCCAACACCCTCGCCGAACTGCACGTGCTGGAAAACAGCTGAACCCTGATCGATGAAAACGATAGAACAGATCGCAGCCGAGCTGCAGGGCTACGACCCGCAGGCGCTGAGCGCCGAGCGCGTCAACCAGTTCCTGGCCCATCTGGTCGATGCCGTCACAGCCACCGAAACAGCGGGCGTGTTCGAGGCGCTCGGCCGCGTGCTCGCACAGGACGTGATCTCGCCCATCAGCGTGCCACCGCACGACAACTCGGCCATGGACGGTTTTGGATTTCACAGCTCGCAGCTCCAGCCGGGGCAGCCGCTGTCGCTGCGCGTGGTCGGCACCGCCTTCGCCGGCAAGGCCTGGCAGGGCACGGTGGCGGCGGGTGAATGCCTGAAGATCATGACCGGCGCGATCATGCCGCCCGAGCTGGACACCGTGGTGCCGCTGGAGTTTGTGAAGGCGCAGGATGACCGCGTGGACGTCCCGCCCGGCGTGGTGAGCGCCGGCGACAACCGCCGCCTGCTCGGCGAAGACCTCATGGCCGGCCAGCCCGCGCTGCGCCGCGGCCAGACACTCGGCCCCGCTGCGCTCGGCCTGATCGCCAGTCTCGGCTTGCCCGGTGTGGCGGTGTATCGACGGGTCAAGGTGGCCTACTTCTCCACCGGCGACGAAATCCTCAGCCTGGGCGAACCGCTGCGCGAAGGCGCGGTGTACGACAGCAACCGCTACACCGTCTTCGGCCTGCTCACGCGCATGGGCGTCGAGGTGATCGACATGGGCGTGATCAAGGACGAACCCGCAGCCCTAGAAGCCGCCTTCCGCCAGGCCGCGCGCGAGGCCGACGCCATCATCACCAGCGGCGGCGTGAGCATGGGCGAGGCCGACCACACCAAGGCCATGATGAAGCAGCTCGGTGACGTGGCGTTCTGGCGCATCGCCATGCGGCCCGGGCGGCCCATGGCCGTGGGCAGGATCACAGAAAACAGCAAGTCAGCCATCCTCTTCGGCCTGCCCGGCAACCCGGTGGCGGTGATGGTCACCTTTCTCGCCTTCGTGCGCCCTGCCCTGCAGCGTTTGATGGGCTGCCAGGCCTGCGAGCCAGTGCTGCTCAAGGCGCACAGCGCCGAAGCGCTGCGCAAGAAACCCGGTCGCACCGAGTACCAGCGCGGCGTCGTCAGCCGCGGCGCCGACGGCTCGCTGCAGGTGTGCACCACCGGCAACCAGGGCTCGGGCGTGCTGCGCTCCATGGTGGAGGCCAATGGCCTCATCGTGCTGCACCACGCTCAAGGCAACGTGGCCGCGGGCGACGAGGTGGACGTGATGATGTTCGACGGCGTGATCTGAGCGCTGGATGCCATCTGCCCGGCCGCGGATCAGGCCCGGGCCACGCGACCTCTGCGCGCAGGGTGAGCGCTCCGCCTACCGGTCGATCGGCTCTCGCGCAACCACCGCGGACTGCTGGGCCAGAAACTCGTCGGCCCAGCGCTGGGCGCGGGGCAGGCAACTCGCCAGCGAGGCCTGCAGCTCGGGCACCTGAAAGTACTCAGGATCGTGCAGGTACGGGTGGCGCATGCAGGCGACGTCCCGGGCTTCATGACTCAGATCCACCCGTTGACCGTCGATGAAGTTGTACTGGTGTTCATAGTTCCCCCGGATGGCGCCGCCGAAAACGCGCTGCATGAAGAGCGAGCCGTACTTGCAGGCGCCCGAGAGGTCCAGCGGGACCTTGTCCGGCTGGCCGACGGCTTCTTCACACCACTTACCGAACACGAAGACCTTGGCCGCCCGGAAGTTTGCGTCGGTATAGGGCAGGCGCCCGGCCTGCGGCAAGGTGCAGTCCAGGCCCATCGGTGGCTCCGGATCGGCCATCACTTCGCCACCAGGATGTCTTCGGACTCGGGTTCTCCGTGGCCCGGCACATCCTTCGGCAGCACCCGCGAACCATGCCGCTTACGCGCCAGCAGCGTGTACATGGTGGGCACCACAAACAGCGTGAGCAGCGTGCCCAGGCTCATGCCGCCCACGATCACCCAGCCGATCTGCTGACGGCTCTCGGCACCAGCCCCGGTGGCCAGCGCCAGTGGCATGGCGCCGAGCACCATGGCACCGGTGGTCATGAGGATGGGGCGCAGGCGCAGCGCGGCGGATTCCCTGACCGCTTCGAGTTTGTCTTTGCCCTTCTCGCGCAGCTGGTTGGCGAACTCCACGATCAGGATGCCGTGTTTGGTGATCAGGCCCACCAGCGTGATGAGCCCGATCTGGCTGAACACGTTGAGCGTGCCTCCGCTGAGCTTGAGCGCGAGCAGCGCGCCCACCATGGACAGCGGCACGCTGAGCATGATGATGAGCGGGTCGACAAAGCTCTCAAACTGCGCCGCCAGCACCAGGTAGATGAACAGCAGCGAGAGCGCGAACACGATGGCCAGCGAACCCGATGAGCTGCGGAACTCGCGACTCTGGCCGTTGAGGTCGGTGGTGTAGCCGGGCGGCAGCACCTCGGCCGCGATCCCGTTCATGATCTGCAGCGCCTCGCCCAGCGCCAGCTCGGGCGCGAGGTTGGCGGTGATGGAGGCGCTGCGTCTTTGGCCAAAGTGGTTGAGTTCGCGTGGCACCACGACCTCGCGCAGTTTCACCAGCGAGGCCAATGGAATCATGGCGTCGCCGCGACCGCGCACAAAGAGCTTGTCGATGTCGTCCGGCGCGCTGCGCTGCGCGCTGTCGGTCTGCACCACCACGTCGTATTGTTCGCCGCCCTGCTTGTAGCGCGTGACCACGCGCCCGCCCAGCAAGGTTTCCACCGTGCGCGCGATGACGTCCACGCTCACACCCATGTCGGCTGCGCGCTCGCGGTCCACGTCCATGCGGATCTCGGGCTTGTTCAGGCGCAGGTCGGTGTCCACCTGCACGAAGCCCGGGTGTTTGGCCATTTCGTCCTGGAAGCGGCGCACGGTTTGCGAGAGGTTCTGGTAGCTGTCGCTGGTGACGATGACGTAGTTGATCGGTCGCTCGCGGAAGCCCTGGCCCAGCGAGGGTGGCGTGATGGGGAAGCCGCTGATGCCGGGCAGCGCGCCGATGCGCGGCGCGATTTCGCGCGCGATCTCCTGCGTGCTGCGTTCGCGTTCTTCCCAGGGTTTGGCACGCAGGAACACCGAGCCCTGCGCCACCGTGGGGTTGCCGATGTTGCTGAAGATGCGGTCGAACTCGGGATAGTCCGCGCCGATGCGCTCGACCGCCTCGGCGTAACGCCGGGTATAGGCCAGCGTGGCACCGTCGGGCCCGTTGACGTTGACCAGGATCACGCCGCGGTCTTCGAGCGGTGCGAGTTCCTGCTTGGTGGTCTGCAGCAGCCACCAGCTGCCCGCAGCGCTCGCGAGCATCACGCCCACCACCAGCCAGCGCACGCGCAGTGCCCCGGCCAGCAGGCGGCTGTAGCCCCGGGTGATGGCGACGAGCACACGCTCCATGCCGCGGTCGAACCAGCCCGGGTTGGGGTTGTGGCGCAGCAGCTTGCTGCTCATCATGGGCGAGAGCGTGAGCGCCACGAAGCCCGACACCACCACCGCACCCGCCAGCGCGAGCGCGAACTCGGCGAACAGACGCCCGGTGCGCCCGGGCGTGAAGGCCAGCGGCGCGTACACGGCGGCGAGCGTGAGCGTCATGGCCACCACCGCAAAGCCGATCTCGCGCGCGCCTTTGATGGCCGCTTCAAACGGCTTCATGCCTTCCTCGATGTGCCGGTAGATGTTCTCCAGCACCACGATGGAATCGTCCACCACCAGGCCGATGGCCAGAACGAGCGCCAGCAGCGTGAGCGTGTTGATGGAAAAGCCGAACAGGCCCATGAGGGCAAACGAGCCGATAAGGCTGACCGGGATCGTCACCAGCGGGATGATGGACGCACGGATGGTGCGCAGGAAGACGAAGATGACCAGCGCGACCAGCACCACGGCCTCGGCGATGGTGGTGTAGACGGCCTTGATCGAGCGGTCGATGAAGACCGAGTTGTCGTTGGCTATCTCGACATTGATGCCCGGCGGCAGGTCGGTCTTGACCTTCTCCAGCAACTGGCGCACACCAGCCGCAAGTTCCAGCGGATTGGCCGTGGCCTGGCGGATCACGCCCAGCGACACCGAGTCGCGCCCGTTCAGCCGCACCGAACTGCGTTCGTCCTGCGGGCCCTGCACCACACGCGCCACATCGCCCAGCCGGATCGACTGGCCGTTGACCGTGCGCAGCGTGACCTCGCGGAACTGCTCGGGTGTCTGCAGGTCGGTGGCGGCGGTGACGTTGAACTCGCGCTGACTGCTCTCGATGCGCCCGGCGGGCACTTCGAGGTTGGAGCGGCGCAGCGCGTCTTCGACGTCCTGCACCGTCAGGTTGTACGCGGCCAGGCGGTCCGGGTCGATCCAGATGCGCATCGAATAGCGGCGCTCGCCGTAGATGCGCACCTCGGCCGCGCCGGTGGCCGTCTGCAGCACCGGTTTGGCGATGCGGTTGGCCAGGTCGGAAAGCTGCAGCGCGTTGTGCGTGTCAGAGTTCAGCGAGATCCACATCACCGGGAACGCATCGGCCTCGACCTTGGCGATCACCGGCTCGTCAATGCCCTGCGGCAGGCGCTGGCGCACCCGGCTGACCTTGTCGCGCACGTCGGCGGCGGCCGAGTCGGGATCGCGTTCGAGCTTGAAGCGCACCGTGATCTGGCTGCGCTCCTGCCGGCTGATGGAGGTGATCACGTCCACGCCTTCGATGCCGGCGATGGAGTCTTCCAGCGGTTTGCTGACCTGCGACTCCACCACCTCGCTGGAAGCGCCGGTGAACGTGGTGCTGACCGTGACGGTGGGCTCGTCGATCTTGGGGTACTCGCGCACCGTGAGCCCGCTGAAGGCCACCAGCCCGATCAGCAGAATCAACATCGACAGCACGCTGGCAAAAACGGGCCGGCGGATCGCGACTTCAGGCAGTTGCATGGTGCGCCTCCTGCGGGATCAGCCGCCACTCGCCGGCGGGGTGCCAGCGGGTGCGCCCTGGGGTCCGGGGACCGGACCACCCGGGGGACGGCTCATCTCCACCACACGCACGGCCGTGCCGTCTTTCTGCAAACGCTGCTGGCCCGCCACCACCACGGTGTCGCCCTCGGCCACGCCCTGCGTGATCTGCACCTGGGCGCCCCGGCGCACGCCGAGCTGCACCTCGGTGCGGCGCGACACCAGCTTGGCGCCGTCGCCCTCGCCTTCTTTCAGCAACCGGAAAACAAACTGTTTGCCCGCCTGCGGCACGATGGCTTCTTCGGGCACCACCAGCGCAGCGGCGTTGGTGGAGAACACGGTGGTCACGCGCGCGAACATGCCGGGGCGCAACTCGCCCCCGGGCGCGGGCGGCAGCACGGCGCGCACGGCGATCGAACGGCCATTGGCGTCCAGCAGCGGATCGACCGCCTGCACCTTCGCGCTGAAGCGTTTGCCGGGCAATGCGTCCAGTTCCACCTCGACCGGCTGGCCGGCGGCGATGCGGGTCTGGAAGCGCTCGGGCAGACGGAAGTCCACTGTGAGCTGCGAGGTGTCTTCCAGGTTCACGAGGTCCGCGCCGTCCTTGACGTAGTCGCCCAGGTGAACCACGCGCAGCCCCACGGTGCCGTCGAACGGTGCGGTGAGGCGCATGCGCGAGAGGCGCGCCTGCGCCAGCGCCACCTGCGCTTCGGCCACCTGCAGCGCCGCGCGGCTTTCGTCCAGCACGCGCTGGGCCACAAAGGCCTGCGCCACCAGTTCCTCGTTGCGCTTGAGGTTGGCACGCGCGATGGAGAGCTGGGCCTGCGCCTGGCTGAGTTCGGCCTTCTGCAACACGTCGTCCAGTTGCACCAGCAACTGGCCACGCCTGACCCGGGCGCCATCGGCAAAGGCGATCTGCGAGATGCGGCCGCTGACCTCGGGCCGCAGCGTGACGCTCTGGCGCGAGCGCAGGGTGCCCACCGCCTGGGCGTCGTCCCGCAAGGCGAGGGACTTGACCTGCACCACCTCGACACCGGGCGTGCCGGCAGCCGGTCGTCCCGCGGAAGCAGCGGCGCTCCCCCCCGGGCTGCCACCTGCTGCAGCCGCCGGGTTGGGCGTCCGGTTCTGGAGCCACCAGGCACCCGCCGAGGCCAGCCCGAGGCCGGCCGCAGCGATCACCACATAAAGGGTCTTTTTTGCCATGTTTCGATCAGGTGCAGGGGGCGCCAAGTGTCACAACATTTTGCAATGTATCAGTGCATAGACACCCACGAACGCATAAGTTCAATCGCGCGGCCAGCCGGCGACCCGGCGGCTCAGCCCGGCACGCCCCGGTTGGCCAGCGCATCGGCCTTTTCATTGCCGGGGTCACCCGCATGGCCTCTGACCCAATGCCATTCGATCTGGTGCACCCCGCCGTGCACGAGGGCATCGAGCTTCTGCCAGAGGTCGGCATTCTTGACCGGCTGTTTGGCCGCCGTCTTCCAGCCCTTGGTCTTCCAGCCATGGATCCACTCGGTGATGCCTTTGCGGACGTATTCGCTGTCCAGGTAGAGCGACACCTTGCAGGGGCGCTTGAGCGCACCGAGCGCTTCGATCACAGCCGTGAGTTCCATGCGGTTGTTGGTGGTTTCGCGCTCACCACCCCAGAGCTCTTTTTCGTGGCCGCCGGCCTTGAGGTAAACGCCCCAGCCGCCCGGGCCCGGGTTGCCTTTGCAGGCGCCATCGGTGTAGATCACCACGTGATTCAAATCAGAGTCTCCAGAAAAACAAAAACAGCGCCACCCCAGGGGCACCGCCGGGCTGGCATTGCCAGACGGCCAGTGCCGCCCCCCCTGGAGGGGGGTGACGCGAAGCGGCGCGGGGGGTGTTTCACATCAATGTCGGTTGGCCACCGACACGGGCGCCGCGGCCACAGCCCGCCGCGGCTTCCAAGCCGGGCCGAGCAGGCGCACACCCTGCACACGCTTGACCGCCACCTGAAAATAGACCGCTCCGAAGATCGGCCACCAGCGTGGGCCGGCCCGGTCCATCCAGGCGCTGTGGTTGAGCCACTTTTCGGTCCTCACCGCCGGCCGGTAGCAGCCAAAGCGCTCCGACTCTACTTCAAAACTCAGCAGCCGCAGCCAGTCGCGCAACCGGCGCGGACCGATGAATTCACCGGCCTCGGGCAGGTACAGGCTCGACAAACCCAGCCCATGCAAACCCAGCCGCCCTGCCAGGCGGGCGCGCCCCTGGCGCAGGCCCCAGAGACTGGTCGGATTGAAGCCCGAAATCACCACCCGGCCCTCGGGCACGAGCACCCGCTCCACCTCGCGCAACACGTGGTGGGGATCGGCGCTGAGCTCCAGCGTGTGCGGCAGCACCACCAGGTCCAGACTCGCCGGCGGAAACGGCAGCGCGGCCGCGTTGGTCACCAGCGCCACCCGCGGCGACTCGCCCGGGGCCGGCCAGGTCGAGACCCGGTCGCCACGGTCCACGGATGGGGACTGCGGTGCATCCGGGTCCACCGTGCGTCCACCCTCCCCGGTGAACAGCCGCTCGTCCAGCGGCGCAACGAGCATCTCTTCGGGCAAGGCCAGCCAGCGGTGCGGCATGCGGTTCGCGTCGAGGGTACGCAGCTCGGGCAGTCCCAGCTGCAGCGCGTTGTAACCAAACAGATCGCTCACGGCCAGGTCGAACTGCCGCTGCTCCCAGTCCAGCAAGTAACGCCCGGGAGCGGTCTGAAACCAGTCGGTCAAACTTATAATAGGTGGATACATGGTGTGAGATGAAAAGACGGAGCTGGCGCAAGTCCGGCACCCCCAACCCGGCTTTTCCGCGTACTCTACACGCCAACCCCGCATTCACATCGGGCTCCGCGCATGACACTTTTTCCCCTACCCGCGTTCAGCGACAACTACATCTGGGTGTTGCACGACGGGCAGCGGGCGCTGGTCGTGGATCCGGGCGAATCCGATGGGGTGCTGGCCTGGCTGGCCGACCAACGGCTCGACCTCGACACCATCCTGATCACCCATCACCACGCCGACCACACCGGTGGCGTGGGGGCCTTGCGCCGGGCCACCGGCGCGCGCGTCATCGGCCCGGCGGACGAACCCATGCCCGAGCCCCTGCTGCGCGTGGGTGAGGCCGATACCGTGAGTGCGCTGGGTCTGGACTGGTCGGTGATCCGGGTGCCGGGCCACACGGCCGGCCACATCGCCTACTTCTGCCCCGACGTGGACGGCCAGCCCCTGGTCTTTTGCGGCGACACCCTGTTCTCGGCGGGCTGCGGCCGGCTGTTCGAGGGCACGCCGGCGCAGATGCTGGACTCACTCACCCGCCTGGCCCAGCTGCCCGGCACCACCCGGGTCTGCTGCACACACGAATACACGCTCTCCAACCTGCGTTTTGCGCTGGCGGTCGAACCCGGCAATACCGAACTGACGCAGCACGCCGCGCATTGCGCGCAGCTGCGCGCCGGGAACCTTCCCACGCTGCCCAGCTCCATCTGGCTGGAAAAGCAGATCAACCCCTTCCTGCGCACCCATGTGCCCGCGGTGGCCCAGGCGGCCGGTGCACATGAACCCGGCGCAGGGTCCGATACCGTGAGCGTGCTGGCCACCCTCAGGGAATGGAAAAACAATTTCAAATGACTCTCGCCTCCGCTCCGACCGCTTTCCATCCGCCCGCTGATCCCTCCCGCAACCATCCGCCATTGATACCGTCAGGCGGTCGTCTGGCCGGACTGGTCTGGACCCTGGGCCTGACCTTGCTGATCGCCGGTTGTGCCGGTACGCCGGCGCCGCGCCCGACCACCCAGGCAGGGGATGGATCAACGGTACCGAGCGGAAGTCCCCAGCCGGCCACCGCGTCCCCCAACTACAGCCACCCACCGCTGAGCACCATCGTCTCCGCACAGGCCAGCGCGCCCCCGGTCGTGACGCTGGCTGCTCCGGAAGACATCTGGGACCGCATCCGGCGCGGCTTTGCCATGGCGGACCTGCAGAACGATCTGGTGCGCGACCGCGAGCAGTGGTACATCAGCCGCCCCGACTACATGCAGCGCATGACCGAGCGGTCGAATCGTTACCTGTTCCACATCGTCGAAGAGGTCGAGCGCCGCAACCTGCCCATGGAGCTGGCCCTGCTGCCCTTCATCGAGAGCGCGTTCAACCCGCAGGCGGTGTCCAGCGCGCGCGCGGCCGGCATGTGGCAGTTCATGCCCGCCACCGGCCAGTCGTTCGACCTGAGGCAGAACGCGTTCCGCGATGACCGCCGCGACGTGCTGGCGTCCACCCGCGCCGCACTCGATTACCTGGAGCAATTGCACGGCCGCTTTGGCGACTGGCACCTCGCCCTCGCGGCCTACAACTGGGGCCAGGGCAACGTCAACCGCGCCATCACGCGCAACCAGCGTGCCGGCCTGCCCACGGGTTACACCGACATCGACATGCCGCTGGAGACGCGCATGTACGTGCCCAAGCTGCAGGCGGTGAAAAACATCCTGGCCCGGCCCGAGTCGTTCAATGCCCAGCTGCCACCGATCGGCAACCACCCCTTCTTCGACACCCTGACGCTGGAGCGTGACATCGATGTGGCACTCATCGCCCGCCTGGCGGAGGTGAGCGAGAAGGACTTCCGGGCATTGAACCCTTCAATCAAGCAGCCCATCGTGATGGCGGCCGGCACGCCTTACATCCTGCTGCCCTGGGACAACGCCAACATCTTCGAGCGCCGTCTGGCCGAGTACAAAGGCCCACTCGCCAGCTGGACAGCCTGGGTCGTTCCCAGCACCATGACGGCCGCACAGGCCGCCAGCCGCGTGGGCATGAGCGAGTCCGAACTGCGCGCCGTCAACAACATCCCGCCCCGCATGCAGGTGCGCGCCGGTTCGAGTTTGCTGGTGGCGCGCAGCGACCAGCACAACCGCGACGTGAGCGAATTCGTCGCCGACAACGCCAGCCTCAGCCTGCAACCCGAGGCCATCGTGCGGCGCGGCTCCGTGATCGTCCGCTCGGGCGACACCCTGAGCCGGCTGGCCGCGCGCCACGGCGTCAGTGCCGCGAATCTGGCGCGCTGGAACAACCTGCGGGTCAGCTCCAAACTCAAGGCCGGTCAGCGCCTCTCGCTGGTCAAGACCCAGCGGTCCAGCGCGGTTGCTGCGAAGAGCGGCAAGAAGATGACCCAGAAGAGCACGCAGGCCAAAGGCAAGAGCGTCAAACGCAGCACCAAAAAAGCCACGATCAAACCCACGCGCACGGCGAGCAAAAAGAAAGCGCGCAAGAACTGAGAATGTTGTCCGCCTTGCCGCGGATTCAGGCGCGGAAACGGGCCTTCGATTTCTGCGCAAATTCGTTGGTGAACGTGCGGTCGAGGTTCACGCGCTGCAGCATCTGCGCATCGTCAAAATGCGCCAGCATGCGCACCGTGGTCTGAGGGCCGGCCTCGGGCATCAGACCATCGGGCGTCCACGACTCGCGGGCCCGACTGAACGCGGCCAGGTACAGCGCCCGGTCCCCTAGAAAATAGGTTTCGGGCACGATCCTGATCAGGTCGGAGGGCCCGGCGGTCTGCAGCCATTTCAGGGCATGCACCATCGCGTCGGTGATGGCCTGGCAATGCTTCGGGTTGTTCTCCACGAAGCCGGCCATGGCGCTCAGGCAACCCGCGGGCAGCGGTCCGCCAAATACATCGGCATTGCCCCGCGTGGTGCGCGTATCGGCCACCACCCGGAGTTGCCCCGCCTGCTCCAGCTGGGTGATCACCGGGTCGGTGTAACAGATGGCATCCACTTGCCCGGAGTGAAAAGCCGCGACCGCGGCCGAAGCACTCGGAAAGGCTTGGTACGTCACGTCCTGCGGACCCAGCCCTGCCCTGGTCAGCAGCAGGCGCGCAATGCGGTGACTGGCCGAACCCAACGCCGTGACTGCGATACGTCGACCACGCAGGTCGCGCAGCTGGCGGTAGTGTTCCATGGTCTGCAGCGATACGCCGAGCACGATTTGTGGTGTGCGCCCCTGCAACACGATGGAGCGTATCGACTGCCCCCGCATCTGCAGGCTGATGGTGTGGCTGTAGGGCCCCGACACCAGGTGGGTGGCGCCGCTGAGCATGGCCTGCAGGGCTTGCCCCGGTTCCGTGAAATCGCGCAGCTGGACGTCCAGCCCCTCAGCGGCAAAATAGCCCAGACGATCCGCGATCGTGAGCGGCAGGTAACAGAACGACGAGCGGTTCTCCACCGCCATCACCACGCGGCCCAGCGTGTTGCGAGTGACGGGCGCCGCGGCGCTGGTGGCTGGCCGCGACTGTGCAAACACCGCAGGCAGGCCTGCCGTCAGCATCGCCGACGCGCACACACGACCCCACCCCCGGCGACTCAACATGACACATCCTCTCTGGTACCTGTCTTTAAGGTGCCAGCGTATGCGCCATAACAAAAACCCGCATCGGGACGAATCCCGAGCGGGTTTCCACCAAGCTTAAAAGCAATTAAAAGTAACAGCCTCGCAGCTGGCGTCAGACGAACAGGATCGCGATGTTGACCAACAGTGCCAGGGTCCATGCGATGCTGCGCGCCGTGGCCAGATCGGCCACATACAACATGATGTAGACCAGTCGCAAAACGATGTAGAAGAAGGCCAGCAGATCCAGCCGGGTCTGGTAGGTGCCGAGCTGGTGGGCAATGATCACCGCGCCCATGAAAAACGGCAGCGCCTCGAAGCTGTTGGCCTGCGCCGCATTGGCGCGTGCGCGCCAGTCGTTTTGCTTCGCCAGCCAGGCTCGCGGGTTGTGGTTGTCGTAGCCGCCCTCGCGCCTTGGCTTGGCGAACGTGCCCCACTTGGCCAGCCCCGAGCAAAAAATGGGCAGCAGCGCCGCCACGATCACGGCCCAGTAGGCCACGGTGAGTCCCGCGAATTTCATGAAGCGCTTTCTTTTGGATGCGAGTGGTCAGCGCCGGTCCACCAGAGCGTGGGCGATTGTGCCGAGATCCACGTACTCGAGCTCGCTGCCCACCGGTACGCCCCGCGCGAGCCGCGTGACGTTCACGCCGCGCGCCTTCAGCGCCTGAGCGATCACATGGGCCGTGGTTTCACCCTCGGCCGTGAAGTTGGTCGCGAGGATCACTTCGCGAACTTCGCGCACGCCGTCCACCAGGGTGTCGATGCGGTCAAAGAGTTTTTGCAGACCAATGTCGCGCGGACCCACGCCGTCCAGCGGGCTGAGCTTGCCCATGAGCACGAAGTACAGGCCCTTGTAGGCCCCGGTGCGTTCCAGCGCCGACTGGTCGGCCGGGTTCTCGACCACACACAGCTGGCTGCGGTCGCGCCGCACATCGCGACACGTGGGGCAGATCTCGTCTTCGGTGAAGGTGTGGCACAGCGTGCAGTGCTTGACCTCGGCGCAGGCGTGCTGCAGCGCCTGCGCCAGGTGCAGCGCGCCCTCGCGGTCGTGCTGCAGCAGGTGAAACGCCATGCGCTGGGCCGATTTCACCCCCACGCCCGGCAGGCGCCGCAGCGCCTGCACCAGCAGTTCAAGAGAGTGGTTTTCGGCCAAGTGGGCGGTCGTCAGAAGGGGAACTTCATCCCGCCGGGAAGGCCTGGCATTCCTGCCGTGAGCTTGCCCAGTTTCTCGTTCGAAGTTTCTTCCGCCTTGCGCACCGCAGCGTTGAACGCTGCGGCCACCAGGTCTTCCAGCATGTCCTTGTCGTCGGCCAGCAGGCTGGGGTCGATGGTGACGCGCTTCACATCGTGTTTGCAGGTCATGAGCACCTTCACCAGGCCGGCGCCGGACTCACCGGTGACCTCGATGAAAGCGAGTTCGTCCTGCGCCTTCTTGAGGTTGTCCTGCATGGCCTGGGCCTGCTTCATGAGGCCAGCGAGTTGTCCTTTGTTGAACATGGTTTTCCTTGTATGTCCTGAATGAAATGAATCGGCGTAACAGAGAAGCTCAGGCGCCTGTGGCCTTGAGCGTGCCGGGTACGATTTTGCCGCCAAAGTCGCGCATCATCGTTTGCACGAAGGGGTCGTCGCGGATGATCTGTTCGGCTTCGCGCTGCCGGCGGGCGGCCTCGGCCGCCAACCGCAGCGCGGCGGAGTCCTCGACCGGGCCGATCTCCACCACCAGGCGGATCTCGTGGCCCAGTGTCTTCAAGGCCGCGCTCAGGCGTTCCCGGGTGTTGCCCTGGTTGAGCGACTCGCGCTCCACCCGCAACAGCCATTGGTCCGCGTCGCGCGCCACCAACTGGGACTGCAGCCCCAGCTCGCGCACCAGCGCCGTGATGGTTTCGGCCCTGGCCAGTTGCTGGATTGCATCGAACCAGAAATCACCTTCGGCGCTGAGCACCGGCTCGCGCATCGGCGCGGCTTCGCCCGGATCGCGCAGGCGGTCCAGTCGCGGTGCAGGGCCGGGATCGCGCACGGGAACCTCGACCACACGGCGCGAGGTCTGCACACCCTCGTCCAACGGCGCATCGTCTGGCTCCTCCACCCAGGGTGGGCCGTCGGCATCCTCTTCAAAGTGCGCAGGTTCAGCCGCGGGCAATGTCTTGGTTGCCGGCGCTGCAGGCACGGGGCGCGAGGCAGGCGGAGCCTGCACGGTCGCTGCGGCCAAAGGCGCCACAGGAGCCGATGCCACAGGTGCAGCCGCCACTGCAACGGGCCGGACCACAGGCGCCACGGGCCGGGGTGTCGGCGCCGAAACGGGCTGAGGCTCCGCGACCGGAGCCTCAGCCCCGGATTTCAGTGTTTTTTTTTCCGCCGCGGCGCCGGTCGCCGTCTGCGAAGGCTTGAACGCGAGCAGCCGCAGCAGCACCATGGTGAGCGCGGCGTACTCGTCGGGCGCCAGGCCCAGCTCGGCGCGGCCGTGCAGGCACAGGCTGTAGAGCAGCTGGGTTTCGTCGGCCGGCAGCGCGTGCGCCAGGCGCACGATCTCGGGTGTGTCGGGGTCGTCCGACTCCTGCAGGGCCAGCCGTTCGGGCACCGCCTGCAACACCGCCATGCGCTGCAGCAGGCCGGTCATTTCTTCGAGTGTCGAGGCGGCATTCAGGCCGTTCAGGCGCAGGCTGTCGATGGTGTCGACCACGGTCGCGCCATCACCGCGCGCCAGCCCGTCGATCAGCCGCAGCACATAAGAACGGTCCACCGCGCCCAGCATCTGGCGCACTGTGGCTTCCTGCAGCTGACCACCACCGAAGGCAATGGCCTGGTCGGTCAGCGAGAGCGCGTCGCGCATCGAGCCGCGCGCGGCGCGCGAGATCAGGCGCAACGCCAGCGTCTCGGCCGGCACGCTTTCGGCCTGCAGCACCTGCGCCAGGTGCTGCAGCACGGTCTCGGGCGCCATCGGCCGCAGGTTGAACTGCAGGCAGCGCGACAGCACCGTGACCGGCACCTTCTGCGGGTCGGTCGTGGCCAGCACGAACTTCAGGTACTCGGGCGGTTCCTCCAGCGTCTTGAGCATCGCGTTGAACGCGTGCCCGGTGAGCATGTGCACCTCGTCGATCATGAAGACCTTGAAGCGGCCCTGCACCGGTTTGTAGACCGCCTGCTCCAGCAGCGCCTGGACCTCGTCCACGCCGCGGTTCGAGGCTGCGTCCAGCTCGGTGTAATCGACGAACCGGCCGGCGTCGATGTCGGTACAGGCCTGGCACACGCCGCAGGGCTCGGCGGTGATGCCGCCCTGCCCATCGGCCCCCAGACAGTTGAGCGACTTGGCCAGGATGCGCGAGACCGTGGTTTTGCCCACGCCGCGCGTGCCGGTGAACAGGTAGGCGTGGTGCAGCCGCTGCGTGGTCAGCGCGTTGGACAGCGCCTGAACCACGTGCTCCTGCCCCACCATTTCGGTGAAATTGCGCGGGCGGTACTTGCGGGCCAGAACGACATAGGACATGGCAGGGATTCTAAGCGGCGCCCCTGGTCGGCAAAGGGTGGCCGTCATCGCCTACAATGGAACCCGACGGGCCTTCCCGCATGGTGAAGCGGCCAACCGGGTCAGGTGGGGAACCAAGCAGCCCTAACTGCGTAGCCAGTGCCGGGGTCAAGGCTCGTCACCTTATTCAGCGCCAAACAGGCGCCGCAGCGAGCCAGCTGAAGTGCACCACCGCCGTGCCGCTGGGCGTCGCGGATCGGGTGCCCTCAAGGCTTGGGCACCGGTGGGCCCTCCAGCCCGCGCACCCATTCCCGCCAGATCGCCACCAGCAGCGCCATCAGCACCGGGCCAACGAACAAGCCCACCAGCCCCATCGTTTTGACACCACCGACCAGCCCGAAAAACGTGGGCAGGAACGGCAGCTTGACCGGCCCGCCCACCAGCCGCGGGCGCAGCGTCTTGTCGACGATGAAGAGTTCGACCGAACCCCAGGCAAACAGCAGCAGGCCGGCCGTCGCATGGCCGGAGCCCACCAGATAGAGCGACACCAGCGTGAACGACAGCGGCGCGCCGCCCGGAACCATGGCCATGAAGCCAGTGATCACGCCCAGCAACACCGGCGAAGGCACGCCGGCGATCCAGTAGGCCACGCCCAGCACCACACCCTCGCCGATGGCGATCAGTCCCATGCCGGTGACGGTGGCGCTCACCGTGGCCGGCACCACCCGAGAGAAACGCTGCCAGCGCTCGGGCAGCAGGTGCTCGCCCACCCGGTCCACCTGGCCTGCGATGCGCACGCCGTCCTTGTAGACAAAGAACAGCGTGATCAGCATGAACAGCACCAGCAGGAACAGCCCGAACAAATTGCCTGCGGCCGCCAGAACCGTGCGCGAAATGTTGCCAACGTGCTGACCGGAGAGCATCTGGATCCACGTGCCCAGCGCGTGCGGCTGGCCCAGGTGTTCGCGCCACAGTTCGGCCAGCTGCGCGCCCACGAGAGGCAGCGCCTCGATCCACGCGGGCACTGTGGCGCCATGGCGGTTGGCCTCGATCGCCCAGTGCACGAATTCGCTGGCTTCGCGGATGGCGTAGTGCAGCGCCACCGACAACGGTACCACCAGCACCACCAGCACCACCAGAATCGCCAGGCTGGCCGCCAGCGTGGTGTTGCCGCTGCAGCGCCCCACCAGGCGGCGGTACAGCGGCCAGGTGGCGAAACCGATGATCAGCGCGGCCAGCGCCGGGACCAGAAAGCCGTGAAAAAAATAGACCCCAGCGGCGAGGATCAGCAGCAACAGGCCGCGGGTGATGAGGGGAGCACGCAAGACAGGGGGCATCGTTTCATTCTGACATGGGGTGCAGCACGCGCCGGGCCCAGGCGGGCAAGGTCTCAGCCTGCCAGATCACCGCTCCGCCACGCAAGCGCGCCACCAGCCGAGGCATCTGGATCACCTGCTCCGGAGGCAGCGAGGTGTCGTACAGCAGCGCCAGATCGGCTCGCCGCACCGCCACGCTGAGGTGGCGCACGGTGCGCGGGTAACGCGCGAGCACGCGTTCGGGCGGCACCGGATGGCCACCCTCCTCCACGCGCTGGCTCACGCGGCCGAGAAGCTGCTGCGGGTCGTCCACGCACACCACCAGCAGCACCACGGCAAACCCCACGCGCTGGGCAGCGCTCATGAGATCGAGCTTGGAGGTGTGGGAAAACACGGTCTCGCTGGCGAAGGACTTGCCTTCGGCCAGGCACTGTGCCCGCCGCGCGTCGGCCCACTGGCGCGCCTGGCGCGAGCGCTCGACGGGGTCGTTCACCTGCTGCAGGTGAGCCGCTTCGTGCAGGTCGGCGTTGACGAATTCGGCTTCTGCCGGGATCAGGCCCTGAGCCACCGCGCTGCGGTACAGCGTGGACTTGCCCGCGCCATTGGGGCCGGCCAGCAGGTAAAAAACCGGGGCAGTCAATGCGGCCTGCGGCGTCAGGCGGCGCGGCGCGCTGGCGCCACCTTCTGGCGGTTGGACAACACCGTGTCGCGCACCGCCTGGGCCAGGCGGCCACTCGATTCAGCGGCCAGAAAACGGGCCTCGATGGTGTCCAGCGATTCATCGGTGGTGCCCGCGGTGCCAGTACGGTGCCGGGCGTCGTACAGCGCAATCGCCTCGCGAGCCTCCTGCACCGTGAGGCCGGTTTCGTCGGCAATGCGCCCCAAGGTTGCCCAGTATTCGATCTGGCCAGCCACCGAGCGGCGCTGCGGCTGGGCCGCCTCCCGGGCTTGTTGCACCAGGGCGGCGGGCAGTTTCACGGACGAAAACGGGCTGACGGCGTTGGACATGGCGAACTCCTGTTTGGCGCATTTTGCGCCAAATTGAACCATGCAGCAATCCCAGATGGTCCCCGACGCCATCACCTGGTTCAGCGCATCGCAGGCGCCACAAAACAAAAGGCCGCATCAGCGGCCTTTTGCTTGTGCCTTCAGGCCCGAAAACGCCAGGCCTATTCGCCGCCAAACAGGCGTGCGAAGAAACCGCGCTTCTTCTTCAGGTGCAGTTCACGGATCAGTTCTTCCTTGATCTGCGCCTTCATGTCGGCGTCGCCGTGGCTGACATTCTTCAGATAGACCTTCACCGAGTCGGCGTAGCTCTTGTCGTCGTTGCGGATGTGGTTGAACAACCAGCGCGAGAGCATGGCGTGCAGCTCGGACGCCACGTCTTCGCCGGCCTCGAAGCGCATGCGGTACTCGCCAACCTTGCGCGTGAACAGCTCGTGGACCTTCTTGTGGGGGCCGGAGAACATGTAGCCCGCGTCGGCCATCAGGGATTCTTCGAAGGCGAAATGCGAGAGCGTGTAGTCCACCATCTCGTCGATCACGGCGCCCACGGCCTCGCGGTCGTGGTGGTCACGGGCGTCGTACAGCTGGTTGATGTATTCGACGATGCGTTTGTGTTGCCCGTCGATCTCGCGGATGCCAGTTTCCAGGTCGGGGGTCCAGTTCAGGTGTGCCATGCGCCACTTTCTCTCATGCGGGGAACAGGGAATACCCTGTGAATGAAACAAATTGTGAACCCGATGCCGCCGACGTGGTGCGGCATTTGCAGGTTTCATGACATATCTCAAGCGCAGCGAAAGTGCATACCCCGCAGGCACAGGACAAAGTGCCATTGCAACAACGCCACGCCGCCTTCCCACCGCTGCCGGGGCCTTGCTGCCCGTCCACCCCGATCAAAAATCGGTGGACTCACCCCCAATGGGCATCGGGTGGCCTGGCGCGCATTCGGAGCCTGGCTCCGGTTGAGCAGGCGCAGGTCTCAGAACGCATCCATCTTGAGCTTCTGATGCGCCACCACCCGCTTCCAGCCATCGACGTCGTTCTGCAGAAACTGCGCCAGTTGCGCGGGAGTTCCGGTGGCAGGTTCCAGCGCGTCTTTGCCCAGGCGCTCCTTCACATCCGCCATTTCAACCACCCGAGCCAGCGCAGCGTTGAGTTGCTGCACCACCGCCTCGGGCGTGCCTTTGGGCGCCACCAGCGCAAAGTAGTTCAGCACGTTGAAGTCGGCCATGCCGGCTTCCTGCATGCCTGGCACCTGAGGCAGCGCGGGGCTGCGTTCGGGGCTGGTGACGGCCAGGGCCTTGAGGCGGCCGTCACGGATGTAGGGGGCCAGCGCGGGGATGGTGCCGGTGAGCAGCTGCACCTGGCCCGCGAGCGTGTCCAGCGTGGCCGGGGCGATGCCGCGGTAGGGAATGTGGGTGATGAAGGTGCCGGTGCGCGCCTTGAGCGATTCCAGCACCAGGTGGTTGATGCCGCCCACGCCGGCCGAGCCGTAGTTGAGCCGCCCCGGCTGGCTGCGCGCGAGGGCCACGAGTTCGGGCAAGGTGCTGGCAGGCAAGTCCTTGTTGGCCGCCCAGACCAGCGGACCGTGCGCGATCATCCCGACCGGGGTGAAGCTGGCGATCGGGTCGTAACCGGCGGTGGGCAGTGCGGCGGGCACGGTGGTGAAGGGTGCAGCGGCGAGCAGCAGGGTGTGGCCGTCGGGTGCGGCCCTGGCCACCTCTTGCGCACCCAGCGCACCCGAGGCACCTGTCCGGTTGTCCACGACCACGCTGACCTTGAGCAGCTCGGCCAGCTTGCCCGCCACCAGACGGCCCATGGCGTCGGTGCCGGCGCCGGGCGCAAAGGGCACGATGATCCTGATGCTGCGTTCGGGGAAGCTGCTGGCCCAGGTGGCACCAGCGCTCAGGCCAGCGAGGCCCGCGCCCAGCTGCAGGCAAAAGTGACGACGATCCGGGGAGGTGAAGGCCATGGGAGGGCTCCGTGGTGAGTGACAGATGGTTCCAGCCACTGTAGACCCGGGCGGTGACCGCACGGTGACAAGGTCACTGCCACGGCGCGACGCCGCTGACTCCTAGCGTTCGCTGCGGTGTTTTGAGCCTTTGCCGCCCACGCCGGCCCGCGGCGGCAGTCCGGTGTGCTGGGTCAAGATCGCACCGCGCTGGGGCTGCGCGGATTTCATCCCCGGCTTCACCACCGCGGCCATCTTCTCGCTGGCCTTGCCCACGGCGGTGCTGTTCTTGCGGCGCGCGCTCTGGTAGCTGCCGTCCGTCATGGGCTGGAAGGTCGGTATCAGGTGGTGTTTGCCGTTGCCGATCAGGTCGGCGCGGCCCATGGTCTTGAGCGCTTCGCGCAGCAGCGGCCAGTTGTTCGGGTCGTGGTAGCGCAGGAAGGCCTTGTGCAGGCGGCGGCGTTTGTCGCCGCGAACGATGTCCACCTTCTCGGCACGGTCGTCCCGGTGCACGCCCTTGAGCGGGTTCAGGCTGGTGTGGTACATCGCCGTGGCCGTGGCCATGGGGCTGGGGTAGAAGGTCTGCACCTGGTCGGCGCGGAAACCGTTCTTCTTCAGCCAGATCGCGAGGTTCATCATGTCCTCGTCGCTGGTGCCCGGATGGGCCGCGATGAAATACGGGATGAGGAACTGCTTCTTGCCCGCCTCTTCGCTGTACTTCTCGAACATCGCCTTGAACTTGTCGTAGCTCCCGATGCCGGGCTTCATCATCTTGGACAGCGGCCCGCCTTCGGTGTGCTCGGGCGCGATCTTGAGGTAACCGCCCACGTGGTGCTGCACCAGTTCTTTCACGTATTCCGGGCTCTTCACCGCCAGGTCGTAGCGCAGGCCGGAGCCGATCAGGATCTTCTTGATGCCCCGGAGCGACCGCGCACGGCGGTAGATCTTGATCAGCGGGTCGTGGTTGGTGGTGAGGTTCTGGCAGATGCCCGGGTAAACGCAGCTGGGCTTGCGGCAGGCGGCCTCAATCTGCGGGCTCTTGCAGCCCAATCGGTACATGTTGGCCGTGGGGCCGCCGAGGTCGGAGATGACGCCGGTGAAGCCGTCGACCTTGTCGCGGATGTCTTCGACCTCCTTGATGATCGAGTCTTCCGAACGGCTCTGGATGATGCGGCCTTCGTGCTCGGTGATGGAGCAGAAGGTGCAGCCACCGAAGCAGCCGCGCATGATGTTGATCGAGAAGCGGATCATTTCCCAGGCAGGGATCTTGGTCGCGCCGTCGTGTTTGCCGTGTTCGTCGGCGTAGGCCGGGTGAGGGCCACGCGCGTATGGCAGGTCGAACACGTAATCCATCTCGGCCGTGGTCAGCGGGATCGGCGGCGGGTTGATCCACACGTCGCGCGCCGTGGCGCCCTCACCGTGCGCCTGCACCAGCGCGCGGGCGTTGCCGGGGTTGGTTTCCAGGTGCAGCACGCGGTTGGCGTGGGCGTAGAGCACGGCGTCGCTTTTCACCTGCTCGTAGCTGGGCAGGCGAATCACACTGCGGTCGCGTGACAACTTGGCCACGCCGCCGGCGCCTTGGGGGCGGTGGATGGTGATGGGTTTGTAGGCTGAAGAGCCCTCACCCAGACCCTCCCCCGCAGGCGGGAGAGGGGGTTGGGAGCCATCTTCCTTGGAGCAGCTCTGCCCCTGAGCCTGCGCCTGTTCGCTGGTGGTCTGGTAGGGGTTGATGTGATCCTCGACGTGGCCGGGCTGGTCCACCTCGCTGGAGTCGATCTCGATCCAGCCCTCGGCCGTGGGGTCGTGCGGGCGGCGGATGAAAGCGGTGCCGCGCACGTCGGTGATGTGTTCGATGGGTTCGCGTGCGGCGATGCGGTGCGCCACGTCCACCAGCGCGCGTTCGGCGTTGCCGTACAGCAGCAGGTCGCACTTGGCATCCACCACGATGCTGCGACGCACCTTGTCGCTCCAGTAGTCGTAGTGGGCGATGCGGCGCAGGCTGCCTTCGATGCCGCCGAGCACGATGGGCACGTCTTTGTAGGCCTCGCGGCAGCGCTGGCTGTAGACGATGGCCGCGCGGTCGGGGCGTTTGCCGCCCACGTCACCGGGGGTGTAGGCGTCGTCGCTGCGGATCTTCCGGTCGGCGGTGTACCGGTTGATCATGGAATCCATGTTGCCCGCGGTCACGCCCCAGAACAGGTTGGGCTTGCCCAGCGCCTTGAAGGGCTCGGCGCTCTGCCAGTCGGGCTGGGCGATGATGCCGACGCGAAAACCCTGCGCCTCCAGCACGCGGCCGATCACCGCCATGCCGAAGCTGGGGTGGTCGATGTAGGCGTCGCCGGTCACCAGCACGATGTCGCACGAGTCCCAGCCCAGCTGCTCCATCTCGGCGCGGCTCATGGGCAGGAACGGCGCCACGCCGAACCGCTTGGCCCAGTAGGGGCGGTAGCTGGTCAGCGGCTTGGCGGCGCGCGCGAAAAAGGAGACGTCGACGGGGGCGTTCATGGTGCGAAGGGGGAGTAAGGGCGAAGTGTACGGTTTTGCGCATCCACGCCGTGTCATAGGGTTACCGGTCGAGGGACGAGGCAGCGCGTTACTTCTGGATGCAATACCTGCCTGATCATTACCTGACACCTTGAGCGTGATCAATTTCACCCCAATGGGTCGGATCAGAATGATTTGCGAGCAAATACTGGGTGGAGTAGAAAGTTCCGGTGTTGCTTGATTTGTAGTTCAGTCAATCTTCCAAAGGAACCTCCATGAAAAAGCAATCTGTGATCAACGCCCTTGTCCTGACCTTGGCGCTGGGTGGTGTCGGCATGGCGTCTGCGCAGGACCAGTTGAAGACCCAGGACAAGGACCAACTGAAAACCCAAGACAAAGACCTGCTCAAGACACAGGACAGGGATCAGCTGCGCGATCAGGACCGCCTCTACGCCGATGAGCTGATGACCGATCAGGAGCGCACCATGCTGCGAGAGCGTCTGCGCCTGGCCAAGACCGAACAGGAACGTGCTCGCATCCGCGAAGAGCACCGCCTGCAGATGGACGCCAGAGCGAAGGAGCGCGGCGTCACGATCAAGAGCGTCACGGGTTCCTCGCAGGCAGGGACTCAGAGCAGCAGTGGCTCTTCGCAGTCAGGATCGCAGGGCGGCAGTGGTTCTTCGCAGACAGGCACACAGAGCGGCAGCGGCTCTTCGAAGGCAGGGACGCAGGGCGGCAGTGACACCTCGGGTGGCGGTGCTGGTGGCAAGAAATAGGACCGCCGGGTTGAGCCAGAGACTGCCGTGTCTGGCGCAGACCCCACCGTCGGGCAACCATGCGTGTACGGGCATCGTGTGGGTGTGCCCGGCTGCCCACCTATCTGCCCTTGGGAATACCCATGAAGCGGCACAGGTTCACCCGCCACGCGGCCCCGGCTGCCGGGGCCGCTCAGAGGTCGCGCAAGGCGGCCGCGAGGTGCCGTTGAAATTGCTCGGGATCGCCCAGCGCCTGCGCGTTCATCAAGGCAAGCTTCACGAGAAACAGCTCCGTCTTCTCCGGTCCTGCCCCGTCAATGGCGGTGGCCAGTGCGTCGTAGACCTGCTCCAGGCCGGGGATGGTCAATGTGTTCTGGCTCATGTTCAGGCTTCCATTTTCAGACCAGCGGCGTTGAGCAGGGCGGCGCGCAGGCGCGTCGCATCCAGGCTCATCCAGCGCGCGCACACGTGTTGGTCGGGCCGCAGCAGGTAGGCCGCGCCGCTGGCCAGCACGCCGTAGCGCTCGCGCAGGTGACCGTCGGCGTCGGCCAGCGTTTCATCGGCGCCGGCGACCGGCTGGGCGCTGCCCACGGCGATCATGCGCAGCGGCAGTCCTCGTGCCCGCAGCCCGTTCACCTCCGCTTGCAGCGCATCGGGCACGGCCGCGCCTTCGGTGAAGTACAGCAGAGAAAAGCGGTGGTCCAGGTGGTCCAGCAGGTGGTCGTCGGCGCCCAGGCGCACGTTCTGCGGCGGCGCGCCGTGACCCGGCCCGGCTTTGAACAGCGCGTTGTCGTCGCCCGCGCTGTTGGCCGGGGAATGGCGGTACTCATGGGGCCGCGAGGTGCGCCAGTGGTAGAGCGGCCCCACGAAGGGCTCGCTGAGCGAGAGCGAGAGAACCGCATCACGCAGCAGCCGGAAGCCGCGCGTGGGCGGGGTCATGAAGCGCGTGCTCTTGCCCGCCTCGTCGATGATCTCGCGCGCCGCGCCCACGCGCTCGCTGCTGTAGCCCGCCAGCAGCGGCGCGGCGGCCAAGCCCTGGACCACGAAGGCCAGCCGCCAGGCCAGCGCCTGCGCGTCCTGAAAGCCGGTGTTGGCGCCGCGCACACCGAAGATCGGCAGCAGGTGCGCCGCGTCGCCGGTGAACAGCACGCGGCCGTGCACGTAGTCGGGCAGCGTGAGCGCGCGCGCCGAATACACCGAGCACCAGTCCATCTCCCAGGGCACACCGGCGTGGCCGATCATGGCCAGCTGCGCGTCGATGCGGGCCTTGAGCGACTCGGGTTTCAGGGCGGCTTCGGCGTCTTCGCCGGGTGGCAGCTGGTAGTCCACGCGCCAGATGCCGTGCGGCTCGCGGTGCATGAGGATGGTGTTGCCGGGGTTCCAGTCGGGGTCGAAGAACGCGAGCCGTTCGGTGGGCAGCGGCAGATCGATGCGGATGTCGGCGATGACAAAGCGGCCTTCGTAGGAGGCACCTTCAAGCTTGAGGTCCAGCATCGAACGGATGCCGGAACGCGCACCGTCGGCGGCCACCAGCCAGTCGGCCTGCAGGGTGTACGGACCCTCGGGCGTGTCCACCTCCAGCGTGGCGCCCTGCCCGTCCTGCGTCACGGCGTTCACGCGGTTGCCCCAGCGCAGCTCGATCAGCGGGTTGGCCCGCACGGCATCGATCAGGTATTCCTCCAGGTACTGCTGCTGCAGGTTGATCATGGGGAAGAAGCGGTCGTCCGGGTCGTGCGGCGCTTCCATGCGGAACACGCGCTGGCCGCGGTAGACCGAGTTGCCAAAGCGCCAGGGCAGACCGTTCTGGGTGACCCGGTCGGCCACGCCCACCTGCTGCAGGATTTCCATGGAGCGGCGCGTGAACACGATGGCGCGGCTGCCTTCGGACACCTGGCGCTCGGATTCGAGCAGCACACACTTCACGCCGTGGCGCGCCAGCTCCAGCGCGGCCACCAGTCCGATGGGGCCGGCCCCGGCGATCACCACGGCGTGGTGCTGTGGCTGCGGGTGCTGTGATGGCAACCAGGCGTCGAACACCTGGTAGTCGTAGTAGATGGAGCGCCGGGGTTCGGCGTGCGGCTGGTGCATGGCTTGTCTCCTGTTGGTGGGCGCAGTGTAGGCAATGCCCATGATGCAGATGTCCCTATATGGGAACAAACCGAACCCACCTCGGGAAGACCCGGATCAGGCGCCGCCGTCGAGCAGCAAGGCCAGCAGTTCGCGCTGCCCGGCCACGCCGAGCTTGCGGTAGAGGCGCTTCTGGTAGGTCTGTGCGCTGGCCAGAGTCAGGCCCAGGCGTTCGGCCAGGGCCTCGGTGCCCAGGCCTTCGATGAGCGCGCGCAGCACGTCGTGGTCGCGCTGGGTCAGCGCCGGAAAGCGCCGTGCCAGCCGCGCCAGCACCAGGTCGGGCAGCTCCTGGCTCAGGGCCTGGCCGGTGTGGTGCAGGCGCACGGCGTGCACGATCAACGGTGCAAACGCTTCCACCACAGCAATGGCCGCATCATCGAATGGCCCGTGCTCGGTGCCGCGGTACAGGTTCACCGAGAGCCAGCGCCGGCCCTCGTAGAGCGCCATCACGGCCAGCCGCTCGGCCACCTGCGGCAGCTCGTAGCAGATGCGCCGGTACTCGGGGTGGGCGATGTCTTCACCGCGCTGGCGGTGCAGCACGATGCGCGGCTCGGCCATGCCGGCCTTCTGCGCCGCGGCGAACTCCTGGCGCATCACCGCAACACTGCCATCGAGCCGGTAGAACCGCGAGACGTAGGCTTCGGAAATATCGGGCAGCGCCTGCGTGCGCGAGCGGTCACCCATGGCCACGGTGCGGGGCCGGCGCTGGCCTTCGAAGGCAAAGATGGTGCACTGCGCCAGCGGCAGCTGCGCGCCCACCAGGCGCAACAGGTCCTCGGCCACGGCGTGCCGGTCCGCCAGGCCCAGGCGCGTCAGCAGCGCCACCACCTGCAACAGGGGCACGGCGATGGATGAGGCAGGACGGGTGCCCAGCACCCAGTGATCGGACATGGTGGGGCACTGTAGCGCAGGGCCCGTTCGTCGCATCGGGAGGGCTGCGCCGTTACAAGAAAAAATGAAAAACAGGCAACCGCATGTACCGTTCTTCCCGTTACCACTCTTACGGGACAAACGGGAATGTAAGCCGCGTCGCCTTTAGCATGGGCGCTTCACTTTTGAAGGAGCTGACATGGCATTGCACTTTGGCAAACGCGAGACCGAACAACCCAAGACCCTGAACTCCGGCATGGCCACACAGCGCTACGGCGTTGGCAGCAACAGCTCATCTCCCGTGACGCCGCAAGCGACCACCGCGTCCGAGCCCACACCCACCCCCACACCATCAACCCCTCCGGCGCGCACCAGCGTTGCGATTCCCGAAGGCGGCAGCAAGCTGACCGTGGGACCGAACATCAAGCTCAAGGGCGTCGAGATCACCGACTGCGACACGCTGGTGGTCGAAGGTCTGGTGGAAGCCACCATGGATTCGCGCGTGATCCAGATCGCCGAACAAGGTGCCTTCAAAGGCTCGGCCGAAATCGACATCGCTGAAATCCACGGCGTGTTCGACGGCAACCTCACCGTGCGCCAGAAGCTCGTGATCTACGCCACCGGCCGGGTCACGGGCAAGATTCGCTACGGCAAGGTGGTCATCGAAGAAGGCGGTCAGCTCTCCGGCGACATCGAGTGCTCGGTGAACGCCTCGGTCAGCAACAGCAGCAAGTCCAGCTCCACCAGCATGCCCGCCATGGCCCTCGCGGCCTGATCGAACGCATCTGACACGCGCCCGGCCAACCCATGCCGGGCGCGGTTGTCCCAGCTTCTGGCGCCCGCTATGCTGCGGGCATGTACGCCGACTTTTTTGGCCTGAAGCAAAGCCCCTTCTCCATCGCGCCCGACCCGCGTTACCTCTTCATGAGCGAACGCCACCGGGAGGCGCTCGCCCATCTGCTCTATGGCGTGCAGGGCGGTGGTGGTTTTGTGCTGCTCACGGGCGAGATCGGTACCGGCAAGACCACCATCTGCCGCTGCTTTCTGGAGCAGACCCCCGAGAACTGCCGGGTCGCCTACATCTTCAACCCCAAGCTCACGGTCGTCGAGCTGCTGCGCACGGTCTGTGACGAGTTCGGGGTGGTGGTGAGCCACCAGGGTCCGGGTGAGGCCACCGCCAAAGACCACATCGACCCGCTCAACACTTTTCTGCTCGCCTCCCACGCGGCAGGACAGCACGCCGTGCTCATCATCGATGAAGCGCAGAACTTGTCGGCCGACGTGCTGGAACAGCTGCGCCTGCTGACCAACCTGGAAACAGACACGCGCAAGCTGCTGCAGATCATCCTGATCGGCCAGCCGGAGTTGCGCCGCCTGTTGGCCCGGCCCGAACTGGAACAGCTCGCACAACGCGTGATCGCGCGCTTTCACCTCGACGCACTTGACGAGGCCGAAACCCGGCAATACATCCAGCACCGCATGGACGTGGCTGGATTGCACGGGCCCCTGCCGTTCACGCGCGACGCCTTGCGACGGATTCACTCGCTCACGGCCGGCGTGCCCCGGCGCATCAACCTGCTGTGCGACCGCGCCCTGCTCGGCGCCTATGCCAGCGGCCAGCACCGGGTGGAACGCGCCGTCGTGGACAAGGCCGCCACCGAGGTGTTTGACACGCTCAAGGCGTCGGCGCCCACCCGCACACGCCGCCCGCTCGCCAGCCTCGCGCTGCTGGCCGCGGGCGCGGTGGGTGGCGCGCTGCTGCTGTTCGCAGCCATGCAGGTCGGCAAGCACCCGGCCAACCTCGCCGCCGAGTCAGGTGCATCGTCCTCGGCACCTGCGCCACTGCAGCCAGCCATGGCCGCTGCTGCGCTTGCCGACGGGACCACCGCGCCAGCCACTTTGCGCGAGGTCGAACCACCGCCCCTCGTAGAAGTGCCCGCGTTCAGCGACCTCCTGCGTTCCGAAACCCTGGCCTGGCATGCGCTCGGCCGGACATGGAACCAGCCCATCGAGCAAGGCGAGCCCTGTGCCACCGCCCTGAAGAACGGGTTGCAGTGTTACCGCACCGGCCGCATGACCTTGCACGGCCTGCGACAGCTGGGCCGCGCGGGCATCCTGACCCTGCGCCTGCCCGGTCAACCGCCGGCCTGGGCCCTGCTGGTCGCCATGGGAGCGGACAGCGCGGTGCTGCAAGCCGGAGAACGCCGCTGGCAACTCCCGCTGACCGGGCTCGCCGACATCTGGCGCGGCGACTACGCCACCCTGTGGCGACTACCGCCGGGGCAATCAAGCCGGCTGGTCGACGGTCGTCAAGGGCTGGCGGGCGAGTGGCTCAACGCCCAGCTCGGCACTTTGCAGCGTGACGGCAAACTGGCGCCGGGCGCGGCCAGCCTGGACGCCCGTGTGCAGGCGTTCCAGCGCGCCCACGGCATCGATGCGGACGGCCTGGCAGGCCCTGTCACGTACATGCAGGTCAACCGCGCCAGCGGTGTGGACGAACCCCACCTGCAGCCCCTCTGAAAGACGGCCAGGAGACCGCCCCCACCATGTCCTACATCCTCGACGCACTCAAACGGGCCGATGCCGATCGCGAGCGCGGCCACGTTCCCGGTCTTCACAGCCAGGGAGAGTTCCACCCGCCAACCGGGCCTGGCGCATCGTGGCGCCGTACCACCGCAGGGGTCGCTGCCGCTCTGGTCCTGCTCACGGCGGCGGCGCTGACGTGGTGGTCGCTGCGCACGCCAGAAGCGTCCGAGCCCACCGAGGTGCGCACCGCAACGGCATCCGCAGAACCGGCTTCGGCCGACACAGCACCCTCCGCCATGCCCGGCTTGCCCATTCTGGCGCCCGAACCGGCGGTTGAAACCCCGACCCCGACAACCGCCCCAACACCTTCAACGCCTCCGCGCCCGCAGCCTGGCCAGGCGACATCAAGGGTGGCAGAAGAGAATGTGGAAGCCGACGCAGAAGACATGGTCGACACCGCCACGGAAGCGGAAGACACCGTCAACGCAGTGACCACACGACCGCCGCCACCGCCGTCACCATCACCGCAATCAACCCTCCCCCTGCGACCAGTGGCTCCTCGCCCAATGGCCACGGCCGATGCCAGCGGAATGCCACCGGTCAAAGTCAGCGGCTCGTCCTACTCACAGAACCCCGCGCATCGCATGCTGATTGCCAACGGCAAGGTGGTGCACGAAGGACAGGAGATCGAGCCAGGCCTGAAACTCGAAACCGTCGGGCCGCGCAGCGCCGTGCTGAACCACCGTGGCACGCTCTACAACATCACGTACTGAAAACCTGCCTTCACCGCGCACGGCAAAACGAACCCCTGGCCGGATCGGTTTGAGAATTTGCCCACCCGACGAAGCCAGGTCACGCCGCCCCATGCCCATGAACAAGGTCCCGTCCGTCCTGCAAACCCAAAATCTCTGTTTCCATTGGCCAGAGCGAACGCTCTTCTCTGACTTGAGCGTCAGCGTTCCACCGGGCGTGAGCCTGATCCGTGGTGAAGAGCACACCGGCAAGACCACCCTGCTTCGCCTGCTCGCCGGGGATATCCCTCCCAGGAGCGGCGCCTTGTCCATCCAGGGCAACAGCCTGCATGAAGATCCCGAGCGTTACCGCCAGCAGGTCTTTCGAACCGATCCGCGCAGCGAATCCCTCGATCAGGTCAGCGCCGCATCCTGGTTCCAGAGCCTGCCGGGCAGATACCCGAACTTCAACCCGGAAGCCTTGCCCGATCTGATCCAGGGTTTTTCCCTGACACCCCACATTGAAAAACCGTTGTACATGCTTTCAGCGGGCAGCAAACGCAAAGTCTGGCTCACCGCGGCATGGGCCGCCGGCACGCCGCTCACGCTGATCGATCAGCCCTTTGCCGCACTGGACACCCCGTCCATGCGCTTCCTGACCGAACTACTGCAGGAAGCGTCCGAGCACCCGAGCCGGGCCTGGGTGCTGGCCGATTACGAGGCACCGGTTGCGCTGGATCTGGCCAGTGTCATCACGCTCTGAGTGAAGATTCGGGCTGGCCTCGCGCCCGGCCCACCCTGGATAGGGTCATGTCGTTTGCATGGGCTCGGCCTTCGTTGCCTCGGACAATGGAAGCCGCAGCACCCACCGGCACCCCTTTTGTGCGTCGGACTCGATCTTCAACAGGGCGCCCAGGGTCTCGGCGCGCTGCCGCATGCCGGGAAGGCCGCGCCCTAACTCGGCGCTGCCCGGGTCGAATCCTCGGCCGTTGTCGGTGACGGCGATCACCACCGCCCCATCTTCTTCGCGGGCTTCCAGACGGATCTGCGTGGCCTGTGCGTGTTTGATGACGTTGGCGATGGCTTCACTCAGGAGCGCGCGAAGGTGCTGGCTGGTCTCGCGCCCGGCCGCCGCTGGAAGAGCCGGGTCCACGTCCCAGACCAGTTCGATGCCGCCGTGACCCAGACGGTGCTGCACGCGTTGGCGCAGTTCGGCCAGCACTTCGTTCAGCCCGCGCCGGTCGGCGGCGGTGGATTTGCTCATGTGCCGAAGCTCGTCGGCCAGGTCCTGCAGCAGCAGCAAGGTGTCCGTGGGCGTCAGTGCCCCCGTGCGGGCCTGCAGCAGTGCGCTGGTGAGGTTGCTGCCCAGGCGGTCGTGCAGGTCCTGCATGATGGTGTCGTGTTGGGTGGTCAGGTGGCGCTGCACCTCCAGCTGCTGCAGCCGCGCATGCTGCTCAGCCAGGTGTTGTTCCTGCTCGTGCAGTCGCTGACGCAGTTCGTGCTCATGCCGCTCGGCCGCGTCAAGTGCGCCGATCGCGCGCCGGCTCATCACGTACATGAACACCAGATACAGCACCAGGGTGCCCATCGGAAACGAAAAGAAACCATCGGGGTTCTTCTGGCTGGTCAGGTTTTCCAGGGTGTGAACACCCAGGGAAAGCAATGTGAACAGGGCCAGGAACAGGGCAATGCCCTCACGCCGCGGATGGCGCCAAACGCGCGCGCCCAACACAACCAATCCCATGACGAAGGCGAGCACATTGAAGTAGTGCTGGGCTATGAGCGCGTTTTTCTGCCAGTCCCACAAAGGCAGTGTGAGCAAGGTGGAGATTGCCGCGTAGATGACTAGCCCCGACCGCAGGCGCGGCGCGCGGATGCCCTCGATTTCAAAGGCAAAAATGCAGGCCATCACCACGGTCCAGGTGATGGACGAGTCCACGGCGGACCCGAACCACACCGCCAGCCTGTCCTGGCCGGTCGCGTCAAAGAAGTACTGCAGGCAGGAGATCGTCCACACCAGCCCGTTAAAACCCAACAGCTTGAAATAAGGTTCCCGCGGGCGGGCCCAGGCCAGATGAAAGGACAGGATCATCATCAGAACGGCCACGAACGCCATCATCCGGGGCATGTCGAAGTGCAGCAGGTTGCGCTCGCGCCAGGCCGTGTCCACCACGTCCATGGGCCCCAGGTAGAGCGACCCCACGGCAAAACCCTGCGGACCGGCGTAGGGCACCGCCAGCAGCAGCTCGCGCGCGCCCAGAGGCACAGCCGTGCGCAGCGGGACGTTCCACTGGATGCGCCAGTCCGACAGGTTTGCCTGTTGCAGCTGACCGTCTGCCCACACCGCCCAGGGGCCGCCCATCACCCGCACACCAAGCAGGCCAAGGCGCCCGCGCCCGTCTTCGTGCGGCGGGACCGGAATCCGCAGCCACACCCGGTACTTGGGCGCATCGGGTGGCAGATCCACCGATGCGCCCAACTCCTTCACATACGGCAAGGTGGCGGGCTGCCAGCGGGCCTGCGTCCAGTCGGGCGACGTGCGCACGATCTCTCGCAGCGTATCCTGTGCAAACACGGGTTGACCCAGCGCTTCGTGCCAGACCTCCACCTGCCCCACACGCTCCAGCTGCGCCAGGCGCGAGGGAAACTGCAGGTAGGTCCACCAGGCAAACAGCGCCAGAGGCAGGGCAATGAGCAGCATGCACCACCAGACAATGCGCTGCGCCAGCGCGTCTTCAGGCGATGAGACCGGCCTGGCGGGCTTCATAGAGGGCCATTTGCAGGTTGGAAGCGCCGAGTTTTTCGTAGGCGCGCGCGGCCTGTGTCTTGGTGGTGGACTCGCTCACGCCCATCAGTTCGGCACACTTCTTGAACGTGTATCCCTTGTTGAGCAGCCCTAGGAGTTCGAGCTCGCGCGGCGACAGGCAGGGACCGGGCTGAAAGAACTGGTCGTAGACAGCGCGGATGCGCCGCCCGGTGTCGGCTTCGCTGAGGTTCAGACGCTGCGCGGCCTCGGCACTGGTGTATCCCGCCGCTATGTGCAGCAGCAGGGCATGGGTCTGGACATCGAGCACCCAGGGTAGCGACGCGCCCTCACTGCCGTTGTCTGCATCGGCAACGCCAGCTCGGGCGCTGAACTGCTGCAAGAAACTGTGGGCCAGCTTGGCATGCAGCGGGCTCTGTCCCATGGCCAAGCCCCGGATCGTGCCCAACCAGTCGGCCGCCTGGTCCGACTTGAACAGATAGCCTTTGGCGCCGGCCGCCGCGGCCGTGAGCAGGTGCTCATCGATCCCGGTCACGGTCAGCAAGGCCGCGGTGCAGCGCGCTCCCCACAGAATCTGTGCCGAGCGCAGCAATACCATCCCGGATCCGGAAGGCAGACCCAGATCCACCAGCAGGACATCAGGGCAGTGCTGCTCCAGCAGGCAGAGGCCAGCGGGCAAATCCTTGCAGGCGCCCAACAGCCGCATGTCTTCCGATTCCGACACCACACGGCTCAAGGTGTCCCGAAATTCCGGGTGGTCTTCAACCACCATGACCGTGATGCGCCGGGGCAGCGGGTGTTGTCTCATGGAATCCTGTGATGGCGCCATCGCTGTGGCCGAAAACACCGGATGGGCTTGAGCTGTAAGCCTAGCAAGAGGATGCATCTTTTAGTATTTGTTTCATCAACTAAAAGACATTTTTTGACCGTTTATCCAACGGCATCCCCTCCTTTGGGTATGAACAGATCACTCAACAACCTGCTGCAATTGCGCACCCGTCAGCTGGGGCTGTCACTGTCCGATGTCGCCGAGCGCGCGGGCATGACGCGCGCCTACCTGCACCGCCTCGCCGTTGGCGGCACGGCCAACCCCGGCATCATGACGCTGCAGCGACTGGCCACTGCGCTACAGGTGCCGGCTTCCGCGATCTACCGGATTTTCACCAACACCCTCGCCTGCCCGCAAGCCGCCGCCATGCGGCACGAGGGCCTGCCGATCGCGGACGGTGGTGCCGGCCCGCAGGATGTGTTGATCTTCGTGGCCGATGTCACGGTGCCCGATCACACCGTCATCCTGCCCGGCGAGCGTTTCACCAAAACCTGGGCGTTGCAGAACGCGGGCAGCGTGCCATGGACTGGCCGGCGCCTGGTGCGGGCCGACGATGAACTCGTGATTTCACTGCGCAATGCCCATGGGCAACTGCAGCCGTTGCTGGACTCACATCTGGACAGCCTGGGGCGGAGTGTGGCGGTGCCCACCACGCTGCCCGGGCAACTGGTGGAGTTGAGCGTGGAGTTTGCTGCTCCACTGGAGAACTGCTCGGTCGCGAGCATCTGGCGCCTGGAGGACGCGCAGGGTCGTCCGTGCTTTGGAGCGCGCTGCTTTCTGCAGGCGGTGGTGACCGTGATAGGCGGCTGAAACGCGGAGGCTGGAGGTCAGCCCTGGCCTTCACCGCCAGGGGCTGCGTCCTGACCGGATTCAGGGGTCTGCTCGCTCGGCGCTTCGGATCCATCGCTGTCGTCGTGGGGTTTGCCCGCGGCCTTGGCCCGCAACTTCTCTTCCTTCTTTTTCTTTTTGGCGAGCTCGCGCTGGCGCTTTTCGTATCCGTAATTGGGAGTGGCCAAAACAGTCTTTCTTTGGAGGGGTTGGAAGGATCGGTCAGGCGTTGAGTGTAGCCAGCGCCTGCGCCAGATCGGCACGCAGGTCGTCCACGGCTTCGAGACCGACGGCAAAGCGCACCAGGCCACCCTTGTGAGGCCAGGCGTGGGTGCGGATCGAGGACACGTTGTACGGCGCACACAGGCTGATGGGACCGGCCCAGCTCCAGCCCAGCTTGAACAGTTCCAGCTGATCGCAGAAAGCGTCGATCTGCGTCTGGTTGAAACGGGCATCAAACACCACGCTGAACAGGCAGGCCGCGGCCCGGGCGTCGCGCTGCCAGTTGGCGTGGCCAGGCGACCCGGGCAAGGCCGGGTGCAGCACCTGCACCACACCGGTCTGCGCCTGCATCCAGGTGGCGAGCGCGCGCGTGGCGGTGTCCTGCGCCTGGTACCGCAGGGCCATGGTGTTGAGGCCCCGCAGCACGAGTTCGGTGTCGTTGCCGCTGACCCCCAGCCCCAGCCGCATGTGTGTCATGAGCAGCTGCTGGTGCAACGCCTCGTCGCGGGTAACCACCGAGCCCATGAGCACGTCGGACCCGCCACTCGGGTACTTGGTGAGCGCCTGCATGGACATGTCCGCCCCCAGCTCGAAGGCGTTGAACGCGATCCCGGCACCCCAGGTGTTGTCGAGCGCGGTCAGGATGGGCCGCTCGCCTTCGCGGGCGGCATTGGCCTGTTGCACCGTGGCCACCAGCGCGGGCAGATCGGGGAACTCCAGCGTGATGGACCCCGGCGCTTCGAGCCACACCAGGCGCGTGGCGGGGCTGATCTTGGCGGCCAGGTCGGCCGGATTCTGCGCATCGTAGTAGCGGTGCGTGATGCCCCAGGCCGCCAGCTCGACGCTGGCGAAAGCCTTGTTGGGCCCGTAGGCGTTGTCGGGGATCAGCAGTTCGTCACCCTGCCGCAAAAAGGCCATGTCCACCAGCGACACGGCCGACAGGCCACTGGGCGCCAGCACGCAAAAGCGCCCGCCTTCGATGGTGGCGATGCGTTCTTCAAGAATGAAAGTGGTGGGCGTGCCGTGCAGGCCGTAGGTGTAGCCGCTCTTGTCTTTCCACTCCTGCGTGCGCAGCGCCTGCACATTGGGGAAGATGACGGTCGACGCTTTGTGAACGCCGGGCGCAACAGCATCAAACCCCTCGGGCGGGCGGTACGGATGGTGAATCAGTTGGGTGGAGAGATCGCTCATTCAGCTCAGAGCTTCCATTTTTCCAGCAGCTGTTCGGGTCGCATGCTGTCGTACCCCTCGAACGGCTGATGGATCCAGGGGTTGGTGGGCAGGAATTCCACCGAGTAGTCGGGCGTGAAGGTCGAGAGCTGCTTGGTCCAGATCACCGCGCTGCGCAGCTCGGTGATGGGCGCATAGTTGTTCTTCAGCATCTCGATCACCGCTTTGAGCGTGTGGCCGGAGTCGGCCAGATCGTCGACCAGCAGGACCTTGCCGGCGATCTCGCCCTTGGGGGTCGTGATGTAGCGCGCGATGTCCAGATTGCCCTGCTGCGTGCCCGCGGCGGCGCGGTACGAACTGGTGGACATGATGGCCAGCGGCACATCAAAGATGCGCGACAGCACATCGCCCGGACGCATGCCCCCGCGCGCCAGGCACAGGATGGTGTCGAACTGCCAGCCCGACTGGTGCACCTTGAGCGCCAGCTTTTCGATGAGGTTGTGGTACTCGTCGTAGGAAACGTAGAGGTGTTTGCCGTCTTCGGTCAGCATGGAAGCTCCGGGTTGGATGGTCTGTGTTTCATTCTGCACGATTCCGCGCAGGGCCCCATCAGGCGTGGTACGGATGGTGGAGCAGGATGGTGTGATCGCGGTCCGGGCTGGTCGAGACCACATGGATCGGCACGCCCGTTGTTTCTTCGATGCGTGTGAGGTAGCGGCGCGCGTTCTCCGGCAGATCGTCGTAGCGTGTGACGCCGACCGAAGAATCGCTCCAGCCCGGCAGCGTTTCGTAGATCGGTGTGCAGCGCGCGATCTCGTCGGCTCCCATGGGCAGGATGTCGATGGTTTCGCCATCGAGTTCGTAGCCGGTGCAGAGCTTGAGCTCGGTCAGGCCATCGAGCACGTCGAGCTTGGTGATGCACAGACCGGTCAGGCCGTTGACCTGGGCCGAGCGTTTGAGCAGCGCCGCATCGAACCAGCCACAACGGCGGCTACGCCCGGTGGTCACGCCTTTTTCCGCACCGATGGTGGCCATGTGCCAGCCCGGTGTGCCCTCCTTCTCCCATTCCAGCTCGGTCGGGAACGGGCCGCCACCGACACGGGTGCAATAGGCCTTGGTGATGCCCAGCACGTAATGCAGGAGGCTCGGGCCCACGCCAGCGCCCGCAGCGGCGTTGCCCGCCACACAGTTGCTGGAGGTCACAAACGGATAGGTGCCGTGATCGATGTCGAGCAGCGTGCCTTGCGCGCCCTCGAACAGCAGGTTCACCCCTTGCTGATGGGCTTCGTTCAGCTCGCGCGAAACGTCGGCAATCATGGGCTTGAGCTGTTCGGCCTGGACCATGGCCTCGTTGTACACCGCGTCGAACTGGATCGCACCATCTTGCATGTAGGCAGCGATTTTTTCGTCCCAGACCATCTCGGCCGAGTGCAGATAGGTCTTGAGCATGTGGTTGTGCAGGTCCAGCAACTCACGCAGCTTGGTGGCGAAACGCTCGGGGTATTTCATATCCATCACACGCAGGGCGCGGCGGGCGATCTTGTCTTCATAGGCTGGACCGATGCCGCGACCGGTGGTGCCGATCTTCTCGGTACCGGCCTTCACCTTGGCGGCTTCTCGCGCGATGTCGATGGCGGCGTGGAACGGCAGGATCAGCGGACAGCCCTCGCTCACGCGCAGGCGCGAACGCACTTCCACACCGGCCTTCTCCAGACCAGCGATTTCTTCAAACAGCTTGCCCACCGACAGCACCACACCGTTGCCGATGTAGCACTTGACGCCTGTGCGCATGATGCCGCTGGGAATCAGGTGCAGCGCGGTCTTCACGCCGTTGATCACCAGCGTGTGGCCCGCATTGTGGCCGCCCTGGAAACGCACCACGCCCTGCGCGGTTTCGGTCAGCCAGTCCACCAGCTTGCCCTTGCCTTCATCACCCCACTGGGTGCCCACCACGACCACGTTGCGCCCGGGTACCACGGCGCTGCTGTTTTTGATCATCTGCTGTTTCCGGTTAAATGTTCTTCAGTGTCCACACGCCGCCCTGCGCTGGCACCTGCACCAGCTCGCGGTCGCAATGAAACTCATCGACTTCGTGTTCATGGCCCGGCAAGGCGCACACCACGGTGTGGCCCTGGGCCCGCAGGCTGGCAATGGCTTCACGCAGTTCGACATCCATGCCCCAGGGCGCGCGGATCGCGGCCACCAGGGGGCGCGGCGCAATGGCCGACACCAGCTCCTTGATGTCCAGGCTGAAGCCGACCGCCGGGCGGTTGCGCCCGAACACGGCACCCACCTCGTCGTAACGCCCACCGCGCGCCAGCTCAACCGGTTCCCCGCCGGTGCCCTGGGCAAACAGGGCAAAGCGCATGCCGGTGTAATAGGCATAACCGCGCAGATCGGCCAGATCGATGGACACATCCAGACCCTGGGCCTGCTCCGCCAGCCAGGCCAGGCTGTCCAGCGCGGCGTGCAGTTCGGGCGAAGCCTGCAAGGTGTGCCGGGCTTCATCCAGCACGGCCACGCCGCCGAACAGACGCGGCAAGGCGCACAGGTCACGACCCACTGCGGCCGGCAAGTCACGAGACAGCGACTGCAGCTCGGCCACATCCTTGATGGCCAGCGCCGCATGAATTTGCGCCGTGCGGGCTGCGCTGAGCTGCACCGGTGCGAGCACGGCGTCGATGATCCGCACGTCGGCCATGTCGAGCAGCAAGCGCTCCACGCCCGCACCGCGAAGACACGCGCGCGCCAGCTCAATGACCTCCAGGTCGGCCTCCAGACCGGCGTGACCATAGATTTCCGCGCCAAACTGCAAAGGTTCGCGACTGGCCAGGGGGCGGTCGATGCGCGTGTGCACCACTGGCCCGCAATAACTCAACCGTGCAACGCCCTGGCGGTTGAGCAGGTGGGCATCGATGCGGGCGACCTGGGGCGTGCTGTCCGCGCGCAGACCCAGCGTGCGACCCGAGAGCTGGTCCACCAGCTTGAAGGTCTGCAGATCGAGCGCTTCGCCGGTGCCGGTGAGCAAGGATTCAAGGTGCTCCAGCAGCGGCGGCATGACCAGTTCATAGCCGTAGCTACGGGCTGTGTCCAGCAAACCCCGGCGGAGTTCTTCGATGTGACGGGCCTCGGAGGGCAGGACATCGGCAATGTGATCCGGGAGGACCCAGGCAGACATGGGCATAGGGGAACGCTGTTAAAAACGAGATTTTACCGGCCCGGCAGACCGCTCGGCTGCACCCTGGCCAGTCAATTGACATCTGCCGGGGTGGCAGACGGTTCAGGCACTCAGCCGACCCACCACCAGAGCAGCACACCCACGCACAGACTGCACAGCCCGAAAAACCGGATCTGGCCGTCGTTCATCTTGAGCATTTCAGAAAAAACCCGGCGCCAGGCGCCGGGTGCGATGAAGGGCAACAAGCCCTCGAAGATCAGGACGAGCGCCAGCGCAGGCCAAAACAGATCAGCCATGTGCAGCCCCGCGGATCACTTGGCGACGTTGCTGCTGCGCAGGGCCTTGAAGAAGTCCGAAGAAGGGTCGACAACCATGACATCGGACTTGCCCGCGAAGCTCGCCCTGTAGGCATCGAGGCTGCGGTAGAACTGGGCAAAGGCAGGGTCGCGTCCAAACGCCTCGGAGAATGACGCAGCGGCCTTGGCATCGCCCTCACCCTTGATGCGCTGCGCGTCGCGGTAGGCCTCGGACACGATCACCTCCCGCTGACGATCGGCATCGGCACGGATCTTTTCACCCTCGGCAAAACCGGTGGAACGCAATTCGTTGGCCACACGCTTGCGCTCGGCTTCCATGCGCTGGTAGACCGACGCCGTGATGCTTTCAGCGTAGTCCACCCGGGTGATGCGAACGTCCACCACGTCCATGCCCCAAGGTTTCTCGGCACCGCGCACCGCTTCAAGCACTTCGCGCTTCACGTCGGCCATGAGGTCTTCGCGTCGGGTCGAAAGCAGTTCGTTGACGGTGCGCTTGTTCACTTCCTGCTGGAACGAGTTGCGCACCACGCGGTTGAGCTGCAGGGCGCCCGCACGCTCATTGACTCCCACGTTGCGGATGTATGCCTGTGGCTCGCTGATGCGCCAGCGCACATACCAGTCAATCACCACGCGCTGCTTCTCAGCCGTCAGCGAGGGCTCGGTGTCGGTGCTTTCCAGGGTGAGCAGGCGCTTGTCGATGTAGGACACATTCTGGAACGGCGGCGGCAGCTTGAAATTCAGCCCCGGTTCGGTGACCACCTGCTTGATCTGCCCGAGCTGGAACACGACGCCAAACTGGCGCTGATCCACCACAAACAGCATGGAACTGGCTATCGCCAGGGCCACCAGAAAAGATGTGAGTATGAAACCCAGTTTGTTCATTTGCGTTGCTTTCTCATCGCTTGTACTTGGGTCCCGGCTCAGCGGCTCTCGCGCTCACGGGAGCGGGCCGCGTTGTCCAGACTGCGGTTCGCAGGCGTGGCCGGCGCGCTTGTCGCCGGTGCCGCACCGGTGGCAGGTACCGCGGAAGGGGTCGGACCGGTCATCTGCATGAGTTTGTCGAGCGGCAGGTACAGCAGGTTTGAGCCTGATTTGGAATCCACCACCACCTTGGTCACGTTGGAGTACACCTCCTGCATCGCATCGGTGTACATGCGCTCGCGGGTGACCTGGGGTGCCTTCTGGTACTCGGTCAAAACCGAGCGGAAGCGCTGCGAGTCACCTTCGGCCTGCGCCACGATACGCGCCTTGTAGCCTTCGGCTTCTTCGGTCAGGCGGGAAGCCGCACCCCGTGCGCGCGGCACGACATCGTTCGCATAGGCCTGGGCTTCGTTCTTGGCCCGTTCCCGCTCCTGTCCGGCCTTCAGCACATCGTCAAAGGACGCCTGCACCTGCTCGGGTGGCCGCACACCGCCCTGCTGCAAGTTGATGCCCACCACCTCGATACCCACCTTGTAGCGGTCCAGGATGGTCTGCATCAGGGTACGCACCCGCGGCGCGATCTGATCGCGTTCTTCGGCCAGCGCAGCGTCCATCTTCATCTTGCCCACAACCTCGCGCACCGCCGTTTCTGCCACCTTGATCACCGATGCATCGGGATCCAGGCTTTCAAACAAGAACGCACGGGCATCGTTCAAACGGTACTGAACCGCAAACTTGATCTCGACAATGTTCTCGTCCTGGGTCAGCATCGCCGACTCGCGCAGACCTGTGGCGGGCATCAGGTTGTCGCGACCCACATCCACCGAGCGGATCTGGGTGACGAAAACCGTCTCGTGGCGCTGCACCGGATACGGCAGACGCCACTGGAAGCCGGCGCCAACCGTGCTGTGGTATTTACCGAACTGCGTGATGACAGCCTGCTGACCTTCCTGCACGATGAAGAAACCAGTGCCCAGCCAGATCAGCGCCGCCACACCAACGATCAGGCCCGCACCGATGCCGGTGGTCTTCGGGCTCGGATTGAAGCTGGGCAGCCCGCCTCCGCCGCCGCCCGAACCGTTGCCACCGCCCTGCCCGCCACTGCGACCACCCTTGCCGCCCAGCATGCCGCCAAGCTTGCGGTTGAAGTCGCGCCAGAGCTCGTCCAGGTCCGGAGGTCCCTGGTTGGGTCCCTGGCCACGCGGCGGCTTCTGATCGCCCTTCGGCCGCTCCTCGGGATCCGGCTCGCTGCCCTGAGGCTTGTCGCCATCGCGAGCGTCGTCACCGCGACCCCATCGGGGATCGTTGAGATTGAACACGCCCAACAGGAAACGCCAGCCCTTGCGGCGCCCGCCGGATTCAGCACCGCGGGTCGGTGATTGCAGATTCACATCCATGTGTTGCCAACTTCTATTCGAATCAAAACCATGACATTGTGCCCAATCAAGGCAGCACATCCCCGATCACGGAGATATCCCCTGGGGTGCTGCCGTCTTCGGGCCCCACAGGCACCACCACCTGCTTGGCCAGCAAGGCGCGCAAGGCCGGCAGACCGTCCCCTGTGCGGGCACTCACAAAAATACGAGGCACCAACTCACCGCCAAGTTCCATCACATCTTCCAGCACACGGGGCACCGCTGCCGGGTCCATGGCGTCGAGCTTGTTGAACACCAGGATCTGCGGCACGCGATCGGCGCCAATGTCCTTGAGCACACCCAGCACCGAAGCGATCTGCTCCAGGTGCGAAGGGTTGGAGGCATCGACAACGTGGAGCAGCAAATCCGCGTCGGCGGCCTCCTGCAAGGTGGCGGCGAACGCATCGACCAGTCCGTGAGGCAGATCGCGGATGAAGCCCACGGTATCGGACAACGACACCGAACGCCCTGCTTCACCGAGGTACAGCTGGCGCGTGGTCGTGTCCAGTGTGGCAAACAGCTGGTCGGCCGCGTACGCTCGGGCCTTGACCAAGGCGTTGAAGATCGAAGACTTGCCCGCGTTGGTGTAGCCCACCAGCGATATCGCGAATGAGTCCCGGCGTTCGCGCTGCCGGCGCTGCGTGGCCCGCTGCTTCTTGACCTTTTCCAGGCGCTCCTTGGTGCGCTTGATGCTGTCACCGATCATGCGGCGGTCCAGCTCGATCTGGGTTTCACCGGGACCCCCGCGCATGCCGATGCCGCCGCTTTGACGCTCCAGGTGCGACCAGCGGCGCACCAGCCGGGTCGACAGGTATTGCAGGCGAGCGAGTTCCACCTGCAACTTGCCTTCATGGCTGCGGGCGCGCTGCGCGAAGATCTGCAGAATGAGCAAGGTGCGGTCATTGACCGGCAAACCCAGCGTGCGCTCCAGGTTGCGCTGCTGCGCCGGGCTCAAGGCCTGGTCAAAAAGAATCTCGCTGGCGCCCTTGGACTGGGCGAGCATCTTGATCTCTTCGGCTTTGCCGGACCCGACAAACAGGGCCGGATCGGGTGCGCGACGCTTGCAACTGACCCGATCGGCCACCGCGAATCCCGCGGTCTGGGCCAGCAGACCGAGTTCTTCCAGTTCGGCATCAAAATGCGGCAAACCAAAATCCACCCCGACCAGAATGACCGATGGGATGGATGGGTTTTGGGAGGCGGACGGGTTCAAATCCATTCAACAGCCGCCTGTGCCGTGGCCAACACGGCAGGATTCAGGGGCTCGGTCAAGAGGCTGGCGCTTCGTCCGGGCCGGCTGCGGAGAATTGCACCGGACGACCCGGCACGATGGTGGAAATCGCATGCTTGTAAACCATTTGCGTCACGGTGTTGCGGAGCAACACGACGTACTGGTCAAAGGATTCGATCTGGCCTTGCAGTTTGATGCCATTGACCAGGTAAATCGACACGGGAACATGTTCCCGGCGAAGCTGGTTCAGGAAAGGATCTTGCAAGAGCTGGCCTTTGTTATTGCTCACGATATGCTCCGTGTTCAAAAATAGTTGATAGGGAACGCACCATACCACACCCCTGCGCCAACGCAGGGGCTTGGGCAGAAGTCGTTCACTCCTTGAAGGGGTTCTCCGAAGTCTTGTACTCGATGCGCAGCGGCGTGCCCACGAGGTCGAACGCCTTGCGGAAGCGGCCTTCGAGGAACCGGGTGTAGGCGTCGGGCACATGTTCCAGCGAATTGCCGTGGATCACGATCACCGGCGGATTCATGCCGCCCTGGTGTGCGTAGCGCATTTTGGGCCGGAACATGCCACTGCGGGTGGGCGCCTGAAAGGCCACGGCCTCCATCAGCAGGCGCGTGAGCACGGGTGTGGACATTTTCCGCATGGCCGAAGCATGCGCTTGAGCGATCGACTTCCAGACCGGGCCAAGGCCCTGGCGCTTCTGGGCCGAAATCAGGTGCAGCGAGGCGAACTTCAGGAACGCCAGGCGGGTTTCAATCTGGCGCTCGATCTGTTCGCGTTGGTAGGCATCGACAGCATCCCATTTGTTGATCGCCAGCACCACGGCGCGCCCGCTCTCCAGGATATAGCCCGCGATGTGCGCGTCCTGATCGGTCACCCCCTGGGTGGCGTCCAGCACCAGGAGCACCACGTGGGCATTCTCGATCGCCTGCAGCGTCTTCACGACCGAGAACTTCTCAATGGCCTCAAACACCCGGCCTTTGCGACGGATGCCCGCGGTGTCGATCAGTTCGTATTTCTGGCCGCCGCGCTCGAAGGGCACCGAAATGGTGTCGCGCGTGGTGCCCGGCAGGTCAAAGGCCACCAGGCGCTCTTCGCCCAGCCAGGCGTTGATCAGCGTGGACTTGCCCACATTGGGACGCCCCGCCACCGCCAGGCGGATCACGCCGGTATCGGCTTCGACCGCTTCTTCGTCTTCTTCGGCCAGACCCGGGATCGCCTCCAGCGCCATGTCCAGCATGGAGCGCACGCCCTGTCCGTGAGCGCCGGAGACCGGCACCACCTCGCCAAGACCCAGTTCAAAAAACTCCACCAGTTGCAAGCCCTGGGTCATGCCCTCGGCCTTGTTGGCCACCAGCACGGTGGGCTTGCCCAGGCGGCGCAGGTACTTGGCGATTTCATGGTCCTGGGCGTTGACGCCGGCGCGCGCATCGACGACAAAAATCACCACATCCGACTCGGCCACGGCCTGTCGGGTCTGCTTGGCCATTTCCTTGTAGATGCCAGACTCGGCCGTGGGCTCGAAGCCACCGGTGTCGATGACGATGTATTCCTGCTTGCCCGACTTGCCGTTGCCGTAGTGCCGGTCACGGGTCAGGCCGGCAAAGTCGGCCACGATGGCGTCGCGAGAACTCGTCAAGCGGTTGAACAGGGTGGACTTGCCCACATTGGGGCGTCCCACCAGAGCGATGACGGGTTTCACTACAGAGCTTTCGTTCAGGACCAGGCGAACCGGCGGTTCGCCCTGCAATCGTTATTGGGGACGCCAGCCGTAGACGCCGCCGTTGCGGGTCTGCACCACCAGGGTCTGCCCGGCCAGCACCGGGGCACCGACGATCGGTGACCCGTCGGTGGACAGCCGGTTCATTTCGCTGCCGTCCTCGCGAGACAGCAGGTGCACCAGTCCCTTGCTGTCGCCAATGGCCACCACGCGGCCCACGGCCAGCGGCGACGTGAGTTCGCGGTATTTGAGGCGTTCGATTTCCCAGCTGCGTTCACCGCTGGCACGCTGCCAGGCGACCACGCGGCCGTCGGATTCGGTGCCGAACACCATCCGGTCGTCGCCATGCACGCCGGTGGAACCGCGCGCGGGTTTGCTCCACACCACAGCACCACGGCTGGTGTCCACACAACCCACCGCGGCGCCAAAGGCGCGCGCACAGACACTGTCGCCCTGCCGGCTGACGGTGCCCACCAGGTCCACCAGGCGTTCGACCTCGTTGGTGCCCCGGGCGCTGGCCACCAGGGCCTCCCAGCGGATCGTACCGTTGAGGGGGTTCAGGCCGGTCAGGCGCGCGGACAAGCCGGCGACGAGGGTGTCGCCCACCGCCAGCAGCACGCCGGACTGCCCCAGCACCAGCGGTTCACCCGGGCGGGCCTGACTCCACAGACGCGCACCGGTCCGACCGTCAAAGGCCGTCACGCTGCGGTCCGCCGTCAGGACAAACACGCGCTGCCCCGCCACCAGTGGCGCCGTGAACGCGCGCGCCGGCAAGCGCACGCGCCAGAGCTCACGCCCATCGGCGATGGCCACCAGGTCGTTGGTCTGCGTGATCACGGCGGCCGTCTGGCCGTCCGAACCCACGCCCGCCGAAATGCCGGTGCGCAGATCCACGCGCCAGACATCCTTGCCGGTGTCGGCATCGAGCGCAGCCACAGTGCCCGAAGCACCCGCCACAAAGACGCGACCGGCCGTGGCCAGCGGGGTCAAGGAAGTCCCGGATGTCCCCACCTGGGTCGACCAAGCCAGGTTGGCACCCAGCAAAGCGGCAGGAGCCGCAAGCGGCGCCGGTTCAAATTTGGCGGGCGAAGAACAGGCGGACAGCCCGATGGCAGCGGCAAGGCCCAGCCCCGACAGCAGCAGACGCCCCCGCGCAGCCAGTTGCAGCGAAAACCCATTTCCCTGGGGCATGATCGTTTTCATCAACGCGTCACCTCCGCAGCGCCACCCAGCGTGGAAGCATCCACCCCCAGCGACGCGAGTTTGACTTCCACCAGCTGGCGGTATTCGGTTTGTGCACCCAGCGCGCGCCAGGCGGCCTGGTACTGGGTCTTGGCTTCTTCGGTTTTCCCCTGGGCCAGGAACACGTCGCCCCGCCGGTCCGCAGCGAGTGGCTCAAAGGATTTGGACATCGGCGTTTCCAGCGTCTTCAATGCCTGGTCAAAAGCCTTGCTCTCCACATCCAGCGCCGCCAGCCGCAAGCGGGCGATGGCCTGGAGAGATGTGTCCGACGCCTTTTCGGATACCCAGGTGAGGGCCGCTCGCGCACCCTCCACCTTGCCCGATTCGTACAGCGTCTTGCCGGCCAGCAAAGCCCCTTGGGCAGCGAAGGTGGTGCCGGCAAAGCGGTCTGTCATTTCCAGATAGGCCCGCTGAATCTTGTCGGCATCGCTGGCCAGCGCAGCGCGCTCGATCTCTTCGTACAGCGCCGAGGCTTTCGCTGCCTGGCTGCGTTGCCAGTAGTTCCAGCCGTTCCAGGCAGCCATGCTGCCAAACACCGCGATCAACACCCAGGTGATCAGGTTGCCGTACTGGGCCCAGAAGTGTTTGATCTGGTCGAGCTGTTCCTGCTCTTCAAGGTCGAGATGTTTGGCCATGCGTGGTAGTCAGTGATTAACAGGGGATTGTAGGGCGCAGGCTCTGCGCCCACGCGGCCACGTCGGCCAGCGGCTGCGACACCTGGGTGGGCGCCTCGCCGGCGTCCTCGCCGGGTCGCGGTCCCCGCAAGGGTTTGACCGACACCTGGCCCTGAGCCAGTTCGTCGGGACCGAAGATCAGCGCAAAACGTGCGCCGCTGGCGTCGGCCTTCTTGAATTGCGACTTCATGCTGCCCATGCCTTCGGCCCCGCCGGCGTGCATCTGCACCTGCACACCCTGCTGGCGCAAGGCACGCAGCACCGGCATGACCCGGGGCACGCTGCCCGCATCGGGCACCACGGCGTAGGCGTCGGGCGCGGGTTGCCCGGGCAGCTTGCCCTGTTCTTTCAGCAGTTCGAGGATGCGCTCCATGCCCAGCGCCCAGCCCACGGCCGGCGCGGCCTTGCCACCGATCTGTTCGAACAGGCCGTCGTAGCGGCCGCCGGCACAGACCGTGCCCTGCGACCCCAGCTGCGTGGTCACGAACTCGAAAACCGAGAGGTTGTAGTAGTCCATGCCACGCACCAGGCGCGGGTTGATGCGGTAGCCAATGCCGTGTGCGTCGAGCAGGCCACGCAGGCGGTTGAAGTGGTCCAGCGACTCTGGCCCCAGGTGGTCCATCAGGCGCGGCGCGGCGTTGACGAGCGCCTGCATCGCCGGGTTCTTGGTGTCCAGGATGCGCAGCGGGTTGCTGTGCAGACGGCGCCTGGCGTCTTCATCGAGCTGGTCAGCGTGGCCTTCCAGGTAAGTGATCAGCGCCTGGCGGTGCGCCTGACGCTCGGCCGGCTGGCCCAGGCTGTTGATCTCCAGCTCGATGCCTTCCAGCCCCAGTTCGGCCCAGAGGTCGCAGGCGAGCACGATCAGTTCGGCGTCCACATCGGGACCGACGAAGCCCAGCGCCTCGGCGCCAAACTGGTGGAACTGGCGGTAACGACCGCGCTGCGGGCGCTCATGGCGGAACATCGGCCCCAAGTAATACAGGCGCTTGCCACCGTCGTACAGCAGCGAATGCTCGACCGCCGCGCGCACCACACCGGCGGTGTTTTCCGGGCGCAGGGTGAGCTGCTCGCCGTTGAGCCGGTCCTCGAAGGAATACATCTCCTTCTCGACGATGTCGGTCACCTCGCCCAGGCCGCGCACGAACAGCGCCGTGGGTTCCACGATGGGCGTGCGCAGGTTGCGGTAGCCGTAGCGCAGCATGAGCGAGCGCAGCTTGTCTTCGAGCCACTCCCAGTGTGCTGACACGGGCGGGGCGATGTCGTTCATGCCTTTGACGGCGCTGAGTTTTTCTGCCATGGGAATGCGGTGCGACCGGGCACCGTCTGAACCGCAGGCGCCGCTCACCGGCACCCGCATCGGGGTCAGACGGCAGCGCCGAATCTCTTTTCTATGTAGTTTTCAACGATCTGCTGGAATTCGCGGGCGATGCCCTCGCCGCGCAGGGTCATCGCTTTCTGGCCATCGATGAAGATCGGCGCAGCCGGGGCTTCACCGGTGCCCGGCAGGCTGATGCCGATGTCGGCATGTTTGCTTTCACCGGGGCCGTTGACGATGCAACCCATCACCGCGACCTTCAGGTTTTCGACGCCGGGGTAACGCGCGCGCCAGGCCGGCATCGACGAGCGCAGGTAGTCGTCGATCTGCTTGGCGAGTTCCTGGAAGGTGGTGCTGGTGGTGCGGCCACAACCCGGACAGGCGGTGACACTGGGCACAAAGGCACGCAGGCCCAGCGCCTGCAGGATCTCGGCAGCGATCACCACCTCCTGCGTGCGGGCCTCGCCGGGCTGCGGCGTGAGCGACACCCGGATGGTGTCGCCAATGCCTTGTTGCAGCAGCACCGACAGTGCCGCTGCCGACGCCACAGCGCCCTTGGTGCCCATGCCGGCTTCGGTCAGGCCCAGGTGCAGCGCGTAGTCGCAGCGCTGGGCCAGTGCCTGGTAGACCGCGATCAGGTCCTGCACGCCACTGACCTTGCAGGACAGGAAGATGTTGTTGCCGTTCAGACCCAGCGCCTCGGCCTTGGCCGCGGAGTCGAGCGCCGACATGATCAGCGCCTCGTACATCACCTGGCGGGCGTCCCAGGGTTCGGCACGCTGCGAGTTCTGGTCCATCAGGCGGGCGAGCAGGTCCTGGTCAAGGCTGCCCCAGTTCACGCCGATGCGCACGGCCTTGTCGTGGCGCGCGGCGATCTCGACCATCTGGGCGAACTGGCGGTCGCCTTTTTCGCCCTTGCCCACGTTACCGGGATTGATGCGGTACTTGGACAAGGCCTCGGCGCAGGCCGGGTGGTCGCTCAGCAGCTTGTGGCCGTTGTAGTGGAAATCGCCGATGAGAGGCACGTGGATGCCCATGCGGTCCAGCTGATCGCGGATGTGGGGCACCGCCTTGGCGGCTTCGTCGTTGTTGACCGTGATGCGCACCAGCTCGGACCCGGCGATGGCCAATTCCTTGACCTGGATGGCTGTGCCGATGGCGTCGGCGGTGTCGGTGTTGGTCATGGACTGCAGGCGCACAGGCGCGTCGCCACCCAACGTCACGTGGTGGTCACCCCAGGACACCACACCCTGGCGCGACTTGCGGGGTCGGGCGCCGGCCAGCGCGACCGGCGCATCCGCCAGGTTGTCCACTGTTTCAAACCGGTTGGCTACGGGCATGTCCATCATCATTTCACCTCGAATCGGGCCACGCTGTTGCGGGCGTAGGGCATCACGTCGAACGGTCGTCCTCGCACCTGCACCTGCACCGCATCGGCACGCCCGAGCACCACCGAATAGGGCGGCATGCTGGAAAAGTTCAGCGCATCACCCGCCTTGAGCATGCGCTGCACCTGCACCTTGCCCGTGCCATCGATCACCTCGACCCAGGAGTCGCTGCTCGCCTGAATGCTCAGCAGACCGCCAGGGGCGGCCGGATCGGTCACCGCAAGCGGTGTTGAGCCGGGAGACACCGGCGCCAGCTCCGCGACAGAAGCCGCAGGGGCTTCAGGAACCGGCGCAGCAACCGGCTCGGTCGTTGTGGCTGGCTGTGGCGCGACACGGGCTGCCGGCGCTTCAGAACCGGGCGTTTGAACCACGGTCGTCACCACCTCGTCGGGCTGGGTTTCCTTGCTGAAAACACGCGTGGCGTCGGTCAGCAGGTCCTTGCCAGGCACAGCGCTCCAGTCGGGCACCAGCGCAATCACCAGCGCTCCCAGCAGCGCCACCGAAGAAATCAACACCGCCGGACGGCGCAGCCAGTCCAGGGGGCTGAAGCTCGAACCGGCCTGGTCCCCCTTGAATGGTGCGTTGATGGTCTGGCGGGAGTCGCCCAGCACGGGCATGTGCCCCTGGGGGATCTGTTCGAGGACGGGGCCCGGGTCGGTCTTGAGCTGGCGGCAGGCGCTGGAAGCCAGCGCGCGCGCAAACGTCAGGTCGGGCAACTCGTCGTAGCGCCCGGCCTCCAGCGCTTCCAGCTTCTTGACCGGCACCTTCAGAGCCGCCGCCAGCGCGGCGATATGCAGGCCAGCGGCTTCCCGCGCCTGGCGCAGCAGAACAGGCGCGGTCCAGACCACTTCGCCCGGATGGCCGCCGTGGGTCTGTTCGTGCATCACCGACTCATTCATGAAACGAACCCCGTTGGTAGGCCGCCCATTCACGCGACTTCGGATACCGCCGCTCCAGCTGTTGTGCCAGCTGGCCGACCGCCGCATTGTTGTTCAGCTTGCGCTCGACCTTGATGCCCAGCCACAGCGTCTCGGCATTGGCCAGATCGGAATTGTTGATGCGGCGGATCACGAACTGCGACTTGGTGTAGTCGTTGCGGCGAAACTGCAGATTGGCCAGGTTGAAGCCGACATAAGGATTGGCCGGGTCCAGTTCGTAGGCGCGCGCAAAACTGCTCTCAGCCTCGGACGCCTGGCCCATGCGGAGCTGACAGGTGCCCTGCAGCATCAAGGTCTTGGCCTGCCCACGATAGACCGGACTGGCCAGCGCCTGGGCAAAGAGCTGCAAGGCCTCGGGGTAGCGCGCCTGGTTGCAGGAAAACCAGCCGTAGTTGTGCAGCGCATCCGGGTCGCGGGGATTGATCTGCAGGGCGCGGCGGAAACTGTCTTCTGCCAGACGGGGATCGTTGAGCCGCATATAGACGAGCCCGCGCAGCACGTACGCGGGCCCGTACCCCGGGTCGGCCGCCAGCGACTGCTTGATTTCGTCCAGCGCCACCGTGTTCTGCCCTTGTTCGAAATAGTTTGTCGCCAGTTCCACGCGAATCCGGGCCCGCTTGCGCGTTTCGGGCTCGTCGGAATCGGTGATCGGCTCGGCCGTGGTGGTCGTGTTCGAAACCGGCGCCCCGGCGCATGCCATCAGTTGCACCACACCGGCGGCCAGCAGCAGCCACAACAACGCCACCCGCATCCGCGACCGATGTCCACCACCAGGCAACACACTCCAGACCGTTCGCAACGGCAACGGGGCTTGTTCTCGGCTGCTGTCGGCAAATGCGTCTGTCATACCTGTTTGTCCTTGGCTTTGTGCACGAATCGAATGGGTTGCTCGGCGGCGGTCAGGCGGCGATCGGCCAGGCGGCGGACGGCGTCGGTGCGGTCGAGCACGTCGCCCGCCAACTGGCCGCAGGCGGCGTCAATGTCATCGCCACGGGTCTTGCGCACCGTCGTGACCACCCCGCCCTCGTTGAGGATCTGCCCGAAACGCAGCACCACGGCGCGTTCGGAGCACTTGAGCCCCGAGTCGGGAAAGGGGTTAAACGGGATGAGATTGATTTTGCATGGAACGCCACGGCCACCATGCGTCCTGACGAGGGACAACAACTGCTGTGCGTGTTCTGGCTGGTCGTTCACACCAGCCAGCATGCAGTACTCGAAGGTGATGAAGTCGCGCGGCGCTGCCGGCAGGTAACGCAGGCAGGCGTCGAGCAGTTCGGCAATCGGGTATTTGCGGTTCAGCGGCACCAGGGAGTCTCGCAAGGCGTCGTTGGGCGCGTGCAGCGAAACGGCCAGCGCCACCGGCACGTCCTGCGCCAGGCGGTCGATCATCGGCACGACGCCGGACGTGGACACTGTGACCCGGCGGCGCGAGAGGCCATAACCGTGGTCGTCCAGCATCACGCGCAAGGCGGGCACGAGGGCGCTGTAGTTCTGCAGCGGCTCACCCATGCCCATCATCACCACATTGGTGATCACACGATCGGTCGACTTCAGGTGTTTGCGCAGGAAATGTTCGGCATGCCAGAGCTGCGCCAGGATCTCACCCGTGGTGAGGTTGCGCGAAAAACCCTGGTGACCGGTGGAGCAGAAACGGCATCCCACGGCGCAACCGGCCTGGGAAGAAATGCAGAGCGTGCCCCGGTCGTCTTCGGGGATGAACACCGTCTCGACGGCGTTACCGTCACCCACATCGAACAGCCACTTGATGGTGCCGTCGACCGAGTCCTGGCGCGAGAGCACCGGCAGGTCGGTGATGTGGCAGACCGAGGGCAGCTTCTCGCGTAAACTCTTGGCGAGATCGGTCATCTCGTCGAAACGAGAGGCCCCTTTCTGATGGATCCAGCGAAACAGCTGGACGGCGCGGAAACGCTTTTCGCCCAGCTGTTCGCAAAAGGCGGCCAGGCCTTCAAGATCAAAGTCGAGCAGGTTGGCCGTCATCACATGATCAACGCGCGTGTTCAGCGCGAGTAAACGTTCATGCCAGCGAAGAAGAACGCCACTTCAGCGGCGGCCGTCTCGGGAGCGTCAGAACCGTGCACGGCGTTGGCGTCGATGCTGTCGGCGAAGTCGGCGCGGATGGTGCCGGCGGCAGCCTTCTTGGGATCGGTGGCACCCATCAGGTCGCGGTTCTTGGCAATGGCGCCTTCGCCTTCCAGCGCCTGGATCATCACCGGGCCGGAGATCATGAAGTCCACCAGGTCCTTGAAGAAAGGACGCTCTTTGTGCACAGCGTAGAAGGCTTCGGCTTCGCCGCGCGACAGGTGGGCCATGCGGGAGGCCACGACCTTCAGGCCGGCCGCTTCAAAACGGGCGTAGATCTGGCCGATCACGTTCTTGGCGACAGCGTCGGGTTTGATGATCGAGAGGGTGCGTTCGATGGCCATGGTGGTCCTTGAATTTATTGATAAAAAACGAATTTTTCGCAGAGCTGCAAAGCCTTAGATTCTACATTGCCCCCATGTCCGGCATGGGGCACGCGCTACAGCCCGGGCGCTCAGCGCCCACCGGTGCGCCCGCCACCGCCGCCACGGCGACGACCACCGGGCGGGCCGCCACGACCACCGTCCTGCTCGCGCTGGCGCTGCAGGGCGTCCTGGCCGATGTAGCCAAACGAGGTTTTCATGGGATCGGGCTGGCCAGCGCCACCGCCAGGCCCGCCGGGCTTGCCTCCACGGGCCTTGGGATTGTCAGCGGGCGTGCCAAACATACTGCTGCGCCGCACGGCGGGCGCCTCGCCCCGGCTACCGGGGGGGTTGCCGTAGTTGCGTCCGCCGCCCTTGGGCGCCGGCTTGCCGCGCGTGGCCGGGTGCCGGCCGCGGGGCGCACGGTCATCGCCCGTTGCGGGCATGCCGGCCGCGGCGGTCAGGCGGTCGATGTCCTGCTGGTCCAGCTCCACCCAGACACCGCGTTTGAGACCCCGCGGCAGCATCATGGCACCGTAGCGGATGCGGATCAGGCGGCTGACCGCATGGCCCACCGCTTCAAGCATGCGGCGCACCTCGCGGTTGCGCCCCTCGCCGATGGTCACGCGGTACCAGCAGTTGGCCCCCTCCCCGCCGCCGTCTTCGATGCTCGCGAACTGGGCGATGCCGTCGTCCAGCCGCACGCCGTCGAGCAGGCGCTGCTTTTCTTCGTTGGACAGGGCGCCCAGCACACGCACCGCGTATTCGCGCTGCAGCCCGAAACGCGGGTGCATCAGGCGGTTGGCCAGCTCTCCCGAGTCGGTCAGCAACAACAGCCCTTCGGTGTTCAGATCCAGGCGACCCACCGACTGCCACTTGCCCTGGTACAGGCGCGGCAGGCGGCGGAACACGGTCGGCCGGTTCTGCGGGTCGTCATGGGACACCACCTCGCCCGCGGGCTTGTGATACGCCAGCACGCGCGGTGGCGGCGGTGTCATGCGCACGCGCACCGGTTTGCCGTTGACCTTGATCACATCGCCAAACTGGATGCGCTGCCCCACGTGGGCCGGCTCACCGTTGACGGAGATGCGTCCCTCCAGGATCAGTTGCTCCATCTCCAGCCGCGAGCCCATGCCGGCTTGCGCCAGCACCTTGTGCAGCTTCGGCGAATCGGCCTGAGGGGCGAGCACGCGTTTGGTCGGCAACGGCAGGTCTTGCTCCTGCTCGGCGTCGAAGGCGCCACTGACCACGTCATCGAAGCGCAAAACGTCGGGGGAGGCGGCCGGAGCTCGGGCAGGCACCGCAGGGGCATCTGGCTGCTCCTGCGGAACGGTGGAATCGAGGCCCGCAGGTTCGACCGTTTCGACCTCACGGGGGGTATCTGGAGGTGTGGGGTTGTTTGCCATGGTCATGGTGTTCCTGTGGGAGGCTCGTTCGTCTCGGTAGCGGTTTCTGTTTCGGGTGGCACGGCATCGGTCAACGACACCTCGGCGGTTTCGCCTGCTTCGGGCAAGAGGCTGGTTGAAAGCGCCTCAAAGTCCAATCGATCCAGCGCGGATTCCTGCACCTCGCTGCCTTCGAGCGGCGGCAGCTGGTCCAGCGAGGCAATGCCCAGATCGTCCAGAAACTGGCGGGTGGTGGCAAACAGCGCCGGGCGACCCACCGTTTCGCGGTGGCCAATCACTTCGACCCAGCCCCGGTCTTCGAGTTGCTTCAGGAGCAGCGAGTTGATGGTCACGCCGCGGATGTCTTCCATGTCACCCCGGGTGACGGGCTGGCGGTAGGCAATGATGGCCAGCGTTTCGAGCGTCGCGCGGGTGTATCTGGGGGGCTTCTCGGGGTGCAGCCGGTCCAGGTAGGGGCGCATTTCGGGCCGGCTCTGGAAACGCCAGCCGCTGGCCACCTGCACCAGCTCCACGCCACGGCCGGTCCACTCCAGCTGGAGGTCGGCCAGCAGGCTCTTGAGGGTGTCGGGCGAGACTTCCATGTCGAACAGCACGCCCAGCTCCCGCACGGAGAGCGGTTGCGGCGCGCAGATCAAAGCCGTCTCTAGGACGCGTCGGGCATCCGTGGTGTTCATCGCTGGTGTCTGTCAAAAACCGGTTGTCCGGTACGGGCTGCGAGAGGGTTCGAAGGCTGCCTGTGTGCCCGCCCGGCGGCGGGGCTGGGTCACCTGGAGCACCGCAACATCAGGGCATGGGGCGGCGCCATCCGGGTGGGGCTGTCTAAACGATCGGGAATCATCCCGAAAAAGCGGCCTGCTGAAGGCATTTGCACTGCCGGGGTGGCATCACCCCAACTGCGCTTCATTGTAACGGAGCCCGGACTTTGACAGGGCTTCCTGAAAATCGGCCGGTGGCGCGGACTGGAATGCGAGCGGCTCGCCCGAGATCGGGTGCAGGAGACGCAGGCGTGTGGCGTGCAAGGCCTGGCGCGGCATGTCGTACAGAGGCTTGCCGCCGTACAGCGCATCGCCCACCAGCGGATGCCCGAGCCAGGCCATGTGCACCCGGATCTGGTGCGTGCGGCCGGTGTGCAGCTTGCAGACCACCAGACAGGCCTGCTCGTTGCCATCGAGCAGCCGGATGGTGGTCTGGGCGGGTTTTCCACTGGTGGCATCGGGCCGCAGCACCGCCATGCGCAAGCGGTTGTGGGTGTCGCGACCCACGGGCTGGTCCACCAGTTGCTCGGCCGCGCCTTTCCAGCGGCCCTGCGCCAGCGCGACATACCCCCGGTGCACCTCGCGCGCCGCGATGGCCCGCACCAGGGCATCGACGGCCTGCCGGCTCTTGCCCACCAGTATCAGGCCCGAGGTGTCCTTGTCGAGCCGGTGCACGATGCCCGCGCGCGGCAACTGGGCCGCCGCAGCGTGGTGGGCCAGCAGACCATTGAGCAGCGTGCCGCTCCAGTTCCCGGCTGCCGGGTGCACCACGAGCCCGGCGGGCTTGTTGACCACGAGCAGGTGCGCGTCTTCGAAAACCACGTCCAGCGCCATCGGCTGGGCCACAAAGGCCATGGCCTGCTGGGTGGGGCGCAATTCCACCTGCAGCAGATGCCCCACCTGGATGCGGGTCGAGGGCTTGTGGACAGCAGCCCCCAGCAGCTGCACGGCACCATCGGCCATGAGCTGCTGCAGATAGGAACGCGAGAATTCGGGGATCAGGCGGGCCAGCGCGCGATCGACCCGCCAGCCATGCATCTCGGCCGGGATTTCGCAACAACGGGTCTCGGCCTCCAGCAGGGCGTCATCGCCGCCGGTCGCTGACTCTGAAGCCTCTGGGGTCATCCCCGGTGTCAACGCACCCCCCATCGATATAATTTCTGCTGACAAGACCTGTGTTCCTGTTGTAAAGGTGTGCGTGTGAAGTGTTCGTTCAGATTATCGGCGGTGTCCTTGTACACGCTGGGCTCATTGCTCGCCCTGTCGGGGTGCAGCAGCACACCGGTGGATGAAACTGCGGGCTGGAGCCCCAACAAGATTTACAGCGAAGCCATCGACGAGCGCGATGCCGGCCACTTCGAAAAAGCCGTGACGCTGTACGAAAAGCTCGAAGGCCGGGCGGCCGGCACGCCGCTGGCGCAGCAGGCCCAGCTCGACAAGGCCTATACCCATTACAAGGCTGGCGAGCAGGCCCAGGCCCTGGCCGCGCTCGACCGCTTCCTGCGGTTGCATCCCGCCAGCCCCGCGCTGGACTACGCGCTCTACCTCAAGGGCTTGGTCAACTTCAACGACAACCTCGGCCTGTTCGGCGCGCTCGCGCGCCAAGACCTGTCTGAGCGCGACCAGAAGGCTGCCAAAGCTTCTTTCGAATCGCTGCGTGAAGTCGTCACGCGCTTCCCCGATTCGCGTTATGCACCCGACGCGCGTGCGCGCATGACCTACATCGTGAAATCGCTGGCGCAGTACGAAGTGCACGTGGCCCGCTACTACTACAACCGGGGCGCGTATGTGGCCGCCATCAACCGGGTGCAGAGCGCGTTGACCGACTACACCGACGCCCCGGCGCTGGAAGAAGCATTGTTCATTCTGGTGCGCAGCTACGATGCGCTGGGCATGACCCAGTTGCGCGACGATGCCCGCCGGGTGATGCAGACCAACTACCCGCAAAGCGCCTACCTCGGCCAGGGTGGCAAGTCGGTCAGCGACCCTTGGTGGAAGCTCTGGTGAGCGCGAGCTCGTCCAGCGCACGCATCACCTCGTCTTCATCGACCAGCCGCCGCATCGGCGGCAGCTCGGCCAGCAAGGCATTGCCGTAAGACCGCGTCAGCAGACGCCGGTCTCCGATCACCAGGACCCCACGGTCGGTTTCGCTGCGGATCAGGCGACCAACGCCCTGCCTGAGCGCCTGGGCCGCCTGGGGCATGTAGACACCGTTGAAGGCACTGAGCCCAGCATCGGTGAGTTTCTGTGCCCGCGCCTCGATCAACGGATCGTCGGGTGAAGGAAAAGGCAGCTTGTCGATCACCAGCAGCTGCAGCACATCACCGGCCAGATCCACGCCTTCCCAGAACGATGCGGACGCCACCAGAATGGCGCCCGCCTGCCCAACGCCAGCGGCCGCGCGGAACCGTGCCAGCAGCGCGCGCCGGGACAGACGGCCCTGGCCCAGCACCTGCAGCGCAGCGCCCGGACCTGCCGGCACCATCGCTGCGAGCAGCTCCGTCATGCGGTCGGCCGCCCGCAAGGTGGTGGTCAGCACCAGGGTGCGCCCGCCGAGGCGCGATGCCCAGCGCGATACCGCCTGAGCCAGCCGCGCGGTGTGATCGGGTTCACCGGGATCGGGCAGATCGTGGGGCACGTACAGCGAGGCCAGTTCGGCGTGGTCAAACGGACTGGGCAGGCGCAAGGTGCGCAACCCCGGGTGGTGCTGCAATCCCAGCGGTTCGGTGAACCAGCGCAGCGCGTCATCCCCGCCCAGCGTGGCCGAGGTGAATATCCAGCTGCGTGCCGCGTGCGTCGCCGAGCCCGCCTGTGAAAACCGGGTCGAAGCGTCCGGCGGCACGCTGACCAGGCGCCAGCCACCGGCCCCGTCGACATCGGCCCAGCGCACACTGTCACCCTCCAGGCCTGCTGCCCGGGGGCTTGTCCACCGGGGCCATTCGACCCGCAAGCCGCGCACGCTCTCCAGGAGACGCTGCAACTCGACGGCAGCGCCCTGGGTCGCCTCCAGGGCGTGCTCCATGGCGCGCAGGGCCTGGGCCAGGCCCTGCAGGGCCTGCATCCAGCGCTGCGGGTCCAGCCCATCCGGCGTTGGCCCCGCCCAGCGACAGCGGCCTGCTGCCGCTGCGCCGGTTCGTGGCACGCCAGCCAGGCCTCGCACGGCCTGCTCCAGCTCCAGCGCCAGATGTGCCCAAGGTCGCTGGCCGCGCGCCCACACCGGCCCCTGCCCAGCCACTTCGCGCGCCAGCTCCCGCAAACGCCCCGAGTCCAGCGTCACGCCCATGAACTGCACGCCGATCTCGTTGAGCCGGTGCGCCTCGTCAAACACCACCACCTCAACCTGTGGCAACAGCTCCGACTCGCCGGACGCCTGCACGGCCTGGTCCGAGAAGTAGAGGTGGTGGTTGATCACCACCCAGTCGGCCTGCTGAGCCACGCGCCGCGCCCGGTTCACATGGCAGCTCGCCAACCGCGGGCAGGCGTCCGCCAGGCAGTTCTCGCGCGTGGAGCTGACCCAGGGGCGCAGCGGCGAGCGCTCGTCCAGCCCGGGCAGTTCGGCGAGGTCGCCCTGCACCGACGCGGTGGCCCAACGGTGCACATGCTCCAGCCCGGCGGCCAGCGCCGGATCGCGCAAGCTGCCGGCAACAGGTCCGCTGCGGGCCTGCTCCAGGCGCTGCAGGCAGACGTAGCTGGAGCGTCCCTTGAGCAGCGCCACCCGCACCGGCAGGCCCAGTGCGCGGCTCAGGACCGGGATGTCGCGCGCATACAGCTGTTCCTGCAGAGACTGGGTGGCGGTCGACAACAGGGCTCGGCGTCCACTCAGGAGCAACGGTGCGAGGTAGGCAAAGGTCTTGCCCACACCCGTACCGGCCTCCACCGCAAGCCAGGTCTGTGTCTCCAGCGCTTCGGCCACAGCGCGCGCCATCTGAATCTGGGCCTGGCGTGGCTGCAAGCCCCCAGGGGTGCTGGCCGCCAGGGGACCATCGGCGGTAAAAAGGGCCGCTACCGCGTCCACAAAGAGCGTCAAACGCTGCCTCCAACGGGCACCGGCAACGCGATGGTGGACCCGGCGCAACACGACACCACACGACCCAACCGGCCAACGGGTTGAACCGGGCGCTTTTGGTGATAGTCTCGGCCCCTGTAGGGATTTCTGGTTACCATTCGAAGCGCCTCGACACCGACTGTGTCGCCCTGATTGTTGATCCACATGTCCAAAGGCTACCGCATCCACGCGTCCACCGGCACCCACCGGGGTGATCGCGACTACCAGCAGGACCAGGTCTGTCTGCTGCACCACCAGCGCCACGACGGTTGCCTGCTGTCGGTGGTCGCCGATGGGATGGGAGGACGCAGCGGCGGGCGCAAGGCATCGGATCAGGTCATGCTGACCGCGCGTCAACTGTTTGAGCGTTTTGACCCCGAGACCGACGACCCGTCGGCGATGCTGCGCCAGATCGTGGAAGAGTCGCATCTGGTCATCAAACTGACGGCGGTCTCTGCCGAACAGGAACCGCACAGCACCATCGCGGCCTTCCTGGTCAACCCGGGTGGCGATAGCCACTGGATCCACGCCGGCGATTCGCGCATCTACCACTTCCGCCAAGGTCAGATGGTCTTTCGCACCATGGACCATTCCTATGTGCAGACCCTGGTCAACCAGGGTGAGATCACCGAAGAAGAGGCGCTGGACCACCCGCACTCCAACATCCTCATGGGCTGCCTGGGCACCGACAACGATCCGCCGGTGGACATCCATGTGGCGCAGAAGCTCGGCCCCGGTGACGCCCTGCTCGCCTGCAGCGACGGTATCTGGCACTACTTCACGCCGGAAGAACTCGCCAGCACCGTGGCCATGCTTACACCGCGCGAAGCCTGCGAATTCCTGATCCAGAAGGCGCGCTCGCGTGCCAAAGGCATGGGCGACAACCTGTCGCTGACCATCGTCAAGTTCGACCCATTGGGTTGAGCATCTCCCGGCGCAGTCGATGTGACGCCTGGGGGCCACGCCTTCAGGTCAACCCGGTGTCCACCTGCCGGTGTTCCAGCGTCAGGTATTCGGCCGACTGCATCTCGCTCAGGCGTGACACCGTGCGGGGGAACTCGTGCGACATCGGCCCTTCCAGATACAGCTGCTCCGGCGGCACGGCGGCCGACATCACCAGCTTGACACGCCGGTCGTACAGCACATCGATCAGCCAGGTGAAGCGCCGCGCCTCTGAGGCCTGACGCACCGCCATCTGTGGCACGTTGGACAGCAGCAGCGTGTGGAACTGCGTGGCAATTTCGAGGTAATCGTTCTGCGAACGGGGACCACCGCAGAGTGTGCGGAAGTCGAACCAGATCACGCCACCCGCGCGGCGCAACGCGCGAATTTCGCGCGACTCGATGTGCATCACCGGGTCCTGGTCGGCCATCTCAGCCAGCTCGCCAAAGGTCTTCTCCATCGCCGCGTCGGCCGTCGGGCCCAGCGGGCAATGGTAGAGCTGGATGTGCGTGAGCGTGCGCTGGCGGTAGTCGGTGCCGTTGTCCACGCTGAGCACTTCCAGCCGTGACTTCAGCAGCTCGATGGCCGGCAGGATGCGGTCGCGGTGCAGGCCGTCCGGGTACAGGCCATCGGGGTGGAAGTTGGAGGTGGTGACAAAACCCACACCTGCCTTGAACAGCGCGTCCAGCAGACGGTGCAGGATCATGGCGTCGGTCACATCCGCCACGTGGAATTCGTCGAAACAGATCAGCTTGTAGCGCTTGGCCATGCGCGCTCCGAGCTCGTCCAGCGGGTTCACGGTGCCCTGCAGCTCGCGCAGTTCGCGGTGCACCTCGCGCATGAATTCGTGGAAGTGCAGCCGCGTCTTGCGGCGCAGAGGGACCGCGTTGTAGAAGCAGTCCATCAGGAAGCTCTTGCCCCGCCCCACCCCGCCGAACATGTAGACCCCGCGCGGGATTTCCGGGTTGACGAACATCTTCTTCAGCGCGTTGGAACGCCGCTGCTTGTACGTCGCCCATTCGGCGGCACACCGCTCCAGCGCGGCTATGGCACGCTGCTGGGCTGGGTCGGTGGTGTAGCCGCGCTCCTTGAGCGCGGCTTCGTAGGTGCTGCGGACCGACAAGGGCGAACCCGGATCAGAAGTTCAGGGTTCGCTTGTCCACGGCCAGCGCGGCTTCTTTCGTCGCTTCCGACAGCGACGGGTGCGCGTGGCAGATGCGCGCGATGTCTTCGGCGCTGGCCTTGAACTCCATGGCCACCACGGCTTCGGAGATCAGCTCGGAAGCCATCGGGCCGACGATGTGCACGCCCAGGATCTCGTCGGTGGTCGCGTCGGCCAGGAACTTGACCATGCCGGTCGTGTCGCCCAGCGCGCGGGCACGGCCGTTGGCGAGGAACGGGAAGGTGCCGGCCTTGTACGCCACACCGTCCGCCTTGAGCTGCTGCTCGGTGCGGCCGACCCAGGCGATCTCGGGGCTGGTGTAAATGACCCAGGGAATGGTGTTGAAGTTGACGTGCCCGTGCTGGCCGGCCATGCGCTCGGCCACGGCCACACCCTCTTCTTCCGCCTTGTGCGCCAGCATCGGACCACGCACGACGTCGCCCACCGCCCAGACGCCCGGCAGGTTGGTTTTGCACTCGGCGTCCACCATGATGGCGCCGCGCTCGTCCAGCGCCAGACCCACGGCTTCGGCGTTCAGGCCAATGGTGTTGGGCACGCGGCCGATGGAGACGATCAGCTTGTCGGCGTCCAGCGCCAGGGCTTCACCCTTGGCGTTGGTGTAGGCGACGCTCACGCCTTTCTTAGTGGTCTTGATCTCGCCCACGGTCACGCCAAGTTCGATCTTCAGGCCCTGCTTGTCGAAGGCCTTCTTGGCTTCCTTGGCGATCTGCTCGTCCACCGCGCCGAGGAAGGTCGGCAGACCTTCGAGGATGGTGACGTCAGCGCCCAGGCGGCGCCAGACCGAGCCCATTTCCAGGCCGATCACGCCGGAGCCGATCAGCACCAGCTTCTTGGGCACGGCGCCGATTTTGAGCGCGCCGTCGTTGGACAGCACGTTGACCTCGTCGAACGGCGTGCCGGGCAGCGCGCGGGCGTTCGAGCCGGTGGCGATGACGATCTGTTTGCCTGTGAGGACCTCTTCTTTGGCACCCGTCACCTGGACTTCGTAGCCACCTTCAGCCGCCTTCACGAACGAGCCACGGCCGTGGAAGAACGTGATCTTGTTCTTCTTGAACAGGTAGAGGATGCCGTCGTTGTTCTGCTTCACGACGGTGTCCTTGCGACCCACCATCTTGGCCACGTCCATCGTCACCTTGCCGGTGCTGATACCGTGGTCGGCGAAGTGGTGGTTGGCGTGCTCGAAGTGCTCGCTGGACTGCAGCAGGGCCTTGGAGGGAATGCAACCGACATTGGTGCAGGTGCCGCCCGGGGCCGGGCCGCCAGCGGCGTTTTTCCACTCGTCGATACACGCGACCTTGAAGCCCAGCTGGGCGGCGCGAATGGCAGCGATGTAGCCGCCGGGGCCGGCGCCGATCACGACGACGTCAAATGATTGAGACATGTTTTCTTATCCTGAATGGGGTTGGACAAACGCCCCCGAAGGGGCGTCTGCGATGTCACTGTTCGATCAGATGTCGAAGAGCAAACGAGCGGGATCTTCCAGCGCTTCCTTCATCGCCACCAGGCCCAGCACGGCTTCGCGGCCGTCGATGATGCGGTGGTCGTAGGACATGGCGAAGTAGTTCATCGGGCGCACCACGACCTGGCCGTTTTCGACCATGGCGCGGTCCTTGGTGGCGTGCACGCCGAGGATGGCCGACTGCGGCGGGTTGATGATGGGGGTGGACATCATCGAACCGAAGGTGCCGCCGTTGGAAATGGAGAAAGTGCCACCGGTCATGTCGTCCATGCCCAGCTTGCCGTCTTTGGCCTTCTGGCCGAACTCGGCAATCTTCTTCTCGATCTCGGCAAAGCTCATCTGGTCGGCGTTGCGCAGGATGGGCACCACCAGGCCGCGCGGCGAACCGACGGCGATACCGATGTCGAAGTAGCCGTGGTAGACGATGTCATTGCCGTCCACCGAGGCGTTGAGCACGGGGAACTTCTTCAGCGCGTGCACAGCGGCCTTCACGAAGAAGCTCATGAAACCGAGCTTGACGCCGTGTTCCTTCTCGAACCGCTCCTGCATGCGCTTGCGCATGTCCATGACCGGGGCCATGTTGATTTCGTTGAACGTGGTCAGGATGGCGTTGGTCGACTGCGACTGCAGCAGACGCTCGGCCACGCGGGCACGCAGGCGCGTCATGGGCACGCGCTCTTCGGGGCGGTCGCCCAGATCGGGGGCCACGGTCGCCACCTGCGGCAGCACCCTGGTCGGCGCGCCGGTCGGAATCGCCACGGGGGCGGCAACGGCGGGCTTGGGTGCTGCGGCGGCGGACAGGACATCGCCCTTGGTCACACGGCCGTCTTTGCCGGTGCCGGCCACAGAGCCCGGCGCCATGCCACCGTCGGCCATCAGCTTGGCGGCGGCGGGCATGGCCACGCCGGCCTTGGACTGGGACGCGGCAGCGGCCGGCGCAACGGCCACGGGTGCCGGGGCAGCGGCGACGGGTGCAGCGGCGGCGGCTGGCGCAACCGCACCGGCCACAGCGGCGGTGTCGATGCGGGCGATCAGCTGCTCGGCAGCCACGGTGGCGCCATCACCCTGCAGGATTTCAACCAGCACGCCGGAGGATGGTGCCGGGCATTCCAGCACCACCTTGTCGGTCTCGATCTCGATGAGTGTCTCGTCCGCGGTGACGGCATCACCGACCTTCTTTTTCCATTGCAGCAGGGTGGCTTCGGCCACCGATTCGGAGAGCTGCGGAACTTTGACTTCTACGATTGCCATGTGTCTTCTACCTTGATTTTTTGCGATTCGCGCCGGCCTTCGTCGCGCCCCTCAAGGAGCAGCAAGGCCAGCGCGGGTCCGGATTATTTGGTGAGGATGAAGCCCTTGAGCTTGCCGAAGGCGGCTTCGATCAGGGTCTTCTGCTGCTCCTGGTGCAGGTGCGCGTATCCCACCGCAGGCGACGCCGAAGCGGCCCGACCGGCGTAACCCAGCTTCTGGCCATCGAGCATGTTCTCGTGGATGTAGTGCTGCACAAAGAACCAGGCACCCTGGTTCTGTGGCTCGTCCTGGCACCACACGATGTCGGTGGCGTTCGGGTACTTCTTGATCTCGGCACCGAACACCTTGTGCGGGAACGGGTAGAGCTGTTCCACACGCAGGATGGCCACGTCGTCATCGCCACGCTCCTCGCGCTTCTTGACCAGGTCGTAGTACACCTTGCCCGAGCAGCAGATGAGGCGCTTGACCTTGTCGGCGTTCTTGACCACGTCGGCGTTGCTCTCCGGAATCACGGTCTGGAAGCTGCCCTTGGTGAACTCGGACAGCGGCGACGTGGCGTCCTTGTTGCGCAGCAGCGACTTGGGCGTGAAGATCACCAGCGGCTTGCGCAGGTTGCGGATCACCTGGCGGCGCAGGATGTGGAAGATCTGGCTCGCCGTGGTGGGCTGCACGATCTGCATGTTGGTGTCGGCCGCCAGCTGCATGAAACGCTCCAGACGCGCCGAGCTGTGCTCGGGGCCCTGACCTTCGTAGCCGTGAGGCAGCATCAGCGTGATGCCGTTGACACGGCCCCACTTCACTTCACCGGAAGCGATGAACTGGTCAATCACCACCTGCGCGCCGTTGGCGAAATCGCCGAACTGCGCTTCCCAGATCACCAGGGTGTTCGGGTCGTTGGAGGCGTAGCCGTATTCAAAGCCCAGCACCGCCTCTTCGGACAGGATGGAGTCGATGACGACGAACGGCGCCTGGTTGTCGGCCACGTTCTGCAACGGCGTGTAGGTACCGGTATCCCACTTTTCGCGGTTCTGGTCGTGGATCACGGCGTGGCGGTGCGTGAACGTGCCACGGCCACAGTCTTCGCCCGACAGGCGCACCGGGAAACCGCTGGCCACCAGGGAGGCAAACGCCATGTGTTCGCCCATGCCCCAGTCCACCGGGATGTCGCCACGGCCCATGGCCGCGCGGTCGGCGTAGACCTTCTTCACCAGCTGGTGCGGGCTCACGCTCTCCGGGATGGTGGTCAGGCGACCGGCCAGACGCTTCCACTCGGCCATCGGGATCGCCGTGTCGCCCGCGTCGGTCCACTTCTTGCCCAGGAAGGGCGACCAGTCGACCGCGTACTTGCTCTTGAAGTTGGTCAGCACCGGGTCCACCGTGTGGCGGCCAGCGTCGAGCGCAGCGCGGTAGGCCTTGGCCATGTCATCGCCCAGCGTTTCGCCCAGGCCCTGAGCGGCCAGCTTGTCGGCGTAGAGCTTGCGGGTGCCGGGGTGGGCGCTGATCTTCTTGTACATCAGCGGCTGTGTCAGGCTCGGGGTGTCCTGCTCGTTGTGGCCCAGCTTGCGGAAGCAGATGATGTCGAGCACCACGTCCTTGCGGAAGGTCATGCGGTATTCCAGCGCCAGCTGGGTGGCCAGCACCACGGCTTCCGGATCGTCACCATTGACGTGCAGCACCGGCGCCTCGACACCCTTGACGATGTCGGTGCAATACAGCGTGGAGCGCAGGTCGCGCGGGTCGGAGGTGGTGAAACCGATCTGGTTGTTGATGATCAGGTGCACCGTGCCGCCCGTGGTGTAGCCACGGGTCGCCGCCAGCGCCAGGGTTTCCTGGTTCACGCCCTGGCCGGCAAACGCGGCATCGCCGTGCACCAGCACCGGCAGCACCTGCTTGCCCAGCGGATCGCCGCGGCGGTCCATGCGGGCGCGCACCGAACCCTCGACCACCGGGTTCACGATTTCCAGGTGCGAAGGGTTGAAAGCCAGCGAGAGGTGCACCGGACCGCCGGGGGTGGTCACGTCCGAGCTGAAGCCCTGGTGGTATTTCACGTCACCGGCGGGCAGGTCTTCAGGAGCAGTGTGGTCAAACTCGGCGAACAGATCCTTGGGCATCTTGCCCAGGATGTTGACCAGCACGTTCAGGCGGCCGCGGTGGGCCATGCCGATCACGATTTCCTGCACGCCCTGGGCGCCGGCCTGCTGGATCACTTCGTCCATGGCGGCGATGAAGCTCTCGCCACCTTCAAGCGAGAAGCGCTTCTGGCCCACGTACTTGGTGTGCAGGAAACGCTCCAACCCCTCGGCCGCGGTCAGGCGGTCGAGAATGGCTTTTTTCTTTTCGGCATTGAACGCGGGCTTGCTGCGGATGGCTTCCAGCTTTTCCTGCCACCAGCGCTTCTGCGTCTGGTCGCTGATGTACATGTACTCGGCACCCACGCTGGCGCAATAGGTTTCGCGCAGTGCGTTGAGCAGGTCACGCAGCGACATGACTTCTTTGCCGAAGAAGGTGTTGCTGGTGTTGAAGACGGTCTCGAAATCGGCGTCGGAAAAACCGTAGAACGCGGGATCGAGTTCGGGAATGTTGTCGCGCTCGGTGCGCTTGAGCGGGTCGAGGTCGGCCCAGCGGGAGCCGACGTTGCGGTAAGCCGCAATCAGCTGCTGGACGGCGACGCGTTTGCGGCCCAGATCGGAGTCGGCGCCCGCGGCCACAACGACCTTGGTACCGCCTTGTTTGGCGCGCTCGGCAAAAGCGTTGATGACGGGCTGGTGGGGGACGTCGCGGGCATCGGAGCCGTCGCCGGCAGGCACATGCTGAAGGGCGTCGAAGTAGCCGCGCCAGTTGTCCGGCACGCTGCCAGGATTTTCCAGGTACTTCTCGTACATCTCTTCCACGTACGGTGCGTTGCCGCCGAAGAGATAGGAATTGTTCTGGTAGGCAACATAGACGTTGCCCCCGTTCGATGGGGAATTGCTCATAGATTCGCTGACCTCCGCTTCCCTCTGGGAAACATTAGCTGGTTAAAGAAACCTCCCGCGACACGGCTTAACCGATTGGCGGATGCGACAGTGACTGTGGAAGGACCTGACTGCAGCCCGCGATTGTGCCACCTGAGCGCAGGATCAGGGAAAAAGAATGCAGTGGAGGATGCTCCGGGGGACGGAATCACCCCGGCGTTGTTGCTGCTGCGCGAAGCGACAGCGCCGTGTCAGGCGACACGATCCAGGATCAGGAAACCACGCGTGGCGACAGGCGCTCGGACGCAGGCACCGCGCTGGGCTCGTCCATTTCAATCGCGATCTGCGTGCAGACCGTGCGGCACAGCGTGACCGCCTTTTCGCTTTGCACCCGGTAGATGACCTGGGTGCCGTCCTTGCGTTTGGCCAGCACACCCGCCCGGTACAACAGATTCAGATGCTGGGACAGGTTGGGCTGGGTGGTGTCTATTTCCTGCAGCAGCTGGGAAACCGATTTCTCTCGGTCGCACAGGGCGCTGAGGATGCGCAAGCGCATGGGCGTGGCCAGCACGCCAAACAACTCGGCGGCCATTTCGAACACGCGCACCTTCTCGACATTGGCATCGGACTCGATCATTTGTTCCATGGCAGACCACACTTTTGTCAATATAAGCATGGATCATACTTACAAAAACCGCCGTTGACCATGCGTTTTTGTCGGGATTGACGTGGGTCTGTCGTCCCCAAAAATGAAACCCGGCGCGTCAGGTAACGCACCGGGTTTCAACAGGATTCTGGCACCAGGCCAGATGCAGAGATCAGGCCTGCAGATCCTTGATCTGCTGCAATGCAGCGGGGTCGTCCATGGTGGTCAGATCGCCGGGGTCGCGGCCTTCACAGACCGCCTGGATGGCGCGGCGCAGCAACTTGCCCGAGCGCGTCTTGGGCAACACGTTGACAAAGCGCACCCGTGCCGGGCGCGCCACGGCACCCAGTTGCTCGTCCACCAGCTTCATCACTTCGCCCTCCAGCTTCAGGCGCGCGGCATCGTCGGTGAGCACCGAGGCGTCCTTCACCACGGCAAACGCCATGGCCACCTGGCCCTTGAGCTGATCGGCCACGCCGACCACCGCCACCTCGGCGATCTTCGGGTGGCTGGAAATGCTCTCTTCGATCTCGCGCGTGCCCAGGCGGTGGCCGGCGACGTTGATCACGTCGTCGGTGCGGCCGAGGATGAAGTAGTAACCGTCATCGTCGCGGATGCCCCAGTCAAAGGTGCTGTAGACCATGCGACCGGGCACGCTGGTCCAGTAGGTCTTGACGAACCGGGCGTCGTCACCCCAGATGGTCTGCATGCAACCCGGGGGCAACGGACCTTCGACCGCGACCACACCCTTCTGGTTGCCGCCTTGCAGCTCGGCACCGGTCTGGTCATCCAGCAGCTTGACGTTGTAACCATAGACCGCCTTGCCCGGCGAGCCGAATTTGCTGTCGGCCTTCTCCACGCCGTTGCAGATCGCCAGAATCGGCCAGCCGGTTTCGGTCTGCCAGTAGTTGTCGACGATGGGTTTGCCCAATTCGTCGGAGATCCACTTGGCGGTCGGTTCGTCCAGCGGCTCACCTGCGAGAAACAGCGCCTTCAGGCTGGAGAGGTCGTATTTCTTGATGAAGGACGAATCGTATTTCTTGAGCACACGCACCGCGGTGGGGGCACTGAACATGACACTGACCTTGTACTTCTCGACCAGGCTCCACCAGATGCCGGCGTCGGGCCGGATCGGCAGCCCCTCGTACATGATGGTCGCCATGCCACCGATCAGCGGGCCGTAGATGATGTAGCTGTGGCCCACGACCCAGCCGATGTCGCTGGTGGAGAAATAGGTTTCGCCCGGCTCACCCATGTAAATGTGCTTCATGGACGCCGCCAGCGCCACGGTGTAGCCACCGGTGTCGCGCTGCACGCCCTTGGGTTTTCCGGTGGTGCCGCTGGTGTAGAGCGTGTAGCTGGGGTGTGTGGCGTCGACCCATTCGCAGGGCACCACGGTGTCCATGTGGCGCGCGCGCTCGGCCGAGTAGTCCACGTCCCGGCCTTCCACCGTGTTGAACGCTGCCAGCCCGCGGTTGACCATCACCACCTTCTGTGGTTTGTGGGCCGAAAGCTTGATGGCTTCGTCCAGCAGCGGCTTGTATTCCACCACCTTGCCGCCGCGCGACCCGGCGTCGGCGCTGACGATGGCGATGGGCGACGCGTCTTCGATGCGGCTGGCGAGCGAGTGGCTGGCGAAACCGCCGAACACCACCGAGTGGATGGCACCGATGCGCACGCAGGCCAGCATGGCGAACGCGGCCTCCGGAATCATGGGCATGTAGATCAGGACGCGGTCGCCTTTCTTCACGCCCTGGTCCAGCAGGATGGCGGCCATGCGCTGCACTTCGGCGTGCAGTTCGCGGAAGCTGTAGATCTTTTCGACGTTGGTTTCGGTCGAAACAAAGATCAGGGCGTTCTGGTCCGCGCGGTCTTTCAGGTGGCGATCGACCGCGTTGTGGCACAGGTTGGTCAGTCCACCCTCAAACCAGCGGGCAAACGGCGGGTTGTCGTAGTTGCATACGCGGTCGAAGGGCTTGTGCCAGTCCACCAGCTTCGCCTGCTCGGCCCAGAAGACGTCACGGTCTTCGATCGAACGGCGGTGGAAATCGGCGTAGCCCTGAGCGTTGCTCATGTGAGTCTCCTGCGTGGTGGTCGGTTGAAATGCGACAACGACCGCGCCGGGCCCATGGAATTTCCGGCGTGGTCGCGAAAACTGAATTCATAATTATGGCGTTCAGACTTGCGACAGTCTGACAAATCCCCCCATCCACGCCCATCCGGCAAACCCGCCGGCTGGCGCTGGTCAGCCCATCGCTACTTCTGCTGGATGCCGCGAGCGCCCTCCCCCAGCAGCGTTTGCGCGCCCTACTTCGCCCTACTTGATCAGCGCGTGGATTTCCCGGAACGCTGGGTGGTCGGCCGTGCGCAGCCACTCGAAAGCCACCATTTCCGTTGTGATGAGTTCAGCGCCAGCACCCGCCAGGCGGTCAAAGGCCGCATCGCGGTTGCGCTCGGTGCGCGAGCCACAGGCGTCGGTCACGACCCAGACGTCGATTTCCTGCTCGATCAGCTCGAGCACGGTCTGCAGCAGACAGACATGGGCCTCGCAACCGGCGATCACCACCGTGTTGCGCTCGGGCGCCTGACTCGGGGCGGCCTTTTGCAGGTGTTTGGGCAGGCTACGGGCGTTGCCAGAGACCGGGCGCACCGCTGGACGCAAGCAGTCCAGCAAACCGGCATCGACGGCGCTGAAGCTCATCTTGCTCAGGGTCTTCTGGCACAAGGCCCGCAACGCGGCGTCATTGCCGCCAAGCTTTTCCGGGTTCTGTTCGGTGCCGAAAACCGGAATCCGGAACACTTGAGCCATGCGGGCCAGGCGAACCGCATTGGCCAGCACCAGTGGCGCCTCGTGGATCGCGGGCAACAAGCGGGTTTGGTAGTCGACCAGCACCAGCTGGGAATCGGCGGCATCAAGCAGCATCGGGCAGTCTCTTCGTTGGGTTGGAACACACCGGCCAGGTGGCGGTGCAGCAGGTTGTGCCCAGCATTGTGACAAAGGCGCATGCCGCGCGGCCAGCCCGGACAGGCCCAATCGCGCAATGTTCAAGCAAATCAACGCATTGCTTGACTTTCCTCGCTTGACTTCTCGAAGCTTCACCCTTAACCTGAAAAGATATGAAGCGTTGGATCCCTGTTCTGCTGCTGGCTGGCATGCCGTTGGTGCATGCTGCGCCAGGCGAAATCGTCTACGACGACATGGACGCGCTGCTGCAGGAAAAAGGTGTCATCTCACGCCTGAGCGAGCAGATTCAGCAGGTTCGCGAGAACGTGGGCGCGTCGGCCTCGAACCTCGTGATCAATGCCATGGGGTTCCTGGGCGTCCCCTACAGCTACGGCGGCAACAGCGCCGAAACCGGGGTCGACTGCAGCGGTCTGGTGCGAACGGTCTTTGAAAAGTCGGTGGGCAAGATCCTGCCGCGCCGCGCAGTGGACCAGGCCGCGGTGACCGAAACCATAGACCGCAGCGAACTCAAGCCCGGCGACCTGGTTTTCTTCAACACCATGAAGCGGGCGTTCAGCCACGTGGGCATCTATGTCGGTGACGGGAAGTTCATCCATGCTCCACGTTCAGGCTCCTCCGTCCGGGTGGAAGACATGCGCGTCGCGTACTGGAACACCCGGTTCAACGGTGCCCGACGCGTTCCGCTGCAACCATCGACCCACACAGCCGTGCGCTGAACCCGCCGAGGCCTCCAAAAAAGAACCGGGTCAAACCCGGTTTTTTCATGTCCGGTCGGCCAGGCCGTTCAACCACCGCTCACTTCAAGTTGCCCAGGTAGGCGGCCACGGCCTTGGTTTCCAGCGGACTCAGGCGCGAAGAGATCACGGTCATGACCGCGCTGTCGTTGCTGCGTGCGCGCTGGTGGAAATGGAGCAGCTGGGTTTCGATGTAGCCAGGATGCTGACCGGCCAGGCGCGGCATGTTGGCGCTGCCACGACCTTGGGTGTCGTGGCAGGACAGGCAGGCGGGCAACCCCGCATACACATTGCCCCGCTCGTAAACGAACCGACCCACCGCCATAAGCTGCGCGTCATCGGACGGGGTGTTGGCCGCCTTCTGGCTCGCGTAATGCGCCGCGAGCGAACGGATCATTCGATCGTCCATCATGGCCACCTTTTCTTTCATCAAGGGACTCTTTCGGTCCCCCGAGGCAAAGTCCTTCAATTGCTTGGCCAGGTAGGTTTCGTTCTGTCCCGCCAGGCGCGGGAAGTTGGGCGCCACGCTCTGTCCGGTGGCACCGTGACAGGCACCGCAGTGTTCTGCGGCGAAGCGGGCCCCGGCGGCGATGTCGGCGTCCAGGGTCTGTGCACCCGCAGACCACGCCTGCGACCCCAGCAGCCCGATTGCCAGCAGCGCGCGGAGCCGGTGCAACCGGTCGACCCGCTGGCATGTGCGGCCAGAGGCAGCCGTCTTGAGCTTGTTGCCCATCCATGTCTCCTGTCGGTGAAAGTCAGAGGCATTCTGGTCACACGACACGGGTCACCGATTGATACAAGTCAACAATGATTAACTTATATTGACGCCGGAAAAAGGCATTTTCCGAGGGCTTGCCCGTGCTTGGCCCAACACACCGGAGCGGCGGAGGCGAGCATGGCGGATCGCTCGCGCATCGCGTTCGCTTGAAGGACCCCGGAGGCCGGTCCGGCCACCGCCCGGCTGCGCTAGGTGTGATGTTTCAGTAGGTTGTTCATCCGTCCCGGATTTGGGAAGCTGTGGTTACCAGGCCAACAGCAACTTGAATCAGGAGAACGGATGAACAGCCATAAGCATGCAAGATTGACCGCCAGCGGTCGAGCCCTTTTGTGCCAGCGCGTGCTGGAACAAGGCTGGAAGGTTCGAGCCGCCAGCGAGGCCGCCGGGGTGAGCGAGCGCACCACCTACAAGTGGCTGGCACGCTTCCGGGCAGAAGGCATCAGTGGCCTGACCGACAGAAGCTCCCGACCCAAGCGAAGCCCGCAGGCCATCAGTGCCCAACAGCGCGAGCACTTTGAGCGCTTGCGCCGCCAACGCTGGCCGCTGTGGCGCATCGCACGACACAGCGGGTGCAGCCTGGCCACCCTCAGTCGCTGCATGAAGCGCATCGGACTCTCGCGCCTGAGTGCGCTGCAGGCCCCTGTGCCGGTGGTGCGCTACGAGCGCCAGAGCCCGGGGGAGCTGCTGCACATCGACATCAAGAAGCTCGGGCGTATCCGGGGAGTAGGCCACCGCATCACCGGTGACCGCACACTCAACCGCAACAGGGGCATTGGCTGGGACGCGGTGCACCTGGCGATTGACGACCACTCCAGGGTGTCCTTCGCACAAGTGTTGGCTGACGAGACAGCCGCCAGTTGCGTATCGTTCCTGCGCCAAGCCGTGGCTCACTACGCGGGTCTGGGCGTTCGCATCGAGCGGGTGATGACGGACAACGGCACGGGCTACAAGAAACTCTTTGAGGCCGCCTGCATGGAGCTGGGCATCCGCCACATCAGGACTCGGCCTTACACGCCCAAGACCAATGGCAAGGCCGAGCGCTTCGTGCAGACCAGTCTGCGCGAGTGGGCCTACGCCCAGTCCTACGAGAGTTCAGCGCAGCGCGAGGCCGCCTTGCAGCCCTTCCTGCACCGCTACAACTGGCATCGGCCACACTCAGCTCTAAACCACCAGCCGCCCATGAGTCGCATCCCGGCTGTGAACAACCTCTTGAAACTCAACACCTAGCGGGCTGCACCCGGCGCGTTGGCATGCCACGCGCCGGCGATCACCCCCGCTCCATCGCCGAGTTCACGATGGCATCGAACTCGGCCTGGCTCAGGTACTGCGGCGTGTAGCTGCCGCCTTGATTCAGCAAGGTCTGGTAGTACGCCCGCAGGTGGTTGCGGGAACCCTGCAACAACGATTCGTAGACCCGCCGGATGTCCTGGTTGTCCACGCTGGCCAGGTGGGTGTTGATGTCCACCATGTCCAGCTCTTCGATGCGGACGCCGACCTTCAAGGCATCGATCAGCGAGACCGAGCCATCGGCCACCAGCTGGTTGTGCAGCGCTTGCAGGTCCGGGTTCTGGAATACGCCCACCGCGTTGCCGGCGGCCGGGTCGGGCAGGCTGTAGCGCAGCAACAGCTGGTGCACCGCTTCGGTGTGGGTGGCTTCGCTGGCGGTGATGTTGCTGAACACCGGCACGCTGCGGCCCCACAGCGCGTCCATCCGGGTGTACACGTCACCCGCCAGCTTTTCCTCTTCGCGCATGTAGAGCAGGGAGTCGATTTCCGCCTGGCTCAGCGCTTCGATGGGCAGTGTGTTGACCGAGGTGGGGCTGCCGCGTTTGTCCAGGTCCTCATCGGTTCCACCGCCGCACGCGACAAGCGCCAGGGAGGCCAGAAAGATGGCGGAGATACGGGTGATCGTGGGGTGGTTCATGGTGTCTTTCCATAAAAAGAAGAAAGTGGGGGTGGATGTCTTGTGGCGGAGCGAGCCGGGTGACCGCGGACACGTCACCGGCCGCGCCCCGCGCCGCCGTTGCCGCGACCACCCGAGCCACTCGTGCCGCCTGAGCCGCTACCCGAACCGCCACGCGACGCACCAGCGCCCTGCGAAGCGCCGCTGGCGGCGTGGTTGGTCGCGCCGTTCTGCGATCCCGCGGCGCGCAGGCGTTGTTCGTAGCCCGCCCCGTAGGGCAGGACCATGCCCGGTGGGACTTCGTCGCTGTTGAGCAACGCAGGCACCGGGGTTTCATTCGGCTGAACCGGCGGGCGTTCAGGTTCCGCGGCCAGGGCGGATTGCGCCTGCAGGCACAGCAGTGCGCAGATCCCCAGACCGGATGTCCATCGGGAGAGCGTCATGGTCGGTGGTGGATGAGGTGGCTCAGCGCTTGTTCATCCGGCCTTGGCCCTGGCCCATGCCCCCAGCGGCGCCAGGCCCTGCACCAGATCCTGCACCTGCTCCAGACCCTGCACCTGCGCCGCCGGCACCGGGGCCTTGACCTTGTCCCAGTCCCAAGCCCTGACCTTGTGCCGGCGGGGTTTCAGGCAAGGCGATGCCCTGTGCCGCAGCGCGTTCGCGGATCAGCGCATGTTCCTCGGCCCGGATGCGTGCCCGCTCTTCCTCGGTGGTGGCGTTGCGCATGCGGGTGCGCATCTGCGCCTGTTCCTGCTCGGTCATGAACTGCCGGCCAGGGCCTTGTCCGACGCCTGGGCCGGGGCCTGGGCCTTGACCCAGTCCCAGACCCTGACCCTGGGCAGGCGGGGTTTCAGGCAAGGTGATGCCCTGTGCCGCAGCGCGTTCGCGGATCAGCGCATGTTCCTCGGCCCGGATGCGTGCGCGCTCTTCCTCGGTGGTGGCGTTGCGCATGCGGGTGCGCATCTGTGCCTGTTCCTGCTCGGTCATGAGCTGGCGGCCAGCGACGGGCACCGGGTCGGCGGCCATGGCGGAGCCGGCGGTCAGCGTGAGGGCGGCCAGCAGGGCGGTAAGGAGCTTGGAGGCGGGGGTCATGGTGTTCCTTTGCAACCAGGTTGGGGGGTGTGGGACCGGGCCGCTGCAACCTGGACAGCGGCTGGGCCGACGACGCTCGGCATCGAATGCCGGAGCCGATGACTGAATCCTGGGCTCGCTCTGTCGCCAGCGCATGCCGGTTCGGGTACGGCGTGTGGCGCGTGGTGCCGGTGTGTGTCAGCTGGTGTCAGCGGGCGGCATCGCGGGCCCTGGCGCGCGGTGGCCGGCCTACACTCCAGCGCATGAATGCGCTTATTCCTTCTGCGCTGCGCGTGCTCGTGGTGGACGACGATCCCGATCTGTGCAGCCTCTTGTCGGACTACCTGTCGGCCAATGGCTTTGTGGTGCGGACCGTGGGCGATGGCGCGGCGATGCGCGAAGCCCTGGCCAGGGAGCTGCCCGATGCCATCGTGATGGACCTGATGCTGCCGGGTGAAGACGGCCTGTCGCTCACGCGCAGCATCAAGGCGCAGTGGGACATGCCGGTGCTCATGCTCTCGGCGCGCGGCGAAGAGATGGACCGCGTGATCGGCCTGGAGGTGGGCGCCGACGACTACCTGCCCAAGCCGTTTGGTCCGCGCGAATTGCTGGCGCGTCTGCGGGCGGTGCTGCGGCGCGCGCACGCTCCGTCCCCGGTGGTGGCCGAGCGTCCGCCCGACGCGCAGACGGGTGTGCCCACCGGGGCGCAGCGGCCGGCTTTTGGCCCCTACCAGCTCGACACGGCGGGCCACCGCCTGCTGCGCGACGGCCACGAGGTGGCCCTGACCAGTGCGGAATACGCGCTGCTCGCCGCCTTTGTCAGCCACCCCGGCCGCGTGCTGTCGCGCGATGTGCTGGTGGACATGCTCAAGGGCTACGACCGCGATCCATTCGACCGCAGCGTGGACAGCCGCGTGACCCGTCTGCGCCGCAAGATCGAAGCCGACCCGGCGGCGCCGCAGTTCATCCGCACGGTGCGCGGCGAAGGTTATCTGTTCAACCCGCAGGGAGATCTGGCGTGAAACGGTCCGTGGGTCTGGTGCGCCAGAACACGGTGTTGCTGGCCCTGGCCTTCATCGGCGTCGAGCTGCTGGTGGTGCTGGCGTTTGTCTGGCTGGTGATGCTGCCCATGGCGCGCCGCTCGGCCGACGACCTGGCGGGCTTGATGGTGCTGTCGGCCCAGACCTGGGCCGAGCTGCCCCCGGCCACGCGCCCGGCGTTTGAAACCGAACTGCGTTTGCGGCAGTCGCTGCTGATCCTGCCCGAGGTGGACGGCGCCAGCGTGGACGAATGGCACCCGCCCTTTTTCTACCTGCTGGAGGCTGCCCTGGCCGGGCGCGTCGGGCTGGACCGGCACCTGATCCGCGCCACCGACGACGCCGGTCTCGACTGGTACTGGGCGCGTGTGCCCGCGGGTGGTGGCACGCTGGCGGTGGGGCTGTCCAGCGCGCGCATCAACAGCCGGCCACTGGCCGTGTTGCTCATCGGTCTGGCCGCCGGGCTGGCGGTGGCGGTGGGTCTGGCGCTGCTGCTGGCGCGCCGGGTGGTGGCGCCGCTCGCGCGGCTGGAACAGGCCAGCGCCCAGCTGGGGCAGGGCGTGGCGCCCGACCTGTTGCCCGAGACCGGCCCGCGCGAGATCGTGGCGCTGAGCCGGCGCTTCAACACCATGGCGGTGCAGGTGCGCGATCTGCTGTCGGCCCGCACCACGCTGCTGGCCGGCGTGTCGCACGACCTGCGCACACCGCTGGCGCGCATGCGGCTGGCGCTGGAGATGCTCAGGACGCAGCCCAGCCCCACGCTGCTGGACCGGCTGGAGCGCGACATGGAACTGATGAACCAGCTGATCGGCAACGTGCTGGACCTGGCGCGCGGGCTGGAACACGAACCCGCCACACCGGTGGACATGGCGGCTTTGCTGCACGAGCTGGCCGCCGAACACGCGACCGCGGCCAGCCCGGTGCAGGTGCGTTGTGAACCCTGCGTGCGCCCGGTGCCTGCCATCGCACTGCGCCGTGCGCTGGGCAACCTGCTGCAGAACGCCTTGCGCTACGCCCCTTCGGGCCCGGTGGAACTGGTGTGCGAGCAGGACGGTGCGCATTGCCGCGTCGGCGTGCTCGACCGTGGGCCCGGCATTCCGGCCGATCAGGTGGAAGCCATGTTCCAGCCGTTCCAGCGCCTGGAGCCCTCGCGCAGCCCCAAGACCGGTGGCAGCGGACTGGGCCTGGCCATCGTGCGCGAACTGGCGCAGGCGAACGGCTGGCGCGTGTCGCTCGGCGAGCGGGCCGGCGGTGGCATGGAAGCCTGGGTGGTTCTTTAGGACCTGTTCACAGCGGGGCGTCGACGGGTGGCTTCCGGGCGCCTGGCGCGGGCGGCGAAGTCGCCGAGGCACCGCGCGCGAACGTGACCACGTGGTCCACCTCGGCGCGGATGCCGATCCACTCGCCCACGGCGTGGTTGTGGTGCGAGGGCACGTGCGTCATCAGCGTCTCGCCGCTGGCCAGTCGCAGGGTGTAGAGGAACTCGGATCCGCGAAAAGCCTTGCGGACGATCTGCGCCTTGGCGGGCGCCAGGTCGTCGTGCACGATGTCGTCCGCGCGCAGCAGCACGTCGCACAGGCCCGACTCGTAGGCGCTGGGCAGCGGGCACTCTTCCACGTCGTGCAGCGCGCCCAGCGGGGTCTGCACCGAAACCTCGTTGCCCACGAGCCGGATCTGCGCCGGCGCGAACACGCCATGCCCGATGAATTCGGCCACGAAACGCGTGGCCGGCCGGTGGTAGAGCGCGTAGGCGTCGTCCCACTGGTGCAGATGGCCCTGGTGCATGACGCCGATCACGTCGCCGATGGCAAAGGCTTCCAGCTGGTCGTGGGTGACGAAGAGCGCCGTCGCGCCCGCCGCCTTGAGGATGGCGCGCACTTCGTGCGCCAGGCGCTCGCGCAGGTCCACGTCGAGGTTGGAAAACGGTTCGTCGAGCAGCAGCAGGCGCGGGCGCGGCGCCAGCGCACGCGCCAGGGCGACGCGCTGCTGCTGGCCGCCCGAGAGTTCGTGCGGGTAGCGTGCCTGCATGCCGTCGAGGCCCACGAGCTTGAGCACCTCGGCCACGCGTTTTTCGCGTTCGTTGCGGGAAAGCTTGGCGATGCCAAAGCCGACGTTGCGCGCGATGTCCAGGTGGGGGAAGAGCGCGTAGTCCTGGAACACCATGCCGATGCGCCGCTGTTCGGCCGGCATGTGGTGTTGCCCGTCGCTCACCGTTTCGCCCTGCAGGGTGATGCTGCCGCTGCTGGCCCGTTCCAGCCCCGCCACGGCGCGCAGCAGCGTGGTCTTGCCACAGCCCGAAGGGCCGATCAGCACACCGATGTCGCCGGCACGAAGGCCGAACGACACACCGTCCACCGCGGCCGGCTGTTGGCCGGCGTAGCGCACGCTGAGCTGGGAGACGTTGAGGAACATGGCTGATCCTGACGGTGGGCTGTTCGGGGCCGCGGCCTCAAACAGCCTGCGGACAGGTTCAAATTGTAGATGACTACAATTCTCATTTGTGTTGATGCGGGTCAAGGGCCCTGTCAGGCGGGGCCTGCGGTGACCGTGCCATCATGGACACCGCTTTCCCGCTGGTCTTTTCTTCCCCACTTGTTTCAAACCGCCCATGCCGCGTTGGATGGCCTTTGCCTTCTTGCTCCTGCTGGCCCTGCTGCTGACGCTGCCGGTGCTGTCGCTGGGGGCTTCGTGGCTGCAGTTCGACGCCGCGGCGCGCGACGTGCTGCACCAGATGGCGCAGACGGTGCTGCCGGACTACGCGCTCACCACCGTGGTGCTGTGCCTCTGCGTGGCCCTGGGCGTGGCGCTGGTGGGCATGGGCACGGCCAGCGCGGTGACGCTGTTCGATTTCCCGGGGCGCCGCGTGTTCGAGTGGGCGCTGCTGCTGCCGCTGGCCATGCCGGCCTATGTGGTGGCCTACGCCTACACCGATTTCCTGCAGTTCAGCGGGCCGCTGCAGGTGGGCTTGCGCGAGGCCTTCGGTCTGCGGGGCCGGGTGTTCCCGGAGATCCGCAACACGCCGGGGGCGGTCTGGGTCTTCACCTTCTCGCTCTATCCCTATGTGTATCTGCTGGCGCGCACCGCGCTCTCGGAGCGCGCCTCGCAGCTGATGGAGGCCGCGCGCCTGCTGGGCGCGCCACTGTCGCGCCGCATCCGCGAGGTGGCGCTGCCGCTGGCGCGCCCGGCGGTGGCCGCGGGCGTGGCGCTGGCGCTCATGGAGACGCTGGCCGACTTCGGCGTCGCCAGCTACTTCGGCATCCAGACCTTCACCGCCGGCATCTACAAGGCCTGGCTGTCCATGGACATGCCGCTGGCGGCCGCGCAGCTGGCGACCATGCTGCTGGCCATCGTGGCGCTGCTGCTCTGGCTGGAGCACCGGGCCCAGCGGCGCATGCGGTTTGCGTCACAACGCGGCCAGCGCGCGGGCAGTGCCGAGGCGCAGCCGGTGCGGCTGGTGGGTGCACGCTCCGCGCTGGCGGTGCTGGTGTGTGGCCTGCCGGTCCTGTTCGGTTTTGTGCTGCCGGTGCTGTTCATGCTGCGGCCGTTGATTGGCGGCTGGGAAGACCTGCCCTGGGCCATGTTCGTGCAGTGGTCGCGCAACAGCGTATGGCTCGCGGGCCTGAGCGCGCTGCTGGCCACCGCGCTGGCGCTGATGCTGGCGTTTGCGCTGCGCACCCGGCCCAGCGCGGTGACGCGCGGCGTGGTGCAGCTCGCCAGCCTGGGTTACGCGGTGCCGGGGGCGGTGATCGTGGTGGGTCTGCTGCTGCCGGTGGGCTGGGTGCAGGCGGTGCGGCCCGAGTCGAGCGTGGGCTACTGGATCACGGCCACGGCGCTGGGCATCGTCTGGGCCTACATGGTGCGCTTCACCGCGGTGGCCCTGCAGTCGGTGCAAAGCGGCTACGCGCGCGTGCCCGCCAGCCTGGACGATTCGGCGCGCATGCTCGGCACCACCGGCGCCGGCCTGGCCGCCCGGGTGCACTGGCCGTTGCTCCGGCGTTCCACCGCCGCTGCCGCGCTGCTGGTGTTTGTCGACGTCATGAAAGAGCTGCCCGCCACCCTGGTGCTGCGGCCCTTCAACAGCGACACCCTGGCGGTGGTGACCTACCAGCTGGCGCGCGACGAGCGCCTGGGTGAGGCGGCGCTGCCCGCGCTCACCCTGGTGCTGGTGGGGCTGGTGCCGGTGATCATGCTCAGCCGCACCCTGCGGGCGCGGTGAGGGCCCGCTGTCAGGCCTTCCGGGCCTACGACATCGCCTTCGGTCCCCCGTTGATCCCCCAGGGTGTGCCGAAACGGTCGGTCACCATGCCGAAGGCCTCGGCCCAGAAGGTTTCGCCCAGCGGCATCTGCACGGTGCCGCCCTCGGCGAGTGCGGCGAAGATGCGCCGCGCTTCGGCGGCGCTGGGGTAGGTCAGCGCCAGCATGGCACCCTTGATGCCCTCGAACGGCACGCCCGGCGGCGTGTCGCCGGCCATGAGGGCGAAGTCGGGGTGCACCAGGTAGGCGTGCATGATCCGGTCGGCGTGTTCGGGCGGCACCGGGTCGCCATCGGGCATCTGCGCGTAAGTGATGAGGGCTTCGACCTTGGCGTCGAGCACGCGCGCATAAAAGGCCATGGCCTCGGCGCAGTTGCCGTTGTAGGACAGGTAGGCGCACAGTTGCGTCATGTTGATCTCCTGATCAGGGGTGGAGGAACCCCGGGCCGGGGTCCGGGTGCGTTCAAGGTCACGACGGACGGGCCACCCCGGTTTCGACACGCTCCGCCACCCGGCCGACAAACGGTTCGCGGCAGCGGCGCCGCCGGCCTCTCAGCCTCTCAGCGGATATCTTCGATGGAGAAGCGCTTGTCGGTCACCAACGGCGTGATCAGACCGTAACCCTGGTTCTGCCAGTGCACGAGTTCGGTCATGGCCGAGGGCGTGACCTCGATGAAAGGCTGCATGTCGGTCAGCGTGTAACCGTAGTCTTTCAGCGCCAGGCCGCAGACCTTGAACTTCACGCCCTGCCCGGCGTAGTAGCGCATGCGCTGCACCACCTCTTCGTATTTCGCCTCATTCTTCTTCGCCACCGTCACCAGTTCGGTGCCGTGCAGCAGCACGATCACGCTCATGTCGTCGTTGAAGAAGCTGTAGGGTGCCTCGGTCAGCGGGTTCACGAACGAGCGCAGCCAGTACAGCGCCGCGCCCATCTTGGCCGGGTTGTCGAGGTAGAAGTCGAACAGCACTTTCGGGTTCTTGTAGGGCGTCTGCACGAAGGTCGCCTGGGCCTGCGCGGGCCACGGGGCCAGGAGCTGCACGGCGCCCAGGCAGGCGGCCAGCACGGCGCGGGGCCAGAGGCGGGTGATGGGGAGGGTGTGCATGGGGGTCTCCTGGAAGGTGGAACACACTGGTTTGCGCTACAGCCAGTATTCGGCGAGCCGCGCCGCCCATTCCTGCAGCCGCAGCAGGATCGAACGGCTCTCCCACTGTTTCAGATCGATGGCGTTGGATTCGGCCAGGTCGCGGGCAAACATGGCCTCCAGCTGCGCTGCGAAATCGCGGCCCAGCACCGCGGCATTGATCTCGTCGTTGTGCAGGAAGCTGCGCCAGTCCAGGTTGGTGGAGCCGACGGTGGACCACACACCATCGATGGTGGCGGTCTTGGCGTGCATCACGGCGCCTCGCCGTTCGTAGATGCGCACGCCGGCGCGCAGCAGCTCGCCATAGTGCGAGCGACCGGCGTGGAACACGGCCCACGAATCGGTGTGGCTGGGCAGGATCAGCTTCACATCGACACCGCGCTGCGCCGCAGCGGTCAGTGCCGCCATCAGCTGCGGATCGGGCACGAAGTACGCGATCGTGAGGTGGCTGCGCTGCTCTGCATGCTGGATCGCCGACAGCAAGGTAAGGTAGATCAGGCTGCGGGGATCGCCGACTGCGCTGCCGATTGCGCGCACGATGTTGTCGCCCTGCCGTTCCAGCCGCGGGAAGGGTTGGCCGGTGGCCAGCGCCGGCCCCTTCTGTTTCTGCCAGGTGTCGAGGAACAGCTTCTGGAACTCCGCCACCACCGGCCCTTCGATCTGCAGATGGGTATCGCGCCAGCCCGCATCGCCGGTGGCCTTGCGCCCGCTCAGGTGGATGGACGAACCGCTGGAATAGGACTCGCTGATGTTGATGCCGCCAATGAAGGCGATGCGTCCATCGACCACCAGCAGCTTGCGGTGGTCGCGGTTGTTCAGCCGCCAGGCCTTCTGGTGGCTGGTCAGCGGATTCACGGGGTTGAACTCCAGCACCTGGATGCCGCCCGTGCGCAGGCGATCGAAAAACGCGCGTGGCGTGTTCAGGCTGCCCACGCTGTCGTAGATGAGGCGCACCGGGACGCCGGCCGCCTGCTTGGCCAGCAGCAGGTCGGCGAACTGCTGGCCCACCTCGTCGTCGGCAATGATGTAGGTTTCCAGGTGGATGTGGTCCCGGGCCTCGCGCATGACGGCAAACATGGCCGCGTAGGTGGCGGGGCCGTCCTGCAGCAGCGTGAGCTGGTTGCCCAGCACCAGCGGGCTGTCGGCGTTGATCGACTGTTCCACGGCCAGGTGTTTGTCGAGGATGTCGCTGTCGCCAGCGCTGCGTTCCAGCGACTGCACGATGGCCGCGCTCTTGCCAGCCGACACCTCGCCGCGGGCGTTCTCGAACGCCACCGCGGTCACGGGCTGATCGGTCGGCTCCAGGGCCTCGGGCGACAGGCTGGTGCAACCGGTGGTGGTGTGCACACAGGCCAGAGCCAGCGCGCCAAACGCTGCGGCCTGCCAGCGGAGCCAGGTCGGGGTCGGAGTGCGGGGGAGGCGGGACATGCGCACGATTCTCGCGTGCCTGCTGCTCGGGCGTGCGACTTTGTTGCGTGCGGTCCGGGGTGGTACCACCAACAGGAATCGAACCTGTATCTAGCGCTTAGGAGGCACTCGTTCTATCCATTGAACTATGGCGGCGGGACGGGCGCATTGTAAAGGCGGGCGGTCAGACCACCGCGGCGGCGGCTTCGCTACCCCGCAGGCTGCTGTGGGTGGGCACGTGTTCGCCCAGGAAGTCGAGGAAACAGCGCACGGCGGGGGTGAGGCCACGGCGCGAGGGGAACACGGCGTGCACCACGCCACGCGGTGTCTGCCAGTCGGGCAGCAGCCGGACCAGCCGGCCCTGGCGCAGATCGTCTTCGCACATGTAGCTGGGCAGCCAGCACATGCCGGTGCCGGCGAGCGCGGCCACGTGCAGCGTGAGCAGGTCGTCGGCCACGTAGCGCGGGGTGTGCTGCAGGACCGTCTCCTTTCCATCCGGGTCGGTCAGGGGGATGCTGGCGCGGCCGTCGGTGGTGGACATGGCCATGCTGTCGAGCCGGCTCAGCCCGTCCAGCGTGGTCGGTGTGCCCTGGCGGGCCAGCAGGGCGGGGCTGGCCACCAGCACGGGCGCGTCGTCGCCCAGGCGCTTGACCACCAGGCTGCCGCTGTCGTCGAGCGTGGTGCGCACGCGCAGTGCCACGTCCACGCCTTCCTCGACCAGATCAACGACACGGTTGCTGACCATCATCTCCACACGCACCAGCGGGTGCTGGGCCAGAAAGTCGGGCATCAGCTCGGCAAGCACGGTCTGCGCCAGCGTGACCGGGCAGGCCACGCGGAGGGTGCCGCGCGGTTCGGTCTGCACCTGGGCCACGGTGTCGGCCGCCGCCTGGGCCGATTCACGCAGCGCCTGGCAATAGCGCAGGTAGGCCTCGCCGACCTCGGTGAGCGAGAGCTTGCGCGTGGTGCGCTGCAGCAGGCGCACACCGAGCTGCGCTTCCAGCCCGGCCACGCGGCGCGACAGCCGCGACTTGGGCAGGCCCAGCGCCCGGCCGGCCGCGGCGAAGCCGCCGCGCTCCACGACTTCGGCGAACAACAGCATGTCGTTCAGGTCCTGCATGGCGTGCCTCTCTGTTTATTGTCCTGATTATGGAACGATAAATATCAAATTTGGGGACTTATCAGTGAATCGCCACGAAAGCACAATCAATAAACCGCCACACCACGTGGCCCACCCCTTTCAGGAGATCACCATGCAACTGCTGCACATCGATTCCGCCATCACCGGCGAACAGTCCGTTTCCCGCCAGCTCACAGCCCGCACCGTGGCCGCCTGGGTGGCCACCCACCCCGGCACGCAGGTGCAGCACCTGGACCTGGCCGCCGATGTGGTGCCCCACTTGAGCGCCGATGCCCTGGGTTTCCGCACCGGCCAGGCCGCCGAAACCGCGATCCAGCGGGAAGAAAATGCGTTGTCCGAAGCGCTCGTGGGCCAGTTCCTGGCCGCCGACGTGGTCGTGATCGGCGCGCCGCTCTACAACTTCTCGGTACCGAGCCAGCTCAAGGCCTGGATCGACCGCGTGGCCCAGATCGGCCGCACTTTCAAGTACACCGACAAGGGCCCGGTCGGTCTGGCCGGCGGCAAGACGGTGATCGTGGCGATCACGCGCGGCGGCGTGTATTCGACCAGCGAAGGTGGCCGCGCCATGGAGCACCAGGAGAGCTACCTGCAGACGGTGTTCGGCTTCTTCGGCATCACCGACGTGCGCTTCGTGCGCGCCGAGGGCGTGGCCATGGGCCCGGACGCCAAGGCCCAGGCCCTGGTCACGGCCGAAGGCGAGATCAGCCGCCACACCGCAGCAGCGGCGAACCAGGCTGAAGTGGCCGAAGCGGCCTGAGCACACGACCCACCCCCGACGCGCAGCGCGTCGGGGGTGGGTCAATCAAACCTCTTCGTGAAGATCAGGTCGACCGCGTTCTCGGTGCCGGCGCGCGCGCGCAGCGTCAGGCGCTTGGAGAGGTCGTACAGGATGGACACGGTGCTCATCGCGCCGGTCACGCTCTGTTCGTAGCTCAGGTAGAGGTCGTTGGAGAGGCGCTTGCCCAGCGTGAGGGCGGCGTCGGTGGTGGTGGTGCCGTCGGCGTTGGTGCGGGTGCCGGTGCTGGAGAACCCGATTTCGTCCAGCCCCAGCGATTGGGCCAGCGCGCCTTCCAGCGGTTCGCCGCCGCGCGAGAGCAGCCGGCGCGCAGCCTGCTGCAAGACGAAGGCCTGTGCACCGGCTGAGGACGCCGGGCGGCCAAGCACCAGCCAGGCCAGCTTGTCGCCATCGGGCAGATCGGGATCGGCGAACAGGCCCACGCGCGGCGCCTGGGCGTTGCCGGTGATCAGCACGCCCACGCGCTGCTCGATGTTTTCAGGCAGCTTGCGCGTGGCACGGATGTCCAGCGCCGGGTCGTCGTAAGGCCCGGTGAAGCGCATCACGCCGTTTTCGATGTTGAGCTGCTGGCCGTAGGCGCGGTAGGTGCCGCTGACGGTGCGCACCTCGCCGATCACGCGCGGTGTGGGCAGGGCCGGCGTGGCCAGCACGGTGAGCTGGCCTTCGAGCCGGGTCTGGATGCCCTGGCCGCGCACCTCGAACTGCGGACCCAGGTCCAGGCTGATGGACACGTCGGGCAACACCCGCTGCGCGTCGCCGGCCTCGGTGGGCAGGGTGCGGGTGGTGCGCACGACCACGTCGGCGTCGAGGCTGGGGGCCGTTTCGTCGGGCAGGATGAACAGCGCCGAATCGGCCTTGAGCTGTCCGCGCAACTGCAGCTCGCGGCCGGCGAGCTTCGCACTGACTTCGCCCGAGAGCGTGAGGCGGCGATCGGCCCGGTTGGACACGCGCAGGCGCTGCGCCTGCACCTGCAGCTCGATGAAAGGCTGGCGCAGCAGGCTGCCGGGCACGGCGCGCCATTCGGCCTGGCCGCTGGCTTCCAGGGTGCCGCCGACGGCGGCGCCACCTGGGCCTTGCAGGCTGAAGCGGTCCACGCTGATGCGGTCGCCGACGAGGGTGGCGCGCAGTTGCCCGTTGCTGAAGGCGAAGCCGTCCACCAGCGAGCGCAGCGCCAGCTCGTCGCCCTGCAGGTTGCCGCGCCATTCGGGCGCGCCGCGCGTGCCGCCCAGCGTGGCGTCGGCCGTGAGCGTGCCGTTCATGCGCCAGCCCGGCGGCGCCAGCATGGACCACACGCCCACCTGCGGCAGCCGCACCTGCGCCGTGCCGCGGATCGGCGTGCTGGTGGGCCACCAGCGTTCGAGCGCGCTGGCGTTGGCCGGCGCGCTGCCCGGGTTGAGCCGGGAGGACGCGTCGGCGCTGGCCTGGCCCAGGCGTTCGGTGTCCCAGCGCAGCAGCGCCTGCAGCTCGCGGTCTTTCACGCTCAGGCTGATGCGCGCGTCTTTCACGCCGGCCGTCACCGGGCTGCCGGGGGTGGCGCCGGGCGTGGCCGAAGCCGCGCTGCCGTTGCCCTGCCAGCGCAGGTCGCCCCCGCGGCGCTGGAGCATGGCGGACAGCGTCAGCGGCAAGGCCGTGTCGGCGGGCACGCGCAGGTCCCATTCGCCATCGAACACCAGATCGCCGCTCAGGTTGTTCGCCGCGATCAGCCCGCGGCCCGGCGGCTGGCCCAGCGCCGTCAGCGCATCGATCCAGGGCAATGAGAGGCCTTGCAGGCGCCCCTGGGTCTCCAGCGCCTGCGCCCGCCAGACCAGGCGCTGCCAGCCGAGGGTGACGGGCGTGTTCAGGGCCGGTGCCGCGCCGGGCTGGGGCCGCAGCTGCAGCTCGCCCGTGCCGGCGTCCACGGCCAGACCGGTGGCCACCGTGTTTTGCCAGCGCAGCTGGAGCGGCTGGGCGTTTTGCAGCGTCCAGCCGGTGGGGGAGGTGGTGTCGCCCGGCTGGTTTTCTGCCAGGCTCAGCGACAGGCGGCTCAGGTCCAGCCGGCCAGCGCCAGGTGTCAGGGTGCTGTTGCCGGCGGCGGCCAGCGTGGCCTGCCAGGGTGGGGCGCTGGCGCTGCCCTGGGCGCTGAGTTGCAGGCCGTTCATCGGACCCTCGGCCCGGAGCGACACGCCGCTGAACACGGTGGCCGCAGCTGGGCCGGTCTGCAGGCTCAGGCGCGGCACGGTCACCGAGGCTTGCAGCCGGGGCGCTGCCGCGCCACCTTCCGGGCGGGTCTCACCCGGCGGCACCGGCCAGCCCAGGGCACCCAGACCCCCCACCCAGCCCAGCCGGGCACTGCCGCTGCCCTCGGCACGCAGCGCGTCCTGGCCGTCCAGCGCCGCGCGCACGGACTCGCCCACAAAAGGCAGGTTCTGCAGGCTGCGCACCCAGGCCAGCAGGCGGGCCGCGCTGTCCAGCTGCAGGCTGGTTTCGCCCTGGCCCTGCGCGTAGGCGGCCTGGCCCTTCGCTTCAAGCCGGGCACCGGGCACCTGCAGGCTCAGCTGGCCGTCGTAGGCCCAGCGCGTGGTGTCGAGTTGGCCGCTGGCGTCGAGCTGGGCGCCGGCCATGCGCGCACGCGCCTCAACGAGTTCGAGCACCCCCCGGGCCGGCGAGGCGGCGTCCGGTCGCCATTGCCCTTTGACGCGCAGCTCGCTCAGGCGCAGGCCACCGAGTTGGGCGCCGGCCGGCTGGCGGGCCGAAGGCAGGACGCTGGCACTCAGGTCCAGCGCGTTGGGCGCCTTGGCGTCGGGGGCGGCCTGGGCGCTGAACTGGCCGTCCAGCGCACCCGGGGCCAGCGGGCTCCAGAGCAGGGCGGGGCGGATGCCCAGGGCCTGGAGTTCGCCCTGCCACTGGCTCACGGTGGTGGTGACGCCCGAGGTGTCGAGGTTGAAACCGCCCTGGCCCTTCAGTTCACCACCGCCCAGGCGCGCTTCCAGGCTGGAGACGGTCCAGCGCTGGCCGAGCTGCTGGACGTCGGCCTTCAGGCTTTGCAGTGGCAGGCCTTGCTGATCGGCGGGGCCGATGAGTGTGTTGTCGAGGACGAGCTGCGCGCGCCAGCCGTTGCCTTCGGGCCGGGCCTGCAGCCGGCCGCTCAGGGCCGTGGCGGGCGCGGTGGGCCAGAGCGCGGCGAGGTTCAGGGCCTGGGTGTTCAGGTCGGCGCTCACCAGCGGCTGGTCGGCCCAGGGCAGGACGCGGGCGGTGAGCGCGAGCGTGGTTTCAGGGCCGGCGGTGCCGGGCGCGCCCTGGGCGTTCGCGCTCAGGTCCAGCGCCGCTTGTGCGCCGGCGAGCGTGCCGCGTGCCCGGGCTTCGGCGGCCAGGCTCAGGCCGGCACCGTCGGGCACGGTGGTGCGGATGTCGCCTTGCAGGTCCAGCGCCAGCGGCATCGGGGCTTCGCCGCCCAGGCTGAGTTGTGCGCGGTAGTGGCCGTCGGCGAGTTGCAGCGCGTCCAGGCGCAGGCGGTGGGCGGTGCTCAGGCCCGGGGTGTCGGGCAGCGCGGGGGCGTCCCCGCCGTCGCTCAGGGCGCCGTAACGGTAGTGCCCTCGGATGCCGTCGAGCTGGAGCGTTGTCTTGCCCGTGAGTTCAAAGTGGTCCACACTGAACGCAAGGCTCAGCGGCAAGGGCAGCGTGAGCGCCTGCATCGGTTCGCTGGGCGTGGGCGGGCGCTCGTCTTTCACCCGCAGCGTGCGGATGGTCAGCGCCTTCGGGTGGGCGCCGCGGCCGAACAGGGCGCCGGTCCACAGCGCTTCGTTCCAGTCCAGCTGCACGCCCTCGGCCTGCACGCTGAGCTCACCCCGCGTCCAGCGCAGCGAGGCGATACGCCCGCCGCCGCGCAGGCTGCCTTCGACGCCTTCGGTGTGCAGCTGGCCCAGGGTTTCGGTGCGCCCCTGCATCCAGCGGTCGGCCCAGCCCAGCGCCTGCGCCAGCGAGCCCGGTGTGGCGGCCCAGAGCCAGAACGCCACGCCGCCGGCGAGCAGCAGGGCGAGCGCCGCGCCGGGCAGCCAGGCCGCCACCCAGCCCAGGCGCCGCCAACCCGAGCGCGCGCCGTGCTGGGGCGCCGCGGCTTCGGGCGCTGGGGAAGGGCTGTCGTGTTCGGCCATGCGGATCAGAAGCTGAAGCCGACGTTGAGGTGGACGCGGAACCGTTTGGCGTCCACGCCGTAGGCCAGGTCCAGCTGCAGCGGCCCCACCGGGCTGTTGTAGCGCAGGCCCGCGCCCACACCCAACTGGGCATCCACCTGCGAGGTCTGGTTGGTCACCACACCCGCGTCCACGAACAGCACGCTTTCCCAGGGCGTGCGCACGCTGTTGCGCCAGATCGGGCGCTGCCACTCGAAGCTGGCCACGCCCAGGTAGCGCCCGGCGGTGACGCTGCCGTCGGGCTGCACCACGCCGATGTCGCGCAGGCCGTAGCCGCGCACCGTGGTGTCGCCGCCGGTGAGGAAGAGCAGGGTGTCGGGGATGGGGGCGTCGGCGTCGGCCAGCACCGCGCCGCCTTGCAGGCGCAAGGCCAGGCGGCCGTTGCGGCTGCTGGACGCGGGTTTGTCCGGCGCCTGGCCGAGCGTGAGCAGGTCGTCCAGCATCTCGGTCACGGGGTCCAGCGGCCAGTAGCCGAGCCAGCGTGCCTGGGTGCTGACGAAGGGCTGGCGCACGCCGCCCAGCGTCATGCCGACACCGAGCGTGAGGCCCAGGCCATAGCCCCGGTTGGGGTAGGGCAGGGTGTCGAAGCGGCGCCAGGTCCAGCCGTAGTTGGCCGAGATGGCGGCGTCGTTGCCGTCGGACGAGGCCAGTTTTGAGACGGTGTTGACGGTGCGCGCGCGGTCGAACTGCAGGAAATAGCGACGGTCCAGCAGGGCGCTGGCCTGCGCCTTGCCCGCGCTCAGCCGCAGGCTGGAGACGGTGGTGTCGTCGTCGATCTGGCGCGCCAGGCGCCCGCCGGCGAGCCAGTGCCAGCCGTCGTCTTCGATCGGTGCGCTCCAGTCGGACGAGAGCTGCTGGTCGTTGCGTTCGAGCTGCAGCTTGCTCAGCGCCTGCCAGCCGATGACGGGCAGGCGCAGGTGTTTGTGTTCGGCCGAGAGGCGCGGGCCGTTGTTGGTGCTGCCGCCCACACCGAGCACCACGCTCTGCAGCTGCGCTTCTTTCACCTGCACCACCACCGGCGCTGCGCTGGCCGGGTCGTCGCCGGGCTCCAGATCGACGTAGGCAAACACCGAGGTGTAGTAGCCGCTGTCGGCGATTTTCTGCTGGGCGTCCTGCAGCCGGGTGAGGCTGTAGTCGGCGCCGGGCCGCAGGCCGGCCAGGCCCACCAGGCGCTCCACGGTGGCCGTGCCGTAGCGCTCCGCGCCTTCCACCCGCACGGTGCCGATGCGCACCGGGGCACCGGAGTCGAGCTCGATGTGCCAGTGGGCGGCGTTCGCCGTGGTGTCGATGTCGCTCAGGCTGTTGACGATGCGGCCCCGCGGGTAGCGCTCGTTGGTGAGCAGGCGCAGGGTGTCGGACTTCACGCGGCCCCAGCCGGCTTGCGTGAAGTCCTGGCCCACCGCCTGCTGGCCGCTGCGCTGGATGGTTTCGCGCTGGGCCGCCGCGGCTTCGGCGTTTGCGATGTCGCCCCGGAAATACACGTTGGAAGAAGCCACCGAGGTGATCGGACCCGGCTCGATGCGGATGCGCACCGTGCCCAGCGCGGGCGCCGCTGCGCCGCCCGGGGTGGCGGGCTCGCGGCCGACGCTGATCTGCGGTGAAAAGTGGCCCTGCGTGCCCAGCAGGTCGCGCAGGTTGTCGGGGGCCGCGATCAGCAGCCGGTCAAGTTCGCTGCCATCGAGGTCCTGCAGGTTGCGGTAACGCTGGAGATCGAGGTGGCGCAGCAGGAAGGGCTGGATCGTTGCGGGCGCTTCGAGCTGGATGTCGAAGCGCTCCGGGCCTGTTGCGGCGCCGTCAAGCTCAAGCTGCGGAGCGGCGGCCGTGCCGGCGGCGTCGGGTCCGGACGCGGCGGGTGTCTGCGCCGCGGCCCCGAGCGGCAGCAACAAAAGCAGACAAAAAAGCCGTGTGGAAGCCACACGGCGCAGAAGGGGGAGGTTCATGCGGGGCTATTTCGAGAGCATCCTCATCGTGTCCTCCAGCCCCTTGAGGGTCAGCGGGTACATGCGCTGGCCCATCAGTTGCTGGATCACGCTGATGCTCTGTCGATACTGCCACACCCCTTGGGGTTCCGGATTGATCCAGGCAAACTTGGGAAACGTGTGCGTCAGGCGCTGCAGCCACTCGGCGCCCGCTTCCTCGTTGTTGTATTCCACGCTGCCGCCCGGTTGCAATATTTCGTAAGGACTCATGGTCGCGTCGCCCACGAAGATGAGTTTGTAGTCCTTGTTGTACTTGCGCATGATGTCCCAGGTCGGGAACTTCTCGGCGTAGCGGCGGCGGTTGTTCTTCCACACGAAGTCGTAGACGCAGTTGTGGAAGTAATAGAACTCCAGGTGCTTGAACTCGCTCTTGACCGCGCTGAACAGCTCCTCGACGCGCTGGATGTGTTCGTCCATCGTGCCGCCCACGTCCATCAGCAGCAGCACCTTCACGTTGTTGTGCCGCTCCGGGATCATCTTGATGTCCAGCCAGCCGGCGTTGGCGGCGGTGGCGCGGATGGTGTCGGGCAGGTCGAGTTCGAGGTCGTTGCCTTCGCGCGCGAACTTGCGCAGGCGGCGCAGCGCCACCTTGATGTTGCGCGTGCCGAGTTCCTGCGTGTCGTCGTAGTCGCGGTAGGCGCGCTGCTCCCACACCTTGACGGCCGACTTGTTGCCGCCCTTGCCGCCGATGCGGATGCCCTGCGGGTTCTTGCCGCCGTGGCCAAACGGCGAGGTGCCGCCGGTGCCGATCCACTTGCTGCCACCCTCGTGGCGTTCCTTCTGTTCTTCGAGCCGCTTCTTCAGCGTCTCCATCAGTTCGTCCCAGTCCATCTTGGGCGCGTTGGCGACCTGCTCGGCCGAGAGGATGCGCTCCAGCTCCTGGCGCAGCCAGTCGGCCGGGATCGGCTTGGTGAAATCCGCGATCATCTCGACGCCTTTGAAGTAGGCGGCGAAGGCGCGGTCGAACTTGTCAAAGTGCTTCTCGTCCTTCACCAGCGCTGTGCGGCTGAGGAAATAGAAGTCGTCCATGGTGCAGGCGTCCGGATTCGTCGGCCCCACCACGTCCTGCTTCAAGGCTTCGAGCAGGGTGAGGAATTCCTTGACCGAGACCGGCAGCTTGGCGGCACGCAGGGTGTAGAAGAAGTCGATCAGCATGGCAGGACCTCCAGATCGAGGACGCAAGAACCGCCGGTCACCGGTTCCGCTGGTTCATGAACACCAGCTTTTCAAACAACGTGGTGTCCTGTTCGTTCTTGAGCAAGGCGCCGACCAGCGGAGGGATGCTGACCTTGCTGTCGGCGCTCTGCAGCGCTTCGAGCGGGATGTCTTCGGCCAGCAGCAGCTTGAGCCAGTCCAGCAGCTCGCTGGTGCTGGGCTTCTTCTTCAGGCCGGGCAGGTTGCGCACGTCGTAGAAGGTCTTCATCGCCGCGGTCAACAGGTCCTGCTTGAGGTCGGGGAAGTGCACGTCCACGATGCGCTTCATGGTCTCGGCGTCGGGGAACTTGATGTAGTGGAAGAAGCAGCGGCGCAGGAAGGCGTCGGGCAGTTCTTTCTCGTTGTTGGACGTGATGAACACCAGCGGGCGGTGTTTGGCCTTGACCAGCTCCCGCGTCTCGTAGCAGTAGAACTCCATGCGGTCGAGTTCGCGCAGCAGGTCGTTGGGGAACTCGATGTCGGCCTTGTCGATTTCGTCGATCAGCAGCGCCACCGGCTGGTCGGCGTTGAAGGCCTGCCAGAGCACGCCCTTGACGATGTAGTTGTGGATGTCCTTGACCTTCTCGTCACCGAGCTGCGAGTCGCGCAGGCGGCTCACAGCGTCGTATTCGTACAGGCCCTGCTGCGCCTTGGTGGTGCTCTTGATGTGCCACTGCAGCAGCGGCAGCTTCAGCGCCTCTGCCACTTCTTCGGCCAGCATGGTCTTGCCGGTGCCGGGCTCGCCCTTGACGAGCAGCGGGCGCTTCAGGGTGATGGCCGCGTTGACGGCCAGCATCAGGTCCTGGGTGGCGACGTAGTTCTGGGTGCCTTGGAATTTCATGTCGGGGGCTTCGGGTTGGGAAGGGAAAACGCTGCTGGTGTGGGCCGCGATCCACAGGCCGCAGGGCCGGGGATCAGGGTAATCAATAAGTGGCCGGTGATGATCGAGTCTATATAATCGAGCATTGATTTTTATCAATCATTCATCTCATTGTGCTTGCAAAATGAACCAACTGTTGCCCATGATCGCCCGTTCACTTGTCGCCGCTGCGACGTTTTCTGCGGTCGCCCTGACCGCCCAGGCGCAGGGCCTCACCGGCAACGCTGATGCGGGTCAGAAGAAGGCCGACATGTGCATCGGCTGCCACGGCATCCCGGGCTACCAGAACAGTTTTCCCGAGATCCACAAAGTCCCCAAGATTTCGGGCCAGTCGGACAAGTACATCATCTCGGCCCTGACGGCGTACAAGAAGGGTGAACGCAAGCACCCGTCCATGCGCGGCATCGCCGGTTCGCTGAGCGAGCAGGACATGGCCGATCTGGGCGCTTTCTACGCCTCGCAAGCCTCCAAGACCGCGGCCGAGACGCCCAAGGCCCCCGACCAGGTCACGCAAGCCCTGATCGAAAAGGGCGCCTGCGCGTCCTGCCACGGCGCCAACTTCAGCAAACCGATCGACCCGACCTACCCCAAGATCGGTGGCCAGCACGCCGACTACCTGTTCGTGGCCCTCAAGGCCTACACGGTCGAGGGCAACCAGGTGGTGGGTCGCGCCAACCCCATCATGGCCGGCATGGCCAAGCAGTTCTCGCCCGCCGAAATGCGCCAGATCGCCAAGTACCTGGCTTCGCTCGACGGCGAACTGTCGGTGGTGCCGCAGCCGCGCTTCCGCTGATTGCTGCAAGCTTAAAAAAAGCCGCTCGTTGAGCGGCTTTTTTGTTTCAGTCTTTCGTCGCCCGGCGGCGCACCTGGTCGATGTAGGCCTGGCCGTCGGGTGGTCGGCCGGCGCGCTGGCTTTCCCAGAGCATGGTGCCCAGGCACTCCATCACCTCGTGGTGCGCCGCGTGCAGATCGCCGCGTCGCGCGGCCAGGAGCTCCACCGCCTGGCGGATGCCCGGTGGCTGGTCGATGCTGCACTGCTCGCTGATGGACAGGTGCATGGACAGGTGCAGGAACGGGTTCTCGCTGGTGCCGCTGCCCGGTTCGCCAAGGCGGGCGAGGGCCGCGTCCACGTCGGACAGCTCGGCGTGGTATTCGGGGTGTTCGGCAATCCACTGGCCGGCCAGGGTTTCGATGGCCTCCATGGGTTGTTCGCCCAGGTGCTTGGCGTGGACCGAACAGAAGAATCGCCGCACATCGGCTTGAGACGGATTGAACATGGGGGCATTGTCCCGCAAGCAACGACACCCCGTGACCCGCTTGGGTACAGTGGTGCCCACTGTTCAGGAGACACAACATGACCCAGGCCTTCATCTGCGACGCCATCCGCACCCCCTTCGGCCGCTACGGCGGCGCGCTCTCCAGCGTGCGCACCGACGACCTCGGCGCCATCCC